>Ga0137418_10001927_pt1 | contig 19019 bp, 25 predicted proteins | sample CZODoug3_1_2_16f_FD_122242 | JGI IMG/M metagenome (GOLD analysis project Ga0137418, IMG submission 122242) | Vadose zone soil fungal communities from Angelo Coast Range Reserve, California, USA - CZODoug3_1_2_16fungal (Hybrid Assembly) | ecosystem: Environmental > Terrestrial > Soil > Vadose... | reverse complement strand
TTGCATGAGTCGATGGGCGCTGAAAAAATATTGCTGGATGTTGTGGCAAGGACGCTTACTGTCAGAGGCAATTCTGACGAAGTAAACACTGTTCGTCGACTAGTAGCTGCGATGCAGAGGTCGTCGCCTATGTTAGCAATGCTCCATGGTACCGAAGCAATCTGCCCAGTGTGCTTTTGTGAGGCAACAGACCCCATCGAGCTCACTTGCCGACATATATATTGCACATCGTGCCTACGGCACCTCTTACGATCGGCTGTTGGCCCGGGATTTTCCTTGTTGCAGTGCATTGCAGAAGGTCAGACAGCGGAGTCCCGAAAAACATCTTGTGCCAAAGATATTCCGTATTCAATCATCCGTCGTCTCCTTTCTTCGGTGGAAGAAAATCAGCTCCTGGAGGCATCATTTCTATCTTACATTCACGCGCGTCCCAAGGAATTCCATTACTGCCCGACACCAGATTGCAGAGTTGCATACCGACCGACGAAGGAAGGCACAACGCTCCAATGCTCTTCCTGCTTGACTCGTATCTGTGGCGCATGTCATGTAGAATTTCACGAAGGTCTGACGTGCGCCGAACACAAAGAAAACTTGGAAGGTGGTCTTGACGCTTTTCGTCGATGGAAAGAAGAAAATGGCGTAAAACCTTGTCCTAAGTGTCATGCCGACCTCGAGAAGGCGGGAGGGTGTAACCATATGATGTGTATCCGTTGCAAGACTCACATATGTTGGGTCTGCATGGCCACATTTTCAGACGAGGATAGCAGCGGGGGAGTATACAATCACATGAGGCGGAAGCACGGCGGGATTCGTTGATTGAGGGTTGGCGCACAACAAAGTCCTGCTCTCGATCGAGTTATATCTATTTAGTTTACATGGAGACGACTGAAAGATACGCATTGCATTCACAGTTGGAGCAAGTCCCGTTTGAGTCTCCAAAAGTACCACCTTCACATGCTTCGACTTCATCTATCAACTTATAAGTTATATGGCCACGGTTTATCTTCCCAAAAGTTGAGTTAAGAATTTGAAGAATAGCAGATCATCAACCGTTATACGTTAATCGAACTAACCTCAAGCAGCAGAGACACAAGTTCCTTTCAACAGGAGACACATCGATTATGTCCATCTAGACTTGCTCAATTTTGGATCCTCGTCCGCAAGGAAATTGTCAAGCTTGTAGAATGTTTCGTCGCCAACGAAGTTGTTGATACTACTTAGTAATGGAAGTGATTTGGGGTCGTCCGATAATTAATTTATTCGGCAGGTTCCACTACTCACCTAGCCATTTTTGAAAATGCCAACACGAGGTTGTGGGCCATTGCCACAAGCGGTAGACTCGTAACCAGTACTAATATCTATTTATCTATGTCACAACTGCACGTACGTCGATATAGATGTATATTGAACAACTGTTTTCAATTCAAAAACGTATTGGATTGGGCTCGAGTCTAGCATTGCGGCCTGAAAACCCATTTCTTAGAGCCAAGCGCTGGCCATCAGGAAAACCAAAATTTTACTTAATTGGTACTTGGCGCACTAAGTACAAATAAGTCAAAAAATAAGTCAATTCATCGGAAGACCCTACTTGTGGCAAGTAATTTTTGCTTAATTTGCATCTTAATTCGCTTAATTTACACTTAAAACGACTTAAATCACTGAAATAAGTTAATTAAGGTAGTAAAGTCTGCTAAGGATGATAAGTTTTTTCTTGATTTTCCTGATGCTTCTCACTGGCACCAGGATTTTTTATCTGTTTGCATCCAGATAAAATATTATCTTGGTGCTAAAACTGGCTACAGGCTTATGTAATTCTGTATGTAATTTCTCAGACAACTTTACAGCTGGTTTTGAGATTACTATAAGGGTGTCAAATTCACACGGGAGCACATCCAGATCTCCAATCGTCCAGCCGTCCCATTCCTCCCCGTCCGAGACGACTTCCATCCGAAACCGAACCAAGCCCGCCAGAAACTACCCACCTCCCGCTTTGAAGACCTGTCCAGCGACGTCTACTTCGAACTCCCCAGGTGATATCCCGAATTCCAAGAAGACTTTCGTAACTTTCCCTAAAACCCGCAAATTTGATGAAGATCGTTCCGCCAGATCAATGATGGCCAAACAACCCCGGGTTCCTCGAACGATGACGCCGATTTCCTCAACTCCCCCGTTCCCCTCCCACCAACGTCCGCAACGACCGTGCCCTGGACTCCGGCTACGGCGGCAGCTCGTCCGGGCGGAAAACGAACGACCTAGCGTCGCCCCGTGGCGGAGCGAGGATGTATTCACCGGCGTGGGTCACTCCAGCGAGGACACATACCCAGGCCCCGTATCATCGAGACGGAAGCCCTCACAAGACACCACCGCCCCACGCCGGTCAGAGGATAGGGAGCTTGTGTTGCCCGCTCGGCCACAGACAGGCATGAGTATCAACAGCGACGAGCGCTACGGGGGGATGTTCATATCCAACAAGAGCATGATCGCGGAGATCGAGGTATCGTATGGGCGAGAGCACGATCGGGATGGGGATATGGGGGCACTGGGTGGACACGGACAGGGAGGGTGCGCCGGAGAGCGCAAGCGAGTACCATAAGAGCCCGCTGGGTGGGCTGACTGCGCGCCCCAGGGAGGACGACGATGGGGAGACGTGGGGTGGGATCTTAAGTGATAACTGGGCGAATGCGGATGGATCGGAAGCTGCTTGGGCAGAACTCAAGGTATTTCGTTTGTGAGCCGTGACTCAAATTTCTTTTTCTTTACTGACCAATGACACTTCTTTCTAGCCTTATCTCGAGGCGCAGACAGAACCTCGCGCACACACCTTCACCGACGCTCCACGAAAACCTGGCGCAGATCATCATGATCGTATCCAGCATCGTCGCCGTCTGCAACCTCCCGCCCGCGTCTGTACAACAAGGGAACGAGATCCTGTGCGGACTGGGCGATCGCTTGTCCTTCCATGTATTCGATTTTGGGCTGCTCAATCACCCCGGTTCTCTCCCTCTCTCCTTCCCCTTGTTTGCGACTTTCCTCCTTCGAGTTGCCTTCTCAGCACGCTCGTCCTCGTCATGCTCACTAGGTCAACGTACCAGTGTCCTTACTCAAAGAACCAGCACGCCTCACGCCGCCGCCAAAATCCCTATTCCGGCGTTAATGAACACCTATAATCAACTTCCCTCCATCACAAGTGGCATGACCCATCATCAACCGGGGAAGTCGGCCTGGAACTTTTGAGTGGTGTTCGAGGTTGTTTGGGTATGCGATCTGAAGGAAAACGAGGTGCTGGAAGTGGATGGTAATACCGGAGCATGTGGACGAGAATCGGAAGGTATCAGGTTTGCTTGGGGGGTCTCGATGTGCCGCAGTTGATCGAGATGAAGAAGTTACCGGGTGGGGTGACATCGTCTCCGAATTAGCTAACGACGAGGGGGTGGCACTCTTCATTTCGGGCTTCTGTTGTCATGTAGAGCATGAATGTGAGGTGCGGTACTTGGCGCATACGATACGCTGGCCGGCTACGAGGGATGTTGGTGGTGCACTGGCAAGATGCTCGGCACCACGGAGGACCGTGAACGTGAACGACGTTAGCGGGATGTGATAAAACGGGTTCGGATCCTGTGGGTTAGTGTTAGTATATGATAGGCACAAATAAGAAACGTGTCGAGGAAAACGCAAACGCACGGACCGATCGTTACACAGTCAATATCCCCTGATGGATAACAACCCAGCGGTCCTTACACTCAAGTTTCAGTCGCTTTTTCTTCTTACTCCTCTCCTTCTCCTTGTCGATTTCGGCGTAAAGCAGCTGATCGCTCGACGCAAACCTCCCTTTTCCCCCCTTCAACATCTTCCCACCCTTCGCTAAACTAACGAGTCCCTCTGAAGACGATGTCCAGTCATGTCTGGCAACGGTTGCCAGCGCCTTCACGTTTGCCTCGAAGTGGGGGCGGACATAATGAACCACGATCTCTCGTGGTAATCGGACAATACCCGGGGTACGAAGGGCCTGGATTGAGGTTGGTTCCCCTTGCGTCACTACCACTGTGGACCCCGATTACGTCGTCACTGTCGACGTCATCTTCATCATCCGACCTAAACACATCATACAACAACTCATGATAATCCCCCACCCATTGCTATCTCTCTAATCATTCATTTTACCCACTGCAGCTCCCACCCGTCCCACCCCTCTTCCTTAATCGTTCCCTGGACTTCGAACTCGACAACGAGGCGGGGATAAAGCTACCCACGAAGGCGCAGGACGGGAGACGCATGGGGTGTGGGGGAGGATGTTGGGATCGGGATGGTGTTTGATATGGTGGGGGTGGGTGGGAGAGGGAAGGGGAAGGGGAAGGGAAATAGGAAATAGTGGTTTTGGATCTGTCGCTGTTGGATCGTGCGGGTGCGAGTATGGGGGAGAGGTAGGCCCTGTGGAAGTCGTGTGTGAGATTATTTGATGAGGGCAAATTCGCCGTGGCTGCCGGAGAGGGAGAAGGAGGGGCAAAGGAGCAGCCCCGAGCGCAGGGTAAGGTGACTCAGAAAGGGGAGTTGAGAAATACGACAAGCAATGTGCGTATGACTATGATCCCGGGGTGTCACCTGCGCTTTCCAATAACGAATATTTGGAACCGAGTTTATGAGGAGGCGCGTATGGGATGGAGGAAAAGGGTTCGGTTGCGGTTGTGCTGGCGGGTAAGGTGGTCTGCGGAGCGGGGTCTTCTGGTTCTTATCGTTGTGGAAGGGGATGAAGGGAGAAAGAGAAGGAGCTCATTGTAGATATGGGGTAATGAATCGTCTCCATATTTGGAGCCTTGTTCGTCCGGCTTGGGAGCTGGTGTGTGTAGACTGTATCCTCTCCTAACGGAGAAGCTGGTTCGTATCGCCAGGAGTAAGTGTATGCGTGTTGGGGTCCGAATGAGAGTGCGCCTTGAACGAATTAAGCACGCGTTCGATGTATTGTTTGATGTGTAACTGATTCTGGACGGAACTCTCAAGACCCTACAATGCAGCCATGCCAAAAGGCTTCTTATCCTTCCCACTCCCACCCCCAATCCTCTCCCTCAAGTTCCTATCCCTATCAACCACCCACTCATCCCTCACCAACACCATGCCTATCCGCCCTATCCGCATGAGCCCCGTGGAAAAGCAGGGCGTGGACGACGTTGGTTTGTCCATTTGCTGCTGAAAAGTGGAGCAGGGTTGAGTCGGAAGAACCGACGATAGGAGCAGAGGGACGATGGGAGCGCAGGTGTCGCGGTATCGGTCGGGGTGGCAACGGGGGAGTCTGTATAGCGCAGCGGCTGAGTGGGAGTCCGAGTGGGGCACTGTATCGAATAGTATTGGTTAGGAGTGAGATATATAAATAGCAAGTCAGAGGGGACGCACAATCTGTAGCGATGTCAAAGCGATGTTACGCTTGTCTGCGTCATGTGCGAAGACAGCGGATATCGCTGTGTCATATTCGTTTTCACAGCTACGCATTTATATAATCGTTACCAAGAGTCAATAAAAGGATCTATAATAGTGGCGGCTCACCACTGCTATGCACTTATACATTAGGGGGGAGTGTGTATGATGGAATCAGTTTTTGGACCGTAGATAACGAGGTCGGTTGCGAATATATGGACAGTCTACAGCGACTGCTTTCAAAAGATAAGATGAGGACATATGAATGGTAACTTACAACACTGGCTTTAATTATGAGTGCAGATTGTGCACTTTCGGATGGTGTCTGGGTTCATGGTTTGATGCAGGGAGATAAGTGTGGCTGTGTTTTTGCAGGACCTTCGATCATGTCTAATTCCTCCACTGGGTCTGCACCGATACCTTCGTCCTCCGTTGATCCAAGCTTGCTCCCGGCACCTACCAGCACTCCCGTTCCTCCACTAGTCTTTTATTCACAGTCGACACGAAACCGTCCGGTCACCCCACCCCTGAACGCGTCCATTCAGTACTCCCATATCGAACAAGACATCTGGCCACAGCTTCGCCTCCGAGACAGATGACAGAGATTCTGCAATTGCCGTCTCGCGCAGGAGACCAGTGGTTCGTTCTTGGGCGCGATGCCGCCCCAACAATTCTTGAGAAGTTTCCTTCCGATCAGTCAAGATACCCCACAGTGTCTGAACTGGAAGGGATCTTTCGAGAGCGTTTCGAGCGCAAATAAAGAGGTTTATATGTATACTCCATTCGTAAGCAGGGTCCTTTGTTTCTGCACCTACTGCGCTTTACCAACATTTGATAATGGCAGCGACAGCATTCGCCGACAAATTGGTGCTCATCGATCCACACGCCAATCCAGATACTCAGCGGGACAATCTCGCGCCTGATATCTCAGTTTATGCGGACAGTAATGTTCCTGATGCCGACGCTAAGACGGATTTCTCCAAGATGGAGCTCTTCATTGAACTCAAGCTGGCGGAAACATCTGACCCATTCCGTGACCCAAAGGACCCACTACAACCACAAGCGGAAAACTTTCGCTTCGAGAATTATTCGGATGTTTCTCGATTCAATCGTGGCCAACTATGTTCATATGCAGTGGCTCACGCGCGGTCTCAGTTTCGCGTCCACACCTTCACCCTATCTATATGCGATCGCGGGGGCGCGACTGTTACCCGGAGCTTCGACTACATCAAAGAACCGCATATCCTTGCCCACTTTTTCTGGCGTTACGCACAGTGAAGACGGCCCTCGCGTTGAACGCCCTGTGCGTAAAACCAAACCCACGGCTGCACTTCTTCAACATTCAGAAAAGGTAGCTCTACTGTCTCAACGAAAAGCAATCGATGTCTTTCGTGCCACGGAAGCAGCAAAACGGGCAGCTGAGCGTGATGTTGCTCGTGCTGCTTCGTAAAATACTGCCAGTACTCTGAGCCACTCCCGAGAATCTTCTCCGGTTCTACCTACACCTCTGGCGACCTTGGTTTCCCAGACTACTGGCACGAGCAAACAGGCACATGTTGAGGAAATTGTTGATGAAGATGCAGAGGCTGAAGAGCGTGAAAATGCTCGGATTAATCCCAAACCATCGAAAGGTCAGTGTAACAACTTAAATTGATGTGAACTCTCCTCGCACTGCCGTCGAAGAGGGCATCTTACCCGGAAGCGGTGTCGCTTTATTGGAAGCGTCCCTTGCCCTGTCCACCAATTCCCCCGGGACGTCCAACCTCCTGACCAACGCTGATGCAAAAACCGTGCCCACAGCGAACTTCGATCAAGACTCTTTATGCTGCTGGGGATGCGATCGAGAGGCTATCACGCATCTAAATTCTCCACGATGCCCCTTCTTCGCCTCGGACCATCGTTGCGAAGATTATTAGGATCTGTATACCGAAAATCAGAAACCCCTAAACTCGAATTTACAGAATGGGAAAACAAACCGCTGAGCTTTTTCGAGCTGCCAGCACCCTGTCCTTGCTCCTTCAACCTCTCCACCTGCACCAGCGCCTCCTCACAAACTTCCCACTCTTCACGTCTCCATTCTCAATCTTCACACTCGCTTCCGCACCCAGGTATTCTCTAGGGTGCAGCGCAACCCTATATCCCATACCAGGTACATTCCCCTTCAGCACGAGTACTTATGTGGATTGGCGGAAGGCTTCGATCACGCCGTACAAACGGATCAAGCCGGCGGGGTCGGTATCAGCACCATCTACTACCGCGAATGAGCCAGGAGAAGGCATACCTTAGTAACTTTATGGTCAACATCAACCTGGGAAGCAGCAGCTTTCATCAAGTAATGAAGTCGAACGATCACGTGCACGTTATCGCTGTCTCAAACCGCTCCCGTTCCGCAACCCACCATGGACTCCCATAACTGCACCCTTTCCAATGAGTCGGCACGAACACTACCAATCGACGAAGAAACTACTGGCGACGCTAACGCCAGTTTTTCTTCAGACCCTAGTCAAATCTCGACTCGATCCCGCGAATTCATCCGAAACCATCATCGTGAAGGTCATCGATGATCCATCGAATGGGATAACGCTTGAGTCCAATGCTCACGTTTGGTTTGACGACTATGCTTGGAGTCTCGGGGAGGTGCAAGACGTGAGTAACCATCAACAATGTCTCCCGCTTCACTTGACTGAACCAAAGTCGCCAGAGCCTGAACACCGACGACATCGTTTATCATACGCCCAGGGGACACGGTCTCGTTCGCCAACCCAAACGCATCACTTTCACGGATCCTAGTGCTCTTTATTCGGAGTCATCCTCCCACCTCGCAAAAGGAAACGCAGCACCCGATCCGGTGATGCTGGCGAAGAAATCCAGGAAATTCGACGGGGCGTTGCGTTGCCGAATCCGCTCTTCTTTCGTATTCATTCCGCCATTGCTGGCGTTTTGCACGTGAGCGGGACAGGTGAAGAAATAGATGCTGCCGTCAAGACGGTCGGTGGTGCTGGGGTATCTGGAGCCATTCCAGTTGGAGACAACTTTGAACATATGTTTTTGCGGGAACGTCTGGGTGGACTGCTTGGGACACAATTAACCGTTCGGTAGGCTTTGGGATATATATATAGCGCAATTATATCAGTAAATGATCTTTAATTTTGATTCTAGTGGGTGACTGGCATCTCAGCGAAACGGTCCGTTTGTGCATACTGACTCCAAAGGCCTCATCTGATCATGCTGCCACGATCAATCAAAATCGAGCGCATTATCTCGCGGGTACACTCGGGTACACCTGTCATTCTGCGATTGGCTTGTCCCAATGCAAAACTGTATCTATTGGCTACTTGCGGCAAATGGACCACGTGTTCTTGGTGATAGCTTATATTGACATCGATCGCAATTTGATCACGTCCACAATGTCGACAACACCTAGCACACCGCGTAGAACTAATGCAGCCCACACAGTTTGTCTGCATTTCGTGCGTTTTGTATTATTAATTTCAAATACATCCACAGATTGGCATGCAAGTAAAGATCCTAGAACACGTCGACGCTAATTTCCCACTTGGCGCGCTTGTGAAGATTTATAAAGTTTCAAATACCAATACCACGGTGCTATGTTTTCATTTATAAACCTCAACATGTCGTCTTATTGTCAATCCAGGGAGTAACAGATCCAGTGACCGCCGACAATGCCCTGTATTCTGTGAAACGCATAATCACACGAAATATTACGTCAAGATCAGGGACCCTCATTCGTTCGAACAAGATTCCTCATAAACTGCTGCGTGTGACCCCAAACGGCATATCAGCACCTCCGCTTATGCTCTCTGTGATTTTATTCCGTTGTTTATCTCTAATACACACCGTTAACCATTTGTGCGGAAGAACGGAGCAGAACCATACCTCGGCGGAGACTTTACGTATAAACTATCTGGGAACAACATAACTATCGTGCGTTCTACAGCAGTCATAATAGGCAGTGCGGCCGTGACGATCAAAGTCAGATTTTTACATTTGCTTTCTTTTATGCTTGTCTTAAGTCTGGACCGATAGGGGTCAGTGGCAAGGTCGACGGCCGACGCTCATTACGAGTTTTACAGGACCAGCATCACTTATGAAGACGTAGAGATGTCCTGCCGTCGTATGCTTCCTCACAACATGCTCCAGCTTCCTTAAGGTATATTTTATAATCCATTATATATTTACTGCCTTACTACATTAGGCAGATTGTTCGAACACACAGAATAAGAGATTATCAGTATCATAACTTACCGAATTCATGTGAACTCGATGCAAAATGAATGCGGATGTTTCTTCGATTTTTAATCTCGTGAATAACCTATTCTGCTACAATTGTGGGGTGGCACCGAACAGTGTTTGCATTAACGTCATTTATGACAATCTAGTTCAATAACATAACTATTAGCAATGTAATATTGGCATTTAGAGAACGAATACTCCGCAGAGAAGCTTACATGTATGCCCCTCAAACAAACCGCATCAACTTCCTGATCGATCGCAAGACTCGTCTGGCCCACAAGATGGCGTAATGACACCAGACATTCTTACATATACGACGCAGTACTCTTGTTCGCAGCGGAACTTTAGGTTCTCGAAGGTGAGACCAAGCCCGAATAAAATCATCTGGAAGATTCCTCCATCTGTCAGCTCGGATATCGTCAAAGACCACGTCCTGTCCTTCGGGCCATCCGGGATTGACGTTCATCTGTTCATAGGTAGTTTTTAAGTACAAGTCCTCAAAGAACTGGAGGGCTTGAGCTGCCGTGAACCGACGGGCTATATTTCTTGTAACCATCCCATCTATTAGTGGCGCGAGCATGGGCACGGTCGGTAAAAGGTGCTGTGTTAGGCAGCGATGAGCGACGCATACAGAAGTGGCAGAATACTGACTCACCCCAAATCTGTCCCAAAAGAGTACGCCAAGGCATCCCATGTCAAACGCGAAAGGGTCATAGTCTAACTCGCCTTGTGCAGTATCAGAAGGCTGGTTGTACGAGCCCCACCATGAGAGAGAGGATGGAAGGCGCATTTCAGCAGGCGTTGAATTCGGCGGAAATTGAATGGATATGTCGAAATCAAGCAATGCGTAAATTAAACGACCTGCGCTGCGGAGGGGTCCTCGCATAGTGTTGGATCGGATATGTCCCGAAGCGCAGAAATGATTTACAACAATGTTGCTATTATTGATGTCCTATAATTTAAAATGAAATGAGATATGGATAGTACGAGGGGCCATCAACATACCCTGTGCACGATCAAGTTCTTGTGAAGGTAGGAGAGTGCCTTCAATAAATCATTGTTCAGCTCGCATATACGATGGTTGCTCAAACTGTATACCTTCAACAAGCAGTGCATCAAAACGAGCGCATCATTAGCCGATGAAAACTGAGGATAGTAGATAGCGTCACCCCATCTGTGATACAGGATATTAGTGGTGCCCCCACTGGGACCGGATAAAATACCTCGGCATGACAATAAACCAGTGATCGTTTAGGGGAAGGAAGTCGAGAGGTGGTAAGATCCCCGTAAAATTGTCTAAAGAGTCGCGGCTCAAATCCTGATGCAAGAACTGGTAGATTCGGTGTTCCTGAGAACCATCTTGGACCAGTTTGATGGCGACATGGCGGCATTGTGAGTCTTGGGCAAATATGATGCGAGGCTAAAAAGCTGGGATGAGGTATCACAAGGGCTGTAAGTAAATATGCCTACCAATGCATGTCCGCTAAGAGGCCTATCGATAGTATTGGGTGGATCACCGCCAAAAAAACTGTACGGATATCGGATATCGCCTTCGAATGCCCGAGAGGGATAAACGTAGGCGATGTCCTCGATCTGACCTTCAATATTTCGCGAATATTCGTAATCATATACCGTATACCCCCTCGCTAGAAACCAAGGGCGCATGGAATCCCAGAATTGCATGCGTTGTAGCCAGTCAAATTGTTGACTATCACAGTCAAAATTGATCTGAGGTTTTGAGTTCAGTAATTCAGGTGGATTGGAATAATTGTCATTCTTACCATCGGTGAAGCCGTCATGATCAACGACAACCGGACAGCAACAAGTTGAACTATAAAGATCAAACTTGAAATTAATCTGGCGAAACGCCAGAGCGGACTTTGAAAACAGCAACTGGCACGTGATATCCGCACAAAAACCAAGGCACTGTAACAGGGAGCTTATTTCCCTTGAAAATATTTTTATTATATCCATAAGAAATAGAATAATTAAGGTTTAGTCTGTGTACATGGCAAATAAGTAATTACGAAATCAGATTATCTCTATTGTTTTGTACTCCAGGTGCAATCTGATTATGTCCGCGAAAGATAATTAGATTATCAATTGGGAAAATAATTAAATTCTGACATTAAAAATTATTCTAGTTACAGATGAGGTGAAGGATATTGGAACTCAGAGGACGAGTACAAGAACAAGTGAAGTGATATGCACAAATCGGGAACGTATATAAATCAACCGTCACGTGTACGTAGGGTGCGAGACTCAAATCCCAATAAAGCAAGAGTGGAAATGCGCGTTCAAATATGTCCGTGCCACACCTGCCAATTTGGGCCTCAAAATGGTCAATGTGGTTTCTGCTGCTTCTCATTCATCTCTCAATATGCTACAGGTCCTTATAAATCCTAAAAATAATAATATGTGCTGTTGAAGTATACTTTAATGTGCTGGGATGCTCTAAACTATATAAAATGTAAATAATCTCTAAAATTCCATATCAAAATCCTCATCTAATTCCTCATCAGTCCCTACTTCCTCCTCCTGTGGAATATTCACCCCTGACCCAGATGGCTGTCCAGTTATTATGGATTGTTTAATAGCCACATTGTGATGACTGACAGCCTCAATAAGAGCTTTGACATTCAGCTCTTTGTTAGTGAGCTCTTTCATTTTAGGAATGCTTGCTGTGCTGTCTTTATTTCTGTGCCAGTTCAGTTGCAAGTCCAGCTGAGCATTTGTACCAGGAAAATTCTGGATATCAATGATATCAAGTCTTGGAACTACTGCCTCTATCTTGGCTTTAACAGCATCCTTCCTGGCCTGTAGTGTTTGCTTCCTTTTCTTTCTCAGATCACTGGTGAACTTGTCAGTTTTGGCTTAAGCTTCTCTTTGCTTTATTTCTTGCCCACTGCTGTCTAGGGCATGAGTTTTTTTTGCAAAATAATTTGCATTGAGCAGGTGTGAGAGTACACATATATGATTTAGTGCCATTCATTTTATACATGGCATGAGCATTATGCTGAGGCAGAGTCATACTTGGTCTATGTCTTCTTTGCACTCTGAATGAGCCTAAAGCTCCCTCATTTTTGTCATTGGTTGCTCTCATAAATGTCTGTGCACTCATATCAGAGCTTGCCATTGCAATTGCACCTCCAGGAATAAATTCTGATGAAAACTGCTTCCATTTCCCTAAAGCACCTATGCACATGCAACCCCTGTCCCACACACATATGCATTTGACCATGGTACCATGGTTGACAATAAAAAGAGATAGATGTTGCACAAATAGACAGCTTGAACCCAAATGGATAAGAGGATGAGATTACTCTTCAGGGGTGGGTGATGACAAAATGGTGCAATTGGATGCTACATATGTTGTGCAGAATATCTGCTTTCAGAATATGGGTCAGAACAACAATTTACCTCAGTAGGATGCCCACTTTCTTCAGTGTCAAACATAGGCAAGGTTTTTATTTTATACAATCTGTTATTCATACAAATATTGAAGCACGAAACAACTTCACACCGGAGTCCCTTGTCTCGTGTATACCTGGGCTAAACTTTCTATATGTGTTGTATTAACCATTTGAATCAAAAGGTGTGCGTCTTATCAAATTATTGCATGATTTCCATTCAATGTTTGTCCCCTGTGCTCTGCTCTTCATCTTTGTTATAGTCTAGCTTTGTTTCAAACCTCCACTTTTTGGGGGCATAATTGTTTTCCCTTGGCAGATGTAAGCGTTCTTAATTTACATCTATTAGTATTTGACACCTGGCTAAAAATTTTGGGTGTGTGCTTACATCCGTATATGTGGTGTCCAATATGACGGTCCTGCAAAGTTTGACAGTCATTTTATGGTTCCTAATTGGTGTAACTCTATTCTCTACACAGACATCTCTGCTGCTACTCCAATGGACACCGCAATGCCTCCGCTCCAATAGTCGGTTCATTCAAGTCTACCTCGTTCCATTTCACAGCTGCTTACGGTCATACGAACATCTTCAGGACTCTGCTCCTCTATGATACACACGCAGATCTGGTAGACAAACATGGAGTGACTCATGAGATGCTTGTGTGACCGAATGGGAAGGAGAGAATGGCAGAGATGATGAAAGAGTGGTTGGGGAATAAGAATATGGATTTGAGGGAGTGTGAGGGGGACTTGGGGTGGGACAGAGAGGAAGACAAGTTCCGTGGGGCCTCTTGATTGCCTGGAGGATACCCTGGAAATGACTGCACGTGAAGCAGTCGATTGATCACACAGTCAATCTAAGGGATACTGACACTCGGATAGCCACTCATATATGCAGGCTGACGCCCATTCAAAGAGACTCCGTCACCTGCTGAATCGCCTCCTTTAGCAAATTGCCATCTCCCACGGATGAGCGATATGAGCTTAGGGAGTCTGGGATCGATCTGCCAGATTCCCCATTGGAGCATACAGAACGAAGTTGGGGAGTGGGAGCACACTGTAGAGTGACGAGGATGTCGTAATCAACGAGAATGGGCAACATGCTGCTGTCAAGACCCGGAATACTGTGCAGCCACAGCTGCTATGCCTATACATTTCACATCTACATTCAACCTCCAGACTTGAATCTGATGTCTGTTTGCCCAATCCTCCACAGACTGTCTCAAAATTTTGCCAACCTTGATGACCTTGTTGGGTTGAGTGAATCTTGACTCTGACCTAGGTCCCAGATCATCCAAAAGGCTTGCATTTGGTGTTGTCACAATTCCAACCATAATTTTGGAAACATTTGATATAGAGTGAGAAATAAAATTGTTAAAATTACTGGAATATTTGAGCATGTGGAAGATCTCAGAAAAAGAAAGGTCACCTGTTGGTCTGAAAAGAATGGCTTTTGGTGTAGATATTAGATCAGTTATAAGTGATTATGCAATTCTGTTGCAAACTGTAGCTGATTGAATATCAAGATAAGAAATACCCCATTCTCTTCAGTCCAAAGGTGACCCTTTAGTTTGTAATTAATCTTCTGGGTTCTCAAATATGATCTTAATGTTGATAATTCAATTTCTCATCTCTATATCAATTTCTTTCAAAACGATTGTTGTGATAACACTGCTTACACTGCTTGTCTTCAAATTTGCACAACAAATATTGGATCTGTGAGCTAACTGCTAGGTCTGGAAATGTGCTGTTTGGATGGATATACTTGTGCATATGTCCTTTTTAATATCCACTTACAACTGGTTATTTCTGTAAAGGTTTGGTTTTGATTTGATCAATCAATTAGAACTGCTCTCTTATTCAATATGTTGCTTTTGCACAAGTGTGATAAAACTGAAGGTCGACATCTTAAAAGAATTATTCAACATTTTCAGCTTGACAGGATTGTTGCAAGTGTAAAATTCATAGAGTTGTTACATAATCTATCATATGTATATATTTCAACAATTCTGATTCCCATGGCCATATTTAAAATTTGCAAGTCAGATTGGACACACAGTAGACTGAACTGATCTGGGACCTAGATCAGAGTCAAGATCCACTCAACCCAACAAGGCCATGAAGGCTGGCTAAATTTCAAGACAGTCTGTGGAGGATTGGGAAAACAGACATCAGATTTGAGTCTGGGGGTTGAATGTAGATGTGAAATGTATAGGCCAACGATGGAGCGTGGATCGGTCACCATCATCCTTATCATGATCTTCCCGAACTTGAATCCCATATCGCACCTCCATATGCGGTCATCAACGCTGGCCCCAAGTGCGTGGGTCTTGATCTTGATCAAGTCAGCGGTCGCACTCGACTATCATGAATCAGAGAAGAGCAATTCTCAAAGGGAGCTAAAGCGCCGGCTAGAGCTCTTAGGCAACATTTGGGGGCTTTTTGAGAATGCGAAGGAGGCGGCGAATACTTGGGGAAGAAAGGAGGGAGAAGAAAGGTGGAATAGGAAGTGAGATGAGGATGATGTGGATACGTCTTCGCTGTCAACCAAACGTACCACCCGATCACAAACGCACACTGCAGATGGCGGTCATGACAGTCTGCCTAGTCTTTCTCAGCCTGGTTCTCGTGCATCTAGACAGGCTGGATGCTCCAATACCAGCAGGAGATCGTCACGAGTTGCCAGCAAACGCAAACGGAGGTCAAGATCTAGCACAAGTGGAGCCACCTTGACTGAAACTGCATTATGACATCTCTGCAAGTGGCAGAAAATGACCAATCCTGACACAACGGACAAGCACTGGGCTGAATCTACAAGTGAACTCTTTTCATCTTTATAATGTTTGATTTTATTTTGTTTGGCCACAGTATATTCATACTTTACACATGTCTTGCTATCTAGTACTCGCCTCATCACTTCCTTTGTTCATTTGCAATATGTTAAATGCGGAATTTCATGTAGTGTTGTTTTAGCACCGTCATCCCCTCCTTCATATACATAACAAATGATCTTCCATTTCCACAATTTCCCCAAACGTGGGGACCATGTGACATCGCTTTCGGTACCATATTGAAAAAAATCGGTCATTCCAAGGGCTGGCTATTTTGGCACTGTTTTGACGGATTTTTGGACCGACCCAATTTATCGAACCCTTGGAATGGCGGGATTCCCAGAATGGAAACTGATCGAAATGCAGTGCGTTAACCGCACCTCTTCCACCCCATAGTAATACAAAAATGTTTACACCCTTGCAAGCTCATGTCATTTCTTCACCTACAGGCTTGACTTGCCATCATCTTCGCAAGACTGCAGTACCTCATGTCTAGTCACCCTCCCAATCCATCCATCCTGACTTTATTGCCAGATGCTACCCAATCAGACACGGTCTGTACATGGTGTGGTAATGCTGTTGTGGCGGAAAATGTTGGATATGCTCGCACAGCTCGAGTTTTAAGTGTTGTCCATTCCAGGAGCAAGAACGGGAAGAACCATGAAGACATGGTGTTTCAGGTCTGAGTAGGTGACGAGACATCGTGGATCTTGACCGATCGGAGTGTAGGTGGTGGTGGATACAGTACATCGTCGCTTTTACCTTCACCAACTGCTTCCCATTTTGACCTCACCCCCTCCCTGTCATCTACCGATGCATTTGATCGTATTGTCATCCCCGCGTTTGGCAAACCGCCAGCACTAAAACTATACATTGACGACGATCCCATGGTCGCATGTACATTAAATCTCCACCCCGATGCATTCTTTTCCTTGGCAGACTTGGCCGGCTTGCTCCCAATAGTCAATGCAAAGGCGAGGAAGTACAATCCTGTGTCCAAGCAATGTTATTGGTATGCGTGGGCGGTGTATGAACCTATCAATAGGAAATACCCAGACCACGAGGAGATTATGGGAAAAGCTTATACATTACGTGGAACACACTTCAAGTTGCCAGTACCATGTAAGGTTTCAAAAGATGAGCTGGAGTCTATCGAGGTACAATGGTTCGCGAGAACGCTGGAAATATCCAAGGTGGAGACCATATCACAGGTAAATTCTTCCATTTTGGACTGAACATTGATACTAATAAATCTGTGGAATAGATGCATGCAAATATTAGTGCTGCAGAAGACCGTGCTCACGCGTCAAAAGGTGAGGCAGAACAAGCAAAGAAGAATGAAGAGGAGGCAAGGCAGAACAAAGAAGAGGCAAGGCAGAACAAAGAGGAGGCAAGGCAGAACAAAGAGGAGGCAAGGCAGAACAAAGAGCAGGCGATGAAGAACGCAGCTGATGAAAAGAGAAGACGCTTGGAATTGGAGGCTGAACTTTGAGAAGTGAGGGAGATACTCAACGCATGGGGGAACACCTGAGCTGGAGAGAGGTTGTCCGGATTCTTCGCCTACACCATTATTTCTTTGAGCTGAATGTCTTGATACTTGAACATCCCTTCCTTCCAATATTATATCTTAGAACCGAAGAAGATTGGGGACAGATGGGGATTCAGAGGCTTAGATAGCAGCAATTGTATCAGTACTGACAAAATAAAGAGAGAATAAATCGGCAAATGGAACCTGCACAACAGCGGAGTCCAATCAGATAGACCTGAGAATGATGAGGGCACAACGGTCATGAGTATCTTACGGTTATGACCATAGGAATAAGTGCGGATGCTGACTAGCGTGGATGTTTACAAGCATGTTCCCATAAGCGCCCATTTTCGGTTTTGAGCGTCAGCTCCGACCTTAGAACCGTTGCAGCAGGGAATAAGGACTCGAAGTTCTGTCGTCGTTCTTCCATACTTGTCCGGTTATAATCTTCTTTGCTTGAGCCCATTCTTTATTCCAGAGCCGAAATTGTCTTGCCTTTGTCTGTCAGCCCGCCAGTCGCTATCATGGGGAACATCAACCCATTAATATCCATATCTGATGCAAGGGGTTCAGTTGAAGTATGAGATGTCTAGGAGATCCCATTCTATCTTCCATCCTAGGAATGTTGATGCCAATATAATTATCTTCCTTTTCATCCATCAAATCAAATCATCAAATATAAATCTACAAGATCAACTAAGATCTTTAAAGGAGCAGGCCTATCAAAAAACCAATTTAATGGTTCTGCTTGATAAATTCAAAGGTTCTATACTGTCCCAACAGTTCTGACCATCCAAGGCAGTGCCCTCTAGTATGATCTTATAAACACTCCTGCATGTGTATGGATCAGTTGATCTCATCCATCAGGATAGCATACCAAGACACACCTGCTTATAAATCATAAAATAAGCTGGATCAGATTGGCAGCAGTTGGACTACTCCTGCCTAATGAAGATGACTTCCATTACACTGTATCATTGGCTATGATAAATCTAACAAAACAGTGTGCCATCTCCCCTTTGAATTATCTAAAAGTCTATTAAATCCCTTATTAAAAAGTCTAGGATATTTGTGCTCTGAGGATGAGTCACACCCTAGCATCAATGATACCTTGACCACAATATTGACCAATCCAATAGAGACTACACCATAATTTTGTATTCTTGTGCTGCTCCAAATGTTCTCATGCTTTAGGATCAGATAGGATCCTGCATAACTTCTAGACAACACTGTTTGGAATTTTAGCAGAATGATCTCTACACTTTGACCTACAAGGGGCTCTTGTTATCATCTCAAACAATACACTGAATGGGTCTGATGCATTTGGCTACCAGCCCTTTCCCATGTCTCAATTAAGAGGCTAACAGTTGTATGATGATCTTCAATCCTCTTGACCAACTAGGAATAATATTTGTAACAGTGACTGCTTCTATCTCTAAGCTGAAAGTCTCAGAAGCACAACTGCTCTATCCTTCATCCACTGGAATTTGATCCTTCTGCATCTCTTACACACTAGTCTTATGCTGTATGCTCTGACATCTGAAAACATAGCAAAATGAGTAAGAAACTTTGAACAAGTCAGTGAGGTAC
>Ga0137418_10001925_pt1 | contig 19025 bp, 17 predicted proteins | sample CZODoug3_1_2_16f_FD_122242 | JGI IMG/M metagenome (GOLD analysis project Ga0137418, IMG submission 122242) | Vadose zone soil fungal communities from Angelo Coast Range Reserve, California, USA - CZODoug3_1_2_16fungal (Hybrid Assembly) | ecosystem: Environmental > Terrestrial > Soil > Vadose... | reverse complement strand
AAATCCGACGACGCTGGCCAATTGCAAGGGCAGCGTACTGAAGCCGGTCATCATGTTCATGGCGTGCGTGACTAGTTTACGAAACGTGTAGCCGGAAGCGCCGTGTGGGCGGGGTTCGTGGCGCACCGGCGTTGCCGCAAAACGGTTCGTGCCCCAAGTCAGCAGAACGTCGATGGAGACGAAAGAGCCGTCATAGTGATCAAAGGCACGAGTCACGTGCCGGCGAAAAGCGCGAAAAGCACCCACCTGCCGGGCGATTTCAGCGCCCAAAGCGCCTTGCAGGGCCATCTTGGTAGCCAGCGAAGCCAGATCGCGCCCGAATCCGTGCCGTTCACGCTCGGGCGCCCCATAGACCACGTCGTAACCCTCGGCGAGTACGGTTAGCAGCTTCGGGATTTCCTCCGGAGGATGCTGCAGATCGTCATCCATCGTGACAATGACTTCGTATTGAGCGGCGCGGATTCCGCACAGCAGCGCGTTGTGTTGCCCATAATTTCGCATCAAATTGATAGGGCGAATCCATGAATGCTGTTGGGCGAGAGCGGAGATCGTCTCCCAACTGCCGTCCGGGCTGCTGTCGTTGACGAAGACCAGTTCGTAGGTTCGTGTGAGCTCACTTAAAGTGTTTTTCAGGCGCTCAACCAACCCTGGCAAAACCTGCTGACTGCCGTAGACGGGGATAACAACCGATAGGCCTGAGGGAGCCCAGCTTTCTCTATTCATGTCCAGTTGGGGGTCAGTCATCATCCGGGGTTCTCAATCTTGGAGATGCTAACACACCCGCACCCCACAACCGATCCAATCCGCACGGAGTTTTCGCGCGTCAGGTAGGCCTTCTGCAGACGAGTACCAAGGACGTTCCAATTGGCAAACGGCCGCCTGTGGAGAGCCACCACGCCTCAAGATTCAGCAACGCATTGAGAATGCCGTTTACGATAGGTACAACGCGGAATTCTTCATCGGCGCGGGTTTTGGCGGCAATCAAATCACTTTGCTTCCGGAATCCCCTCAGCTTTCTGAATATCCACACCAACGGGAAGATGCACGCCATGGACTGGCTGATGAAATCCACCTTGAAACCAGCTTGCACCATCTTCTCGCGAATCTCCGATGTCGAGTAGCGTCGACAATGTTGAGCCGCCACATCAAAGTGACTCCACAGATATTGATGCGCGGGAACGGTCAGTAGAAGGAAACCGCCTGGTACCAGTGACTCCCGCAGCGAGAGAAGCGTTTCTCGTTCCTCTTGAATATGCTCCAGAACATCGAACAGGCCGATCAAGTCGAATGGCCTGCCGAAAGGACTGTTCCGTAGATCTCCCTGCACTAGGAAGCCAGTCGATCGCTTTTGAGCATACCGTAGCCCGTCAAGCCAAAGTTCCAATCCGACAACGAGGCCGCTCGGGAAAGCCTCCTGAAGCACTCGCAGCACGTTGCCAGTTCCACAGCCTACCTCCAGTACCAAGGCACCCGGTTTCAGTTGAGCAGAAACTTTCCTGCACAGTCCGAAGATCAGACGATTCCGTCCTCGGAACCAGAAGTGCCGATCTTCTACGGCGGCTATAGTGTCGAAAAAAGAGGGATCATACCCACCCGAGACACCGCCGCCATTGCTGTTCTCAGAAGGCATGCCTTCGCTCTCTCCAGACTGGTTCGCAAGTTCGGGATGTTGTTGCTGGCGGTTGGTAGCGAATCGAAACTTGATCACGTTACCACAACGGGCTCCCGCTCCAGTATGCTATCCTCGATCCCTAAAACCCTGTGACAATTGATGTCAGGAAATATTTTAATCGTCAATCCGAGTGCAGGGACGAAGCGGTATCTCACTGCCGCCATCGTAATTGTTTTCAATCTTTGCATCTACAGCCTGCCAACCCTGATGACCGCCACGACGCTGAAATCAAGAGATGTTCCCGTTCTCTCAGGAGCCGACCTTAGCCTCTATTTGAATCTCAGCAATGTCGGTCCATCCCGTGAGCATCTCGATCTGAATCCCTATTACGGTACCGTGAGGCAACCGGGTGCAATCGGCTACCGCACGTTTGATCTGGCCTTTAGGATGTTCAACGTCGCGGCCAAGATAGCTCGATACGACTTGTGGAGTACCCTCTTCGCGTGGAGTCTGTTTTGGTGGTCGGCCATCTCGGTAGGGGCGATTTGGTTTTGGGAGTTGACCCTCCCTACGGAAACTCTGCCTGTGCAGTGGCTGGGATTGAGTTTGCTCCTGTTGTTCAACTTCGGAGTTATCAGATCCTTGTTGCTTGCCTGGCTGCACCTTCCCTCACTGAAGGGATTCGCCGATCTGAATCTCCCTTATTCTCGCGCCTTTTTTTCCCAAGTGCCGATTGCACTGTTGCTGTTCTATCTCGTTCTTCAAGTTCGGGCATTGCGGTTTGGGAAGTGGCATAGTTGGGCTGGGATGTGCTTGCTCCAGACTGCTGCGTTTTGGGCCTTTCCTTACGCGACGCTGCTCATGGCGCTAACCACGCTGGTAGCCACTTTGGCGTGGTGCACGTCTGGGCCGTTCGCGGCCCGATTGAGGGTTGTCATTTTGTTCGGCGCAGCTTGCGGAACCTTTGATGCACTATTCTTGTTTTTGCGACCGTCGGCCGCATCTCTGCACGCACATTCTGCTTTTCTCGTTTTCCGTCCTTGGCTTGTGCCCACACTCGCCCGCGGCGCGGCTTCTCTGGTTATCGCACTCACGATACTCACGGCGGTGATGCCACCGGTTGGATCGCGGGAGGTCAAATGGATCATCTGTGGTCTGGGCCTCGGCAACGCATTGCTGTTATTCGGCGACCTCTTTTTCGCGCCCGAGTTGTTGGTTTCCCACCACGCAGGCTATTTCTTCCATTGCACGGTCTCACTCGAAATGGCATATCTGGTGGCAGCTTTGTCTGCCGCATTTGGGGACAGGCGTGGTTGGTTCAGAGTGGCATTCTTCGCTGCCATTGCTCTGATCACGATCAATGGGGCGATTCTCGCTCTTGCCAGTGCCCGCTATTTGCTGCCTCTGAACCAACAGCTCGCCGGGTTTGCCCGTGCCCTGGGCTCGGCAAACCTTAACGACGGTGATCTCGTGGTTGCGAGCGCTGAAAACGTTGATGACCTGTGTGCGTGGGTTCCGCTACTGAGTCGTGGAAGAGTGCTATTCTGCCGCCCTGCACAATACGAGCTATCTGCCGATGAAAAGCGCGGGCTTTATCGATCTCGCCAGGCCTTCTACCTCTATTTTGAGGGGAAAGACGCGAACTGGCTGGAACAAGCAATTTCAGATCCTCATGCGGCCAAACAGGACACGCTGCTGTTTTCGGACGAAACGACCGCCACTGATCATGGGTACCGGGACAAGGGCAGACTGGCGATTCGCACCGACCTTGTTCCGAAGTTGCTCAGTGTTGAACACTCGGACAGCGAGATGCGATCATTCTTCCATCCTTACCATCGCATACTCGTGGTGGACGACGCGGGACACTCCGCATTTGTACGCAGTCGACTTGAGTCCTATTTCACAATTTATGCCGAGGACCGCGTCGACAATTTTGCTCTGCTTTGGTGTAATCCCAGGTAAGAAAGTTCCGAACTGTTGCCCTCAACTTGTGTGAAATCATGACGAGCAGCAGGTTCCATCGAGACAGGATCCAATGACTCCAGTCTGACACATCCAACGACTTGGTTCGATCGAAACCGACTCTTGAAGTTGGGGGATGCCCTCCGTATCGATGCGCGTGGCCACGTCGCAGCAGGGGCTTTTCAAAAGAAACTCCATGAAAGGTGCGCGATCACAAGGGTGAGCGCAATCCTAAGAAGCCCGCTGTAGAACTGCGTCGCTGGAGAGGAATAGGAAAAGCGAAATCCGATCAATCGTCGGCGAAGCGGCAAAGTTCCATCAGAGGAAGATGAAGCAAATAGGTGCAATAGGCAATAGTGCCACGGTTTCTGAGGGGTGAGATGTCCCACCATCCACGGCGCAGCCGCGTCGTAGTTCACGAGGTACAGAAACATGGCGCCGATGTGAATCCATCGCAGCTCTCGCCAGTACGCCACCGTGGCAAACAGCATTAAAGACGGCAGGAGCCGGAATAATACGGTAGGCGCGCCGTATGTAGAATTCTCGGAGGTTGATGCCGGAGGTGCGAGCGTGTTCGTTCAGCAGGATCGTGGTCATCAGGCAGCCGGAGTTGACAAAGAACATGCGCACGCCGCTGGCTGCATACACGCGCAAAACGTCAGGAGTATGCCCGGAGCGAGCCAAGTGACCTATGAGCACGAGCGAGACGGAAATCGCGCGGAGGCCGTCGAGGGAGGGAATAACCTTGATCTTTCCGCAGTCTAACAAGACTCCCTTTACCCTGAGAAGTCACTCGACAGCACCTTTTGGGAAAAAGGCGCTGCGGCTGCCTCGGTGGGGATCCTGGCGGTCCTCTTTGCCGGCAGCGTATCCCACATCAGTTGCGCTACACTGAGGGTCTGCATCTGTCCAGCGAATGCGTCAACACATCCTCGGACAAACCGGAATCGTCACTTCCCACCTCGGATTTGGGTGTGTCCAGCTCACTGCACACGAAGATCGCAGCGCTGCAATTCGGATCCTAGAACACGCGCTCGCCTCGGGAATCACACACTTTGACGTATCTCGAATCTATGGTTTTGGGCGCGCCGAAGGCATTCTAGGGGAGTTCTTGCGTGGCAAACGTCACCAGGTTACGGTAGCAACCAAGTTCGGGATTCAACCACCGTCAGGCCTGGTTGGCAATCGACGAGTGATCGATCTAGCGAAGAAGCTTCTCGGACCCTTCCCGAATCTTCTGCGGCGAGCTCGCCAGCGCGGATCTAAAATGGTGCAATCCGGCCTGTTCACTCCGCAAAATGCTGTGCAAAGTCTGGAAAGCAGCCTGCGCGAGCTGAGGACCGACTCCATTGACGTATTTCTCCTCCATGAAGCAACTCTTCGAGATGCTGCAAGCGAACCGCTACTCGAGGCTTTGCGCAGTCAAGTCGATCGAGGAACCATTCGATGCTTCGGTGTCGCATCGAGTTTTCACCACCTGCAAAAGGAAGCCATCCCTGTGCCATCGTCGTATCAAGTTCTGCAATTCGAAGATAACGCCGCTACGCGAAATCTCCAGATGCTGGACAAGGTTCAAGGCCGGGCCGTCATCACACACAGTATCTTTCAGCCGCTACGCCCTCTGTGCAAGGCTATTGCGGCTCAGCCGGCGCTCACCCGGAAATACACAGCCCACCTCAACATCGACCTTGCCGATCCCGGCGTTCTGGGCGCACTGCTTCTCCAATTTGCGTTGCGCAGCAATCCCAGCGGCGTCGTCCTGTTTTCGAGTACGGACCCAAAACGTGTCTCTGCCAACGTTGGCGACGCCGATTCACGACAGTATTGCGACCTGCAAGTCTCGGGATTCCTGGAGTTTGTAGACACAATCCTTCAGGCTGCGCACTTCCCGGCAACACCATGATCATCGACCTGGCGACGCTTGGGGATACCCCTGAACTCTCGTGCGATCTATGTGTTGTAGGAAGCGGAGCCGCCGGTTTGGCAATTGCTTCCGAGATGCTGCACTCTTCGGTCAAGACAATCATCGTGGAAAGTGGGAGCCTGGAACAAGAACCGGCCACGCAGGCTCTCTACGATGTCGACATTAGCGGTCTTCCCCATCCAGGGTCGACGCAAGGGCGATTTCGCGTGTGCGGCGGATCCACCACGCAGTGGGGAGGGCAGGCTCTGCCGTTGATGCCCATCGATTTCGAGCGCCGCGACTGGGTTCCACACAGCGGATGGCCTTTATCATGGAACGACCTGGCTCCCTACTATGCGCGAGCGGCCCAGTTTCTTTTGGTGGACAGCCTCAACTACGACACCGACCTGTTAGCGCATTTGCGCACTCGTGCGCCGTCTCTTGATGCGCAACGCATTTGGTATCACTTCTCGAAATGGAGTCCCAAACCGAATCTGCGGGAGCTCTACCTGCGTGAGATTGGCGATTCGGATCGGTGTACGCTTCTACTGCACGCAAATGTGACCGGCATCGTCTTGGAAAATGAGTTAAGACAGGTCAACAAAATCGCGGTGCGGTCCTTGCAGGGGCGAACGGCATTGGTTCGCGCACGAATCTTCATCTTGTGCGTCGGCGGCATCGAAACCGCGCGACTGCTATTGTCCAACAACGAACAGCAACCAACCGGAATCGGGAATGAACATGACATGGTCGGACGCTTTTTCCAGGACCATCCCAGTGCGATGGTCGGTTTGCTGAAGACCCCACATCCAGCGCGCGCGCAGAAACTACTAAACGTTTTTCACAAGGGCGGCCTGAAATACTCGGTGCGCTGCACAGCCACTCCGAAACTACAGCGCGAGCGACAGATTCTCAATATCTCAATGGGCACGACTTTCGTGGAGGCCAACTCGGTCCTGCAGGACGTAAAGGATGTCTACGCCAGCGTACGGCGCGCGCATTTCAATGGTGTGACGGCACGGAAGATGCTGCGCGCTGCCAGCAGGCCTACAGGCTCGATCTTGCCGATTTGGCATTATCTGGCGTACGGCAGAAGCTTTGCGCCGGGCGCGCGCATGCGGATTGGCTTCACTTCGGAGCAGGAACCGAACCCCGAAAGCCGCGTCCTGCTTTCCGACAAAACAGATGCGCTGGGCATTCGCCGATCCAACGTGCGCTGGCAACTTACCGGGCAAACTCTCCGAACCATGCGTGAATATGCGAAGGTGCTACAGGAGGAATTCGACCGAGCCGGCATCGGGGAAATCGAGTTGGATGAGTGGATCCACGACGATTCTGCGCAATGGGAGAACCATGTGACGGATCAATTTCACCACATCGGAACCGCTCGCATGAATAGTTCCCCTCGATTGGGCGTCGTTGACGAAAACTGCCGCGTCCACAGCACCGAGAACCTCTATGTTGGAAGCAGCGCGGTCTTTCCAACCAGCGGACACTCGAACCCGACCCTCACGATTATTGCGCTCTGTCTGCGCCTGGCAGACCGATTGAAGATCGTGCTCTCGCGATGAGCACCAGTCTCCGAGTCAGGCGATCACCCTTAAGAACCTGGATTTGAATGCCTGCCCAGTTTACTTCGTGCTGCCTTGTATCCCCGCGGTCCATTTTTCACTCCGAGTCAACCGTGAAGCCTTACGGGTATTCCGAACAGGGGAGTCAGTTGCCTGCGGCCTCTCCTGCTCCGCAGTGCGATCTCATGCGGGGAGGCTGCTTTCTCGCTTCCCTCGCAAATCCCTTTCTCGCGGTAGTGGGCAATCAGTTCCCCCATGGTTCGTAGGCTGCGTGTTTCCTTGTCGAGTGTAGCGCGGCGCCAATCTATCGGGCGGGCTGGTCAAACCTTGCAGAAGGGGCGCAAGCCCATCAATTGAGAACATCAAGCCATCGGAACTGCTAGAGTGTGAAACCAAGCCTTATCTGTAGATGGATGGGGTTGAATTTCTGCCCCGTACAGTTGGTATCTCGCAGCGTGCAACAACTGCGTGATCTCTGCGGAATTCGCGGGCGAAACTTCGCACCAAATCGTCGGTCTGACTTCTCGTAACAGCCGTACCGCTCCTTTCAAAACGCCCACTTCGTGGGTTTCCACGTCGATCTTCAACACTGACGGGAGGGGAAAATAATCTAACAGAAAATCCAATGTCAGCGAGACGGTGGGCTGAATACATCGCACCTCTCGCGCCGCAGTCGATCCAGTAGTTCCGACCAGGTGATTCGATGCACGCGCGCTTTCCGCTATCCCAAGACTGGAGACGCGGTTTGAATCTGAAACTGACGCACACAAGACGTGCACCTCCGAACGGTCGTATTGGGCAAGCTCTTGAGCGGAACGGGTGATTAAGTGTGCAAGCCAGAAATCTGGCTCAATTGACAAAACAAAGCCCGAACGTCCGGCTGTAGCAGCGGCACACAAGCTGAAAAGCCCCACGTTCGCGCCCACATCCCACACGACAGAGCCTGGTTTCACAATCTCTTCTGCCATTTGATAGAGCACAGAATCAACTCGTGACATGGACGACCAATATCGCAGTCCAGCTTCCGGAGTCACAAATATTGGGAGACGCCCGAATTTTGCGGGAAGACGCCGCCGCAACACCACTCCTCTGCTCAAGCGCTCTGCCAACCTACGAAAATTCACGAGAGCCGCCGTAGGAACGAAGTACACGTACTGCTCCTACCGCCAACACCCCCACTACCAGTGTCAGCGTACTGCCCAATAGCATTCGTCCTCACGGACAACACTCTACGCGAAGCAGAGTGACGTTTCCAGCGGCCAACGACAGTCGATTTGCCCTGGTCAGGGCAGTCAGATGTTGGCGGGCTGCGCTGGCTCTCGGAATCTTGACGGGGATTCCAACACCGCTGCCCCAACCGCAGGGGATGGGAGTTCAACCGAGAACTCGGCGCCCTGGCCGGGGGAGCTTCTCACGGTAATGGTGCCGCGGTGTTGGTGGACAATCCAGCGGGCAATCGAGAGACCCAGGCCGGCGCCTCCCATCTGGCGGCTGCGAGCCTTGTCGACGCGGTAGAAGCGCTCGAAGATCTTGGCATGTTCGTCTTGTGGGAGGCCGGGACCGTTGTCGCGCACATTCAGCAAAACCCGACCTGAAGTAGATTCCACGGTGAGGATGATTTGGCCTCGCGCAGAGCTGTACTTGACCGCGTTATCAAGAAGAATATCGAGCACACGGCGGAGGGCCAGACTGTCCCCGGCCACGTGGACCGGCTGCGCTGGGACGGCACCGGTCAAGCGCAGGCCATGATACGACGCCACTTTCTGCCAGCTCTCGGCCGCTTCGCGGACCAGCTCCGCGAGATCCACATCGGCCAGCTGAATCGTTTCGGCTCCGGAATCGGCCCGCACGAGCGAGAGAAGCTGTTCGAGCATTCTCGTCATCCGCTCGGACTCGGTCAATACGTGCTGCAATGCGGAACGGTATTCCTGGTCTGTCCGTTCGCGGCCCAGTGCCACCTCGGCCTCGGCGCGGATGAGCGCAACCGGAGTCCGCAGTTCGTGCGAGGCGTCGGCCGTAAACTCGGTGATGCGCTGTACGGAAGACTCGATCCTGGCCAGCATTTCATTCAGCGTCTCGGATAGCCGTTGCAGTTCATCTCCGGTGCCCGGCGTCTCCAAACGGCGGCCCAGATTGTTCACGTTAATGGTCCTGGCTGTGCGCGTCAGGGCGTCGACGGGAGTGAGTGCGCGATGGCTCAGCCAGTTTCCGCCGACTGCAGCGATGAGCAGAACCAATGGCGCCAGCCATAGAAGATAACGGCGGAACGCGTCGAGGGTTTCGTAAATTTCCCCGGTCGGCGTGCCCAATTGCACGAGAAAAGTGTGCCCGTGAGCGTCGATCGCCGCATTGAGGAACCGGAAGCGCTTCCCCTCCATTCTCCTGTCCTCGAACCGTCCTTCTTCACTCGTGGCTCGCAAGGCGCTCTCCGGTATGGGCTGGAGAGGGTGCTTGGCCAGAAACTCAGAAAGGTAGATGGTCTCGCCCTGCGCGGTAAAGATTTGCAAATACTCCCCGGCATGGTCTTGGGCATAGGCTTCCGTAACTTCTTCCCGGAGGTGGTCGACCGTCAGGCTGGGCTTTTGTCCTTGCAGAACACTACTAAGGTCCTGCATTTCGTCGCGCAAGCTATCGTTCACGATGCCGCGCAGATGGTGACGCAGGACAACATACATCCCTGCTCCAAACACGCACTGGGCCAGCGCGAAAATCAGCACATACCAAAGCGACAGCCGCAGCCCGATGGAAAGCTTGGGCGCGTTCACGACACGCCGTCCGCACGCACTGTGTAGCCCACCCCGCGAACCGTATGGATGAGCTTTGTCTCCCCCGGAGCGTCGACCTTCTCGCGAAGCAGATGCATGAACGCATCCAGCGTATTGGTTTCGATTTCGCGGTCATAGCCCCAAACTGATTCGATCAGGAACTGGCGGGAGACGACTCGTCCGGCGCGATGCATCAATCGTTCCAGAAGGCTAAATTCAGTCTTGGTAAGCGTAATGCGTCGATCGCCTCGAACCACATCGCGCGTGGCGGGGTCAAGGCTCAGATCGCCCACTTGCAACTGCGTCTCGCGATCGGGAGCCTCGCGCCGCTTGATGGCCCGCAGCCGGGCGACAAGCTCGCGAAAGGAGAACGGTTTGGTCATGTAGTCGTCGCAGCCGAGATCGAGACCGTGCACGATGTCCGGCACCGTATCCTTGGCCGTGAGCATCAGGATGGGGGTCGTGATCTTTTCCGCGCGCAGCCGCTTGGCCATCTCATAGCCGCTCAGCTTGGGCATCATGGCGTCGAGGACGATGACGTCGAATTCCGAGGCTCGGGCTGCCTGCAAACCCTCGCTACCGTCGAACGCGCACACCACCGTATGGCCCACTTCGCTGAGACCTTTGCGAAGCAGTTCCGCCATACGCTGCTCGTCTTCGACTACCAGGACATTCATGATCTGCCGGGCGATGTTGGCCGACCGATCTTGGCCGACAATGCTACATTCTATTGGACGGTTGGTGAAGAATCGCTGAAAACCGACGGGAGGGGGGACTTCTATGGCAAAAGCCAAAGCTGCCGCAAAGCCAAAGCCTGCTCGCCGCAAGGCGGTAGCTCTTCGCGCGACCGTGAAGCGTCCGGCCAAGCGCGGCGCCTCGAAAAAGGCTAAGCCGCAACATGTTCCCTGGGGTACCGTCCAACTGGAAGACTTGAACCCGCTGCTCCAGCGGCAATTTGTGGTCGGCCAGGAAATCATGGTTGCGCGGGTATTGCTGAAGAAGGGCTGCGTCGTGCCCGAGCACAGCCACCACAACGAGCAACTGACCTACATCCTCGAGGGCGCGCTGAAGTTCTGGATCGATGGTCGCGTCATCGTTGTCAACAGCGGCGAGGTTCTGACCATCCCGGCCAACATGCCGCATAAGGCAGAAGCGCTGGTCGACACGGTCGACCTGGACGTCTTTACTCCCCCGCGGGCGGACTGGATTAACAAGACCGATCGGTACCTGCGGTAGGCGCAACAGAGTCTGGGACCGGTCCAAAGATCGGGGAGGAACATACCCTCTCTTAGCTGCTCTTAACGGCAAAACCGCTGAAGGTCTGGAGGCGGCGGACTCGGCACCGCAGCGAATTCCCCAGGCCATCCAGTGCATCCGTGAGCCACCACCGAACGGGTCGCCGTATTCTCCAATTCACGGGCACGAGTCTTGGCCTTTTCCACTTGAGTTGACCCCAGGTCTCCCTCTAGAAATGCCAAGTCCGAGGACGCCGCTTGATTTCCGGCGTTCCAGCTAACCAGCAGCCAGACGTAGGCCTCGAACCTATTCTGTCCGACGCCCTTCCCGTCCTTGAGCAGCAGCGCCAATTGATATTGCGCTTGCGGAAGGCCCTGTTCCGCGGCTTGGCGGAACGAAGTCGCGGCTTTCGCATAGTCCTGGCGGTCCAGTTTCACCAATCCTAAAAAGTATTGGCCGAATACGTCTCCCTGGCTGGCAGCGCTCTGAAGCAGCGGTTCCGCCCGACTTAAATCCCGGCCTACCCCGGAGCCCGTGTAATAAAGACGTCCCAACAACCACGCACCCAGAGAGTCTCCTTGATCCGCTGCTTTGCGGTACCACTCCGCAGCCTGTCCGGGTTCGAGGGCAACAATCGTTCCAGTATCGTAGAAATAGCCCACAACGGTTTGAGCTGGGACATGTCCCAACTCGGCCGATGTTTTCAGCAACTGGAGTGCGGTCTGGTTATTGTGACTAATGCCGGAGCCAAGTAAGGCATTCATGCCGCGGTCGTAGTACTTGGTCGAGTCGATGGCCCCGCCTTTCTGCGCAGCAGAAGCCGCCGCCAAAACAAAACCCAACAGAACCACGCGCCAGTTACACATGAGCCCTCCAGAAGACTCAATCGTTTCAAGTGGCCAGCTGGACGTCAAAGTACCCCGGGTCACTCCCTTTCGCGCCCTACCGGCTGTTGCAATGAAACCGCGGAGCGGCCCTCCCTGCGCGGTCCACCCCCCGATAGGGAAGTGATACAGTGTTTTGGCGGGGCCCCGTAGCTCAACTGGATAGAGCATCAGACTTCGGATCTGAGGGTTGGGGGTTCGACTCCCTCCGGGGTCGCCAGTGTCGATGGCGGCAGCATCTACTCTACCTATGTTTGATCCTGAGTCAGAACGTCAGAGGCTGGCTGGCGCCTACTCTGGCATGAGCGACGGTGAACTGGAGAAACTGGCTACAACCAGATCCACGCTGACGGATTCAGCGCGCAATGTGCTGGCCGCGGAGCTGGATCGTCGCGGACGGCCCTTGCCAGAGGAACTTCTGCCCGGCACGGATGAGCCGGAATTTCGCGAGTTGGTCACAATCCGCCGATTCACCGGGCTGCCGGAAGCGTTGCTCGCCAAAGGAAGTATTGAATCCGCTGGGATCGAGTGTTTTCTCGACGACGATAACTACGTAAGGATGGATTGGTTTATATCGAACGCCATTGGCGGCGTCAAACTCCGCGTGAAGCCGGAGGATGCCGACGCGGCCAACGAAATCTTGGATCAACCGATTCCCGAGAACTTCGACGTCGATGGTGGCGAAAGTATTCTGCAGCCTCGATGTCCGGTTTGTCAGTCCCTGGAGGTGACTTTTCAGGAGTTGAACCGGCCTGTGGCTTACGTTTCAGCCTACTTGCACCTGCCCATTCCGCTCCATCGCAAGGCGTGGCGGTGCCACGCTTGCAAGCACGAATGGGAGGGCGTGAATGCTGAGGCTTAGACCCGCTTTTCTGATCCAGGGCATCCGAATTTTGCATGGTTCGGAATTTCCCAGCGATTGACACTTCCCGGCGGCCCCTCTACCATTTCCTTATGTTGTCACCACGCCTGTTGCCGATATGCTGTTGTTTTTCCAAGGGTTGTCTCCGGACACGGGCGGGTGGCTGATCGAATCCTTACCATTAGAAAAGGCATCCTAGAGACCCACCGCCCAATCCAATGAAGGCGGTGGGTTTTTCGTTTTCCGAGTGTTTTCAATCACTTATGGCGGAACCGGTTAAAGAAACCAAGGCGCAGCGCGCCGAGCGGTTGAAGCTGGAATTGAACCCGTGGGAGGGGCTCCCGCAGATTCGGCAGTTTGCCCGCGATGGGTTTGCGTCCATTCCCCCGGAATGGCTGAACACCTATTTTCGCTGGTGGGGCGCCTACACGCAGGGAGACGGTGCCGGAGTGACAGGCGGCAAGGGCGGTGAAGGCAAGGCGGTGCCCTTCTTCATGCTGCGCATCCGCATTCCCAATGGAATTCTGCATGCGCACCAGCTGCGCACGATTGCCGGGATCGCGGAGAAGTACGCGCGAGGAGTGGCTGATTTTACCGTGCGGCAGAATGTCCAGTTGCACTGGATCACGATTGAGTCTCTTCCCGATATTTTGGAGCGCTTGTGGAAAGTGGGCCTCAACACTCTCGGCGCTTGCGGCGATGTAGTCCGCAATGTGACCGGCTGCCCTCTGGCGGGTGTCGATGCTGAAGAGATTTGCGATGCCTCTCCCCTGGTGCAGCAGACCGCGCAGTTTTTCGCTGGCAACAACGAGTTCTACAACCTGCCGCGCAAGTTCAAGATTTGCGTGACCGGGTGCCGCGTTTGGTGCGCCTATCCGGAGATCAACGATATTGGTCTGACTGCGGTGGAGCGAACGCTCAAGGGCCAGAGCGAAGTGGGTTTCACGTTGCGCGTGGCCGGTGGTCTCTCCACCGAACCTCACCTGGCGGTGCCCCTTGACGCGTTTGTGAAATGGAATCAGGTGATTCCGGTAATGAAGGGTGTGGCGGAGATTTTCCGCGATACCTTGACACTGCGCGAGAGCCGGGACCGCGCGCGACTCAAGTATCTCTTCCTGAAGCAGGGCTGGACGGCAGAGCAGTTCTTGAAAGAACTGGAAAATCGCACTAAATTCAAGCTTGATCCAGCCGTGGAATTTGCTCCCCCCGAGGATGTTTTCCGCGACCACGTGGGTATTCAGAGGCAGAAGCAAGATGGCTACTTCTATGTGGGGGCGTCAGTGCTGCGTGGACGGGTGACGCCGGAGCAGATGCATGCCGCCGCGGACTTGGCGGAACGCTTTGGTACTGGCGAGTTGCGGACAACCGTCATGCAGAACCTCCTCATTGTGAACGTGCCACAGGCGAATACCGAGCCTTTGGTGAAAGAACTCGATGCCATTGGCCTGAAGGTGGCCGGTTCTCCCTTCTGGCGCGGGGCGGTCGCCTGCAGCGGATCGGAGTTCTGCAAGCTGGCGCTGACAGAAACGAAAAGCTACGCCCGCTGGCTCGTGCAGGAACTGGACGAGCGTTTCCCGGGTTTCGACCAGCATTTGAAGCTGCACGTTACGGGCTGCCCCAATAGCTGCGGACAGCACTGGATCGCGGACATCGGGATCGAAGGCAAAAAGATCAAGGTCGACGGCAAGATGCAGGACGCCTACTACTTCTGCGTGGGCGGAGCGCTGGGGTTGCATCAGTCGATTGCGCGTCCGGTCGGCTACCGCTGCCTGGCAACTGAAGTTCCAGGTGCGATCTCGCGCCTGTTGCAAAAGTATCTCGGCGAGCGAAGCGCTAGTGACAATCTGCGCCAATTCTTCGCGCGCCACAGCGATACCGAACTGCGAGAATTTCTGGCGGGAGAAGTGGTCACGGCGGAGGCGCGCGATCCCTCGCCCGGACGCACGCCGCATGGATTGGAAGGGTGACGCGGACCTCGCAGCGTTGCTCGACAGAGTTCGAGGAGCTTTAGCGGTCCTCGATGGATTTCGAAGGCGCTTCCAGGGCGGGCCGGTAGAGCACGGCTTCAGCCGTGCGCAACGGGCTTAACAAACTGCGGGCTTTAGCCCACGCAGTAAGGAGCCGCAACTATGAGCCTGTTTCCAATGTTTCTGAAGCTGGAAGATCGCGAATGCTTGGTCGTCGGCGCCGGCGCAATCGGCGAGCCGAAAATCCGCAGTTTGCTGGTAGCTGGGGCCAAGGTCCGCGTTGTCGCTCTCGAAGCCCGTCCAGCAGTGGCCGAATGGGCGCGCCTCGGAGTGATCGCTTGGGACGCCCGCAGCTTCGAACCTAAAGATGTGGACGGTGCGATTCTGGTAGTCGCGGCGACGTCGCTGCGTGAGGTGAATGAGGCGGTGTTCCAGGCAGCCAAAAGTCGCGGGATTCTCTGCAATGCCGTCGACGACCCGGATCGTTGCGATTTCTATTACGGATCCTTGGTTCGTCGAGGAGACTTGCAAGTAGCCATCTCCACGGCGGGCCAGAGCCCGGCGCTAGCGCAACGACTGCGTCACGACATTGAAGCCAGAATTTCGCCCGAGTACGCCGGTTGGCTTGACCGCCTGGGCAAGATTCGCCGCCGCATGATGGCTGGACATCTTCCCGTTGAACGCCGCCGTCGGTTATTGCACCGGCTCGCGACCCAAAGAGCCTTTGAAGCCCGCCGCGCCACGCGCCTGCGGCAAGCCACCAAAAGCGGAGGAGCAGAATGATGAAGTGCGGAGGGGCGGAATGAAAACCGGCACAACGAAGGGCAAGGTTTATCTCGTTGGCGCCGGTCCCGGCGATCCGGAGCTGCTCACGCTCAAAGCCGTCCGCATCCTGCGTTCCGCAGAGGTCGTCCTGCATGACGACCTCGTCGGCCCAGGTGTCCTCGACATAGTTCCCAAAACGGCAAAGGTGCACAACGTTGGCAAGCGCTGCGGACGCAAGAGCTGGAAGCAAAGCGAGATCAACGCGTTGCTGGTGGAGCTGGCTTCGTTCGGCTCAGATGTTGTGCGCCTCAAAGGCGGCGATCCCCTCATCTTCGGCCGGGCCGGAGAAGAGATCGAAGCCCTGAGGGAAGCGGGAATTGGCATCGAGATCGTGCCTGGGGTTAGCTCCGCCCTGGCCGCTGCAGCCGCCGCGCAAATTCCGGTAACGCATCGCGACTTGGCTTCCTCGATTGTCTTCCTCGCGGGTCACCATGCCCACGGTCAAAGCGCCGACGGAGTGATCGAACATCTGTCACCCAAGACCACCTACGCGGTTTACATGCCGGGATACGGCTACGCCGTGATGAGTGCCCGATTGATCGCGGCGGGACTCTCAACCGAGACGCCTTGCGCCATTGTCGCGCAGGTGGCTACGCCAGGTGAACGCGTGTTTCGCACCACGCTCAGCGAACTGGCCAACGCGCCGCAACTTCCCGCGCCGACTCTGCTTTTTGTCGGCGAAGTCGTCCGCATGGCCGCTCACGCCACCCTCGACTCCGAAGCCGCATGGTGGACGCCCGAGTCTTTTGCGGATGTAGCTGCATCTATAAACCTGCTGACACAAGATTTTGGAACGCAGGAACGGACCCGGCGCGGAGAATGAGATGCTGGAATTAACCAAGGAATTCGAAGAAATACAGGCGGTGGCGGAAACCTGGAGCCTTGATCAGACACTGCGCTGGGCCTTTGATACGTACGACAATGATGTTGCCATGGCCTCCGCCTTTGGCGTCGAGGGCATGGTGTTGATTGATCACGCCTCGCGCATCCACCCTGGCTTTCGCCTGTTCACCATCGATACCGAGTTCCTCTTTCCCGAAACCTACGACCTGATGGACCGGGTGGAGAAGCGCTACGGAATCAAGATCGAGCGCGAATTTCCCAAGCTGAATCCGACCGAACAAGAAGCCGAGCATGGCGCCGCTCTCTGGGGAAGGAATCCGGATCTGTGCTGTAGCATCCGTAAGGTGGAGCCGCAGAAGCGCAAGCTCGCTGGTCTCCGCGCCTGGATTTCCGCCATCCGCCGCGACCAAACTTCCACGCGAGCCAAAGCCAAGCGTGTCGAACTCGATCCCAAAGCGGATATCGTCAAAATCAATCCCATGGTCGACTGGACTTCCGAGCAGGTCTGGGACTACGTGCGCAAGCACGACGTACCCTACAACGCCCTTCACGATCGCAACTACCCCAGCATCGGCTGCACTCATTGCACCCGCGCTGTGTTACCGGGAGAAGACCCGCGCTCGGGCCGCTGGTCGAATTTCGGCAAAACTGAATGTGGCCTGCATCTTCCCGATGCGCCCGCGCCTTTGGTGCAACTGCCGAAACCGATAAAGTACGGAGACATTTAGTCGAGTACGCTATAATCGCGTCCGACCATGGATTTTGATCAGCTCGTGACTTTTCTGGAAGTCGCCAAGCTTGGCAGCTTCTCGCGCGCCGGGCAGAAAGTGTTTCGTTCACAGTCGGCTGTCAGCGCGCAGATCCGCCAGCTCGAGCATGAGTACGGCGACCGCCTCCTCGACCGCTCAGGCAAAGATGTTTCGCTCACTCCCGCGGGCCGCGTGCTCTTCGCCTACGCCGAGCGGCTGCTGCAAATGCGCGACGAATCTCGCTTAGCGGTCGCAGACCACGGCACAGCTCCCCGCGGAAAGCTGGTGATTGGCGCCAACGAAGCCACCTGCCTCTACGTGCTGCCCGATGTATTCGCCAAGTATTGCAGCCTCTATCCCGGCGTTCAGCTCAGCATCTACCGCAACTTCAGCTACAAGATCGTCGAGAAGCTGGAAAACGGCACCATCGACGTGGGCATCGTAACGCTGCCGGTCAAGTCGCCCAGCCTGAAAACGCATTCGATTTTCCGCGATCAGCTCATGTGGATGGTCCATCCGCAAAATCCCCTGGCCAAGCACGACGTTGTCTCCATAGAAGAAATTGCCAAGCAGCCTATCCTGCTTCCGAAAACCGGCTACACCCGCCGCCTCATGGACAAACTCTTCCGTCCTTTCGTCAACCAACTGCAGATCCAGATGGAGCTTCCCAGCGTGGGCATGATCAAGAGTTTCGTAGCGGCAGGCATGGGTGTCTCTCTCATCAGCGCAAGTTTTGCCCGCGATCAGGTTCTTGCGGGCCGCGTCAAGCTCATCGCCTGCCGCGACAAGGACGAGGAATTGTGGCGCGAACTGGGCCTGGCCTATCGCCGGGACCGCACGCTAACCCGTGCCACAACCACGTTTATCGCGGCGGTCCGTCAGCTCGCCGCAGCTTCCAAGTAAGCCGGAACTGACCCCGCGTTTTTCCGATGCTATCCATCAGTTTTTTCGGTTTTCCCTGGCGCCGATCACCCGTTAAAGTGAGAGGAGAGAAGGGAGAGTGCTGACATGGAACTCGAAGAGAGTCTCTCCAGGTTGTTGGATGAGCATCAGCGTGAAGACGGCCTGCATATGATTGGGGGCCGCCAGAAATTGATCCACCGTTTGGTGGAGTTCTTTGAGTCCGGCTACAAAGTGGAAGAACGCGAGCACGACGCAGCCTAAACCAGCGTGAGAGAAAACCATGCCGATGGGAACACTGCAAAGACCGCGCACCTCCAGAAATCCGCGACGAGCAGGTGCAAGCCGGCTGCGTCCGGTTTTCCGCCAATCTGGAGACGGGTCTTGATGCGCTTCCACCTGCCAACGAAGTAGAACCACGGTAAGGACAGGAAAGCCCGCCGCCAGAGAAACACTGGCGGTGGGCTTTTTTGTTGCCCGAGATTGCCGAAGCGCCGCGCGAATCGAAGGGACTCAGGTAGGCAATTTTTACTTGACATAGGGGCCGCTAGGCATGACTATGAATGAATAAAGATTCACTAGAGTGGATAAGTATTCACATGACTAAACCCGCCCGCCAGGAAGCCATTCTCTCGCTCGTGACGCAGCAGCGCGTTGCCAGCCAGTGGGAGTTGCAGCGCGCCCTCCGCCATCGCGGCGTGGACGCGGGCCAAGCCACGTTGTCGCGTGATATCCATGAACTGGGCCTGGTGAAGACCGACAACGGCTATGCACTTCGCCAGAACGGCGCATCTTCGGATCCCTCGCTCCCGTCCGTATCTCGGCTCGTGCGCGAGTTTGTCACCAATATCCAGGCGGCTCAAAATCTGCTCGTTCTGAAAACCTCTGTAGGTAGCGCCCAGCCCGTTGCCGCTGCGCTTGACGCCCAAAAGTGGCCCGAGCAAAT
>Ga0137418_10001924_pt1 | contig 19035 bp, 13 predicted proteins | sample CZODoug3_1_2_16f_FD_122242 | JGI IMG/M metagenome (GOLD analysis project Ga0137418, IMG submission 122242) | Vadose zone soil fungal communities from Angelo Coast Range Reserve, California, USA - CZODoug3_1_2_16fungal (Hybrid Assembly) | ecosystem: Environmental > Terrestrial > Soil > Vadose... | reverse complement strand
TGGCCGGGCGCGAGCGCAGGTGCGACAGCACGCCATAGCCGTCGAGGCCCGGAAGATTCAAATCGAGCACGATGATGTCGGGTCCCACGCGATCGACCTGATCGAGCGCCTGCACGCCGTCGCGCGCCTCCGTGACGATGTAGCCGTCGCGCTCGAGCAGATCGCGCATCACCTTGCGCAGGCTGTCCTCGTCGTCCACGAGGAGCACTTTCGACGCCGGTTGACCGTGCGCACCTGAGGCACGCAGGGGCGGCGCATGTTCCTCGAGGAGATCGAAGATCGTGGAGACGGGCGACGGGCGCTCGCGCGTAACAGGGACGGGAGCCGGCGGGCGCGCAGGAGCCTCGGGTTCGGCGGGAATATCGACCACCCGGGTGAGCTCTTCGAGCGTGGACTCGCCGCGCAAGACGTGCGCAAGCCCGGAATCCCAGAGCGATTTCATCCCGCCACGTTGCGCTGCCTCCGCGATCCGGTCCGCCGCCTCACCGGCGGCAATCAGCCGCTCGAGCTCGGCCGTCATCGTGAGGATCTCGAGGATGGAGAACCGGCCGCGGTAGCCGGTCATCGCGCAGTCGGGACAGCCCCCGGCGTGGTACAGTGGCGTACCCGTGGGGACCCAGCGCCGCAGCCGCTCGGGTGGCGCTTCCATCCACACTTCCTTGCAGGTGGGGCACAACTTGCGCATCAGGCGTTGGGCAACGACGCCGCGCAGCGACGCGGCGATCTTGTACGACTCCACGCCGATATCGACGAGCCGGGTGACGGCGTTGGCGGCGTCGTTCGTGTGTAACGTCGAGAGCACCAGGTGTCCCGTGAGCGACGCTTGCACGGCGATCTGCGCCGTTTCCTTGTCACGAATCTCGCCGATCAGGACGACGTTGGGATCCTGCCGCAGAATCGAGCGCAGCGCCGCGGCGAACGTGAGGCCGGCCTTCTCCTGCACCTGGACCTGGACGATCCCCTGCATCCGGTATTCGACCGGGTCTTCGACCGTGACGATGTTGACGCCTTCGCCCTTGATCTGATTGATCGCCGAGTAGAGTGTCGTCGTCTTCCCCGAGCCGGTCGGTCCGGTGACGAGCAGGATGCCTTCGTGGTTTTCGAGCAGCCGCTTGATCGCTTCGGCTTCACCCGGATTGAGGCCGAGGCTGTCGAGCGATTTGACCGTGGCCCGGGAGTCGAGAATGCGGATGACGACTTTCTCCCCCAGCTGCGCCGGCAGCGTCGAGACGCGCAGGTCGATGGGCTGGCCATTGACCGCGACGCGCGCGCGGCCGTCCTGGGGCCGCAGCCGATCGGCGATGTCCAGCGACGACATGATCTTGACGCGGGAAATGAGGGGCAGTCCGGCCTGGCGCGGAATCTTCATGACCTGCCGCAGCACGCCGTCGATGCGGTAGCGCACCGAGACGCCACCCTCTTCCGGCTCGACGTGGATATCGCTGGCTCGGGAAAGAATCCCCTCGGAAATGATCATGTCCACGAGGCGGACGACCGGCTTCTGGCTGGCGTCTGCCTCGGAAATGTTGAGCTCTTCCGGCGCCTGCGCCTCCGACAGAGTCGTAACCTCTTGATCCCCCATCCCCTCGAGCAGCTTGTCGATCGCCTTGTCCGACCTGTACATCTCGTCGAGCTTCTCGCTGATTTTCGACGGGGCGAGCAGGAACAGCCGGATCTCACGGGCCGTCGCGAACGCGAGCGCCTTCTCGGCGTCGATATCGAGCGGATTTGCAGTGCCCAGCTCGAGGTAGGAGTCGGTCAGCCGGAGCGGCAGGACGCGGTGGCGGCGCGCGATCTGCTCGGGGACACCGTCGCGGGCGGTTTGGTCGACTTTGCCGACGTCGGCGACCTTCAGCCGGAAGCGGTGCGCCAACTTCTCGACGATCTCGGCATCGGTCGCGATCTTCTCGGCGACGACGCATTCCCACAACGTCCGGCCGGACTCCGCCTTCGCCCGCAACGCCTGAAGGCGCTCGGGCGTGAGGGCCTCAAAGGATGCGGCCAGCCACTCGTCTGGGAATGAGTTTACGGGCATCAGGCTGCCTCCAAGCTATAACCGAAGGCGCCCGAGTCCAGTATTCCGTATCACAGAATGTCCCAAAAATCGCGAGTGACGTCGAAAGCGACGTGCAGCTGGCGCGCCTGGACGCCGTATCCCGCCTCGAGCCGAAACAGGCCGAGCCACTCGGCGCCGAGGCCCAGAGTCACGCGGGTACCCGGCGTCGCCCGCCACGGTGTGAACGCGATGGGCTCGGCGGCCCATCCCGCCGCGACGTATGGCGCGAGGGTGATCGTCCCCGGCGTCCGCGCCGGTCCGGCTCTCAGGCGAATGAACGGCACCGGGGTGCGCCACTCGACGTGCACGACCGCGGCGCGCCGGCCGCCCCAATCCCGGAATTCATCCCCGAGCAGCGTCCCACGACCGCCGAGCACAAACGCTCGGTGCACCGGCAGGTTGCGGGTTGCGAGACCAAATTGCACCCGAGTCAGGAGTCGACTCGCTCCTGCTCCGACCGGCACGAGCAGATGCGCCGTCCCACTGAGGCGCGCGTAGCGCTCGTGGCGCTCACCGAATTCCAGCGTCGCCTCCGCGGCGACGTCGCGGCGCACGGCGAAGCCCTCGCTGCGGCGCCGGAGCGTCAGTGCGGCCGTGGAATAGTCGCCGACGGCGAGGACGTCATTCGCACGATACGTTCCCGTTGCCGGAGTCGCGTGCACTGCCAGTGATGCGACGCGCTCGCGTCCAACCGCCAAGCGCCATTCGCCGCGCGCGCCGATGCCCTTCCGCACGCTGAGCCGGACGCCCGTCGCGCGGTAATAGTCGCCGTAGTCGTCGCCAAATTCCTGCGCGGCGATCGAGTTGAGCAGCGGCGCGATCACGGGCGCATCCCCGATATCGCGGACCTGGCGATAGACCGACAGCTCGAGCCCATCGGCGGACGTAATCGCCATACTGCCCTTCCCCGACTTGTCGGCAAACCCGTAGCTCCCGAATCCTCTGAGCTCGAAGGCGTCGTCCGGCGTGCGCAAGACGAAGCCGGCTCCGGCGGCGAGGCCCTCAACGCGATTTGCGTGGACCAGGTCGCTCAACGATCGCGCGCCGAGGCGCTTGCGTTTGAGCCCCGTGAGCGCGCGGCGGCCCGCGATGCGGCTGACTTCGGCACGGACGCGCTGCAGATCGTTTTCGCGGACCGGCTCGGCCACGTCCTGGATGGCGGCGCTGAGCGGGCCGGACCACGGGAAGGAATCGCGCGCGGCTTTGGGCAGCGCCGTGATCTCGTCGCCTCTGAAAAAACTCGCGTCGAGGTCGAGGTTGAATACGTAGCCGTCGATCTCCCAGCGTCCCCGGATGATGCCGCGCGCGGGGATGTCGAGCCACGTGGCGCGGCGGCGAATCTCGACCTCCTGGCGGTAGGGGAGCCAGAATCGTCCTTCCCAGAGCGCGTTGTCCAGCACGATGCTGACGTCCTCGAGCTGTGGATCGAGGTAGGCTTTGGGTGTGAAGTTGAACGCCAGCCGCACCAGCTCGGCCGATTCGATATCGATGAACAGCGTGCCGACGATGGCGGCACTTGCGAAGTTCTTCGGCCGCACGCGCAGCGCGACGACGCGCACCGCGCGCTGCGAGAGCACAATCGCCGTCGTGTCGCCCAGGGCGAAGTCGTACAGATCCGTCCCCCCGGGTGCGAGCGGATGCGGCACATCCCGCACCTCATCGCCTTCGCCCAGCCTGATGGTGGTCCCGAAGTTGTTCTGCACGATGCCGAGGTGATCGCGATGGTAGTTGATATCCGTGGGAAGCTCGGCGCGATCGCGCCAGCCGATGATGCGCTGCTTGCTCAGCTGCGGCGCCTTCCAGTACACTTCCAGCTCCAGCTGATCCGCTTTGACGAGCCGCGGCGGCTCGGTGAGCCCTTCACCGAACTGGCCCAGGAAGAAGAGAAACCCGTGAGCTTTGGCCTTGTAGTCGCGCAGTGCGGTGTCGACCGCGGTCTGCGCGCGGCGCTCGATGGCACGCCGCGCCAGCGCCAAGGCGGAATCGCCGTTCCACCCCTGAGCGGATGCACGGGTGGGGATGGGTGCGGCGAGCACGAGCAGCAGTACGGCGGACCAGCGCATGGCGGCCAAATTTAGGCCATGGACCCACGCGACGCATTCCTGGAGCGCGCCAAGAACGGCGGAATCGTGCCGGTGACCCGCGAAGTGGTCACGGACGCCGATACGCCCGTGGCCGCCTTCGCGAAGATCGCACGGCCGCCGTTCGCGTTTCTCCTCGAATCATTGGTCGGCGGCGAGCGCTGGGCGCGGTACACCTTCCTCGGCACCGAGCCGCGCGAGGTGTGGCGCTATCGCGGTCAACAGGTCGATCGCTGGACCCCGGCGTCAGGGTGGGCGCAGGCGGGGCAAACGTCCGACCCGGTCGCCCATCTCGCCGACCGCATGCGCGCGCTGCCCAGCGTCGCGCTGCCGGGCCTGCCGCGCTTCATGGGGGGCGCCGTCGGGTACCTCGGCTACGATGTCGTGCGCAGCATCGAGCGGCTCGCTGCCGGCCCCCCCCCGGACACACTCGGCGTGCCCGACGCGGTCGTGATGATCGCCGATTCGCTGGTGATCCTCGACAACGTCTTTGGCCGCGCCATCGTCGTGGCGAACGTCGAGGTGCCGCCGAAGGCGTCGCCCGCGCAACGTCTGCGGCTGTACGACGTGGCGCAGGAGCGACTCGATACCCTCATCGGACGTCTGGGCGGCACACATCAGCTGGCGCCGCTCTCGTTGGAGGACGGCGGTCGGGCGTTGCGCCCTCCCCCGCAATCGCAATACGCGCGCGCGGCGTTCGAGCGGGACGTCGGCAAGATCCGCGAGTATATCGCCGCGGGCGACGTATTCCAGGCCGTCCTCTCGCGCCGCCAGGTTGTGCCCGGCGCCGTCGACCCGCTGCGGCTGTACAGGTATCTGCGCGCCTTGAACCCCGCGCCGTATCTCTTCTATCTGACGCTCGACGATCTCGCGATCGTCGGGAGCTCGCCGGAGGTACTGGTCCGGGTCGAGGGCGACGAGGTCACGGTCCGACCGATCGCCGGGACACGGCCCCGTGGTGCGAGCCCCGCCGAGGACGAAGCGCTCGCCGAGTCGCTGCGCGGGGACGCGAAGGAGCTGGCCGAGCACCGCATGCTGGTCGACCTGGGACGGAACGACGTCGGGCGTGTGGCGCAGTACGGCACGGTGCGGGTCACCGAATCATTGCAGATCGAGCGCTACTCGCACGTGCAGCACCTCGTGAGCGAGGTGCGGGGACGGTTGAAGGACGGCTACGACGCGCTCGATGTGTTTCGCGCGTGTTTCCCCGCCGGGACGGTCAGCGGCGCACCCAAGGTGCGCGCGATGGAAATCATCGACGAGCTCGAACCTGAGCGACGCGGCCCCTATGCGGGAGCGGTAGGCTACGTCGGCTGGGGCGCGACGAGCATGGACACGGCGATCGCGATTCGCTCGGCGCTCGTGCTCAAGGACCAGGTCGTCGTGCAAGCCGGGGCCGGCATCGTCGCCGACTCCGACCCCGCGCGCGAATTCGCGGAGACCGAAGCCAAGGCGCAGGCGGTGCTACGGGCGCTCGCGCTGGCCAAAGCAGGCGATTAGCTTCGGGCCTGTGTTCAAGCTCCTGAGCACATCCGGCGAACAATCGATCGACCTCCAGCTCGGGCGCAAACTCGTGGTGGGGCGCGCGGTCACGAGCGACGTCCCCATCTACGATCCCACGATCTCGCGCCGCCACGCCGAGATCGTCCTCACCGACAGCGGCGTCCGCGTCACCGATCTCGGCTCCTCCAACGGGACGTTCCTGAACGGCGCCAAGATCACCGAGGCCGAGGCGGGCGCCAATGACGTCGTGACCTTCGGCAAGGTGGCGTTTCGGGTCAAGGAAGTGACGGCTCCGGCGCCACGACCTCAGGTCGTGGCGGCGCCGCCCGACTTCGCGAGCCCCAAACCCGGCAGCAAAGGCGGTGCCGCGGGCGGCACGATCGTCCGGCAGCTGCCCGTCAGCGGTGGCGTCCCGGCGATCGTCATCGACCAGCCGGAAGGTTCGTCCCACCTCAAGGTGCCGGGCCAGAGTCAGGAGGAGCGGCGCGAGAAAAAGCTGTCGCTGCTGCTGGAGGTATCGAAGGAGCTGTCGAAGCAGCAGGAGCTCGACCGCCTGCTCGACAAGGTCGTGGATTTCACGTTCCAGATCATGAACGTGGACCGGGTCTCGATTCTGCTGCTGGACGGCAAATCGGACGAGCTGATTCCGCGCATTTCCAAGAGCCGGACCGGCGACGCGAGCGCCGCGAAGCACGTGCCCCAGTCGATCGCCCGGAAGGCGGTCGAGGAGCGGGTGGCAATCCTGTCGGACAACGCCGCCGCCGACGAGCGCTTCAAGGGGAAGTCGATTCTCATTCAGAGCGTGCGCAGCGCGATGTGCACGCCGCTCATGGGCTCCGATCAGAAGGTCCTGGGCATCCTCTACGTCGACAACCTCACGGCGACGCACTCGTTCGCCGACGAAGACCTGGAGTTTCTGATCGCCTTCGGCGGGCTCACCGCGATCGCCATCGAGAACTCGCAGCTCTCCGAGCGGATCCGCCGCGAGGCCCTGGTGCGCTCGAACTTCGAGCGCTACTTCTCGCCCAACATCGCCCAGGTGATCTCCCAACAGCAGGACGCGGGACGCTTACCCAGCGAAAAGCGCCCCGTCGTCGTGTTCTTCTCCGATATTCGCGGCTTCACACCGATGTCCGAGACGATGAGCCCCGACGAGATCGCCAAACTCCTCACGGAGTACTTCACGGAGATGGTGGACAAGGTCTTCGAGCACGGGGGTACGCTCGACAAGTTTATGGGCGACGCGATCATGGCGTTGTGGGGGGCGCCGATCGCGCATGCCGACGATGCCGACCGCGCAGTGCAGTGCGCCCTCGACCAGCTCACGGAGCTCGAGAAACTGAACGCCAAGTGGAAGCAGGAGGGACGCACGGAAGTACAGATCGGCATCGCCATCAACTTCGGTGAGGTGTTCGCCGGCAACATTGGGTCGGACCGTCGATTGGAGTACACCGTGATCGGTGACGCCGTGAATACGGCGTACCGGCTGTGCGGGAAGGCCGGCCCCAACGAGATTCTCATCTCGGAGCCGTTCTATCAGCAGCTGAAGAAGAAGCCACCCGTGGAGGCGCTCGAGCCCATTCAGGTCAAGGGCAAGGCGAAGAAGATTCCGGTCTATCGCGTAAAGCGGTAAGGTCGCCCGAACTTCGCCAGCAGGTCCAGCGCCAGCCGCAGCGGCAGTCCCATCACCCCGAAGAAGTCGCCCTCCACGCGTTCGATCAGCGGCGCGCCAAGACCCTGAATCGCGTACGCGCCGGCCTTGTCGAGCGGCTCACCCGTCGCCACGTACTCCTCGATCGTCGCGCGATCGGCGCGGCGGAAGGTGACGCGCGTGACGTCGAGCGCCTGCTCGAGCCGCCCGTTCTCGGCGACGGCAACCGCCGTAAGCACTTTGTGAGTCTGGCCCTGAAGCTGTTCGAGCATCTCCATGGCGTGCTGGGGCGACGTCGGCTTCTCGAAGATCCTTCCCCGTAACGCTACGGTCGTATCCGCCGCCAGAATCACCTCACCCGGGGCGCGCGCGACGACCGCCTGCGCTTTGGCGCGCGAGAGCCGGGTGACGTAGGCGTCCGCCTGCTCCCCCGCCAGCACATGCTCGTCCACATCCGGGGGGATGATGCGGAACGGAATGCGGAGCATCTCGAGCAACTGCTTGCGGCGCGGCGAGCCGGACGCCAGGACGATGGGCAACACGCGGAAAAAGATAGCTCGGCGTAAGTTTGGGTGTGCTCTGGATCGCGCTATGTACACTGCAGGGTCCACCGGCGACGGACATCTACCTCGCCGGCCTGCACGTCGTCCGAGGTCGCGTCACGGTCGATGCACCACTCAATGTGACCGCCAGGCCGGGCTACGATAACCAGCCATTCTTCCTCACCGACGGGCGTGCGTTTCTCTATACGTCGATCCGCGAGGACAGTCAGGCGGATATCTACCGTTACGACATCGACAAGAAGACGAGCGTCCGGCTCACGACGACGCGCGAGAGCGAGTACTCCCCTACCCCGCTCCCGAATGGCAAGGGCTTCTCAGTGATCCGCGTCGAGGCCGACTCCACTCAGCGCCTGTGGGCGTTCGATCGCGACGGATCCCAGCCGCGGCTCGTGCTCGATTCGATCAAGCCGGTCGGCTACCACGCCTGGGCCGACGACCATGCACTGGTCCTGTTCGTCCTGGGCTCGCCGCCCACGTTGCAAATCGCGGACGCGCGCTCCCCCGGAGCGCGCGGCGAGGTCGTCGCCCATGACATCGGCCGGTCATTACAACGGATTCCGCGACGCGCATCGGTCAGCTTCGTGCAGCGCGACTCGGCTATGGGCCCCTGGCTCGAAGCACTCGACGTCCGCACCCGGACCGTGACGAAGCTGGTGCAGCCGCCGCAGGGTGCGGATTTCTTCGCCTGGACGCCTGGGGGAATCGTGCTAACCGCCAGTGGCACGAAGCTGTACCAGTGGGATCCGCGGCGCGGAGACGCGTGGGAGGAAGTAGCGGATCTTGCCGGCGCCGGTCTCACGAACGTGACCCGGCTCGCGGTGAGTCCCAAGGGTGATCGCCTCGCGATCGTCGCCGTGCCGGCAGCGCCCTAGCGTTCCAGAATCAGCGTCACCGGCCCGTCGTTCACCAGCTCGACGTCCATCATCGCGCCGAACTCCCCGGTCTCGACCGGGATCTTGCCGGCGGATTTCTCCTTGAGCAGCGCGACGAATTTCTCATACAGGGGAATGGCGAGATTGGGCGGAGCCGCATCGATAAAGCTGGGGCGTCGGCCCTTGCTGGCGTCGCCGTAGAGCGTGAACTGCGATACGACCAGCACGCCACCGTTCACCTCGGCGAGATCCCGGTTCATCTTCCCCTCGGCATCACCAAAAACCCGCAGACCGAGGATCTTCTCGGCCATCCAGGTCAGCTGGACGTCCGTATCAGTGGGAGCGAAACCGGCGAGCACGAGAAAGCCGGGCCCGACCTTTCCGGTAACCCGGCCTTCCACCCGAACCTCCGCGCGCTTGACCCGCTGGAGGACGACTCTCACTCGACCGTCACGCTCTTCGCCAGATTGCGCGGTTGATCGACGTTACAGCCTCTACGCACCGCGATATAGTAGGCCAGCAACTGTAGCGGCACCACGCTCAACACCGGCGTGAGCAGATCGAGAGTCTCGGGAATCTCGATGCGGTGGTCGGCGAGCTTATCCAGAGCCGTGTCGCCTTCGGTCACGATCGCGATCACCCGGCCGCCGCGCGCCTTCACCTCTTCGATGTTGCTCAGCACCTTCTGGTGCACGCCGTCCTTCGGCGCGATGAACACGACCGGCATCAGGTCGTCGATCAGCGCGATCGGCCCGTGCTTCATCTCCGCCGCCGGATACCCCTCGGCGTGGATGTAGCTGATTTCCTTGAGCTTCAGCGCCCCCTCGAGCGCGACCGGGAAATTGTAGCCACGGCCCAGGTAGAGCACGTTTTGCGCGCGCACCAGCCGCTCTGCGATTTGCTCGACCTCCGCCGCCTTGGTGAGTACGCGAGCCACGAGCTCCGGCAGCTTGGCGAGAGCCCGCACCACTTCCCGTCCCTGCAGGATCGAGAGGGCGCGCAGCCGGCCCATCTTCAAGGTCAGCAGCGCCAACGCCACGATCTGGCTGGTGAACGCCTTCGTGCTCGCGACGCCGATTTCCGGGCCCGCGTGCAGGTAAATGCCGCCGTCTACTTCGCGGGCGATACTGCTGCCCACCACGTTGACCAGTCCCAGGGTCCGGGCACCGCGCCGCTTGGCCTCGCGCAACGCAGCCAGCGTGTCGGCGGTCTCGCCCGACTGGGAAATGCCGATTACGAGCGTGCGTTCGTCGACGATCGGATTGCGATAGCGAAACTCCGACGCGTACTCGACCTCCGTCGGAATGCGCGCCAGCTCTTCCATCATGTATTCGCCGATCAGTGCCGAATGCCACGATGTGCCGCAGGCCGTGATCACGATGCGCTGCACTTTGAGCAGCTCTTCGTTGCTGATGTTCAAGCCGCCGAAGCGAACCGTGCCTTCGTCCTCGAGGAGACGGCCGCGGAGCGTATTCTGCACGCTCTCCGGCTGCTCCATGATCTCTTTAAGCATGAAGTGCGCGTATCCGCCGCGCTCGATCGTCGCGAGATCCCACTCCACGTGCGTGACCGGCTTTTCCTTCTCGGCGGCGGCGAGATCCATGATGCGGTAATCGCCGGGCTTGACCTCGGCGATGTCACCGTCGTCGAGGTAGACGACCGAACGGGTATGGGCGAGCACCGCCGACGCGTCCGAGGCGACGAAGTTTTCGCCGTTCCCGATCGCGACGAGCAGCGGTGACCCGCGCCGGGCCGCCACGATCGTGTCGGGCTCCCGGCTCGAGATCACGGCGATCCCATACGTGCCCTCGACCTGGCGCAGCGCCTCGGCGGTGGCGTCCGCCAGTCGTGCGCCTTTGGTGTGCGTCTCTTCGATCAGATGCGACAGGACTTCCGTATCGGTCTGCGAGCGGAAGACGTGCCCCCGCTTGGTGAGCGCCTGCCGCAATGCGCCGGCGTTCTCGATGATGCCGTTGTGCACCACCGCCAGCGTGCCCCCGCAGTCGGCGTGCGGATGCGCGTTCACCGTGTTGGGTGCGCCGTGCGTCGCCCAGCGCGTGTGGGCAATGGCCGTCGTGCCTTCGGGCAGCTGGCCGCCGAGCTCGCGCTCCAGCACGGCGATCTTTCCGGGTGCGCGAAAGATCTCGAGCCCGCCGTTGACGACCGCCAGACCGGCGGAGTCATAGCCGCGATACTCGAGACGTTTCAGACCCTCGAGTACGACGGGCGCCGCCATCCGCTTGCCGGTGTACCCTACGATGCCGCACATAACCGCCGCCCTTCTTCTATTAGCTGGTCTGCGTCCGCGCGCGACGGCGCTTCCGCGATGAGTCGAATGATCGGCTCGGTGCCCGAGGGCCGCACGTGCAGCCAGCGATCCGGCCATGCGAGCCGTAACCCGTCCTGCGTATCCACCGCCGCTTCTGGAAACCGGCGCCGCAAACCATCATACACCGGCTCGAGACGGGGGCCCCGTGGTACTTTAGCCTTGACGATCGTGTACCGTGGCGCGCGCGCAACGAGGTCGCTGACCGTCACACGCTCGCGCGCGAGCAGCGACAGCACCAACGCGAGAGCCACCGGCGCATCGCGACCGACATGCAGCGCCGGATACATCACTCCACCATTCCCTTCGCCGCCGATCACCGATTTGAGCGCGATGATCTTGCGCGCGACATGTGCTTCGCCTACGGGTGCCCGAACCACGCGTGCGCCGAACTCTCGCGCTGCGTCTTCCACCACCAGCGATGTCGACAAATTGCAGACGACGGTCTGACGGCCCGCCGGCCGGACGGCCCTGATAGCGAATGCGAGGGTATAGTCCTCGCCGATCGGTCGTCCATTCTCGTCCACAATCGCGAGCCGATCGACGTCCGGATCGACCGCGATCCCGATGTCCGCCTTCTTGCGCCGCACCAGCGCGCCGAGGGCTTTCAGGTTTTCGGGCACCGGCTCCGGGGGCCGGGGAAACAGCCCGTCGGTTTCGAGGTTGATCGCGGTCACGCGGCAACCCAACCGCTCGAGCAGCTCCGGCATCAGCGCACCGCCCGCGCCCCGCACGGTATCGAGCGCGACGCGGAAGCGCCGGCGCCGGATCGCCCGTAAATCGACTTTCCGAAGCGCGAGCACGCCTGCGAGATGGCGGGAAATCGCGTCCGGATCCGACTTCACATCGCCGATCGCGGTGACCTGGGCTCGCGGCAGGGAATCCCCCGCCGCCAATTCGCGTACCCGCGTGCCTGCACCAGTATCAAGAAAGATGCCATCGGGGCCGACGAACTTGAGCGCGTTCCATTCGATGGGATTGTGGCTGGCGGTGAGGATGATGCCGCCGGCGGCCCGATGATGCTCGACGGCGAGTTGGACCGTCGGAGTGGCCACTAAGCCCACATCGATGACGTGGCAGCCGACCGACTGAAGACCAGCAATGGCGGCAGCGGAGAACATTGGTCCCGAGGTCCGCGCGTCCCTGCCCACAACGACGCGTGTTTTGCCCTTGGTCGTTGCCCATGTGCCAAATGCTGCGGCCCAGCGGGCCACTACTTCAGGGGTGAGGTCGGTCCCGACGAGACCGCGCACCCCCGACACGCTCACCATCAGGGTGTCGGACATGGACGATCAATGTAATGCGGGAATCAGGCCCGACGGGCTTCCATGGCACGGGTGGGGAGCCGCAGGGGCTGGAGCTGCGGCGTGGGAATGGGCAGCGACGCGCCCTCGGCAAACGCCCGCAGGAACGCCTTGACGATCTCGGCGTCGAACTGCACGCCCTTCCCCTCCTCGAGCTCCCGCATGGCATGCTTGACCGACAGGGACGGTCGATAGGGGCGGACACTTGTCATTGCGTCGAAGGCGTCCGCCACGCTGACGAGCCGCGCCTCGAACGGGATTTGATCGCCTTTCAAGCTGTCGGGGGAGCCGGTGCCATCGAGCCGCTCGTGATGCGAGCGCACGATCGCGAGCGCACCGGGCGCGTCGCGCATCAGCGGGCCCAGAATGCGCGCCCCGATCACCGGATGCTCCATGATGTGGCGATACTCGGCGTCGGACAGCTTGCCCGCCTTGTGCAACACACTCTCACTGATCCCAATCTTCCCAACGTCATGGAGCTCGGCGCCGAGCGCGATGGTGTCGATGAGATCTTTATCCAGGTCGAGCGCGCGCGCGATCTCGACGGAATAGTTGGCCACGCGCATCGAGTGCCCGCGCGTGTACGCGTCTTTCGCTTCGAGCGCGAAGACGAGCGCATGCACGCCCTCGAGAAACAGCTCTTCGATGCGCCGCGCCTGCGCCTCGACGCGCTCTTCGAGACCCTGCTGGTAATTGCGGTTCTCGATAATGAGCCGGCGTTTGTCGAGCGCCTGCGACACGCGGGCCCGCACTTCGTCGAGATGAAACGGTTTGGCGACGTAATCGAGCGCGCCCATTTGCAGGCAGGCGACGGCGCTCTCCACTTCGGCCACAGCCGTCACGACGATGACGGCGGTCCCCGGCCAGCGCGTGACGATCTCACGCAGCAGCGTGACGCCGTCCATTTCGGGCATTCGCAAGTCGGAAATGACGAGCGGCACCGCGCCCTTCTCCAGCTCCTGCAACGCCTCGACCCCGGAGCCGGCTTCGACGCACGCGAAGCCTTCGCCCTCGAGCAGCCGAACGAGCACGCGGCGAAGCCGCGGCTCGTCGTCGACCACAAGGCAGCGCATTCCGGAGAAGGGTGGCATCGCCGCCCAAAGTATAGGTCGCTTGCCCCATGGGGAAGCGGCCCTTACGTTCCGGCCATGACGCGAGTCGCCGAACGTGACCTCACGCATCGCATTGCGACACGCGCCGTGCACGCCGGTTACCTAGGGGATCCCCTCAGTGGGGCGGTCATGGCCCCGATCTACCAGACCTCCACCTACATCCAGGAGGGACTGGGTCGCAACAAAGGGTATGAGTACGCCCGCACGCGCAACCCGACCCGCGAGGCACTCGAGCGCAACGTTGCCGCGCTCGAAGGCGGTGTCCATGGATTTGCGTTCGGGTCCGGGTTGGCGGCGCTCGATGCGGTGATGAAGTTGTTGTCGGCAGGCGATCACGTCGTGAGCGGCGAGAACGTGTACGGCGGCTCACACCGCCAGATGACGCACATCTGGTCGCGCATGGGTCTCACGTTCACGTTTGTGGATGGCGGCGATGCACAGGCGGTAGCGGCGGCCGTCACGCCGAACACGAAGATCGTCTACGCCGAGACGCCGACGAATCCGATGATGCGCCTGTGCGATCTCAAGGCGACCGGCGAGATCGCACGCAAAGCCAAAGCGTTGTTCGTCGTCGACAACACGTTCGCGACCCCCTACTTCCAGCAGCCCCTGCAGTTCGGCGCCGATATCGTGCTCCATTCGACGACGAAGTACCTGAACGGCCACTCCGACATGGTCGGCGGCATGCTGGTCGCGACCCGGGACGACGTGGCCGAGCGCCTCGGATTCATTCAGAACTCGTCCGGCGCCGTGCCGGGTCCGTTCGACTGCTGGCTGGCGCTGCGCGGCACCAAGACACTGGCGCTGCGGATGCGCCAGCACGACGCGAATGGCCGGCGCGTGGCGGAATGGCTGGAGAAGCATCCCCGAATCCAGCGCGTGTACTATCCGGGACTGCGCTCGCACCCGCAACACGAGCTCGCCGCGCGCCAGATGAAAGGATTCGGCGGGATGTTGAGCATCGAGCTGGGCGACACCGCGTTCGCGCGCCGCTTCGTGGAGCGGACCAAGATCTTTGCGCTCGCCGAATCGCTGGGCGGCGTGGAGAGCCTGATCGGCCATCCGGCGTCGATGACACATGCGAGCGTGCCGCCGGAGATGCGGCGTCGCATGGGCCTCACCGACAGCCTGGTCCGGCTGTCGGTCGGGGTCGAGGATGTCGAGGATTTGATCGGGGATTTGGACCAGGCGCTGGCTGATGATTGATCCGACACGAAACATGCGATTCCCCAGCCCGTACGTGAGGGAATCCATTCGCAGGAGAGAGGCATGACCGAACCGACCAACAGCCTTCCCGCGGCGCGGCCGCGGAAAGTGTTGACCCAAATCGCTCCAGTCTCGTGGGAGCATCCGGCCGATCGGGCGGCGCTGCAATCGCTGCGCTCCATTCCCGGCTTCGACCAGGTGGTGAAGAAGATCTACGGATTCATCGGCGAGCGCGGCATCCGCCTGCTGTTCCAGGCAGACGCCGTGCGCGTCGGGCCGAGGCAATTCCCCCGCCTCAACGAGCTGTATACCGACGTGCTGACGACGATGGATGTGGAGCCGCGGCCCGACCTGTTCGTCTCCCAGACGCCGTTCGTCAACGCGGGCGCCTACGGGATGGACCGGCCCTTCATCGTGATCAACTCGGGCGCCCTCAAGCTGCTCGATGACGACGAGATGCGGACGCTCCTGGGGCACGAGCTGGGTCACGTGATGAGCGGGCACGCGCTCTACGTCACGATTCTGATCCTGATCCTCAATTTCAGCTTTTCGACCTTGCCGTTCCTGGCGGGCATCGCCCTGCTGCCCATCCGGATCGCCCTGCTCGAGTGGTTCCGGAAGAGCGAGCTCTCGTCCGATCGCGCGGGTCTCCTGGCGGTCCAGGATCCGCACGCCGCGATGCGCATGCATCTCAAGATGGCCGGCGGCGGCGATATGAAGCAGATGAACCTCGATGAGTTCCTCGTGCAGGCCAAGGACTACGAGGAATCGGGGGGCGCCCTCGACCGGATCTTCCAGATCCTCAACACGCTCGACCGGACGCATCCGTTCAGCACGCTGCGTGCCGCCGAGCTGCAGCGCTGGATCGAAGCCGGCCATTACGAGCGCATCTTGAACGGTGAGTACACCCGCCGTGGCCCCGACGCGGACAACCGGCCGATCGACAAGGACATCGATGAAGCCCGCGAGCACTATATGAAGGAAGCAAAAGCCGTCGTGAACGACGTGGTGGACTCCGCCAAGCGAGCGGCCCAGGCGTTTACGGACGCATTCAAGAAGAGGTGAGAGTACTGGTCGTCGGAGGCGGCGGCCGCGAACATGCCCTCTGCTGGGCACTGCGTCGCGACGCCGCCTCTGCCTTTTCCGATGACCTGACGCTGTTCGCGGCACCGGGCAATCCCGGCACCGGCGCGCTCGGCACTGACCTCCCCATCCCCGCGACCGCAGTCGATCACCTCGTCGCGGCCGTCCTGCGGCACGACATCGACGTCACGATCATCGGTCCCGAGGCCCCACTTGCCGCGGGGCTCGCCGATCGGCTGCGCGACACCGGCCGCGCGGTGTTCGGACCGTCGGCGGCGGCCGCACAGCTCGAGTCGTCCAAAGCGTACGCCAAAGAAGTCATGCGACGCGCGGGCGTTCCCACGGCGGCGAGCGCCACGTTCGTCGACGAGACGCAAGCGCTCGACTACATCAGCGCCCACGCCGAGCCGCTGGTGGTGAAAGCGTCGGGGCTCGCGGCCGGCAAGGGGGCAGTCGTGTGTAAGACGCGCGCGGACGCTGGGGCGGTCGCCCGCGCGATGCTGGCAGGCTCCCTCGGCGACGCCGGCAAGGAGATCGTGATCGAGGAGTTCCTCCAGGGCGAAGAGCTGTCGGTGCTGGCGCTGACGGATGGTGAGCGCATCGTCATCCTCCCGCCGGCCCAGGACCATAAGCGGCTGGGTGAGGGCGACACCGGGCCGAATACCGGCGGGATGGGCGCCTACTGTCCGGTCGGGATCGCGACCGAGGCGCTGCTGGCACGCGTGCGCACGGAGGTGTTCGAGCCCGTCTTGCGCGAGGTGGCGGCGCAAGGCTCTCCCTACGAGGGCGTGCTCTACGCCGGACTGATGATTCTGCCGGACGGCACGCCGTCGGTGCTCGAATTCAACGCGCGCTTCGGCGATCCGGAGACGCAAGTGCTGCTGCCGGCGCTATTGCCGGGATTCAGCGAGCATCTCGTGGCGATCGCGCAGCGGCGCTGGAATCCGGTGGTCACGCAGCAGGTGTTGACGGTCGAACGGGCCGCGGTGACCACCGTCCTGGCCGCGCGGGGCTATCCCGACAATCCGGAAAAGGGGGCGGCGATCAGGCTGCCGGAGCCGGCGGAACTGGGCGACGATGTCATTGTCTTTCACGCGGGCACGTTCGACGACAACGAGGGGAGACTGCGGACCTCCGGTGGCCGCGTGTTCAGCGTGACTGGTCTTGGCCCCACGGTGGCGCTCGCCGCGCAGGCGAGCCGGCGCGCCGCCGAGCGCATCTCCTTCGAGGGCAAGACCTGGCGCCGCGACATCGCCTGGCGTGAGATCCAGCGTGCCGGAGCTACCTGAAGTCGAGACGATCGTCCGCGACCTAGCCCCGCGCCTTGAGGGCTCTCGCGTCGCGCACGCCCAGCTGAGGAAATCCGACGTCCTGCGCGAGGTCTCCAAGCCGCGCCTCATCAGGACTCTGCACGGCAATACGATCGAGCAAGTGTACCGGCGTGCGAAGCACGTTGTGTTTCGCCTCTCGAGCGGCCACCGGATGATCATCCAGCCTCGGATGACGGGATCGGTGATCGTGTACGACCGCCCGCTCACGCGGGACGAGATGAAATACGCGGTCCTGATCTGCACCCTCAGCGACGAGCGCAAGTTCGTCTACCGCGATGTGCGGCGGCTCGGCACGATCTGGCTCCTCGGCGAAGAAGGGTGGATCGCCTACACCGGCCGGATCGGTCCCGAACCGCTCGAAGACACATTTACTCCCTTCGTCTTTGCCGATCGGCTCAAAGGGACGCGCACGGCAGTCAAGAAAGCGATCATGGATCAGCGGCGCTTGGCTGGCGTGGGCAACATCTACGCAAACGAAGCGCTGTTCGACGCCAGGCTCAATCCGGCGAAGCGGACGCACAGGCTGTCGCTCGAGGAATTCGCCCGGCTCCATGCGGCGATCGTGGACGTGCTGCAGCGGGCGCTGGCTTCGTCAGGCACGACGTTGCGCGATTATCGGACCGGCACCGGCGAGCGAGGCCGCTTTCAGTTCAAGCTGCGGGTCTACGGCCGTGGCGGCGAGAAGTGTCTCAATTGCGGTAGAAAACTGGTGATGACGCATCAAATTGACTTGCGGCAGACGGTCTTCTGCCGCCGCTGCCAGCGGTGACAACGGCATCGCTCATTGAATCACACGTACGGGAGCGAGCCGCGGATTGACGCGCGTCCCGTCACCAACTTCACCATAGTCGTTCGGCCCCCAACAGTACGCCTCCCCAGCAGTGGTCACGCCGCAAGCATGAAAACCAGCGCTGACTGAAGCGAAGGCGAGTCCGCCACTCACCGGCACGGGTGAGAAAAACTGGTTGCCCGTGGTGCCGTTCCCCACGCGGCCGTCTGGATTGAAGCCCCAACAATACGCGACGTTTCCGGTAGTCACCCCGCACGAAAAACCTGCCCCGGCACTTACGGACGCGAAGCTCAAGCCCCCCGCCACCAGGCTTGGGATCGGGTCTTGGTTCAAGCTGCCGCGCTGTCCGTTGTTGTTGCGCCCCCAACAATAGGCATCGTGAGAGGTCGTCACAGCGCACGTGTGATCCGTACCGGCACTCAACGACGTAAACAGTAGCGTGGTGCCGGACCCGAACACGCGCACGGGTGTCGCGCTGCTCGTCCGAGTGCTATCCCCAAGTTGCCCACCATCGTTGTTGCCCCAGCAGTAGGCGGACTGGTCGGTGGCCAACGCACACGAAAAGCGGCTACCGGCACTGACGGCGGTGAATTGGAGCGTGGTGCCGGAGCCTACGACAAGCACTGGTACCAAACGCTGTGCCACCGTCGTACCATCTCCCAGTTGTCCGTCGGGGTTTTCGCCCCAGCAGTAGACAGATCCATTGGTCGCGAGGCCGCAGGTGTGCCCAAAACCCGAGCTGATTGACGTGAATTTGATCCCGCCGCTAACCGGGCCAGGCACCGAGCCGGGGTCAGTCGCGCCGTTTCCAAGGTCGGCGAGACCCCAGCAATATCCGACATTGTCGGCCGTGACTGCGCAGCTCTGATTGGCGCCAGCACTGATTTGCGCGAAGGTCAACCCTGCGTCCAGGAACGCGGGCACAGAATCGTCGACAGTCGAACCCGTTGTGACGCCCAGCCTTCCGCCATAGTTATTGCCCCAGCAGTATGCGCCGGTGCTCGCGAGGCTGCAGGTGTGCGCGACGCCTGCCACGACTGTGCTGAACGTGAGTCTGACGTGAAACGGGGTACTCACCCCGCTTGCGGTGCCGGATGACGCTCGGAGTGTGTAGCCGTCGCCCGGCTTATCAACCCGGAGATCAGCAAAGGTAGCGC
>Ga0137418_10001923_pt1 | contig 19036 bp, 15 predicted proteins | sample CZODoug3_1_2_16f_FD_122242 | JGI IMG/M metagenome (GOLD analysis project Ga0137418, IMG submission 122242) | Vadose zone soil fungal communities from Angelo Coast Range Reserve, California, USA - CZODoug3_1_2_16fungal (Hybrid Assembly) | ecosystem: Environmental > Terrestrial > Soil > Vadose... | reverse complement strand
CGCGCGCCGCGCCGGCAATCTCGGGCGCATGGCGGAGCTGCAGTACGGCAAGATCCCCGAGCTCGAGAAGCGCCTGACTTCAGCGGCGGCCGCCGAGGATCAGGCGCCGAAACTGGTGCGCAACAAGGTGACCGAGGAGGAGATTGCGGAAGTTGTGTCCAAGTGGACCGGCATCCCGGTGTCCAAGATGCTCGAGGGCGAGAAGGAGAAGCTGCTGCGCATGGAGGAGGCGCTCGCGAAGCGCGTGGTCGGCCAGGAGGAGGCGCTGCGCATCGTGGCCAACGCCATTCGCCGCTCGCGCGCCGGGCTGGCGGACCCACGCCGGCCGAACGGCTCTTTCCTGTTCCTCGGGCCCACCGGCGTCGGCAAGACCGAGCTGTGCAAGGCGCTGGCCGAGTTCCTGTTCGACTCCGAGGAGGCGATGATCCGCGTCGACATGTCGGAGTTCATGGAGAAGCACTCCGTGGCACGCCTCATCGGCGCACCTCCCGGCTACGTCGGTTATGAGGAGGGGGGCCATCTCACCGAAGCGGTACGCCGCCGGCCTTACTCGGTGATCCTGCTCGATGAAGTCGAGAAGGCGCACCCGGACGTGTTCAACGTGCTGCTGCAGGTGCTGGACGACGGGCGTCTCACCGACGGCCAGGGGCGCACGGTCGACTTCCGCAACACCGTCATCATCATGACCTCGAACCTCGGCTCGCAGATCATCCAGGAGTACGCGGGCGAGAAGAATTACACCAAGATGAAGAGCGCGGTGATGGAAGTGGTGCAGCAGAGCTTCCGGCCGGAGTTCATCAACCGCATCGACGACATCGTGGTCTTCCATCCACTCGGCACACGCCAGATCCGCGCAATCGTCGACATCCAGCTGCTTTACCTGCGCAAGCGCCTGGCCGAGCGCAACATGGATCTCACGCTCGAGGACGGCGCCCGCGACCTGCTCGGGGAGGCCGGCTTCGATCCGGTGTATGGCGCACGGCCGCTGAAGCGCGCCATCCAGCAGCAGATCGAGAATCCGCTGGCGCAGAAGATCCTGCAGGGTGAGTTCGTGCCCGGGGACCGCATCCGCGTCGCGGCGCACGACGGCCAGCTCACCTTCGCCAAGATCGATGAGCGCAAGGCCGGGCGCGGTTGACCATAAGCACGCTCACCGGCCTGTTGCCGGGCGCGGGTGCTGCGCTCCGTTATAATCCTCGCAGCAGCTTGCGAAGACAACAACCAATTCAAGACAACAACCAATGCCGTTCTACGAATACGAGTGCCAGGCCTGTAAGTTCTACACCGAGGTCATGCAGAAGATCACGGATGCGCCGTTGACCCGCTGTCCGTCGTGCGGCAAGCGCACCCTGAAGAAGCTCGTGTCGGCGCCGGCGTTCCGCCTCAAGGGGGGTGGCTGGTACGAGACCGACTTCAAGTCCGAGAAGGAGAACAAGCGCAACCTCCTCGGTGCTGACAAGGAGGAGTCGAAGGCCGACGTCAAGGCGGAGGCGAGCGACGCCAAGCCTGCAGCACCGGAGGCCAAGGACTCCAAAGCCGCAGACTCGAAACCGGCAGACTCGAAGCCGGCGGCGCCCAAGACGGCCGCCGGCGGCAGTGCCGGCACGTCGACGCGCAACCGCGTGAGCGTATCCGCCAAAGCAGCACGGGCCGCCGCGGCCCGCAAACCGACGCGCGCCTCGAGAGGCAAGGGCGCGCGCCGGCGGCGGCGTTAGTCATGAACGGCGGCCCCAGAAAGAAACGCAACCTGCGGCGCTACCTGGTCGCGGGGGTGCTGGTGTGGCTGCCCATTCTCGCCACCATCTGGGTGGTGAGTTTCATGCTGCGCATCATGGACCGCACGCTGCTGCTCTTGCCCCCCAGCTACCGGCCCGAGGCGCTGGTGGGCTTCTCGCTCCCGGGGCTCGGGGCGGTGTTCGCACTGATCGTGCTGCTGCTGACAGGACTCCTGGTCACGAACCTCATCGGCCGGCGCCTGGTCGTCTGGGGCGAGGAGCTGCTCAATCGCATCCCGGTGGTGCGCACGGTGTACGGCGGCGTCAAGAGCTTCGCCGAAGGTGTCTTCTCGCAGTCCAACGCTTTTCGCAAGGTCGTGATGGTGGAGTACCCGCGTGCCGGGGCCTGGAGCATCGGCTTCCTCACCGCGGAGGATGTTCCGGAAATCAGCGACAAGATGGGTGAGCCGCACGTGGCGGTCTATATTTCCGCCGCGCTCAATGCCACCGCCGGCTACCTGGTGGTGGTGCCGCGCCGGCAGGTGGTCGAGCTCGACATGACGGTGGATGAGGCCATGAGAATGATCATCACCTGCGGTGTGGTGGTTCCCCGTGCTTCCCATGCGGACGCCGCCACAGCGCAGCTGGCGAAACCCGCCGCCTGAGGAGCCGTGGCCTGGCACAGGGCTGCGGGCACGGCCGCCATGAAGGCGATGCGTCTGGTCGCGCCGGGCGCGGCGCTCACGCTGACCGAGTTGAGCCTGCCGCCACCGCGCGGGCACGAGCTGCTGCTTCGAGTGCAGGCCTGCGGCGTGTGCCGCACGGATCTGCACCTGCTGGATGGCGAGCTGCCGGATATCCGCTTCCCCGTCACACCGGGGCACGAGATCGTCGGCATCGTCGCGGCCCTCGGACCCGAGGTCACACAGTTCCACATCGGTGATCGCGTCGGCGTGCCGTGGCTCGGTTACACCTGCGGCGAATGCGTCTATTGCCGCTCGGGGCAGGAGAATCTGTGCGAGCGGGCGGCGTTCACCGGGTACAGCCGCGACGGGGGCTACGCACAGGAAGTGCTCGCCGACGCGCGCTACTGCCTGCCCCTGCCCCCCGAGGGCGCGGCCGCGGAACTGGCACCGCTCCTGTGCGCCGGGCTCATCGGCTATCGCGCCTACCGTGCCGCGGGCGCGGCCCGCAATCTCGGCCTGTACGGCTTCGGCGCTGCGGCCCATCTGCTCGCGCAGGTGGCCGGCGCGGAGGGCCGGCGGGTGTTCGCCTTCACGCGCCCCGGAGATGCCGCAGGCCAGCGCTTCGCGCGCGAGCTCGGCGCGGTGTGGGCCGGTGGCTCTGACGAGCACCCTGGCGAATGGCTCGATGGCGCGATCCTGTTTGCCCCGGTCGGTGCGCTCATTCCCGCCGCGCTCGCCTGTGTGCGTCCCGGCGGACGCGTGGTATGCGCGGGCATTCACATGAGCGACGTGCCGGCATTTGCGTACCGGCTGCTGTGGGGCGAGCGCTCGGTGTCCTCGGTCGCCAATCTCACCCGCGCCGACGGCCGGGAATTCCTCGCGCTCGCCACGCGCATGGGCCTCACGGCCACCGTGCAGCGCTTCGCGCTCAGCGATGCGAATCTTGCCCTGCAGCGGCTGCGCAGCGGGGCGCTGCAGGGGGCCGCGGTGCTGGAGATGCCGGGGACCTGATCTTCGGTTCGGCCCCGGGCGGCTTTTGGTAACATCGCGCGCCTCATGCGCTCACATTACTGCGGACAGGTGAACGAGCAGCTCCTCGGCCAGGAGGTCACCGTGGCCGGCTGGGTGCACCGCCGGCGCGATCACGGCGGAGTCATTTTCGTCGATCTGCGCGATCGTGAGGGGCTGCTGCAGATCGTGTTCGACCCCGGCGCGGCTGCGGTCTTTGGGGAAGCCGAGCGCCTGCGCAACGAGTTCGTGGTCCGGGTGACGGGGAAGGTGCGCGAGCGGCCCCCGGGCACGGTGAATACCAACCTCGCTTCCGGGCGCGTGGAGCTCGTGGCGCGGGAGCTGGAGCTGCTGAACCGCTCGGAGCCCCTGCCATTCCAGCTGGACGAGCAGGTCGGTGAAGAGGTGCGGCTGCGTTACCGCTATCTCGACCTGCGGCGCGAGGTCATGAGCCAGCGCCTGCGGCTGCGTCATCGCCTCACGCGCTCGATGCGTGCCTGGCTCGACACCCACGGCTTCATCGACCTCGAGACCCCGATGCTCACCAAGGCGACGCCCGAGGGCGCGCGCGATTACCTGGTGCCGAGCCGCACCCATCCGGGCAAGTTCTTCGCGCTGCCGCAATCGCCGCAGATCTTCAAGCAGCTGCTGATGATTGCGGGTTTCGATCGCTACTACCAGATCGTGCGCTGCTTCCGCGACGAGGATCTGCGCGCCGACCGCCAGCCGGAATTCACCCAACTCGACATCGAGACGTCGTTCCTCAGCCAGGACGGCATCATGGGACTCATGGAAGAGCTGGTGCGCCATTTCTTCAGGGAAGTGCTGGGGACGCAGCTCCCCGACCCCTTCCCGCGCATCACCTATGCGCAGGCCCTGCGCCGCTACGGATCCGACAAGCCCGACCTGCGTATCGCACTCGAGCTGGTGGACGTCGCCGACCTGGTGAAGGAGTGCGACTTCAAGGTGTTCGCGGGCCCGGCGAAGGACCGCGCCGGAAGGGTCGCGGCGCTGCGCGTGCCGGGCGGCGGCGCGCTGCCGCGCTCGCAGATCGATGACTGCACGGCGTTCGTTGCCCGCTACGGCGCGCGCGGACTTGCGTACATCAAGGTGAATGAGCGCGCCCGCGGGCGTGAGGGGCTGCAGTCCCCGATCATCAAGTTCCTGGGTGATGCGGCGCTCGAGGGCATTCTCGAGCGCACCGGCGCCGCCGACAACGACCTGATTTTCTTCGGCGCCGACACTGCCAAGGTCGTCAACGACTCCCTCGGCGCGCTGCGCCTGAAGATCGGCCACGATCTGAAGCTCGTGGAGCCGGGCTGGCGGCCGCTGTGGGTGGTCGAGTTCCCCATGTTCGAGTGGGACGCGGACGAGAAGCGCTGGGTCGCCATGCACCACCCCTTCACCGCGCCCCGCGACGATGACCCGGCGGCGCTCTCCGCTGCGCCCGGCGCGGCGCTCGCGCGTGCCTACGACCTGGTGTTGAACGGCTCTGAGATCGGCGGCGGCTCGGTGCGCATCCACCGCCAGGAGATGCAATCCACGGTTTTCGAGCTGCTCGGAATTGCCTCCGAGGAAGCGCAGAAGAAATTCGGCTTCCTGCTCGATGCCCTCAAGTTCGGCGCGCCACCGCACGGGGGCATTGCCTTCGGACTCGATCGGCTGGCCATGCTGATGGTCGGTGCCGACAGCATCCGCGAGGTGATCGCCTTCCCGAAGACCCAGACCGCCGCCGATCCGCTCACCGATGCGCCGACGGAAGTGAGCGAGGCGCAGCTGCGCGAGCTGCACGTGCGGGTGCGCGTGCCGCAGCCTTGAATCCCGCGCACGTAGTTTACGTGCATGGTCTGTGGATGCCGGGTGAGGAGTCCCTCATCCTGCGCCACCGGCTCTCGAACGAGTTCGGCCTCACGCTGCAGGCGTTCCGCTACTCCGCCGCCTCTGCCACCATGAGCGACATCACCGAGCGGCTCGAGAGCTGGGTGCGCGAGCTCAAGGCCCCGGCGGTGCATTTCGTCGGTCACAGCCTGGGGGGCCTCGTCATCCATCGCTTCCTCGAGCGCTTCCCTGACCAGCCTCCCGGCCGCGTGGTGTTCCTCGGCACACCGTGCGTGGCAAGCCGCGTGGCGCAGCGCGCCAGCCGCTTCGCCCCCATCGCGCACCTCATGGGGCCGTCGGTCGCCGAGGAGCTGTTGCAACCGCACGAGCGACGCTGGGAGCAGGCGCGGCCGCTCGGCATCATTGCCGGCAGCCAGCCGATCGGCGTCGGGCAGCTGCTGGCGGATTTCACCGAGGAGAACGATGGTACGGTCGCGGTGAGCGAGACGCGTATGCCCGGCGCGAGCGATCACATCGTGCTGCCGGTGAGCCATCTGGGAATGTTACTTGCCGCGAGTGTCGCCCGGGAGGTGGGCAGGTTTCTTACCGACGGGCGCTTCTCGTTGCGATGAGAGTCACGCACCGGCTCCCGTCGGTGGATGCATTATCCTTGCTGAAGCCGCCCGGTTGCCGCCGTGGACCACACGTTCGCAATTCCTGTCTACTGAGCGAGAGGACCGCGCGCTGTTCGACGCCATGTGGCCGCGCCCTGTGGCCGCCATACTGGCGGCAGTCTATCGCTTCGGCTACCGCGCTAATCGCGTCACGTCTGCCGCACCGTAAAGGCAGCGCGCCGCGTGAGCTTGCGTTAGCGGTAAAAGGCGATGGCGTGATTGGGGGGTCCGCTTCGAACAGTCCGGTATCCTGCCGACGCAGCGGTCCCAGCGACTCCTCGAGCAGCGTGGCAACGCGCACTCGGGGGTTCGGGCTGACATCCCGATCGCCGGTGACGAAGCGATCCGACCAATAGCCGAGTCGGGCGCGCCAGGTGCCTGGCTCGACGTCCTTGATGACGATGCGCAGCCGCGGAACCCGCTCCAGTAGTTGCGCGATGCTTCGCAACAGTGCCGGACGCCGCGACTCGGCGATGTGGTGCAGGACGTCGGCCAGCAGCACAACATCCGGCAACAAGTATCCCGCCGCGATGTAGTCCGCAAGGGTGATACCCGGCAGCCTGAGCCGTTCGGCAGAGTTTTTCGCACCCCGAGCCGCAGGGAATCAAGGCGCGGCGTGGCTTGGTGCACGTGGGTCCGCCGCGAGCCGCGCGAAATCGTGTCCGGCACGGCGGCCGCAGAGCACCCGCTGTGGCGCCGCGAGCCACTCCTTCTCCGAGCCGACGAAGATGGGTCCGTCGCCGCTCACCGGGTTGAAGATCTTCACCCAGCCGCGGCTCACCCAGGCATGAACATCGGTATTGAGGTAGACGCGCAGCCAACGGTTGTTGCGGAACTCGGTCACCGGTCGGCGCGGCTGCAGGAGCTCGGGACAAGCGTCCTCGAGCCGGTCGAGAATGAGCGCCGCCGTGCGCTGGCGTGCCTCAAACTCGGCTGGGTCTGTGGGGTCCGGCACGACGCGGCAGCTGATAAGGTTCGTGTAAAGCGGCTTCCCCCCTTGAGGCTGCGAGGCGAAGACCGCGATGGTCGCGCAGTCGGTCGGATCGACGCGCAGCCGGAAGCGCGCCAGCGCGCCGTCGACGTCCAGGACGTTCGGTAGGTGTTGGGGATCCGTGTACAGGTGGTCACCGGCCGCCAAAAATCGCAAGTGCGGCGCGTAGCGGTGGATCAGCGCCCTGAGTCGCGCGCCGCTCGCGCCCCCGGGACCAAGGCCGTAGGAGCCCGTGAAATTGACGAAGCCGGCTCCCTTCGCGACATACGGCGCCAGGTAGGAGTTCGATAGGGTATCCATGGAGAGATATAGGGCGGGCTCGGAAACGAGTCGCTCCGGTACCTCCACCCGCAGCCACGGGCCCGAGTCCCAGGGCACCGCCACCCAGCGCAGGCCGGGGCTCATGTAAGTCTGGTAGACCTGCAGCGCCGCCAGCGCGGCCACGATTGCAACCCATACGGGCCGTCGCGAGCCCGCGAGCGCGGGCAGCAGCATCACCACCAGCACCGAGCTGACGCAGGCCATCGGGATGAAGTAGCGGCTGTTGCCCGAGGTCATGACCCACAGTACCCAGTCGAGGACGAAGCCGCAGCCGAGGGCCGCCGCGATGCGCGCGTCGGCCGGCGTCCTGGCCGGCTGCGCCGCGCGGCCGCCGAGGCGCAACCAGAGTGCCCTGATGAGCAGCGCAGCGGCGACGATGATGAGCAATACGTAGCGCTCGTCGGGCGCGCGCAGCTCATCGTGCACCATTGGCGACGGATCGAGGATCGCGAACGGCCGCCACACAACCTCGGCAAGGTCCGCCGGAATGAAACGCACCAGGCGCAGCGGCTCGGTGGTGAATTCCGGTGAGCGGAAAACGCCGTTGAAGAGCGGAAAGAGCGGATTGCCGAACGTTCGCGCGAGGCGGTATCCCCACGGCGCCGCGACGAGCGTGAAGGCGAGGCCGAGCGCGGCCGCATAGGTCGCCGCGTAGCGGGTCTTTGCGGGCCGCGGCAGCGGCAACCAGAGCAGCACCGCCGCCGCGCCGATCGCGTGAATCGCGTTGCTGAGTTTGAGCGCCGTGGCAGCGCCGAGTAATGCCGCCGCCGCAACGACAGGGAGGAGCCGTGGCGCCCGCACCGCGCCCGCCAGCAACACCCACCCCGCGAGCGCCAATTCCGCGGTGGTGATATCCGCGAAGCTCGAACCGATCAGCTGCAGCAGAACGGGATTGAGAACCGCCAGCACCACGGCGCAAACGCCGAGCGTCGCGCGGCTGCGCGAGTCGCCCGCCGGGCATACGGCCACGGCGAGCTCGAACGTGAGCCACAGGATGGCGCTGTGCGAGATCGCGAGAATGGCGCCGATCGCCAGGGCGGACGCTCCGACGCGCGTGAGCGCATAGAAGGGCGCGTAGGCATAGGGGTTGAGATAAGACTGCGGCCCCGCCGCGAAATAGTCCTGCTCGAGGCGGTCGTGGAAAGCGCTGAACCCGGCGTACAGGTGATAGTTCAACGTGTCCCAGGTTAAGTCCTTCCCTAGGATGTAGGCGATCGTCAGCGCGAGCACGGTGCAGCCGAGGTACACCGGAAGCCGGTAGAGCGCGCGCCCATCCGACGCCCTGACCAGTCGCCCGGCGAGCCGGACCACCACGCCCGCGCGCGGCGTCGTCATTCGAGGCTCTTGAACCGATACAGCACCTCGCCGTACACCAGCCAGGCCGACAGCGCCACCAGGGCATAGAAGCCCGCGCCGACGCCCGCCGTCGCGACCTCGAGCTTCTCGCGCGAGACGATCACCATCCAGAGGATGAAACGCGGCAGAGCCGACAGGCTCGCCGGGGCGCCGCCCAGTCCGTTGGTCGCACGCCGCAGCAGCAGCTGGCTGATGACCGCGTTCATCGTGAATGCAACCAGCAGGACCCTCGGTGACATGTGATCAGCGGAGTAAAGGGAATGGTGTAGTCAGCCAAAAGGCCTGTCAGGATTCCGTCGCGCCGCGGCTGCGCACATCGATGAATCCGAGCAGGAAGCAGGCAAACACGATCTCCGCGCCCGCGAGCATCAGCGTGACCGAAGGAATCGCCACGCGCATCATGCTCACTGGATCGATTGCCGCGAGACAGGCATGTGCCCAGCTTGCGACCGAATTCGCCGCGAGCGCAAAGCCTGCGGTGCAGAGCGACGCTCCGAGCAGGATGCCGCGCTCGAGCGTGAACACCCGCAGAAAGCGCTCGAGGGAAGCGGTCATCGGCAGGAGGTTCTTCAGCACGCCGATGGTACGCGCGACCAGCGAGAAGAGAACGAGCTGCACGCCGAGAACCGTCGCGCCGGCGGCGTAGAGCATGGTATGGATGTCGAACCCCACACCATCGATGACTACGCCGGGGCCAGACAACCGCAACACCGTGTTCATGTTCACCGTCTGCCAACTGCCGGCACCAACGTGAGAGGGGCATTATGTCAGGGGCGGCCTGCGACCGGGTGTGAGCCGCTCGGCAAATCCGGGCTCGTTACTCCTCGTCGAGAAGCTGCCTGAGGCCGTAGAGTGCCTCGAGGGCCGCCTTCGGCGACAACTCATCCGGGTCGAGGCATTGGAGCGCCGCGCGGATCTCATCCTCCGCCGCGCTGCGCGCGGGCGCATCCGTGGGCGCGGTGAACAACTGCAGTTCGGTTTGCGCCGCGAGGGGGCCGCGGCCGTTGGCCGAGGCGCGCTCGCGATCGCGCTGCGACTCCAGGGCCTCGAGGTAGCGCCGTGCCTCGCCGATCACGCTCACCGGCACCCCGGCGAGCTGCGCAACCTGCAGGCCATAGCTGCGGTCGGCGGGCCCGTCCTTCACCGCGTGCAGGAATATGACGCCCTCGCCATGCTCGGTCGCGTCCAGGTGCACGTTGGCGCAGCCCTCGACTTCGGTGGCGAGTGTCGTGAGCTCGAAGTAGTGGGTGGCGAACATCGTGAAGGCACGCACGCGCGTGGCGATGTCGCGCGCCATCGCCCAGGCGAGCGACAGACCGTCGAAGGTACTGGTGCCGCGGCCGATCTCATCGAGCAGAATGAGACTGCGTGCGGTGGCGTTGTGCAGAATGTTGGCGGCCTCGGTCATCTCCACCATGAAAGTGGAGCGTCCACCGGCGAGATCGTCCGCCGCGCCGATGCGGGTAAAAATGCGATCCAGCGGACCTAACACCGCGCGCTCGGCGGGCACGTAGCTACCCATGTGCGCCAGCAGCGCGATGAGCGCCGCCTGGCGCATGTAGGTCGACTTCCCGCCCATGTTGGGACCGGTGATGATGAGCATGCGCCGGTCGGCATCCAGACGCAGATCGTTGGGCACGAACGCACCTTCCGAGAAGCGCTCGACCACGGGATGACGCCCGCCGTCGATGGCGATACACGGCTCCGTCACCAGCTCAGGAAGCGTCCACTCGAGCACGCAGGCGCGCTCGGCCAGCGCGGCGAGTGCATCGAGCTCGCCGAGCGCGCCGGCGGTCGCCTGCAGCGGCCCCAGGGCATCGATGAGCCGCGTCAGGACCTCCTCGTAGATCTGTTTCTCGCGCGCCAGCGCCTGATCGCGCGCGCCCAGTACCCGCTCCTCGAAGCGCTTCAGCTCCTCGGTGATGAAGCGCTCGGCAGACTTCACCGTCTGGCGACGGACGTAGTCCTTGGGGACGCGCTCGGCATCCCGGCGCGCGATCTCGATGAAGAATCCCTGCACGCGGTTGTAGCCGACCTTGAGGGCGGGGAGCCCCGTGCGCTCGCGTTCGCGCCGCTCCAGCTCGAGCAGGAATGTATCGGTGTGGGTGGCGATGCGCCGCAGCTCATCGAGCTCGGGGTCGTAGCCCTCCGCGATGACGTCGCCGTCGCGCACCAGCGCGGCGGGCTCGGCGGCGATGGCCGATGACAGGAGAGTCACCACGTCCTCATGCTCCTGCATGCGTGCGCGCAGCTCCTTGAGGAGCGGCGCGTCGAGGGCGAGCGCGGCGCGCACGCCCGGCAGGGCGGTGAGGGAGCTGCGCAGCTGTGTGAGGTCGCGCGGCCGCGCAGAGCGCAGCGCTACCCGCGCCAGGATGCGCTCCACATCTCCCACACCCTCGAGATGGCCGCGCACGGCGCTGAAGCCGCGCGCATCGATCAGGGCGCCGAGGGCGTGATACCTGGCGCGCAGCAGCGCCTGCGTGGTCAAGGGGCGGTTGAGCCAGCGGCGCAGCTGCCGTGAGCCCATGGCGGTGACGCAGCTGTCGATGACGGCGAACAGCGTCGCGTCTTCGCGTCCGCTCAGGCTCACGTCGAGCTCGAGATTGCGGCGGCTGGCGGCATCGAGCATCAGCGCCTCACCGCGCTCCTCGACGCGCAGCGCGCGGATGTGCGGCAATGCCGACTTCTGCGTGTCGCGCACGTACTGCAGCAGCGCCCCCGCGGCACGGATGGCGAGCGGCAGGTCATCCGCGCCGAAGCCCTTCAGATCGAGCGTACCGAGCTGGTCGGTCAGCAGGCGCGAGGCGCTGGCGAGCTCGAAGTGCCACGGCGGACGCATCCGCAGTGCCGTCCCCGCTCGCGTGAGGGGCTCGACGCCCGCGCCCTCCGCGAGCAGCAGCTCCGCGGGCTTCAGCCGCTCGAGTTCGGCGGCGAGCGCCGTGCGCCCCTCGCCCTGCAGCACCGTGAAGCGCCCGGCCGCGAGATCCAGCCACGCGAGCCCGAAGCGCTCGACCTCGAGCGCCACAGCGCCGACCAGGGTGTCCTGACGCTCCTCCAGCAACGCGGTGTCAGTGACGGTGCCGGGCGTGACGATGCGCACCACCTGCCGCTCGACCGGCCCCTTTGAGGTCGCCGGATCCCCCAGCTGCTCGCAGATCGCGACGCTCTCGCCTTTGCGCACGAGCCTGGCGAGGTAGCTGTCCACGGCGTGGTACGGCACCCCGGCCATCGGGATCGGCTCGCCGGCGGACTGCCCGCGCGCGGTGAGGGTGATGTCGAGCAGCGCCGCCGCGCGGCGCGCATCCTCGTAGAACAGCTCGTAGAAATCGCCCATCCGGTAGAAGAGCAGCATGTCCGGATGCTGGCCCTTGATGCGCAGGTACTGCTGCATCATCGGCGTGTGCTGTGGGCGGACCGCGTCATTCATGATGCACGAAGGCTACCGCAAGACGACCCGCATGGGCGGGCTTCGGCGGCATGGGGCGGGGGTGGCGGCGGCCGGCGCCCGGCGGCCGCTACCGTCGCGGGTGGCGCCTGGGTTAGCCTCGCACCCATGGTGAGCGATCCTGAGCTCTACGAGCTGGCCGAGCGCGTCGGCCACAAGCTGCACGCCGCCGAGCGGCGCATGGTCACCGCCGAGTCCTGCACCGCCGGGTGGGTCGCCAAGGCGCTCACCGACGTGCCCGGCAGCTCACAGTGGTTCGAGTGTGGCTACGTGACCTATTCGGATGCAGCGAAGGTGCGCGACCTGGGCGTGGCAGCGCGTACGCTCGCGAGCTTCGGCGCGGTGAGCGAGCAGAGCGTGCGGGAGATGGCCGAGGGGGCGCTGCGCGTTTCCGGGGCCACCGTGGCGCTGGCGGTCACCGGCATTGCCGGCCCGGACGGCGGCACGCCGAGTAAGCCGGTCGGCACCGTGTGGTTCTGCGCCGCCGCCCGTCAGGCGCGGGCGATCGACATCATCGCCGAGGAAAAACTCTTCGCCGGGGATCGTGCGTTCGTGCGCAGCCATTCGGTGCAGCATGCGCTGCGGCTCATCCTGCGGCTCGATCTGCCGGTGCGTCTGCAACCCACGCCGCGTACGGATGCGGTTTGAGCGGCGGCGGACAGTCGCGCCCGACGGCCGAGGAGCAGACCCCAGCCCCGCCGACGCGCGAACCGACGCGGCGGCTGTTCTTCGCGCTGTGGCCGGATGAGGAGCAGCGCGATGCGCTTCACTCTGCGACCCGCAAGAGCGTCAGATCCTGCGGCGGCCGTCCGGTGCCGGTGCCGAGCCTGCACGTGACCCTCGCGTTCCTCGGCGGTGTGCCTGAGGGTCGCGTTCCGGAGCTTGACCGGATCGCGCGCCGGGTCGCGGACGCATTCCCCGCGGCTGGGGAGCCGCTGCTCGTGAGCTTCGATCGCCTGGCCTATTGGGCGAGACCGCAGATCCTGTGCGCGCTCGGCACCGGGGAGCTCGAGGCTGCGCAAGCCGTGGGTGAGCCGCTCGAGGCGGATGCGGCAGGTGCGCCGGCGCTCTCGGCGACGCTCAAGAGTGAAACCGCGGCCGCGGGCTTTAGCCCGGATCTCAAGCCCTTCCGCGCGCATGTGACCGTGGCGCGCAAGGTTGCCCATGCGCCATCCGAGCTCGCTCTGCAGCCGGTGCTGTGGCGCTGCGACGCGTTCGCACTGATCGAGAGCCGCACCGACGCGGCCGGCCCGATATACAGTGTCATTGAATCGTATTTACTGGTTAAGGTGGAGAAAGTGCACGAGTAGCTGCAAAACAGCGTCGCCCGCGTGCACCGATAGCCGCATGTTTATGTGATAATTGCGACCGGAGAATTTCTCTCGCTCCGCGCCACACTCTTACGGAATCTCAGATGGAAGAAAATCGCAAGAAGGCGCTCGCCGCCGCACTCGGACAGATCGAAAAGCAGTTCGGCAAGGGCTCGGTGATGCGCCTGGGAGATGCCGCAGCGAACTACGACGTGGAGACTGTGTCCACCGGTTCGCTCGGACTCGACATCGCCTTGGGGATCGGCGGGCTGCCGCGCGGCCGGGTGGTGGAGGTCTACGGGCCCGAGGCTTCCGGCAAGACGACGCTCACCCTGCAGGTCATCGCCGAAGTGCAACGCGGCGGCGGCACGGCCGCGTTCGTCGATGCGGAGCACGCGCTCGATCCGTCGTACGCCGAGAGGCTCGGCGTGAACATCAACGATCTGCTGGTGTCGCAGCCGGATACCGGCGAGCAGGCGCTGGAAATCACCGACATGCTGGTGCGCTCGAACGCGGTCGACATCGTCGTGATTGATTCCGTGGCCGCTCTCACACCCCGGGCCGAGATCGAAGGCGAGATGGGCGAGATGCAGGTCGGCCTGCATGCGCGTCTCATGTCGCAGGCGCTGCGCAAGCTCACCGGCAACATCAGCCGCTCGAACACCATCGTCATCTTCATCAACCAGATCCGCATGAAGATCGGCGTGATGTTCGGCAACCCCGAAACCACCACCGGCGGCAACGCGCTGAAGTTCTATGCCTCGGTGCGCCTCGACATCCGGCGCATCGGTGCGATCAAGAACGGCGAGGAAGTCACCGGCAACATGACGCGCGTCAAGGTGGTGAAGAACAAGGTCGCGCCGCCGTTCCGGGAGGCGGAGTTCGAGATCATGTACGGGCAGGGCATCTCACGCGAGGGCGAGATCATCGAGCTCGGCAGCTCGCTCGGGATCATCGAAAAGTCGGGCGCCTGGTATGCCTACAAGGGCAACCGCATCGGCCAGGGCAAGGACAATGCGCGCGCCTACCTGCTGGCGAACAAGGAAGTGGCGCGCGAGATCGAGGAGCAGGTGAGGGCGAAGCTGCTGCCACCGCGCCAGCAGCGCAGCAACGGCGCTCAGGCGGCCGATTCGGCTTGATCGAGCGCGGCGCGTGATGTGCGGGGCTCAGTGGCTGGTGGGGTTGATCTGCTTGTGCTGGATATCCTGAATGCGGTTCTGGATCTCCTGCACGCTCTGTCTCAGCTGCTCAGCGGTGCCGCAGTTTTTCTGCTCGGCGAGCCGTGAGCCCAGCATCGGTTCCTTGCGGCACCAGACATTCACACCGTTGCGCATTTCGGGCTTGTAGCCTGCCGAGCGCAGGTTCTTTTCGTCCACGCTGTCGGTCGTCGTGGCCGGTGCCGCCGCGGTCGCTGCTGCAGGCGTGGGGGCCTGGGTGGCGGGCGCGGGGGCTGTGCCGGGAGCGGCAGCGGCCGGTGATGCCGGCACGCTGGGGGAGGCTGCCGGCGCGGGGGCGCCGGCCGGACCCGGCGGGTCGGCGAGCGCCACGTGCATTGTGACGACGCCCATGCACGCCAGGACTCCAACAGCGAATCTCATGATGTTCCGTCTCCCCGCTTGAATGTGCAGCGGCCACGCCACCCGGGCGAGCCGCCGCTGACACACTATACTGCACCGCAAATCATGCCGCCGCTCAGATCAGGAAAACGGTCAAATTCGGAACGGCGTGGGGCAAGCTCGGACTCGCACGCGGATGCCGCGACGGTGCACGCGGCCGCCGTCGCGCTGCTCGCGCGACGGGACTTCGCCTGCGCGGAACTGCGTGCGAAGCTGTGTTCCAAGGGTTTTGAGGACGCCGCCGCGGGGCAGGTGATCGCCGAGCTCGCTGCACGCGGCGTTCTCGATGACCGGCGCTTCGCGGAAAACTATGTCAACTCGCACGCCCGGCGTGGCCAGGGCCCGATCCGCATTGCCGCGCAGCTGCGCCGCTGCGGCCTGCCCGAGGAGCTGGTCGATGCGGCGCTCGCCGGCGGACCGGATTGGCACGCGCTCGCGCGCCGTGCGCGCAGCGCCAAGTTCGGCCGCCAGCCGCCAGCGAGCTGGGCGGATAAGGCCCGGCAAGCACGTTTTTTGCAGTATCGTGGCTTTTCGTCGGATCATATCCGCGCGACCACAGGCGCCGATCCGGATGTGGACTGAAACAACTTGAGCAAGCCCTCTTACATGAGCGCCGCGGACGTGCGCAGTGCGTTCCTGGAGTTCTTCCGCGCGCACAACCACGTGATCGTGCCCTCGAGTTCACTCGTGCCCGGCAACGACCCGACGCTGCTCTTTACCAACTCCGGCATGGTGCAGTTCAAGGACGTGTTCCTCGGCAGGGAGCAGCGTGACTACCTGCGCGCCGCCTCGAGCCAGCGCTGCGTACGCGCCGGCGGCAAGCACAATGACCTGGAGAACGTGGGTTACACGGCCAGGCACCACACGTTCTTCGAGATGCTCGGCAACTTCTCCTTTGGCGACTATTTCAAGCGCGAGGCGATTCATTTGGCCTGGGATTTCCTCATCTACACCCTGGGACTCGACCCGGCGCGGCTGTGGTGCACGGTGTACCGCGACGATGACGAGGCCGCCGACATCTGGCTGAAGGACATCGGCGTCAGTCCGCAGCGCTTCGCGCGCCTGGGGGAAGCCTCCAACTTCTGGGCCATGGGCGACACCGGCCCGTGCGGCCCGTGCAGCGAGATCTTCTATGACCACGGAGCGGGCATCGCCGGCGGTCCGCCGGGCTCTGCCGAGGAGGAGGGGGACCGGTATGTAGAGATCTGGAACCTGGTCTTCACGCAGTTCGAGCGCGCCGCGGACGGCAACCTCAAGCCGCTGCCGCGGCCGTCGGTGGACACCGGCATGGGCCTCGAGCGCATCGCGGCGGTCATGCAGGGCGTACATTCGAACTATGATATCGATCTGTTCAGGAGCCTCATCCGCGCCGCGGGCCAGCTCGCCGGAACGTCGGTCCTGACTTCCAACTCGCTGCGCGTGATCGCAGATCACATCCGCGCCAGCACCTTCCTGGTGGTCGACGGCGTGTTGCCTTCCAACGAGGGCCGCGGTTACGTGCTGCGCCGCATCATCCGCCGCGCGCTTCGCCACGGTTACAAGCTCGGCATCCAGGAGCCTTTTTTCTACAAGCTGGTGCCGGTGCTCGAAGCGGAGATGGGTGGCGCGTACCCGGAGCTCACGCGCGGCCGCGCACAAGCCGAGCGCGTGCTGCAACAGGAGGAGGAGCGCTTCGCGGAGACGCTCGCCAACGGCATGGTGTTGCTCGAGGGCGCCATTCGCAACCTGCAAGGCGCGAAGGTGATCGACGGTGACACCGTGTTCAAGCTGTACGACACCTATGGCTTTCCGGTCGACCTGACGGCCGACGTGGCGCGCGAGCGCGGCCTGGAGATCGACCAGACGCGCTTTGAAGCGGCGATGGAGCAACAGCGGCGCCGTTCGCAGGAAGCGAGCAAGTTCGGCGTGGATCTGCGCAGCGGCGCCTCGTTCGACGCGCACACGCTGTTCCAGGGCTACGACGGGCTGACCGGCTCCGGCCGTGTGGTCGCGCTGCTGAAGCAGGGCGCGCAGGTCGAGGCGCTCGGCGCGGGCGAGCAGGGTGAGGTCGTGCTCGACCGCACGCCGTTCTACGCCGAGGCAGGCGGTCAGGTGGGGGATGCGGGCGAGCTCACCGGTCCCGGTGTGCGCTTCGTAGTGGCTGACACGCAGAAGCGCGGCGCCGCGCATTCGCACATCGGGCAGCTTGCGCAGGGCAGTGTCCGTGTCGGGGACACGCTCGAGGCTCAAGTGGACGGCCCGCGCCGTCAGGCGACGGCGCTCAATCACAGCGCCACGCACCTGCTGCACGCGGCGCTGCGCAAGGTGCTCGGCACCCACGTGCAGCAGAAGGGATCGCTGGTGGCGCCCGACCGGCTGCGCTTCGATTTCGCGCATTTCCAGCCGGTCACACCCGAGGAGCTGCGCGAGATCGAACATCTCGTGAATGCGCAGATTCGCGCCAACCTCCCGGCGGAAACGCGCCTCATGGACTACGAAGGCGCGGTGGCCGGGGGCGCCATCGCGTTGTTTGGCGAGAAATACGACAAGGACGTGCGGGTGCTGCGCCTGGGTGAGTTCTCGATGGAGCTGTGCGGCGGCACTCACGTGCAACGCGCCGGGGACATCGGGCTTTTCAAGATCGTGAGCGAGGGCGGGGTCGCTTCCGGTGTGCGCCGCATCGAAGCACTCACCGGGCAGGCAGCGCTCGACTACGTCGATCAGAACGAGGTGCTGCTGGGGGACCTCGCCGCCATAGTGCGCGGCACGCGCGAGGAACTGAAGGACAAGGTGCGTGAGCAACTCGAGCGCGCGCGCCAGATGGAGCGCGAGATTCGCGCGCTGAAGGACCGGCTCGCCTCCGGTCAGGGAGTCGATCTCGCCGCGGGCGCCGTCGACGTGCAGGGCGTCAAGGTGATCGCCACCCGGGTGGACGGCGCGGATGCCGGTGCGCTGCGCAGCGCCGTGGACCAGCTGAAGGAGCGCCTCAAGTCGGCGGTCGTGGTGCTGGCGAGTGTCGAGAACCCCGCGAAGGTGCTACTGGTAGTGGGGGTGACCGCGGACCAGACCGCGCGCATCAAGGCCGGCGAGCTGGCCGGTGCGGTGGCTGCGCAGGTGGGCGGTCGCGGCGGCGGTCGGGCGGATTTTGCGCAGGCCGGTGGCAGTAAGCCCGAGGCGCTCGATGCGGCGCTCGAGTCGGTGCAGGCGTTCGTGCGCGCACGGCTCGCCGCCTGAGGGCGCGAGCGCTCGAGCGCTTTGCCGCACGCGAGCCGCTTCAGTATCATGGCCGCCCCGCACGGCGGGCAGCCGGGACAGCCGCCGGCCAACTGACAGACAAGCGTTCCCAAGGCGCGGAGAGATGGCCGAGCGGTCGAAGGCGCACCCCTGCTAAGGGTGTAAGGGTCAAAAGCCCTTCGAGGGTTCGAATCCCTCTCTCTCCGCCAAATCAACGTGTTGTCTGGATTTTTGAATGCTCACAACGCGCAGCGCAGTTGGGCTGTACGGAAGTCCTCCCAGAAATCCGTTCCACTGCGAGGCGAAAATGGATGCGCCTATACGACAGTAGACGAGCGGTCTTTCCGTATGACACCGGAGAGAACGAAGGCTCAGAGGCAGCCGCGTGATATTTAGATTTGAGGGACTAGCAGAGCCTGGACCGAATCCCAACCCTTGCGCGCTTCCACGACGACAGGGCACGGTTCGAGGCGCCTCCCGTCGCTTGTTGTCCACATGCTCAGGTCTTCAACTGCTATGGCATGGCCGCCGTCCGCGAATACGCGTGCGATCACCGAGGCCGTCGGCACACGCCAATGCCGGTGAAATCGAATACCGACATCTTTTGCCGCCTGATTCACAATGGCGTTGATCGCGCGTAATGCTGAGAATTTCTACCTACGCGTCTTGCGCTCAATTGTCGCTGTGAGTGGATTGTCCATCAAACCATCGCCTAGCCACTCACCTAACAGTGTTACCGGAAGAGCAATAGCAAACAACAGGACCCATTCGCGTATCGATGTTGGATGATGAGGCCACGTGTCTATTAGCAATGCCGTGGTTGCAAATATCGAAACGAGAAGATAGATCCACAGAAAGCGGACGATTTGCTTACGGGCCATCG
>Ga0137418_10001922_pt1 | contig 19042 bp, 16 predicted proteins | sample CZODoug3_1_2_16f_FD_122242 | JGI IMG/M metagenome (GOLD analysis project Ga0137418, IMG submission 122242) | Vadose zone soil fungal communities from Angelo Coast Range Reserve, California, USA - CZODoug3_1_2_16fungal (Hybrid Assembly) | ecosystem: Environmental > Terrestrial > Soil > Vadose... | reverse complement strand
TTTCCCTCGGACGTGTTCGTCGGCAGCCTGATCGGCAATCTCGTCGCGCAGAATATTTACAGCCGGCATCACGATCCGGAACTCGGCGGCGCGGAATGGAGATCGATCGGCCAAATCGTGGGCCGCGAATGGAATGTCTCTCCGTCCAGTGCCGGCACAACTTTCGTTCCCATCGGCAGTTGGATTTATCCGGCGCTGGAGCGGCTCGCGACGCTGGGCCTCATTAAAACGCAATTCCTGGGAATGCGTCCATGGACGCGGCTTGAGTGTGCCGGCTTGGTGCGAAGCGCGGATGACGCGATCGCGGACAGTGATGCGGATCCTGCCAGGTCCAGCAACTTCATTCAGGAACTTGAATTCGAATTTGCCAGCGAGCTCGATGTCCTCGGCGGCGGTTCGAACCGCCGCATGCGTTTGGAATCAGTCTACACGCGCATGATGAATATCACAGGGAAACCGCTTGCCGACAGTTATCACTTCGGCCAGACCATCATCAACGATTACGGGCGTCCCTTCGAGGAGGGTTTCAACAACTCTACTGGGTTCTCAGGATACGCGACCGCTGGCAGATATTCCGTCTATGTCCGGGGCGAATACCAGCACGCTCCATCCGCGCCGGCGTACTCGCTTCCTGTGCGTCAGGCGATTGCTGTCGCTGATGCGAACCCGCTCCTTCCTGCGCAACCCGTTGCCGGAGTAGATCAGTACCGGCTGCTTGATACCTACGTCGGCGTGAACCTCGAGGGCTGGCAAATGACCTTCGGCAAGCAGACTCTTTGGTGGGGGCCGGGAGAGGGTGGCCCTCTGCTGTTCAGCAACAACGCTGAACCCATATACATGTTCCGTGCGAGCCGCATTACACCATTCAAGCTCCCCTGGATTTTTGGTTGGCTGGGGCCGATGAAGTGGGACATCTTTTTCGGAAAGCTCTCAGGCAACGCATTTCCTCCGCGGCCTGTCATTCACGGCGAGAAAATTAGTTTCAAGCCAACAGAAAATTTGGAACTGGGTTTCAGCCGCACGGTGGAACTCGGGGGAGTCGGCCGTGCGCTGACACTGGGAGCACTTTGGCACAGCTACTTCAGCGTAACCAGCTCGGCGAATGAAACGCCTGCGACCGATCCTGGAAAACGTAATGGTGGCTTTGAATTTTCCTACCGGGTTCCGCTTATGCGCAAATGGCTGACCGTGTACGGTGATTCGCTTGCCGATGACGACGTCTCACCGCTGGCCTCCCCTCGGCGATCCGGCTTCAGTGTGGGCGTTTATATGCCACGGTTGCCGGGCTTGCCAAAGCTGGATCTTAGAGTCGAGGGGGTGGACACGGATCCTCCAACCCCTCGAAGCATCGGCGGGGAATATAACTACTGGGATAGCTTCTACCACGACTTGTATACGAATAAAAAGAACATCATCGGAAGCTGGATCGGAAGAGAAGGCGTGGGATATCAGGCGTGGAGCACCTACTGGTTTAGCCCGCGCAATACCTTGCAGTTCGGATACCGGCACGCGAGAGTGAGTAGTGACTTCATTCCCGGCGGAGAAACCGTGAATGATGGCTCCATAAAGCTGGATTGGTGGGTGCGCCGCGATTTGAGTCTTTCCACGTTCGTTCAATACGAGCAATGGAAGGCTCCACTATTGGCGCCCAGCCCGCAATCGAATTGGACGTCGTCTGTTGAGATTAGTTTTCATCCGCAAAAATTATTCCAACGTTTTTCCGCGGGTACGGTGGATGGTGGGGCGGGAAGCGCATCCGGAAACGGAGCCCAGCCGTGAATTTCTCGAGCAGCGCTCCGACTCGCCAGCCTGTGCCCGAGTTGCCTGAGAAAGAATTTCCCGGCCTCTCGCCGGAACCAGAGACTCGAGAATCAAGCCAGAAAACCATCGCGTCTCTCAGTCTACTTTGGGAGCGGCGGCTGCTGCTGTCCCGGGTCTCGCTCTACGCTCTACTGGCCAGCACGCTCGCCGCTTTTCTTATACCCGCACGTTATGAATCCACGGCGCGTTTGATGCCACCTGATAATCAATCCGGTTCGAGTCTGGCGATGGCGGCGGCCGCAATGTCCGGCGCCGCTGGCGGGATTGGCGGCATTGCGAGCGATTTTCTGGGTCTAAAGAGCACAAGCGACGTTTTCGTCGGCATCCTGAGCAGTCGCACCGCTCAAGACAAACTCATCCAGCAGTTTGACCTGAAAAAACTATATAGGGACCGGCGCATGGAAGATGCGCGCAAGGACTTAGCCGAGCACACCGGCATCTCCGTGGATCGAAAGAGTCAAATTATCACGATTACGGTGACGGACAAGAGCCCACAGCGGGCGGCCGCCATGGCGCAGGCCTACGTTGAAGAACTGAACCACTTGGTTGCCGAATTGAGCACCTCCTCCGCACGCCGCGAACGAATTTTTCTCGAAGAGCGATTGCAGGCTGTCAGCCAAGACTTGGAAGCTGCGGAGAAGAATTTCAGCCAGTTCGCCAGCAAGAACACCGCGATCGATGTCAAGGAACAAGGCAAAGCCATGGTTGAAGCTGCAGCGACGCTGCAGGGTCAGCTGATCGCCGCGGAATCCGAGTTCCAAGGCCTCAAGCAGATTTATACCGACAATAACGTGCGCGTGCGATCCGTGAAGGCCCGCATTGACGAGTTGAAGCACCAACTCGACAAGCTGGGCGGGAAGGGCGAGAGCATGACGGAGGTCTCCCGCCAGCCGGGCGACTCCCTCTATCCTTCTATACGGAAACTTCCGCTTCTTGGCGTCACTTACGCCGATCTGTACCGCCGCACAAGGATTCAAGAAGCGGTTCTTGAAACTCTTACTAAAGAGTACGAAATGGCGAAGGTCCAGGAAGCGAAAGAGATTCCGACGGTGAAGGTGCTCGATGTGGCCAACGTCCCGGACAAGAAAGCATTTCCTCCGCGGCCGTTGATTATGTTGCTGGGAACATTTCTTGGCTCGTGTTTTGGAGTGTTTTTCGTGCTGGGATCGTCGAGTTGGAATGCCATCGATCCGCAGGACCCCGGAAAACAGTTTGCAACGAAAATTTGGGTCGACCTGAAAGCGCACGTTCCCTGGAACACGGCGAATGGTTCAGGACCCCGGGGCGTGAAGGTCCGAATTTGGAAAAAGTTAGGCGAGAAGGCCGGGTCCCGGGAAGAGCAATAGGACGTCAGGTTGTATGCTGGTAACGTATTGTAATTAAATGGGTTAGGTCACAAATTGCCCTGTAAGTGACGGGGCGGAGCCATCTCCCCCCTTTGGAAGCGCGAAGAGTAAGGAGCCGTACCCAATGGTAGCGACGATGGTGAGCGGCGCGGTGCAGGAAGAGGGTGCCGGGTTACCCGCTGAATATGCCGGGTTACCTGCTGAATACCTTGAGGAGCGCTGGTACGCGGCGCAGACTTACGCGAACCATGAGAAGCGTGTGTTGGAACAGTTGAGCCAGCGAAGCGTCGAAGCGTACCTGCCCCTCTATGCATCGGTGCGGCGCTGGAAGGACCGGCGCGTGCGCCTGGATCTGCCGCTTTTTCCGGGCTATGTCTTTGTTCGTTTGGCGCTGCGCGACCGCTTGCGAACTTTGCAGACTCCCGGCGTAGTCCGGCTGGTGGGATTTGGCGGCCAGCCGACGGCCCTTCCGGACCAGGAAATCGACGCGCTCCGTCAGGGCCTCGCGCGCGCGATACGCATCGAGCCGCATCCGTATCTGAAGGTCGGCCGACGCGTGCGGGTTACGACCGGCCCTCTACAGGGGCTCGAGGGCATCCTCGCGCGCAAGAAAAACAGTTCGCGATTCGTCATTTCTCTTGACCTCATCATGCGTTCGGTGGCGGCGGAAATTGACGTGGCCGAACTGGAGCCGGTGTGATGAGAATGACCCGCCCGGTGATGATCGCACGCGTCGATTCGAAAGTTGTGGAAAATCGACCGACCGAAGGGCATCGGATCTCCGGCTCGAAGGTGCTCGCGGGTGCAACCAGCCTGCCTCGAAGCGGGGGACCGAACCAGTCCTTGTCAAGCAACAACGCCATGCCCAGGCCCTTGCATAAGACTCCCACTGTGAAAGCAAAAGAAAAAGGTCGTCTTCACGGAGCCGGTTTGCGACTGTCGAGCCAGGTTGCCCGGGAAATCGAAGACAGCGTCAAAGTAAAGACAGAACTTGTCGATGAGGCTGCGGAACTGATTGCCCAAATGGCATTTCTGGTTGCCACGCGATTTCGAGCTGGTCACAAGTTGATCATTTTTGGTAACGGCGGGAGTGCGGCGGACGCCCAACACATTGCCGCCGAGTTTGTTGGTCGGTACATGGTGGAGAGGGAAGCTCTTCCTGCTATTGCCCTGACGACTGATACTTCGGCGTTGACCGCAATCGGCAACGACTACGGTTTCGAACACATCTTTTCGAGGCAGATTCGGGCGCTGGCCAAGCGCGGAGACGTTGCCCTGGGAATTTCGACTAGTGGGGAGTCGCAAAACGTAGTTCGCGGCTTGACAGTAGCACGGGAGCTCGGGCTGGTTACGTTGGGATTCACCGGCAGGAACGGAGGGAAAATGCGCAATCTCGTCGACCTATGCTTGTGCGTTCCCTCTAGTTCGACGCCGCGAGTCCAAGAGGCTCATATGCTGGTCGGCCACATTCTAACTGGAATAGTCGAGAACGTCCTGCTGTCTGAAAAAAAGCCTAAATTCTCGGGTAGCTTGATGACCCGCTCGAGGTAGCGATGGTCGAAATCCACTCTGATCTTCTGGGGAAATTCTCACGCAGCCGAGTTCTTGTCATCGGCGACCTGATGCTGGACGAATGTCTATGGGGCCACATTCAGCGGATTTCGCCTGAAGCACCAGTGCCTATCCTGAATCTGGTACGTCGAGGATACGCACTCGGAGGGGCGGGCAACGTTGTCAGGAACCTGAAGACGCTCGGCGCACAAGTGATTGTACTTGGTGCTGTGGGCGAGGACTCGACCGGACGGCAGATTGTCCGGTTGTTGGCCGAATTGGGAGTTGACGGTCAGGGAGTGCTTTGCGACCCGAGCCGACGATCCAGTCGAAAAACACGCATGATCTCAATGGAGCACGGGCAGCAAGTGTTCCGTTTGGACGAGGAGTCGACACATCCAATCGAGCAAAATCGAGAATGTGAGCTGCTGGATCGAGTGGGGGCAGTCCTACCGGATGTTGACGCCATCCTGTGTTCTGATTATTTGAAGGGTGTGCTGACCGAGCGAGTGCTGCAGGAGATTTTTCGACTGGCAAAGAGCTGCGGTTTGCAGGTCACGGTCGCACCGAAAGACTCGAATCGGAACAAGTATCGTGGAGCGGGCATCCTGGTACCGAACGCGGTTGAGTTAGCGCGACTCGCTGGCGCGGCCATCGATGAGAGAGGCTGGCTCTCTTGGGCCGCAAGTAAGTTGCTCAACGAGATGGGGATTGAAGCGTTGTTGGTGACCCGGGGCCGGGAGGGGATGTCCCTTTTCGAGCGGCATAATGGGGAGGTCCACCAGGTTGATATTCCCACGATGGCGCGGAGCGTCTACGACGTCACCGGAGCAGGCGATACTGCCATCAGTGCTTTCACATTGACCGTGGCGGCTGGCGCTGATCGCGAAACGGCCGCGCGGCTGGCCAATGTGGCCGCAGGGATCGTCGTGGGGAAGCGGGGCACGGCCTCCGTAACGGTGCAAGAGATCCAGCAAAGACTGATTGAAATCCAGGGACTGGCGCCAGAGTCAAGAGTGGAGGGGCGGCCACTCGAATCAGACCTGAGAGCGCTGGAATTGGGAGCGGCACCGGAGAGAGTCGAAACCGGGATTGGCGCCAATGACTGATGTTCGCTCGGGTTGGGGGACTTGTAACATTTTGAACCAGGGGAGTAAGCGGGTACCCCCCCGGTTTTTTGTAAATGTTGCATCTAAAAGACTTAGCCTTCCTGTAAGTCCTTTGTTTTCCACACTTACGCGATAGCTCGTAAATGTTGCATCTAAATGACTTAGAGGGCAGGCGAGGTCTACGTTCCTACCGCTTGGGACGAAGCAGCGACCGAGGCAAACAAAAGAGTTCCGGAGCAGGGGCGAAAATGGAAACGGGCGCATCGCTCGCGTTGCTCGGGGCAAGAAAAGAGCGGGGGTTGAGGGTGCGCGGCCTGGAACGCCACGCGACTGAGATAGAGTCTGGCGAGGGTGGCGTGGGCGAATCATAAGGTATAGTAGCACAGATTCGATGTTTCCTCAATGTCGTAATCGAGTAGTTACTAGTTTAGCGCCGCCAAAGACCGTAAGTGTGAACGGCGCGAATACTGTCAAAGCATAGGGCACTCCCAAGGCTGCGGCACCGGAAAGAGTCGAAACTGGGATTGGCGCCAATGACTGACCGCGCGGTTGCAGCCTCACATACCCTAATGAACACACAAGTTGACGCGCAGACCGGCCGGGCAGAGACTACGCCGAAGCTCTCCCATGCGGATTTACCGGCGACCGGGCAGAAGGGATTAATAGTTCACAACACCGCCCTCAACCTGGTAGGACAGTGGGTTCCTCTTTTGGTGGGGCTATTTGCGATCCCGTACATAGTTAGCGAATTGGGTCCTGGTCGTTTCGGCCTCCTTTCAGTGGGGTGGGTCGTCCTAGGGTATTTTAGCGTTCTTGATTTGGGCTTCGGACGGGCGACAACCAAGTTCGTGGCTGAATGCCTTGAGCAAGGCCAGACGGAGCGAGTACCCGCCTTGCTTTGGACCTCTCTCTCTGTCCTAGTTCTCTTGGGTAGCGTAGCAGCAGTGTTGGCGGCCGTTCTTACTCCGGTGGCAGTGACTAAGTTGCTTAAGATCCCGCCACCTCTCATAGGAGAGGCACGAACTGCGTTCCTGATTTTGGCCGCCTCCTTTCCTGCTGTCGTGGCCACCAACGCTGTGCGGGGCGTACTAGAGGCAGCACAGCGCTTCGATTTGGTGAACTATGTCAAGGTCCCTGCAAACATCTCGGTTTTCGTACTCCCAGTCATTGCGTTGCTTTTTGGTTCGCACCTCCCCGGGATCTTCCTGCTTCTGGTTTTGTCGAGGCTAATTGCCATGCTGGCGTACTTGGCTTGCTGCTACCGTACTTTCCCCGCCCTCCGACACTGCTTTTCTATGGACTTGAAGTTATTTGGTCAACTCTTGGGATATGGCGGGTGGCTGACTCTCTCGACCGTCCTAGGCACACTGCTGATGAGCATGGACAGGCTCCTCATTGGAAGTCGCCTCCCGGTAGCCGTTGTTGGATACTACGCGGCACCCTACGAGGCAGTTGCCCGGGTTTGGACCATCCCGGGTAGTTTGTCCTCCACACTGTTTCCGACATTCAGCAGCATGGGACTGGCAAGCGAATCCAAGACACACCTGGAGCAACTGTATTGCCGTTCTTTGAAATCTCTTTTGCTCACCCTCGGGCCTTTGATCAGCATGGTGATCGTGTTTGCTCCCCAGTTGCTTGGAATTTGGCTAGGACCAGTTTTCGCTGCAAAAAGTAGCACCGTGATGCAGGTCCTTGCGCTGGGCGTGTTAGTGAACTCTTTGGCCTTTGTGCCCTTCACGCTCATTCAGGCGCTTGGACGACCAGACGTTACAGCGAAGTTTCATATGATAGAGTTTCCATTATTTGCCGGGTTACTGTGGGTTTTGATTGGCCACGATGGCATTCAGGGTGCGGCGATTGCGTGGACCATACGCCTGACCCTTGACGCAGCATTGCTCTTCGGTGGCTGCGCGTGGCTCGGCTTCGTTCCCCTTCGCGCGTTCGCTCGCAATGGTCTCCCAAGAACCTGTCTGGCGGTGCTTCTGTTCGCCGTGGCTTGCCCGGCGGCCTTGCTGATCAGCAAGACTCTGTGGGCGCGAACAGTTTTCGTAGGGATTCTAACAGCGCTATTTGCAGTGGGCGGGTGGAGTTTCATCCTCGACAGCATTGACAAGGCTGCCTTGGCCTCTGCGGCGGCGAAGTGGTTGCGCGTTGTAAGGGAGAGACGCCATGCCCACTGAAGAAATTCGCGTGGAGGCAGTTGCGCAGTGCTCGCTTTGTGGGAGCCCTGGGACGCAACTATATGCTGGACTGCGCGATCGCTTCTTCACTGCCCCCGGAAGCTGGGCTTTTAGTCGGTGTCCCGAATGCGGGTTCGTTTGGCTAAGTCCGCGGCCTGTTCCTCAGGAATTGTATAAGGCATATTTGTCGTATCACACGCATTCGCGACGCTCCCGGCGGTTTGGCATGGGACGGCTACGCGAAAAGGCCTCCCTCGCAATGTGTTCCACGGTCCCCGGCTATGAGACTCTCGCTCCTTCCCGGACCTGGAGGCAACTAGGGAGGCTAATGAGCATCTTCCCGCCGCTGCGGGAAGTAGGCAGGATGCGAACAATGTGCCTCGCCGGAATTCCAAAGGGTAGTGTGCTCGATGTAGGGTGTGGCGCAGGCGAGTTCTTAGGGATGATGCAGGAGGCTGGGTGGAAGGTTCTGGGGTTTGACTCTGATCCCGCAGCAGCGCGTGCAGCCCGCGAGTCCTTCGGCGTCCCGGTCATCGTAGGCGATTTTTCCACGGCGGACCTGCCCGCCGAGTCTTTCGACGCTGTGATCGCCAGTCACGTCATAGAGCACGTTTACGATCCAGTCTCGTTCCTCAGCGCTTGTCGGCGTGTGGTCAAACCGGGAGGACGCGTGGTAGTTGTTACCCCAAATCTCGATAGTCTGGGCTCCAGGATGTTTGGCGTAGGGTGGGCCCTGCTTGAAGCTCCCCGGCATTTGCAGCTTTTCTCCTCTGCCACACTCCGTACCTGCGCGGTAAAAGCGGGGCTCAAGGTCGATGTATTGCGTACATCCTTCAGGGCGGAGGGATTTGTGTGCGCGGCGAGCCGCGTCATCCAAAAACGCGGGCGTTTCGGTGATTCGGACATCGGTTGGCGAACAAGGTTTGAAGGTCTCGCCTTCCAGGCCGGGGGAGAGTTGGTCTCTCCATTCTGGAGGAGTGGAGGAGAGGAACTAGTTCTTGTGTGTCGCCGATGACCTGCGGGGTTGAAGAAGCGAACGGATTTTGCCGCCGCAGCGGCGATACCGCCGCGTACGGCTGTGCTTCGGTTCTTGTGAGCTTGAGGATGAATTTGCGACGGGAAGTGCTGTTGAGCGGTTCGCCAGGGCCAAGAATCGGTCTCTGCCAGGGTGTGATTCGTGGATAGCAGGCACCCGGTAGCCGATGTAGCCTTGGGTTGGGGGCCGGTTGCCGTTGCTGCGGGGACCGTCGCTTTGCTCGTGTGTAGCATCGTGCTCGTCATCTTCGTACGTGAGCCCGGCCCTATTCTGTCTGTGTTGGCCGTTATAGTTGGATTAGGCGTTGGCGTCGTTAGGCCGGACCTATTTATATATTTCTTAATTATCACTATTTCGTTGAATTTTGGACGGGCCGTGGGTGGGTACCCAGTAGCCTTGGAGCAACTAAAGATCCTGGCTCCCCCGCTCATAATTCTGAACTTGGTTGTAGGCGGGAAATTTGTAACTCGGCTAAGAGTAAGGTCGGCGTATCTCTGGGCGATAATCGGAATCCTGGTGGCAGTGGCTCTGTCCTTTTCGCGCGCCAACAACCTGCCTGTTTATCTGCGGGACACGGGGCGGTTGGTCTTGGGTATTTGCGGTTTTTGGGCCGTCCTGAATATCGGAACGACTTGGGCGAGGCAGCGCTTGCTCATGTACTCGCTGCTGGCTGGTGCGTTGCTGCTATCGCTCCTCGTCCTTGCCCAGATTGCCACCCAGAGCTACACCCCTATATATAGTTTCGTCCGGGGCGAGTTTTTCACACCGTTCTCCCCGATGCGCGCCGATATCCTACCGTTTGATGGCCGGGGCCAGGGCTTCAGTGGACCCAACGAAACCGGAGGCTATATCGCCATAGTCTTACCCATTGGTTTTTATCTTGCTGCTACGGCGAAGAGGAAACTCCCTCTATATCTCACCTTGGGAGTCATGTGGCTGGCACTCTTCTTGACTTTCGGAAGAATTGCCGTATTTGGAGGCGTCGTTGGGAGCCTCTTGTTCATGAAATTGCAGGGCGGGTCGCTGTGGCGATTACTCAGGGTCATCTTTCCCTGTGTGCTGCTTACATACCTCGTTCTTTCAAGTGCGTCCGTGCAGTCCGTTTTCTCCGAGAGGGTTTCGGGAACAGAGGACATGGCGGCGGATCGCCTGGGAGTCTGGGGTTACGTCTGGGATTCGGTCTCCAAGCATCCTTTGATTGGCGTGGGGTTCGGGAACATGGAAGGACTCTTGGTAGAGGCTAGTGGCACATTTGAGCAGGAAAACGCGCTGAACAGGCTGTATGGCGCACATAACCAATACCTAGAGGTGTTGATGAGCTTGGGAGTTTTTGGGCTGGCTTTGTATCTCTGGCTCTTGACTCGCCCAATCCATTTAGGTCTCTGCGTTTGGCGCAACCCCAACTTAAGTCCGCGCAGATTAGAGGTGGTCGCACCCTCGTGCGCGTGCTTTGTAATCATCATCTTGGGAATTACTGAGTCCCCCCTGTCCATGAGCCAGGTCGGGTACGTTTGCTGGGTGGTGTTCGCGTTGGTCGAGACAGCCCACCGTCTGGTTATGCAGGAATATGGGCACACTCAAGGCCCCGCAGGGCCGGTGGCCGAGAGCGTGCAAGGAAGCCGCGCGCAACTTGGAACGGATGCCGCGCTCCAAACATAGCGATTTCGGGTATTCCGCACATTGACTGAGTCTTGGAAGCTTAGGAGCTGGCCTGTGGCTACGGTTGCAACTCAGATGCGGGAAAGGGAAACGCTGTCGCGCTGCTTAGTGTGCGACAGCGAACGAATCCAGGCAGTGGACGCGGAGTACAACCTCTGCCGGTGCGAAGCGTGTGGATACATATTCGACAATCCCAGGCCGACGTTGGCGGCGATAGTCGACTTTTATTCGGCGCCCAAAAAATACGATACCTGGCTTGTGGTGGAAGACTCCAGGGAAGAGTTATGGAAGCGAAGATTGAAAAAGCTCCTGAAGCATGCCGAGCGTGGCAACCTTTTGGATGTCGGCACGGGTACGGGTCAATTCCTGAATCTTGCGAAGCCTTACTTCAACCGCGTTTCCGGCACGGAAGTATCACAAACAGCCCTAAAGATCGCCAAGGAAAAATACAGCCTGGACATCTCGCAAGGGCAGATTGAAGATTGCAACCTGCCGAAGAACAGCTTCGATACGATTACACTGTTCCACGTGTTGGAGCATGTTCCTGATCCTAAGAAGTCGATTGCGCGATGCAAGGAATTGCTGGAGACCGGTGGAGTGCTGCTCGTTTGCGTGCCGAATGATGTGCTGGCCTGGACTTCCAAAGTCAAGATTCTCGGCAAAAAATTTGGCCTTCGCCCGTTCCAGAAATTTAGTCCTAAAGTTGGAGTTCCGCGGGTCTTCACTTCTAATGAGATTCATCTTTCCCACTTTGCCCCCCCGGTACTGAGGCGCCTCTTAGAGCAGTCAGGTCTCGAGGTCATCGAGGAGTCTCTCGATCCTTATTACGCAAGCACTGGCATCAAGCAGATGCTGCACTCCGGATATTATGCTTTTCATCGGCTGTTATTTGGCCTAACACAGGTCAATCGATATGACACGATCTGGATGATGGCTCGGAAGGTGACCACGTGAGCGGACTGAAACAACTTCGAGAAAGCCAGCAGGAAAATCGGATGTTTAGATGTGGCCCATCCCGGTATGAGCAACGAGTCGAGATAATCACATCATGACATCCTTGAACGAAATCCGGGAGAACTGGGAAGGCTTTGCGCAGACGGACCCTCTATGGGCAATCTGTGTGGACCACACTAAACGCAGCAGAGGCTGGACGCAAGAGGAATTCTTCGCAACGGGTGAACAAGAAATTAGCAGGATCATGGAGTACGTGCGATCCCTCGGTCTGTCTCCCGTTAACAGCGACGTAGCGCTTGATTTTGGTTGCGGGGTTGGGCGTCTAACCAGCGCTCTCTCTCAATACTTTGCTAAATGCTGGGGTGTTGATATTTCGCATACGATGATTCAGTTGGCGAAGGACTTCCACAAAAACAACTCGCGCTGCAGTTTTTCGTTGAACGAAGTCGACCACTTACACCAATTCGAGGATGGATTTTTCGGATTCATTTACACCAGTATTACTCTGCAGCATATTCCGAAGCGCTATGTGCAGAACTATCTTCTGGAGTTTATACGGCTTCTGAAACCGGACGGCATATTCATTTTTCAAATTCCGGACCAAGACAGGAGGGGGATATTACTAAGAGTAGAGAACTATGTTGGTCTGAAGAGGCGCCTGAAGCGCTTGATGCGCATGCTGATAGGCAAGCGGATAGGAACTCTGCGCATGGACATGAATTGCTTTCCCGAAAAGAAAATCCGGGAGCTTTTGTCCAGTCAAAATGTGCGCATCGTCGATGTCAAGCTCACGAACTCAGCCGAAGGTTCTTTCAATGGCGATCTTCAATTCCTTGACCGAGCGCCGGAAGGCCGCCATGTTAGCAAGCAATATTGTGTCGTGAAGAAGGTTTGAAAGCAGTCTGGCCGGCTCTTCTGAGCAATTGGTGTTTGGCGCCCCGCGTATGAGAATCGGATTTGATGGCCGCTGGTACGGCCATTCTGGTGTAGGCAACTATGTATCCGAGCTTCTCCAAGCCATGGAGACCGAGGGTGGAGACCTGGAGATCATTCTCTATGAAGATTCCAAGAACCCCTTGGAGCATGTCAAAGCGGATCGAATTCGTAAGGTTCCTGTTTACGCGAAGAGATATTCAGTTCAGGAGCAGTTCGAGCTTGCACGCCGGTGCCGCGTCGATCATCTCGACGTTTTTCATTCACCCTGGTACGTGGTGCCGTGGTTTGCTCCGTGCCCGGTTGTAGTCACTATTCACGATTTGATTCCATTCCTATTCAACATTTACATTCTGCCAAAACGGCAGTTGATCAGACTTGGCTACCGGCTCGCGGTTAAAAAGGCTGCCCGCGTGATCACCGTCTCGCAAAAAACAGCTGACGACGCCGTCCGAATTCTAGGTGTTCCCACCGAGAAAACCGCTGTCGTGCGCCATGGGGTTTCTCTGCAGTTTTGTGGCGAATGCGGGCCGGGAGAACAAGAGTATCTCTTCGCTCGCTATGGTGTTCGCCAGCCTTATGTAATGACCTTGAGTGCGAAGAACTGGGGGACGAAAAACCTTTCCGTGGTTCTAGAAGCGCTGTCGATTTGCCGTCAGCAAATGGGATCCAACTTTCAAACCGTAATCGTCGGGCCTCCGGATGGATTCCACGAAGCTTCCCGCCGAAACGCTGCCGAAGTGGAAAATGTGGTGCTGACCGGGTTCGTGCCCACCGCAGATTTGGCGAAGTTATATCGTGGCGCGGACGTGTTTTTGATGGGTTCGAAATACGAAGGATTTGGACTCCCCCTGCTAGAGGCGATGAGTTGCGGTTGCGCAGTCGTCTGCTCGAACGGAGGGTCGCTCGCAGAGGTAGCTGGTGCCGGCGCTGTTTTGGTCGATCCAGACGATGCTGCAACTATGGGGCAGGCGGTGGCGCGGCTTCTTTGCGATTCCAGCGAACGCCAGCGACAGCAGGCGGGCGCAAGGAAAAGGGCTGCCGATTTTTCATGGGAGAAAGCAGCCAGGCAAACAGTTTCTGTGTATGCGGAAGCAGCGAAACAGGGATGAGCAAGCAACTCGCAGGACGACGATTTTAAGTTAATTCCAAGGAGGAAGTTCATGCGCGCGCTGATCACGGGAGTAACGGGTCAGGATGGGTCCTATCTCGCGGAGTTCTTGCTCGAGAGGGGATACGAAGTCTATGGCTTGGTGAGGCGGAGCAGCCTGGAGAAATTCGACCGCATACAACTGTGCATAGACAGGATTGAGTTGGTCGAGGGGGACTTGACGGACCAATCTTCACTGGACCACGTAATCCAGGCGGTGAAGCCAGATGAGGTATACAACCTGGCGGCGCAGAGCTTCGTTCCGGCGTCGTGGAGCCAGCCCGTGCTGACCGGGGACGTAACAGGGCTAGGCGTAGTGCGGGTGCTGGAAGCAATCCGGAAGCATCAGCCGAATGCGAAGTTCCTGCAGGCATCGAGCTCAGAGATGTTTGGGAAAGTAAGTGAATCACCGCAAAATGAAAACACGCAGTTCTATCCGCGCAGCCCGTACGGGGCGTCCAAGGTGTTTGGGCATCACGTGACTGTAAACTACCGCGAGAGTTACGGCGTATTCGCGTGCTCGGCGATCAGTTTCAACCACGAGTCGCCGCGCCGCGGATTGGAATTCGTTACGCGAAAAGTTACGCATCAGGTTGCGAAGATCAAGTGTGGACTAGCAAGGAAGCTTGCAATGGGTAACCTAGATGCCGAGCGCGATTGGGGGTTTGCTGGAGATTTCGTCCGAGGCATGTGGCTGATGCTGCAGCAACCTGCTGCGGAAGACTTCCTTTTCGGGACAGGAGAAACGCACAGCGTGCGCGAGCTTCTAGAAGTGGCGTTTTCCGCCGCAGGATTGGATTGGCAAAAATATGTGGAAATAGATCCGAAGCTAATCCGCCCGGCTGAGGTCGATCACCTGTGCGGCGATGCCACCAAGGCAAAGCAGCAACTGGGTTGGGAGCCGACTATCGGCTTCAAACAGCTTATCGAAATGATGGTAGCAGCAGACTTGAAGGTCGTGCAGAGCTCAGTGCCTGCGGCGGCCACCGTTACTGCTTAAAAGGCTGACCTATTCCATGAAGATTGCTTTCGACCTCCGCAGAATCAAGAATCTCGGCATCGGCCGATATATGAAGTGCCTGATCGAGGCGATCCTGGCACAGGAGCCCCATGGGGACTATCTGTTGATCCTCCCCCCTGGTGGGGAGGACATGATTGAAGCGGGGAGCAGCAGAGCGGAAATAATTACTCCCAAACTGAAATACTACTCGATTCGAGAGCAGATTCAGCTTCCAAGGATTCTGCGCGAACACAAGGTTGATCTACTGCACGCTCCCCATTTTATGCTGCCATTGGTGCGACCGTGCCCGTCGGTGGTTACGATTCATGACGTGATTGGCCTGGTATGGAAGGAAGACCTTCAGTCACGAATCGGACGGGTGTATTACCGTTGGATGATATCCGCAGCCGTTCGGCTGGCGGATAGAATCATTACGGATTCGAAGTTTTCAAAGGATGATATCGTGCGTTGCCTCGGCGTCGATCGAGAGAAAGTCAAGGTCATCTATCCGGGGATAAGTCCAGACTTCCAGCGGGTTACTGATCATATTCAGCTTGAAAATATCCGCACCAAATACCGGATTGAAAACGAGTACATCGTCTATGCGGGAATCTACAAGCCACGGAAGAATCATGCTGCACTCTTGCGTGCTTTTCAAAGATTCCTTTCGAGTGACGGACATGCGAACTTAGTCTTGGTAGGTCCGCTAAAGGAGGGAGAACAAGAACTGCGACGTTTAGCAGATGAGCTTGGAATTTCCAAGAAGGTTATCTTCGCTGGTTTTGTGAACGATTCCGAATTGCGAGCACTGTATTCGGCCGCAAAGGTATACGCCTGCCCCTCTCTCTACGAGGGTTTCGGTTTTACGGTGCTCGAGGCGATGGCGTGCGGGATTCCGGTGGTCAGCGCTGGCGAGACGTCGCTTCCTGAAGTCGCGGGAGACGGGGCCCTTTACGCCAATCCGGGGAATCCAGAAGAATTCGCCCAGGCCCTGCACGACGTTTTCACGAATGCCAGTTTGCGAAGCGGGTTGATCGAGAAAGGCAGAAAGAATCTGCTGCGATTCAGCTGGGCGAATACAGCAAGAGAAACGCTCGGCGTCTACCAGGACGCGCTGCGAGTCTCCTTGCTCAAGAGCCGCCTGGGGCCGAGCTCTGCCGCGACAAATCCCGACAAATCAGTCGAATCGAATTAAACGTATACCTTATTTGAGGGGGGTATCGGAAATCGAATGGTGAGATGTTGCGCATTGAATTTGACCTGTGCTGGCAGACAGGCACCTTGGGGTCACTACCAGGTCGGAACGCCTCCCGAGGATTCAAGATGGCTCGATACGTTCTCGCTGGCCAAGAACTCGCTGGGACAACCCACGAGAGAAAACAATTGCTGCTGAAGCGTGCGTTGGACGTGCTTGGTGCCACGGTCCTTATCCTTTTGCTCTCACCTCTTTTCGTTGTGTTGGGACTGCTTGTGGCGCTTGAAGGTTGGCCGCTTATCTATCGAAGGCGGGTCCTGGGGAGAGGCGGCGAATTCGATGCCTATAAGTTTCGCAGCATGCGCAAGGACGCCGACACAGTTCTGGCTGCGAGTCCAGCATTGAAACAGGAGTTTGAGCGGAACTTCAAACTGAAGGAGGACCCCCGTACGACAGCGGTTGGGAGGGTGCTCAGGAAACTTAGCCTGGACGAACTACCGCAGTTGTTCAATGTACTGAAGGGCCAGATGAGTCTTGTGGGGCCGAGGATGATATGTCAGGCCGAGCTTGAAAAATATGGCTCGTACAAACATCTGTTGCTCACGGTGAAGCCTGGCCTCACGGGCTACTGGCAGGTAAACGGACGGCAAGAGGTGAATTACGAGGAGCGCGTAAAAATGGATCTCCACTACATCAACAATTGGAGCCTGGCTATGGATTTGAAGATTCTCTTCAAGACTCCTTATGCGGTCCTGAAAAGAAAGGGTGCTTACTAATGATATCGGTCCTAGTCACCGGTGGTGCGGGATATATCGGTTCCGTCTGTTGTCGGCACCTACTTGAGAAAGGCTACAGGGTCACGGCCGTTGATGATCTTTCGACCGGGCATGTAGAGGCCGTACCTCCAGGTTTGTCATTCCATAGACTGGATGTCGGTGATAGTAGCGCGCTCTCGGCAATCCTATCGGAGAACAGAATTGATGTCGTGTTTCATTTTGCTGCCAAGGCGCTGATCCCGGAATCCGTCACGAACCCAGGTGTGTTCTTTGATGTGAACGTTGCCCGCGGCATCAACATGCTTGAAACTCTAAGAAAACACGATATTCGCAAATTTGTATTTTCCTCGACGGCAGCCGTTTATGGCACGCCGAGCGTCGTGCCGATCCCCGAGGACCACAACAAGGAGCCGATTAATTCGTACGGAGAAAGCAAGCTGATCTTCGAGCGGATCCTGCAGTGGTACGCAACGGCCTACGGTTGGGGCGTAGTGACCTTCCGATATTTCAACGCTTGCGGAGGCACTTCGGTCTGGGGCGAGTGCCATGAACCGGAAACTCACATCATTCCTCTTCTTCTGCAAACTGCGTCGGGACGTCGTCCAAAATTCGAGATATACGGGACCGATTACCCAACGCCAGACGGCACCTGCTTGCGCGACTATGTCCACGTCGTTGACATCGCCGAGGCTCACCTGCTTGCCCTGCAAAAAATCGATGGGGCTGGGTTCCACGCCTACAACATCGGGACCGGCAGAAGTCATTCTGTAAAGGAGATTTGCCAGGCTGCGGAAAGGATTGCAAAACAGAAAATCAATTTGCGCGCTGAGCATCGTCGACCTGGAGATCCCTCCGTGTTGTGTGCGAGCCCCACTAAACTAATGGATGAATTTTGTTGGGCTCCAAAACACTCAGTCTTGGACGAAATCATAGCGGGTGCTTGGGAATGGGAACAGACACAGTGTAGCAAGCTCGTCGCACGGCCCTAATTTACTGCGTAAATCAAAACGCTCGTTTTGCGGTTTCGATACGGCCATTCTGTGATTTATTCATCTTAGTTAGAACCGATTGGAACCTCATTGTTAGAGCAGCCTGAGACAGTCTTGGGAACTTCGATTGCAAACTTTGGGGGGAATACGTGAATGACGGCATAGAGATTTTGGACGCAAAGCAATATTTTGAGGAATTACAGCGCGTTATGGTTAGTTTTCCAAAGGACGGTATCGACCAGATCGCCGACACCCTCGTGAGAGCTTATGACGCCGGGCGGACGGTGTACCTGTGTGGGAATGGAGGAAGCGCCGCGCTCGCGTCTCATTTTGCTTGTGATCTTGGAAAGGGCACAGCTTACTGTAATGGTGGGAAGAGGTTACGCGCCCTCTCTCTTACCGACAACCTGCCAACTTTGACAGCTTGGGCAAACGACTCCAGCTATGAAGACGTCTTTTCGGAACAGCTGAGGAATTTTGTGCAGCCAGGAGATGTGGCGGTGGCCATAAGCGGGAGCGGCAACTCCAAAAATGTTCTGAACGCCCTGCAAGTGGCGCGAGAGGCTGGAGCGACGACGGTCGGCATCTCGGGTTTCCAAGGCGGAGAAATGAAATCCCTGTGCGACATCTGCGTAATCGTCCCTTCCAATAACATGCAAATCATCGAGGACTTGCATCTCGCGATGGCTCATTCGATTTTCCGGATTGTCTATGGCCGCATATCGCGTCGCACGATGACGGCTTCTTCCGCAAGCTGAGCCGGACGCAAAGACGGGTAAGGATGCGGCGCAAATTCGACACTCCCACGAATAGCGCTGAATCACCTTCTTGTACAAAATGAAAATCCGAAACCTTCGATATTGGATATTGACCGCCGATTTGCTCTGGGTGCTCGGGGCCTCGGGCCTTGCCATGGCGCTGCGATACGCTGGCACGAGAGACGCGCTCGATTTCACAACGCGTTTTCAGACGTACTCTTTCATGATAATCGCTGCCGCTGTGGCGTGGACTCTTCTTTACTTTGAGATGAGTCTGGACGGCTTCAAGGGTGGCTGGCATTTTTTTGCAATTCTCTCTCAGCTCATCGTTGCCGTCTCGCTTTTGATGAGCGTTCTGTTGGCCTTCAGTTTCCTCACCAGACATTACTATTCTCGGCTCGTTCTGCTTTACTTCGCGTTTTTCTTTTTTCTTGGGCTTGTCGGCTTGCGTTGTATAGCGCGTTTTCTGGTTACCTCCAAGCTGAGGAACATAGCGGATCATCGCTGTGTCATTCTCGGACACGGGCCGGTAGCTAAAGAACTTGCCAGTAAGATTGCTTCACACCCAGAACTTCCATTTCGAAT
>Ga0137418_10001921_pt1 | contig 19056 bp, 18 predicted proteins | sample CZODoug3_1_2_16f_FD_122242 | JGI IMG/M metagenome (GOLD analysis project Ga0137418, IMG submission 122242) | Vadose zone soil fungal communities from Angelo Coast Range Reserve, California, USA - CZODoug3_1_2_16fungal (Hybrid Assembly) | ecosystem: Environmental > Terrestrial > Soil > Vadose... | reverse complement strand
GAATGAGGAGAGTACCTTGTCCGTTTTTGCGTAAATAAAGTAGGATTGCTCTTGAACACGTATCTTCAACGTCCGGAGCTGTCTTCGTACCAATATTGACTTGAAGACTTCAATGCCTTTGATTCTTAGAAGGGAAGTCGACCGCATTTCCATGTATGCCACGGCGACCCATGACTTGGTCGAGGATGCGAAGATATTAACTGAGAAGAGTGAGATAGATACAATTCGAAAATCCCTTCCTGTTGAAATTTGGCGTGGAAAGCATGTTTGAGGAGGAGCCGAAGGCACGATGCCCAGACTGTCAACAGTCATTGACATTTGTCCGAACAAAGTCTCATGAGAAAAGATGGTACTGTTACGGTTGCGAAAAATACGTCGACCATATCCCGCAGACCCCGTCCATAAAAGACTCTCACGCGCGACTGGAGACCCTCACCGGCCTTCAAGTAGTCGATTCACATGGAATTCTGGTAGGGAGAGTACGGAAAGCCGTCCCAACCGATTCCGGCGACATCAAATCCCTGTTGCTGTCAGTGGACAAGGAACAATTCAAAACGCTGCTCGATGACAGAGACCTATCGAGAGAGTTCGAGGTCTCGCACGACAAGATCGCGACTGTTGGAGACGTAGTGATTCTCGCCGACGTGTTCTCTCCGAGCGCTCTTGCCCCAGCCAGGCCGAGCGATCCAATACAAGGGGCCCGCTGGTGCGGAAAGTGTGGCGCTCAGCTCCTCCAAGGAGCAAAACACTGCATCAAATGTGGTTCTCTATTGGACTCAACCGACTGTCCGACATGTCGAACCATGAATCCCATTGAGGCAAAGTTCTGCAAGAACTGCGGGAACAAGATCTCGTAGGTTCTTCTCATTGTATCCATTCCGAGAGAAACCGTCCAGGTAGAAACTGGAGTAGCAAGAGCGCTAGGGACACTGACAGAATCAAGACGCCATCCCAATTGAGAACAGACTGTCCAACGGGAAAATTGGACCGAATCCAAATTTGCATAGTCGAGTTCGATTCGTACTCTTGCACGAAGCCCGCGTAGAGGACAACTAGTACGAGACTCTGAATGAACGCCACGCTGCCCAACTTGGAACCAGGACCAAAAATCAATCGTCTTCCTTTGGCACTTTCATCACTCCTTGAAGAGTCAATCTCAGAGTGTTCATCTGCAGATGAGGCGATTCGGTTCTCTAGGCTAGTTTGGTGGTGCACAAGGGCGAAAATGATGGTTCCAACACCACATATCAACAGTAGCACTCCGATTGATCCGAAGCCTAACGGAGAATAGATCGATTGTCCCCACGCTCCAAGAGCTTGCGGGTCCTCTGCCTGAAAGGCTGCAACGATGGAGAGAAACAGGCCCGCCACAACGCCCGCCACACCCGCGAGAACCTCGCTATTTCGTACATTGTTCTGGGAAGTGAAAATTGCCTCCAGACCTTTTCGTTCATGCTTACCTTGACGAGCGCGGATCAACGAACGATCAACTCGCGCTTGCATGAATATCTCATGAGGACCGGCGCGAGCAACAGCCAATAAAGGCTATAACACTAATTTCGACTGCGAACCCTCCGCTGAGCATCGGAGACGGAATATTGAAGGGGTTGATTCTTGCTGGCGGATTCGCGACGAGGCTCCGACCCCTTAGCTGTTCAAAGCCTAAGCTACTCTTTCCTCTTGTCGGCGTGCCTCTGATAGATCGCATGGTCGAATGGTTTGCGCGGGGAGGAGTTACCGAGGTGATACTTGCTGTCAACCATCTCTCAGACAAACTGAGGATTGAGGTCGCACGGAAGAAACTCGCAGCCAGGATTGTGCTGTCAGTCGAAGAGACTCCTCTTGGAACTGGCGGACCGATAAGCCTTGCAAGAGCGATGATGAGTAAAGACGAACCTTTGATCGTCGCAAACGGAGACGTGATCAGTGACATTGACCTTCGAGGGATGATAGCAGAGCGTACTAGGTCCGGAGCAGAAGCAACAGTCGCTCTTGTATCTGTCCAAGATCCTCGGCCCTTCGGGTTAGCTACTCTCGATTCAAATGATCGCATTACTCGATTTGTGGAAAAATCTGGGAACATGCACGGGCGTGGGTGGATCAATGCGGGAGTCTACGTGTTAAACCCGGGAGTTATTGCAATGATCCCCAATGCGCGCCCGGTAAGTCTAGAACGAGAAATTTTTCCAATTCTTGCAAGTCAAGGAAAAATGAGTGGCTGGAAACATGATGGATTCTGGTATGATATCGGAAAGATTCCCGATTATGTAACGGCAAATCGAGAATTGCTGAAACGGGCCGAATACCGGAAGGCAGAGAACCCTGACTGGAGGATGCAGACCGTCGAAGTAACCCAACCATGTTTCGTCGGGAAAGACTGTATCATCGGAAGCGGCGCGAAGATCGGACCGAACGCGATCTTATCCGAAAGAGTGAGTGTGGGAAAAGGCGCAACTGTCCGGGAGACGATCGTGTTCGAGCAAACAACCCTGAGCGAAAATTGTATTGTTGAAGCCGCGATTGTCGGAGAAGGAGTTACAGTTGGGAGAGATGCAAAGATAGAGAAGGGATCAATCATTGCCGGCCAAGTATTCATTCCTGATGGAGCAGTCATCAGACCAGGTTCTATCATCCTGAACTAGACAAAGGAGTGTCAGGCGACGATTGACAAATTGACCGTGCCCCGGCTCTTCGGAACCAACGGAATAAGAGGGGTTGTTGGCGAGAGCATCACCTCTGAATTTGCCTTCAGAATCGGGTCCAGCGTCGCTTCACTCTACAAGAACAAGAGAGTACTCCTCGGCCGAGATGGACGAACCTCTAGCCAGATGCTAGCTGAGGGTGCAGTCGCCGGAATTCTCGCACAAGGAAGCAGCGTAGAAGACTGCGGAACAATCACCACCCCCGGACTGCAATTCCTAGCGAAAATTACCGTGAGCCCGGGGCTTGTCATCACGGCAAGCCACAATCCGCCCGAATACAACGGCTTCAAAGTCGTAGATTCTGATGGGATCGAGATCCCACGCCAAAAGGAGGAGCGGATCGAACGGTTAGTCGTCAAAGACCAGTGGAAAGTCAGCAAGACCCCGGGACAACGAGAGCAACGGACTCTAGCCCTCGAACCATACCTAGCTAGCGTCCGATCCCACGTGAAAGAGAAACTTGCTAACCCGCTGAAGGTTCTAGTTGACACGGGGAACGGTGTATCGTCGTTGACGACTCCTGTCTTGCTTCGAAGCCTCGGATGTCGAGTGGTCACGATCAACGATAACATCGACGGGAGATTCCCAGGTCGCACTTCTGAACCTAGGCCAGAAAATCTAGGTCCCCTCTCGGGACTCGTCCGATTCGAGAAAGCAGCTTTCGGGGTTGCTCACGACGGCGATGGCGATAGGGCCGTATTCGTTGACGAAACTGGAGTTGTTCATTCGGGAGATAATAGTTTGACACTCATCGCCGACGAAGTCCTCAAGAAGAATTCACGGGGCAAGCTGGTTACTCCCGTCAATTCATCGATGTCTGTAACCGAAGTTGCTCGAAATAGGAAGGGAAGAATGATTCTGACGAAGGTGGGAAGCATACACGTCGCAAGGACGATGGTTCGTGAAAAGGCGATTCTTGGCGGTGAGGAGAACGGGGGGATATTCTATGCGCCGCATCAGCCTGTGAGAGACGGGACAATGGCTACGGTGTTGATTCTCAATTCTATTCTAGAGAATCGGATGCCTCTCTCCAAACTGATGGCTCGGCTACCGAGATTCTTCATGGCCAAAGACAAACGCAAGTGTCCGGACGCGAAGAAGAACGATGCGATGAAGAGGATCCGTCAGCGGCTCGGTGAACGAGTGACGAGCACGATAGACGGGGTCCGCGTCGACATCAAAGGCCGAGGCTGGTTCCTTGTCAGACCCAGCGGAACAGAACCAATAATACGAATCTATGTCGAGGGAAAGACTGAGAAAGATCTGAAACAGCTACTCGACGAGTTCAACCCGCTCTTCGACGAAACGATCGGAACCTAAACCAGAAAAATCAGTTTTCGCGGCGAAAGGACGCTGCATTCTTTCCTTGTCACTCTAGAAGAGTAGTTTTGTGTCGCGAGGATCAAGTGCTTTTGGCATCTCTGGGTTGGTAACGGGTTTGGTAGCCGTGAACGGTAACTGATAAGTTGGCAGAAGAGTGGCGCTTGATGCGGATGAGAAGAGAAACGCAAATTTCTCTACGGACGAATCGCTAGTTCTCGGTCAGCCTCGAAGTCTTCCTAACGACTCCAGAAATGACCTTCACAGGGTCTTCCATCTGACGGAGCAGTTTCGCGCCTCGCTTCTTTTGCTCCTCCCGCTCCTCTTCCGATGCCAGGGTCCTGGCGACCCTCAGCGCGATCTCTCTTGGAGATCGAATCGTCTTGACCAGACCCTTCCTCTCCAGGTACTTGATGTAGAGCGGTTTCTCTCCAGGGAAATTCGAGATGGCTGGGCGGCCCAACAAGGCTGCCTCGACAGTCATCGTACCTCCAGATCCGATGAAAATGGTCGAGTAGTAGAGAAGACTTGTCGCGTCGATGATATGGTCGACAACGCGTACCCTATCCCCAAACTTCTGCCTAAGAACTGGTGCTTGACGTCCATATCTTGTCGAAATGACGATCTGTGCATCCAATTTCCGTCTCAAGATTTCTTCAGTGACCGGTCCGATTACTGGTGCGCTGTCACTCGCTTTTCCCTCCAAGTAGGAGGCGAACGATTCTTCAGTTCGCGACACGATAATCGGTTTGTCCCTTTTCAGCGACAGCTGCTTCAGCACTGCTGGATTCGGCTTGTATCGTTTCAGCCAAGCAGCAGCGTCCAATGCTTTGTATGGCACAATACCATCGGGCCGTGCTCCGAAGGACAGCCAGACATTTCTGCGAATTATCCAAGGCGAACAAACGTATCGTGAGAGAGGAATACTGAGCCGAGCCACAAGCCAGGAATGAGGAGAATCATTCACGGCAACATGCGGAACTCCAAGTCCAAAAGCGACTCTGGCAGCCTCGGGCGAGGAGAATGAGACTGCCGTATCAGGGCGCCAGCTCTCAATCAGTCGGGCTAGCTTCACCACTCTACGTCCACTGGCTAGGAGCTTGCCGTAGCGGGAACCGCCTCCATGTTCTCCGACAATGCGGAATCGCAATTGTTTCAATCTCAACGCTTCAACCGCTTCGCGATACGTACGAGTCGTCAGTAGCAGCTCGTGTCCATCTCGGACAAGGTCTCGATAGAGCGGCTCGAAGAAGAGAGCATGCTTCGGGGTCAGAACGTCGATCCAAACCTTCAAGCTAGCGAACCCGAGATCAAAATCTGTAATACAATCGTGGGTAGATAAGAGATAGAAGAAATTCACAGATCAACCAGGATCATCCGGATCGCAATTCGAATATTCTTGGTTAGCACTGACAGATCTTGCGTCTAACATAGGCAAGTTTGCCGCGCATCAAACCGAAATCTGTCAGCAAAGTAGATGCAATCAATTAAGGCAGATCACGAACGGCCACGAGAATCCCCGCCAGAAAGTGCGTACCAGCTGATGGGTCTATGGAAGAAAACCATTCCGTTGCTATTATCGGCGATAACCCAGAGTCCCTACTCCTCTCCGTCCTCTACGCCGAAGCAGGTATTCCCAACTACCTCGTAGGACCCTTCGGTGACGACGGCAGAACACATTCGAATAAGCCGGGCCTAGAAGAGGCTCTATGGCTTCTTGGCATCTTCAGAAAATCAGGCAAAATCACAATAACGCCAGACTATCACAGATTACCCCTATCGAAAATCAGGACCTTGATTCTGGCGACTCACGCCTCCAGCCCAGATCAGACGAACGCGCTAGAGATGACCGTCCGAAACCTCGCCCCTAGCCTTGCAAATGGAACCACTATTGCCTTTACTGGCCTCTGCAAACCCCGCTACACCTCCTCCGTGGTCAAGCCAGCGATAGAGAAACATGGTGGACTGACCATTGGAGTTGACATGAATCTCTGCTACATGCCGCTATTCTGGACGGGAGAGAGAATCCAAGAGTTCAAGGAAAAACGGAAAGTGCTCGCTGGGTTCGGTGGCTCTATCTCAAACCCCTTCCAAAAGGAACTCCTTCGAGTCTTTCCAACACTAAGCTTGACCTCAACAATGGAAATCGCGGAAGCATCAGGCCTCTTTTCAGCCGTAAGTCGAGAAGTGGGGACAGCCCTCGAACTGGAACTTGCCAAGATGTCGGAAGTTCATGGCATCAACTACGATGAAGTGCTACAACTCTCCAGGGATGCGCGATTTGCCTTCACAGGAAGCTCGAACCCAATTCCAGAGAGAGAATCGATCGCAACAAGCATAGCACTCTCAAGCTCCCAACGAAGGAACGGAGCAAGACTCATGCGAGCAGCTCGCTCCATAAACGAAGAATACCAGTATCAGATAGTCGACATGATAAAGACAGCCCTTAGCCACTGCGGATATCCCTTCAGGAGATCGAGAGTCGCGATTCTGGGAACAGATGGTCTGCTGAAGAGTCCCTGGTCTAAGCCCGAATCGCCACCCATAATCGAATCTCTTCGGAAGAGAGGCGCAAGAATATCGCTATACCCGGGTGAGACTGGATCTCATCCCTGGGCAGAGATGGTTGGAGATCAGGTTCGAGTCGAGAGCAGCCTCCTAAGAGCGGTCGCGAAGGTCAATTGTACAGTTGTTGCACTGCCGAAATCATCCGCGTCGGAGCTTGACCCACAACAACTTTCGACCGAGATGAATCGACCAGGAGCAATCTGTGATCTTACTAGAGTTCTGGAAGCTTCAAATGTTGAGAAGGCCGGCCTCTTCTACACGACTATAGGAAGAGGCACCTTCGATACTTGAAACGTCTATCGGTTGGCGTCATAGGCACAGGTTTCTGGGGCGAAAACCAGGTTCGAGTCTTTCGTCAGAGTCGAATAGCTGACCTCGTAGCGATCTGCGACGCTGACAAAAAGCGAGCCAAAACAATTGGCACCAAGTACGGTGTTCCCTGGTTCTCCGATCTAGCCAAGTTTCTCCGAGTACCGAACCTGGAAGCGGTTACAGTTTGCACTCCCACTCAGACTCATCTGAAAGTCGGCCTGATGGCGATTGAAGCGGGTAAAAACCTGCTGGTGGAGAAACCTATGACAGGTGAGGAGCGGTCCGCGGACAAGCTGGTGAACTCGGCGAGGAAAGCGGGGGTAAAGCTCCTTGTCGGTTTCATCGAGAGGTTCAACCCCGGAGTAAAAGCCGTGAAGAAGATGTTGACACAAGGAGTAGTGGGCGACGTAATAATTGCGACAGGCCGTCGAGTAGCCAGATGGCCGATAAGGATTGGAGATGTGGGCGTCATCAAGGATACCGCAATACATGACATCGACGCAATGCGCTACTTGCTAGAGGAAGAGGTTTCCGCGGTCTTCGCACAGAGCGGCTCTCTAAGAACTCACTCTTACGAGGATTATGCTGAGATAATGCTACGCTTCAATGAAGGCACTACAGGTTTCCTTGACGCGAATTGGCTTACCCCTCGGAAGGTCCGAACGCTAATCATTACGGGGAGTGAAGCAACAATTAGCCTAGACTACATCACTCAGGAGATAACACTGGAGAATTCGCAGCGACTCGTCAAGCCATTCACACCATGGGCCGAGCCTCTCAAACTCGAGCTTGAGAGCTTCATAACGACCATAATCAGAGACAGAGAGGAAGCACCTTCAGGAGAGGACGCCCTCAAAGCAATTCGGGTCTGCGACGCAGCTCTTCGATCTGGCAAGTCAAAGACCCTCGTAACACTGGACACAAGCTAGGTAATAGTCAACCTTATTTCGCAACGCGAAAACCTCGATTCAGAGTCCGATTGAAGAGACGCCTCATGGAGATACTTGCCTGTCCGATCGACAAGCATTACCCGCTCGAACTTCACGTTTTTGAAGAGAAAGAAGAGATAGCCGAGGGCTTACTCGTCTGTCCGCAATGCGATCGTTGGTATCCCATCTCAGATGAGATTCCACAAATGCTACCAGACGATTTGCGGGAAGCCAAAGAAGACCTTGAGTGGCTCCGGCGATGGAAGGAACAAGTTCCCGATAAGGTGTTGACTCAGGGAAAGCCCTTCAAGCTAGAGTCCTAAGCCATTCAGTATGGCTCTCCCAAGGAGCAATTTGCTAACCTTAGCAAGCCGCCGAATCATGATCGTAGTCTAGGTCGTAGGAGTTGAGCTGGGTTCATCAGCGAGGTCAGATTTCGCCGGTTCTGGGGTCCCCATCTTTGGGCCTAAGTTGGCTCTGACTTTTGACTTGGGACGCATAATCTCCGCAACGGTTCTCCACGGAAGGGTCATGGACGACTTCTCGGGCAAGATTCCTCCCGGCCTAAAGGCTATGATCAAGATCAGCAAAGAAGCGAACATCAAGTATTCTAGCCAGTTAACGTCAAACGGTATGGACCCTTGGAAGTAGAACTTTACCTGATCCACTGCCTTAAACAGAAAAGTAAATGAAAATGCTCCCAGAGCAACTCCAGCGTTGTTCGCGGCCCCGCCGATGATGAGCATTACCCAAATCCAGAACGTCCAAGTTATGCGCGTCCAACTCTCAGCGTTAACTGCCCCAACATAGAATGTAAGGAGTGCCCCCGCCATGGCACTAATTGCAGACGCGATGATGATCACGTTTCTGCGTATGGCAACGTCGTCCTTGCCTAATGCCCTCGCTGCAACTTCGTTATCCCTCACCGCCCTTAGTGTTCGTCCAAGAGGGGATCGAGCGACCCTTTCCGCATAGAAGTAGACAAGGCCAGCGAACAAGGCTAAGAATCCAAGGACAACCGCATCCCTAACTTCAATCCCATTGCCGGCCCAGCCGAACAGATTGGGAACCTCGATTCCCTGGGTCCCACCAATCAGTGGCTCGTAGCCACCCAGAAAAATCTGAAACAATTGGGCAGATGCAAGCAGCAGCATCCCCAGGTAGTCCTCTCTCAGCCTGATCGCCGGATAGGAAGTAAGGAACCCAAGGGATGCACCAATAGCTGCGGCAAGGAGAACTCCTAGCAGCAATATCTCAATCGACAGGATAGCGTTTCCCGAGAGGGAGCTGTCAAGCTGTGTAATTATCTGGGCAATGAACCCATTATAGTTTCCATGTGTATTCACGCCGAGAATGAAAGCGGCAAGCCGGCCAGATACTGAGCCCGCGACAACTGCTCCTGCCGCTACAAACATGACTTTTCCGAAGTTGGGAACGCCCGCAAATCCAGCTTCAAGATTTAACGAGAGACTAACAACGAGGTACAGCGCAAAGGCGATCATCAGATCAATCAAGAATCGGATAATATTCACACCGAAAAGGAAGAAAGTCGGAACGTCCAACTACTTCCCTCGCACAAATCGAAAGATCTCACCTAAGCGATCCCCTATCAAATCAACAAAAGCGGCAATCGGGCTTGTGATCCTTTGCCAGTTGATGGACACGAGACCTCGAGGAAACAAGAGTAAAGTTATGACCATGATTAGGAGCGGGAATCCCTTTTGGTAAATAGAAATCCATGATCCGAAAACAGCTATGCCTGCCTGAGTCAGCAGAATCTCGGTAGCGCCTATTATCAGTCCTCCAAGCGCAGCGCCGTATACGCTGGCCAGTCCTCCCAGGACACTTGCGGCAAATATCTCGACGATGAGTCCGGAGCCAAAGGTAGTCCCTCCTTGAAGCCACAGAACGGAAAACGATCCTGCAGTAGCCGCGAAGCCGCCTGCCAGAAACCATGCAAATACGTACGCTCTCTCGACGTCAATTCCTAAGACCCGGGCTAGGCTGGGATTCTCGACAGACGCGCGCATTGCAATGCCAAACTTCGTTCTGGTGAGGAATAGGAATAGGGCGATAGTTATTGTGGCCAGGGATATTGGTGTGACGTAAAACAAACCTGGCAAGCCGAAGAGTGAAAAGTCCGCCAGAAGTCGGAAAAAGTTCTTGGTGTTCTCAATCCTGTAGAACGATCCTATGTAATCGGAGTATATTCCGAATATTCCCACGAATGCTATGTCGATCGCCAACGTTGAGATCATCAAGGCGACTAGCGATGAACCTCTCCTTGCCAGCGTTCGAAGAACTCCCAAGTACATTGCGACAGAGACTACGGCGCCTAGGAGAAATGCCAGCGGGACAGCGAAATAGGGGTTAACGTGGTTTATTCGAAAAACCGAGAAGGAGGTGTAACCGCCGATTGTCACAAAAGAGCCATAGGCGAAATTGGGAACCTTTGTGGTCAAGTACGTTAAGGTGAGCCCAACGGCCATGAGACCGAAGAGTGAGGCGTAGACGACGGCGTCCAAGACGTATTGCGATACCAATTTGCCAGGGTCCCCTCATACGTGTCCCTGAATGGAATATAGCTTATATTTGCACAGCCGACAGCCCGGTTGCAAATGCAATCGCAACCACAATCTCAACCCATGTCAGCACCCGGAAAAAGAACGGTTTCCCTGGCCGTAGCCCTAATCCTACTCATAGTGGGAATTGGCGCTGGGGCTGGTGTAACCTACGTCGGCCTTCTAGCTGGTGGATCTTTTAACAGCGGACTCTGCTCGTCCGGCCGCACCCTCACAATCGGAATGCTCACAGACCTATCAAGCGACCTTGCAAGCCAAGGGACAAGAGCAAGAGACGCGGCACAACTTGCAGTCAGAGACATTAATGCATACCTGGCATCGCCGCAAGGGGCCGCTACCAGTGGAACAGCAGCGTGTAATGTAAAATTTGCAGTGTCTGTAACCGACTATGCGCTCGATGGAGCTAAGGCTCTTTCTGGCTTACAGACTTTCGCCGCTGCTGGAGTCCAAGTGGTCGTCGGACCTTTGAACAGCGGCGCGGCCCAAAACATACTGCAGTATGCCAACACCAACCACATCGCCCTGATCAGCCCATCTTCAACATCAGTCGCCCTTGCAATTCCAAACGACTATCTATTCAGAACAGCGCCAAACGACAGATGGCAGGGCCAAGCGGACTCGGCAATGCTAAAAGCCGAAGGCGCTTCAAAGGCGATCATCTTACAGCGACACGATACCTACGGAGACGCACTGGCAAATGCAACAGCAGTCAACTTCGCCGGAACTGGCACGATAAACTATGGCACATGCGTCGCGTCGGACACGGTCTGCGTTCTGCGATACGACACCACACTGAAGACCTTCGGCACGATAATTCCAACGTTGACTTCCGACTACCAGACCCTCAATACTGGACTCGCTACCGGCAGAGTAGCAATTGATGCAATCTCGTTCGAGGAGTTTGGAGAAATAGTCATAGAGATAAGCCAGAGTACGAACGGCGCAACTAACGCTCTTCTTACAACTGACATGCTGCCTGGCTCTGGAAGTGGTCCAACCCACATTTGGACCGGCACGGACGGCCAAGCGCAAGACACAGTCCTCTCCGGCAACTCCACTTCAGGACCAATTCTATCGAACATTCGCCTACCATCAACGATCTACGGATTCCAAAACACCACCAAGACCCTGGCTCTTCAGAGGAACTTCTCAGGCAACTACACCGGTATAGTGTGCGACAACTACTGCAGAGGCGCATATGATGACGTTTGGCTCGGAGCACTCGCCACACTCAGCGCAGGCGCATACGAAGGCACAAAGATACAAGCGGTCATGCTAGGCGTAGCGAACGGCTACTACGGAGTGACCGGACCCACGTCCCTAGAAGCGAGCGGCGACAGAGTGGCCACTATATACGAAATCTGGAAGGTGATCACGCCGAGCGGCGGTTCACCAACTTGGGTGTACGGCGGATTCTGGGACGCAGCCTCAAACACGCTACAGAGCTTCAACCCGTACTAAGCGATAGAGAAAACCTAAACCCCCCCTCTTCCTTTTCTTTGTTAGTAGTTTGCATTGGCAGCCACCGCCATTCTGTCCGTGCAGGATGTTCGAAAATCTTTCGGCAACCTTCATGCCCTCGATGGAATATCCCTGCAAGTGGCCGAGAGAAAAGTTAGCATCCTAATCGGCCCAAACGGCTCGGGCAAGTCAACCCTGATCAACGTCGTCAGCGGCCTCTACTCGCCAGATTCTGGCAAAATCGTCTTTGACAGCAAAGATGTAACCGGCTTCGCCCCTCACAAGCTGTACAAGATGGGCATTGCAAGAACATTCCAGATTCCGGCGCTATTTTGGAAGCTGACGGTTCTGGAAAACCTACTCGTTGCTGAAAGAGAGAATCTCGGCGAGGGCTTCTGGAATTCACTCCGCCCAGCCGGTTTAAGATCTAGGGAAGACTTCTTTCGCCCCTGGCATGACACCAGGTCTGGGTGGCAAATAGTCCGAGGACTATCCATGATGAGAAACCTGATTCGAAGGAGGACGGTAATCACGAGATTATTTCGCGAAAAAGCTTTGATCAAGTTCCTCAGATCCCTCCTCATCGCTACCTTGAAACCCTGGAGAGAATTCTTCGCTCCTTCGTGGCACGAAGCCGAGAAGCGCGCTGCCGATAAAGCGGGGAGGATTCTCGATCTACTGGGACTTTCAAGACTATGGAACCAACCGGCCTACCTCCTCAGTGGCGGTCAGATGAAACTAGTCGAGATCGGGAGGGCTCTGATGTCCGACGCAAGGCTTCTACTTCTGGATGAGCCAGTGTCCGGTGTGAATCCAACACTTGCACACGAAATATTCTCGAGAATCCTGAGGCTACGAGACGAGCTAGGCCTTACTTTCTTCATTGTCGAGCACCGCCTTGACATCGCCTTGAAGTACGTGGACGAAATCTTCGCCATGGCGCTCGGTAAGCTCATCGCGTCAGGTCTGCCAGACGAAGTAATGAACAACAAGAAAGTCATTGAGGCCTACTTGGGCGGCTGACTTGCTGAGGGTCGACCACGTTTCATCAGGCTACGGGAACCTCCAAATCCTTGACAATGTCTCATTGGAGGCACAGCCTAACCAGATTACCGTTATCGTCGGGCCAAACGGTTCCGGTAAGAGCACTCTCCTCAAGACGATCGCGGGTCTCACCACCATCTACCAAGGCAATGTCACGCTAGATGGAAAAGTAATATCGAAACTCGCACCACACGAGATTGCCCGTCTAGGAGTAGCCTACCTACCTCAAACAGAGAGCACCTTCACGCACCTCACAGTCGCAGAGAATTTCAAGATGGCCAGCTACACCGTGAAGCGTGAGGAAATTCAGGAGCGAACGAGAAGGGCGCTTGAGATCTTTCCCAAGCTTTCTTCGTTCATGAACACAAGAGTGTCGAGCCTGAGCGGGGGCGAGAGGCAGATGGTTGCCATGAGTATGGCATTATTGCGGAAGCCCAATACCATCATGTTTGATGAGCCGACTGCAAACCTCGCGCCGATCATAGCCACACAAGTACTCAACACGATAACCTATCTTGCCCAGGATTCTGGAATTACTATCTTGCTCGTGGAACAAAACGCTACTCGGGCGCTCCAGATAGGACACTCCGCATATCTCTTGGTGAATGGAACCACTATTTTCCAAGGAACAGCGAAAGCGCTGCTCGAACACCGCGAACTCGGTAAACTCTACTTGGGACTCACAGTACCCCAGCCGACCTCATAAGATCGTTAACCGCCCATCCATTGGTGCGAAACCCTTGTCTGACAAAATTGACGAGAAACTCAAGAAGCGTGAGGAGAGATACGACCGGGAGCGACGCTTCAGGATAAAGTCTAGCGAGGATTTGGAGACTCTCGAAGAAGTCTTTGACAAACGGACACTTCTGACAATCCTGAAAATTCTCAACATCGGAAAGCTGAAGGAAATTACGGGGGTCCTGAAAGCAGGGAAGGAGAGCCGGGTCTATCACGGACTCGACCCGGAAGGCAAGGAGGTGGCAGTCAAGATCTTCCTTACATCTTCTAACATTTTCAGACAGGGCAGATTGAAGTATATTGAGGGTGATCCTAGATTCAAGGACATTCCTCACGACACGAGATCTCTTGTTGACATGTGGGCTCTGAAAGAGTACAAGAACCTGGAGCTAGCTGGTAAGGCCATCACTGTGCCCGCACCGATATACGTGGAAAAAAACGTCATCCTCCTGCAATTTATCGGAAAAGATGGAAAATCCGCCCCGCATCTCCGCGAGGTTCCCCTTGAAGCGCCTGCTGGCTGGTACAAGAAGACCTTGGAAATGCTGAAGGACCTTCACGATAAGGTGAAGCTGGTTCATGGAGATCTAAGCGAGTACAATATCCTGGTTCCAGACGGATACCCAGTTTTCATTGATTTTGCACAAGCAGTAACAATGGAGCATCCGGAGGCGAAGCTGTTCTTGAAGAGGGACGTAGAAAACTTGAACCACTACTTCGAAGGACTAGGGGTCAAGACCCGCCCGTTCGAAAAGGTGTTTCCGGAGATAGAATGATGTCAGAAACAAGAATGAACGCTATGATCCCGAAAGAGAGGATCGGAGTACTTGTTGGACCAAAAGGATCAGTGAAGTCAACGATCGAGCAGAAGCTGTTTGTTGATCTGAAGATTGACAGCGAGTCCGGGTCCGTCGATATTGGAGTAAAACGCGATTCTCCCGATCCGTCCTATGCGCTGAGAGCAAAAGACATGGTTCTAGCGATTGGACGGGGATTCTCGCCGCCCCGCGCGTTCTCTCTCTTCAACGAGGACTATACGTTCGACATCGTTGATCTACATGATTACTTTGGAAAGAACGAGGCTGAAATCCGACGGGTCGACGGCCGTATCATTGGCAAGGAGGGAAGAGCCCGACGGAATATCGAGGAACTGACAGGGACCCTCATCTCCGTCAGCGGGCACACGATCTCGATCATCGGGACCTTCGAGGCTGTCTCAATGGCCAAGGACGCCTTGGAGAAACTGATCGAAGGCCGGCAGCACGGGACCGTGTATAAGATTCTTAAGAAGAGGAGAAAGAAAGTCAAGAAGGAGAAAGCTCTAGGACTGTGGGAAGGGTCAGAGCCAGCCAAGAAAAAAGCGTAACGGCCGCAGCATGACAGTCGCCGAAGTCTTCCAGGAGATAAGCGCGGCCGACTTCTTCTACAGAAACCGAGACATCGCAGGCTTCACCAGCCCATCCAGATCAATCTACTCCACCATCAGGGAACTTGTCGAGAATTCGCTTGACGCCTGCGAGACTGGAGGCATACCTCCTGACATCTACGTGAGACTCTCTCACGAATCGGGACCGTTAGATGGTCCCGGAGTCTATGATCTCAGAATCGAGGACAACGGCATAGGCGTTCCCGGGGACATCATCCCGTCAGCGTTCGGCCAGGTTCTCTACGGATCGAAGTACAAGCTTCGCCAGACCCGGGGCACCTTCGGGCTCGGCGGGAAAATGGCGTTGCTGTATGGACAGATTACGACCCACGGCGAGGCCCAGATCAGCTCCAGTACCAATCCCAAGCAGAAAATTACCGAGATTGGTCTGCGAACTGACATTCAGCACAACAAGCCGATTGTGCTCAAGAAGAAGACACGGCCGAACGGTTCTCACTGGAAAGGTACGATTATCGAGTTCAAGACTGAAGCGGACTATACCAGGGCGATGCCGAGGATCCTCGAATACTTCAAGCAGACAGCCATCATTGTCCCCTACGCTAATCTCACATTTGTCGATCCTCGCGGACGACTATACCACTTTACAAGAGGGACCAATGTGGTGCCCCCAGCACCCACGGAAACGTTGCCGCACCCTTACGGAGTTGATGTCGAGACTGTCCAGCGGATGCTGAAGCTGACGAATGCGAAGACTCTGCAGGAGTTCTTGCGGAAATCTTTCCAAAGAATCGGCGACACAACGGCTAGAAACTTTCTGAAGTATGCCGGCTTCCAGATAGAAGAGGGACCTAGTAAACGAAAACGCAAATTGAGCAAGAAAGAAGCTGAGAGAAGAGACCCGAAGAACCTGCCTGCTGAAGACATCGTGAGACTAGTTAACGCGATGAAAAGCTACGAGGATTTTGTATCTCCTGATCCAACAAGCCTCTCGCCCCTAGGGGCGGACCTCCTAGCTACAGGGATCAAGAAGGAACTGGGAATAAGCGATGAGGACGTCCAGAATGGATCTGCCTACGTTGCAACTCTTCAGCGAAAGCCTGCCACATACTCGGGTTTCCCTTTCATCATCGAGGTCGGGATCGCTAGTGGGAGGCAGATTGAGACGCAGGGAAAGATACTGCTCTTCCGGTTTGCGAACAAGATTCCTCTATTGTTCGACGAAGCGAGCGATGTTTCATGGAAGGTGGTTGAGCAGATAGACTGGCGGGGCTACAAGGTCATCCCTGGTGAGACCCCTCTAGCGATATTCGTTCATGTGTGCAGTACAAAGATTCCCTACAAGACCGTTGGGAAGGAGTTTATTGCTGATCGCCCCGAGGTTGAACATGAGATTCTCAACGCGATCAGGGAAGCTTCAAGGAACCTCAGGATCTATCTGTCGCGGAGGGAGCATCTTGCTCAGGAGAAGAAGCGCGTCGATGTTTTCGAGAAGTATCTTCCGAAAGTGGCGCAGTTCTCCACGAAATTGTCCAGGGCTAAGAAGGAGCCGGATATCCAGCCGCTGCTCAAGGGTCTGATAAAATATGGTGTCGAAGAAGAAGGAAAAGAAAAGCAAGGGTAGAGGGGTCATCAAGGAGAGGAAGGAGCACGTCCTCTCCTCCCTAGAACAGCTCGGAGGCCAGGTGTATGATCAGCTGGCAAAGAAGGAGTTTCCGACTGTCAAGATGCCGAGCAGGTCCATTGCGAACATAATCTATGATGACAAGACCCGGCAGTATATTCTTGGGAAGAGGAGTGTGAAGAGAAGCGCGCGGAATGTCGGGCAGATTCGACCGTTTACGCAGCTTCTCTGGACCGCCATGTTCACGGACGAACTGACAGGCCAGAACAAGACCAGCACTCTGCGGGACGTGTTCTATTCTGCGCAAGCTTACGAGATGGACTTTCAGGACCAGCAGGAAAGCGACAGTCTCATCACTGATCTCGAGACGGTGACTGGCTTTTCCAGAGAGGACTTCAACGTGTTTCCCGAAGAGCGCAGTGCTATCTTCGGGGATTTGACGATCGAGTATACGGTTCCGGGATATGAAGGGCGGACATTGAATCTAGCTTCGCACCCGGATGGGGTGATGATTGGTCCCGCCCTAACGACCTCAGAGTTTGTCCGGCCGGACAAGAAGAAGGTGGACAAGGTGATTGCCATTGAGAAGGGTGGATTGTTTACGAGGTTTATTGAGGAGCGGGTCCACCAGCGTTTCAAATCAGTTCTAATCCACACAGCTGGCCAAGCGCCTCGAGCGACACGATTTCTCCTTCGAAGACTCAACCAGGAATTGGACCTTCCAGTCTACATCTTCACAGATGGCGATCCTTGGGGAATGCACATTGCGATGGTCATCATTTCAGGGTCGGCGAACGCGGCGCATCTGAGAGAGTTGAATACTCCGGACGCAATCTGGGGCGGAGTCTGGGCCACGGACATTGTGGACTATAAGCTCCCGAGCGACCCCCTAACGGAACTAGATATGAAGCGGTTGAACGAGCTTGAGAAGGATCCACGCTATTCTGGAGGACTCTGGCAGAGAGAGATCGACACCTTCAGGAAAGTCCGGAAAAAGTCGGAACAAGAAGCGTTCAGCAGATACGGGCTCACCTACATCGTGGACGAATACTTGCCGAAGAAGCTGAAACTCAAATCGAACGAATCCTAGGCCAACGCTTTCAATAGCGTTTGTCACCGGCATGAACTATTGATCTTCTCGATCCCCGAAATCCGCGTCCTGAGTGATACCCGCAAGTGAAACTAGTCTTCATCTACGGCCCGCCGGCAGTTGGAAAGCTCACCGTGGCTACTGAGCTCGCGAACCTGACGGGATTCAAACTATTCGACAATCATGTTTCAATTGACTTTGTCAAATCAGTCTTCGAATTCGGGACAAGACGGTATTGGAAGCTCATCGAGAAGTATCGGCTGTTAATGTTAAGGGTAGCCGCCAAGCACAGAATAAACACAATTTTCACTTTTGTTTACGACAATGCTACTGACAATCCTTTCGTAACGAAGACGATCCAAACAGTCGGGAAGGAGGGTGGCACCGTCTGTTTCGTCCGGCTATTTTGCGACGAGGAAGAGCTAGCACGACGAGTAAACGGTAAGGGTCGAAGAAAGGCGGGAAAAATAAGTACGAAGAGACTACTTGCCAGCGTATTGAAGAGGCACGGCCTCGGTTCTGAGGTCCCTTTCCAGACTAGCTTGAGGATCGACACGACACGCACACCGGCTAAGAAGTCTGCTGAGATGATAGCGCGGCATTACGAGCTCCTCGGCTATGCGCGAGCAGCTCCTGCAGACATTGTGCCTGGATCTTTCAGCTGAGATGTTCCCAGAACGGTACCACAGGACACGATTCCAGGCTTTTGTGAATAAGTAGGTTCCCCTGCCGACAGGAAAGGTCCCTTCGGCATTAGCCAATCCACCTAAACATCCTCGCTTAATAGTCTCCTCGTGTACGTGCTCAGCGAACCATTACTGGACTGTCAACTATGGCTAAAGAGGTCCGAGTCTTGCTAAACCTGTTCGTCGAATCCAAAGAACTCGAAAACGTAACCCAGAGCCTCGTCAAACTCCCAGAAGTGACCGACGTCTACGAAGTGACAGGCGAATATGATATCGTCTGCATGCTAAGAGTGGAAAACATCCTCGCCTTCCGCAACGTTCTCAAAGACAAAGTTCTCAAGATCAACGGAGTCAGAAGCACAGTCTCATCTGTAGTCCTCTACGAACACAAGCGAGAAGGAAAACCGGTCTCAGAGTAATTGATCCTAGACCGAGATCCGCGCGGTTGTCGGGAAAGAAAACCTAATATCGTATCTGGAAATGCTGCCGTGTTAAGGACGGATCAAATTGGGTGAACTTCTTCCAGATTCACCTCTACCCCTCTAGACCTTTTTCCTATCAACAAGCCGGACGAATACTCAAATGAGCACTAAAGATCTCGGTATTACTGTAAAGA
>Ga0137418_10001920_pt1 | contig 19060 bp, 17 predicted proteins | sample CZODoug3_1_2_16f_FD_122242 | JGI IMG/M metagenome (GOLD analysis project Ga0137418, IMG submission 122242) | Vadose zone soil fungal communities from Angelo Coast Range Reserve, California, USA - CZODoug3_1_2_16fungal (Hybrid Assembly) | ecosystem: Environmental > Terrestrial > Soil > Vadose... | reverse complement strand
TGCGCAACGTACTCGCCGACGTAGATGGTCGGCACGTACCAGATGCCTTTCTGGACCATCGTCTTCATGTCGGCTGGCGCGATGTAGTCGCCGTGCTCGATGCTGTCGACTCCAGCTTCCACCGAGTTGTGCACGCCGTTCAGCGCGGTCGCATGGCTTGCCACCGGACGCCGCTGCCGGTGCGCTTCGTCAACGATGGCGCGCAACTCGTCCATGGTGAAGGTCGGGATGTCGTCGAGCACGCCGTCCGGGCGCAGCACGTAGGAGCGGTCACTGTAGACCTTGATCCAGTCAGCGCCGTAATCGATCTGCTCGCGCACGGCCTTGCGGCACTGGTCGGCGCCATCGCAGATCTGTACTCCGTGCGGAACTGGAACGTCGAATGCGTAGCCTTTAAGCGGATAAGCACCGGTCACATCCAGCGCGCGCGTGACGACTTTCATGCGCGGCCCGGGAATCACGCCCTTCTCGATCGCCGTCTTGATGTCGACGTCGGCGTAGCCCGCGCCCTCAGTCTCGAGGTCGCGGATGGTCGTGAAGCCGTACTCCAGCGCCTTGCGGGCCGATTGCGTCGCCAGGATCGCGCGATACGCCTGCGACTGCTTCAACAGCTGCACGTCGTAATCTTCCGCGGTGATGTCGCCTTGCAGCAGCACGTGGGTGTGCGCGTCGATCAGGCCTGGCAGGCAGGTTTCTTTCGAAAGGTCGATGATGTTCGCGCCGCCGGGGGCAGCGCCGCTCTCGCGTACCTCTTTGATCTTGTCGTCTTCCACGACGACCCAAACATTTTTGCGCGCCTGGTCCGACTTCTGGTCGAGCAGCGTCCCACAATGGATGTAGGTGGTTACCGGCGGCTTGGCGGCGGGCTTTTCTTGAGCAAAGAGGGAAGAGGTGGAAAGCAGGGAAAAAAGTGCGACAGCAGCGAGCAAGCGCATGCATCCTCCGATACGGGCGGAAAGTTTAACAAACCGCTCCTTCGAAGGGAAAGCGTTCAGCTCTTCTGACCCGCACTGAGCCCCAGCTTCTTACTCAGCCGGGCCAGTTCAGTCTGTTCATCGGGGGTAAGCGTCTCGAGGACTTCGGTGATGCGCGCGGCCTGCTTGGGAAAGATCTCTGTGATCAAGCGCTTGCCTTTCGGCGTCAGGTGCAAAGAGAAATAGCGGCGGTCCTCGGCGCTCTGTTTGCGCTGGACCAACCCGCGCTTCTCCAGATTCTTCACCACCAGCGTCAGATTTCCACCCGTCTTCAGGATCTTGTGTGCGATCACCGTCAGGCAGAGCGGGCCTGCGTGGTAAAGCACTTCCAGGACTGCGAACTGGCTCTCGGTTAGGTCTGCGCCGGCCAGCTGCACACCGGTGGCCGCGCTGACTGAGTTCGCCGCGCGCGTCAGCTTCACGAACGTGTCCAGCGCCTGCGCCGTCTTCTTATTTCCTTTGTAGTGGCCCATCACTACTTTGATTTTAAAGTACTCGTGAGCGATTCATTTTGTGAATGACTCGATCACCTGTGTCGGTGACATTCCCTTCTCCCGCAACGCCCGCAGGCTCAAGGCATCATGCCGTTTGGCCAATCGGACGCCACCTGCATCGGTCACCAGATCGCAATGCGCCCACTGTGGGGCGGCAAGTCTAAGCGCTTCGTAGAGGAGGATTTGCCGCGCCGTGCTCTTCAGCAGGTCGCATCCGCGCACTACTTCCGTGATCTGCATGGCGTGATCGTCCACCACGCAGGCCAGTTGATAAGCAGGAATGTCATCGCGCCGCCAAACCAGGAAGTCGGAGAAGTCTTTGCCGGCAACAAAACTTTGTTTCCCTTGCAGGTCGTCGTCGAATCCAACTCCCAGTTCATCGGGAACGCGGAATCGCCAGCTCACGCCAGCGGGCGATTGAAAATCCCTCGCTGACCACGGTTTTGCCCCGCAAGTCCCAGGGTAGGAAATCTCGTCGGCATCGTCATGAGGTGCGGAGAGCGCCTGCTCCAGCTCTTTGCGCGAACAGGTGCAAGGGTAGATCGCACCCTCATCGCGCAACTTCCGCCAGGCTTCCAGATAGAACTCGCGGCGCTGACTCTGCGAATATGGGGTGAACGGTCCACCGACATCTGGACCCTCCTGCCAATTGAGTCCCAACCAGCGCAAGTCCTCATACATTGCTTCCACAAATTCCACACGGCAGCGCTGCGCGTCCAAGTCTTCATTGCGAAAGACAAGAATGCCGTCCGCCGCACGTGTGCGCTGCTGCGCGATCCAGAAAGTCCGCGCGTGGCCGAGATGAAGATATCCGGTGGGAGAGGGCGCAATACGCCCGCGATATTTCAGTTCTTGGGGCAATCGCCGAAAGTATAAAGGTTATAGAAGTTCGGCCGGACGCCCCGTCAATCGCTCAATGCGCTTGGCGATGGGCGGATGGGTGGAGAAGAGGCTGGCGAAGTCCACGCCGGCCAACGGCTGCACGATGAACAAATGCGCCGTGGTAGGCGTGGCGACCATTGGACGCCGCTTGGAATATGTATCTAGCTTTTGGAGGGCGCGCGCTAGCGCGTAGGGATTGCCGGTCACGTGTGCGCCAGTTTCGTCGGCCCCGTACTCGCGCGAACGCGAAACGGCAAGTTGAATGAGCGTTGCCGCGATGGGAGCAAGGAACAGCATCAGCAGCGCGCCGATGGCGCCGCCTCCGCCACGATCGCGGTCGTCGCGGCTGGATCCGCCGAAAAGTGACGCGTAATATCCCATGCGAGCCAGCATGGTGATGGCGCCTGCAATGGTTGCCGCCACCGAGCTGATCAGGATGTCGCGGTTGCGCACGTGACCCAGCTCGTGCGCGAGAACTCCTTCGAGTTCCTCTTCATCGAGCAGAGTAAGGATCCCGCGCGTCACCGCTACCGACGCATGCGACGGATTCCGTCCGGTCGCGAAGGCGTTGGGCGAATCTGTAGGGATGACGTACAGCTTGGGCATCGGATAGCCCATCTTCTGCGTAAGCCGCTCGACGATCGTGTACAGCCGCGGCAGCTCCTCGCGCGAAACTGGCTGGGCGCTATAAAGCGCGAGCGCGATCTTGTCCGAGAAGAAATAGGAGACAAAGTTCAGGACGGCGGCGATCACGAACGCGATCAACATGCCTTGCTGCCCGCCGAAGTAGTCACCGATAAGCAGCAGCAGGCCGGTCATCGCAGCCAGCAGGATCGTTGTCTTCAAGAAATTTCCCATACGCCATTAGACGAGGCAGGGTGCCTGCTGGATGCAGTCTCGGTCAGCCGGATTACGCTGCCTCTTCCAGATCGCGCCTCTGCCGCCGCGAGCTTGGCAAAGCTTCGAAGTCTGTCATACCCGTGGCCGCCGCCATCGCGACGCCCTGTCCGCGGAAGAACTGCGCAGAAGGATGGTTGGCGAAGAACAGCATGTTCGGCATCGTGGTCACGATGCCCGACATCATGGAGTCGATCTTTCCGTGCTGCTCGAAGCTGATATAAGGACGCACACCGCCCGGGTAATCAGTCACTGCCGCTGTTCCAACCTCAGCCGCGCCGCAGATCAGAGAAGCTACAGCTACGCGCCGGTTGCGTCTCCAAAGGTATGCGCCCATTAGGAAGAAAGAAGCCGCAGTTGCGTAGTCGATGACGGCATGCGTCTTGGGTGAGATCACCTTCGGCATGCGCTTGGAAAGCATTCTTACGCCGGCGTCGAAGATGGGCATGTTTTTAGTCTCCACCTAGGAAGATGCCCTTGATGAAAGCGAAGTTGGCAAAACCCGGAAGTAATCGAGGATCAGCTCTGCCTTCGGATGGCGCGCTGCAGCGTGCTGTCGAGTGCGGACTTCGCCTTCTCGTACTCTTCTGCTGAGAGCTTTCCTTGTAGCCGCTCGCTCTCCAACTGGAATAGTTCTTCCTTCAGTGCATCCAGTAGCAAAGCTGAACGGCTCGCCGGAGCTGCTGCCGCCATGGCAGGCAGTGGCGCCGTGCGCGTAACCGTCCATGCAGCCCCGCCGATCAGGATCAATAACAATCCGCCGATCAGCCACCAGCGATATTTGTGCAGCGCATCCGGTGTCTCTTCCGGACGCCCCAATCCTCCGCCGGGAAGATTGTTCGCAGCGCGTCCCTCGGCAGAATTGGGATCGGCTTGCGCATCTTGCCGCTCGCGCGGAAACGCACCGGTACCCGAGACCTTGAAGCCAAGCGCCTGACCGGGCCTCACGCTTGTGGCCACGTACATCTCCACGCCATTTTCTTCGCGCATCAGTTGGAATGCACTGCCGCTGGTGGTGGCCGCGAACTGCATGGACTTCGGAATTCCCACCGCAACGTGGTCCACTGCGTAGTTCGCCGTTGGCTCGAGCTTCAGCTCACCTGAGTACGGCAAGTGATAACCGATCTGGAACGTGGTCTCGCCCGGGCGCAGCGGAAAGATGAAAGCATAATGATCGCGACCCTGAGGCACGGCAGCGGTTTTGATGGGAATGCCGCCCGGAGACATCGCATCACTGAATTCCACGATCGCGCCCGGCGGCAAAGTGAATTCAAAACTCTTCTCGCTCATCTGCGTACGCGGTGGCATTGAAGAGTTCTTCACCACGAACATCTCCGCAACCTGCGCTTGCCCAGTCCCCGGCTCAGCCTTGATCCACATCGCGTCTACGTTGGCGCTTATCCCTTCCACCTTCTTGGCAGCGTCGTAGACGATCACATCTTTGTTCTCAGTACCCGGCGGCAAGGGCTGGTTGTAGCTAACGTTCTGGTGCATGACTCGCAACACATGCGGAGCCCCGCCATTCTCGGCGGTGATCTTGTAGCGGCCCTGCGCGTCGGCCTTGGTACGCGCCTCTTCCGACATACCGCCTTCAAGTTTGAGCAGGATGACTTCCGCGCCGGCCGCCGCCTTGTTGCTGGTGCCGTTCGTGACCGTGCCGGTAATGGTGGTCGCCGCGTGCAATGAAGCGGCAGCAATCAATAAATAAAAGATGGATTGAAATGATTTCTTCATGAAAGGTTTACGTGCGTTCCAATTGCGCGATCTCAGCCAACACTCCAGCGGCCTCCGCCTCCAGCGCGCTGCGCGAGGAGTCAAAATCCTGCTCGGAGAATTTTCCCGCCTTGTATTCGAAGTTCAGGTCGCGCAGATTCTCGTAGATCACTTCCTTGCGCTCGCGCAGATAGACCACGCGGGTCTTCTCCGGCGCGGTCTCCATCTCATCGCGCGTAAAAAAGACATACGCGAACAATCCACCAGCCAACGCGACGCATGCGAGGGCGATCATCATAGCTCCGTCTCCCGCCGCGCCTGTTCGCGGAAGCTCGGGTCGATCGGCGAGGTCGACGGAGTCGCTGCAGCCCGCATCTTCCCCCATCGCTTTATAAAAAAGATAGCGAGCGATAATCCGACGGCAAGAGCAAAATAGGGCATCACCCACGCCACGCGATTAAATCCTTTGGTCGTGGGAGCTGCGAGTATGGTCGCGCCATATTTCTGCACGAACCCTTGCAGCACAAGGTCATCGCTGTCGCCACGCTGGATGCCGGCTATGAGTTCGTTGCGCATTCCGTCCGATCGCGGGCAGCCAACGTGATTGCACTCCAAAAGAATTTGACCGCACCCACAGCTACACATCATGCGATGACCAAGCTTGTTGAACCGGTCCGGCCCCGCTCCTGTCAGCGGCAGCGTTAAGAACACCGCCAGTAAGCAAGCGAAAACGCGCCAATGAAGTGGCCGACGGCAGACGACTGAGGGCTGACGGCTGCTTCTCATCAGTCTCCCTCCGCCATGGCCGCCATGCGCTCCGGCACGGGTTTGCTCAGTGATACGGCAGCTTTATTAGGAACCAACGCCACCAACGTTCCTAAAACAAAGATCCATACGCCCACCCACAGCCACATCACCAGGGGGTTCACGTGCACCCGCAAGATCGGCTTGTCCGATCCTTCATTACGGCCGGTATACACAAGGTAGAGATCTTCGCGCAGCATGGAATGGTTCGCCACCATGGTGCTGGCCTGCTGGCTGGCTTTATAAAAACGGCGCTCGGGATACATCGTAGTCAGGAATTTTCCGCCCTTGAACACGTCCACGATCGCAGATTCGTTCTCGTAGTTCGCATTGTCGTCCTGCGAATAGGAACGGCAAACCAGCGTGTATGCGCCGATCGACATCGATTCGCCATTCCCCAACTCTTGTTCTTTGTCTTGATTGAACGCTGCACCCGCGATTCCGATAGCGATCACCACCATTCCGAAGTGGACGATGTATCCGCCGTAACGACGAGTGTTGCGATGGGTCAGGTGGATCATTCCGCGCAGTATTCCCTCGCCGGTATGCGAGTCGATCACGCGAGCGCCACGCCAGAACTCCGAGAAGATGGTTGCAGTCACCAGCACGGCCAGCGCGATCGCCATCGACGCGTAGGCGTCAGCGACGTCGCGCCATGGCCGCATCCCAAAGGCGATCAGGGCCACCACAACAGTGATCGAGGTGATCGCCGGCACGGCAAAATTCCGTCGCAAGCTCTCCAGTGAAGTTTTTCTCCATGAAAGCAACGGTCCCAGCGCCGTAAGGAACAACAGGCCAAGAAAGATCGGGATGGTCACGCGATTGAAGAACGGCGGCCCCACAGTGACCTTGGTTCCCTGCACCCATTCGGAAAGAAGAGGGAAGAGCGTTCCCCACAGGATGGTGAAGCATGCCGCCAGCAGGAGAAGGTTGTTGAACAAGAAGCTGGACTCGCGTGAGACCACCGCTTCCAACTTATTTTCGCTTTTCAGGTGCTCGCGGTTCTTGACGAAGTAGAAGAGACAAACGACAAATATCAGCGCAAGGAAGATTCCGAACCAGTTTCCGATCGGCGACTGTGCGAACGCATGCACCGAAGAGATGATCCCGCTTCGTGTGAGTAACGTTCCCAGGATCGAAAGCATGAAGGTGATGAAGATCAGCCACACATTCCATACCTTCAGCATGCCGCGCTTTTCCTGCATCATCACCGAATGCAGGAAGGCGGTGCCGGTGAGCCACGGCATCAGCGACGCGTCTTCCACTGGGTCCCATCCCCAGTAGCCACCCCATCCCAGCACCGAGTACGCCCAGTGCGAACCCAGCGCGATCCCGCAGCCAAGGAAGAGCCAGGTCACCATCGTCCAGCGGCGAGTGATGTGGATCCATTTCTCGCCGGGATACTTCATGATCAGCGCGCCCAGCGCGAAGGCGAACGGAACGCTGAAGCCGACGTAGCCCAGATAGAGCATGGGCGGGTGGATCACCATCTCGGCATACTGCAGCAGCGGATTCAGCCCGTTGCCGTCTTTCGCAATCGGACCGGTCATCAAAGCAAACGGCAGCGCCGCAAAATTCAGGAGCAGAAGAAAAAAGACCTGGATGGCAGCCAGGATCACCGAAGCATGCGCCACCAGTCGCACGTCGACCCTATGGCGAAGGCGCAGCACCAATCCGTAGGTGGCGAGAAGCCAAGCCCAGAAGAGAAGCGAACCTTCCTGTCCCGACCACAAAGAAGCAACCTTGTAGGGCAAGGGCAGGGCGCGGTTGCTGTGGTGCAGGATGTATGCGACTGAAAAATCGTTGGTCAGGGCGGCGTGCAGAAGCGCGAAAGCCGCCGCCGTCACCGCAAAAAATACCGCGATGCCAGCCCGGCGAGCCGTCTCACTCAGCCTGAGCGCAGTCCAGGCACGCTGCGACCCGCCCCGGCGCAACAAGATAAGTCCGCCCGTCCCTGCCAGGAAGGAATACAGGGCCAGTACCAGCGCGATGATGAGGGCGAAACTACCGAATACAGGCATGGGGGAGAAGGGCAGTATCCACCAGTTTTTCAGATAACGTCGCCCGGCGCAAATCGGGAAGGGGCGTTCCAAAACGGAATGCAGCCAATTGCATTCCATTTTGAGAATTGCCGGGATGTCATTCTCGCTCAATCGCCATCATCGCCTCAGTAAAGCGTGTTCTGATTGGCTGTCACTATCGGTTTTTCTCCCCCGCGGAATTTGTCGTCAAGGAGCCTCCTATATGTCTGAGGAGAAGAAGGTGTGCACCGTCGTGATCGTCGACGACGAAGAAAGCATTCGCACTCTGGTGCAGGCCACCCTCGAGGGTCCCGAATGCCGGGTGTTGCTTGCAGCGAACGGCCATGAAGCACTTGCGCTCGCCCGTAGCCAACATCCGCAAGTCATCGTGCTCGACTGGATGATGCCCGGAATGAGCGGCCTGGAATTTCTGCGCAGGCTGAACGCTGATCCGGAGCTCGCCCATATCCCGGTACTGATGCTGACCGCCATGGGACAGGAAAAAGATCGCCAGGCTGCGCTAGATGCCGGCGCAAAAGCGTTCCTGATGAAGCCGTTCAGCCCCCTGCAACTGGTAGGGATTGTGCGCGACACGGTGAATAACGGAGGCGCTGAGCGCGCCGGGGATACCACCTTCGGGAGGACCGCCAGTGCATAGCCAAAGCAGCGACATGCTGGCCGCCAGCCAGGCACAACTCAACCTCTACGCGCAAGATCTTCGCAAGCTGCTGGACGCGGAGCGGGAGCGCACTGAGCAGCTGACCTCGGCACACCGCCAGCTCCTGCTCTATGCTACCGAACTCAAGCAGACCCTAGAGCGTGAGCAGGAAAATTCGCGCCAGTTGGCTCAGGCCCATCTTGATACGGCACAGCGTCTCAACCAAGCCGTCCGATACAAGGACAACGAGACCGCCAACCACAACGTGCGGCTCAGCCACTACAGTGCTGTCCTCGCCGAGAATCTTGGTTGGGAGCCGACAACCACCCACCTCTTATTCGACGCAGCGCCCTTGCACGATCTGGGAAAAGTAGGCGTTCCCGATGCCGTCTTGCAAAAACCCGGCAAGCTGGAAGATAACGAATGGCAGTTGATTAAGCTTCATCCTTCCATCGGGGCCAATCTCCTCGATCATCGCTCCTCGCCGCTGCTCCAGATGGCCCGCGAGATCGCGCTGGCCCATCACGAGAATTGGGATGGCAGCGGCTACCCGCTCGGGCTGTGCGGGAACCAGATCCCGGAAGCCGCGCGGCTGGTCCATCTGGTCGATGTTTACGACGCCTTGCGCAGTACTCGTCCTTATAAGAACGGGTTCACCCATGCCCGCGCCGTCGAGATCATCAGCCACGGCGACGGCCGCACCTTGCCGCAGCATTTCGAGCCCCGCTTGATCCAGGCATTTCAGATGATCCATGCGGAATTTGAGGCGATCTATGAGATCTACGGCAATTAACGACGGCATAAGCGGGCAAGGCGCCGCCTTCAAGTCGGGGTTCTGCTGGATCGCCGTCAATCAGAGGGCCTCCGATAGCGAACCAAAAAGCGATTCGAGGAGTGCCTGAATGGGGGCTGCTCCGGCATCGGCACTGCGCGAAGAAGAGGCGCGCTCGGTGGCGATTCTGCATGCCATGCGCGACTTCATCGCAACTGCCAACCTCGATGGCACTCTCCTTTTCCTAAACAGCAGTGGGCGCGAACTCATCGGACTTGGGCAACGCGATGACATCGCCGACTTGCGATTGCCCGCACTTTGTCCCGGGTGGCAGCCACAACCTCCTGCCACTGCCGGCCCCGATCAGGCCGACGCCTGGAATGGCGAAAGTTCTCTTCGCCGGCGTGACGGCTCCGAGATCCCCGTGCTCACCATGACCGTACTTCATCGCGATCCACAAGGTCACCCAGCATTCATCTCGCTGGTCGCGCATGACATGACCCAGCGCAAAGAAGTGGAGCGTATGAAAGATGAACTGGTCGCCACCGTCAGCCACGAACTACGCACCCCACTTGCCTCCTTGCGCGGCTTTTCCGAACTCATGCTGAAGCGCGAATTCAACGAGGAAAAGCGCCGCGAGTTCCTCGGCATCATTCAAAAGGAGACCATCCGTCTGAGCGAGCTCATCAACAACTTTCTCGACTTGCAGAAGATGGAGTGGGGCCGGCAAAGCTACGAGCCCGTCAACGTAGATCTTGGAGCAGTTTTGCAGGAATCGCTGGCGCTTTTCGAAGGTGATAACCAGAGCCATCGCTTCGCGCTCGAGATCGATCCCGTCCTGCGACCTGTCGTTGCGGATCCGGCTCGTCTTCGCCAGGTGCTTTCTAACTTGCTCGCGAATGCGGTGAAGTATTCGCCGGAGGGCGGCGAGGTCCGGATCCAGGCGAAAGTCGATGGCCCGGATGCCGTGGTTTCCATCGCCGATTGCGGCATCGGGATACCCGCGGACGCTATGCCATTCCTGTTTTCAAAATTCTTCCGCGTCCACAATGGTCCCCACCGCCAGATCGGAGGGACCGGGCTGGGCCTCGCATTGGTCAAACAGATCGTTCTGGCCCACAAAGGGCGCGTATGGGCAGAGAGTACCGAGGGGCAAGGCAGCACTTTTCATTTCACTTTGCTGATGGTGGAAAAGCCACAACCTGACTCCGACATCGCCCCCGACCTGATGATCATTGAGGCTGATACTTCATTCGCCGGTCTTCTGCGCGAACACTTCGAGCATTGCGGCCTCAAGGTTCAGGTGACCGGAATCGCCAAACAGGCCATGGAATGGATCCTGCGCAAACCTCCCCGCATGGTCTTGCTCGACATCCACCTTGCCGGAGAAATGGACGGATGGGATCTGCTCGTCACCTTGCGCAGCAACCAGCAACTCAGTGAGCTACCCATCCTGGTAATGAGCGGGCGCAACGCCAAGCATCAAGGTCTCGCGCTCGGCGGTGCAGAGTATGTCTTGAAGACGGTGTCACGCGAGGAATTTCTTGCTGCCGTGCGCCGTCAGATTCCCGATCTCGAAGGGAAGCAGGTTTTGATCGCCGACGACGAGCCCACGACGCGCGCGCGTCTGGCCAGCTTTCTTGGGCAAAGCGGCGCCTCCATCACGCAGGTCAGCAACGGACGGCTCACGCTTGAAAGCATCGCTCTGCGCCCGCCCGATCTGCTCCTGCTGGACCTGCTAATGCCTGAGGTCGATGGCTTTGAGGTCATTCGCCGCTTGCGCCGTACGCGTGCCGCCGTAAACCTTCCCATCCTGGTCGTCACCGCCAAGGATCTGGCGCTGCGGGAGAGGGTCTACCTGCGCCAGAGCCTGGCCTCATTGGTAGGTAAGTCCGAAGCCGACATGGACTACTTCTCTCAAGTCGTTGGCACCACGCTTGGCATCGATCTCAGCCCCGGTGCTGCGGCCCGTGAGCCCTTGAGGCTGGCGGAAGACTGTAACTGCTAGACCAATTCTGAGTGGAGGGTCTCTATTGGACCGCGAATCGCTGCAACTGATCGTGAAGAACAATCCTAAGGAGTTGTTAGTCCTCTTTCTGCAGGACGCCCCCCAATTGTTGCAGGCACTGGACATTGCAGTCAGCAGCGGTGATCGCCTTGAACTTCGCTCAGCCGCCCACGCGTTGAAGGGTGCAGTCTCGAATTTCGGAGCCCGTCATCCCCAGGCGCTAGCGGCCGAACTAGAAGAGATAGCGGCGCGAGCTGACATGGTAGAGGCGCAACATCTGGTCGACGCTCTGACCCACGAGGTCGATCAGCTACGGTCCCAACTGGCCGAGATCGCTCAACTGGCTTGAGCGGTCGCTCCGTTCGAGTGCGTCGCGGCTCGCAGCAGAGCGATCAGCTCTTCCGGCGGCAGTGGCTTGTGCCGCACCACCACATCTAGCCCCTGATAAGCCGCTTCAATGTCTGGCATCCCGGTGACTACCAACACAGGTATGTGCGGATTCACTTTTCTTAGCGATCGCACGAAGTCAGAACCCGAGACTTTCGGCATCACATGGTCGGTCACAATGGCATGGAATGGAACGGCGGCTGCGTTCAAGAGCGCCAGCGCGCTCGGGCCGGTCGTGGCGATCGATACCTGGAAGCCTGCGTCGCGCAGCACTGCCTCGCGGATGCTCAGCTGTACCGGGTTGTCATCGATGATTAGAACGTGGATAGGCGGACGCACGCTATGCCGTCCGCTTCTGGTATTGCTCCATCACTTCTTGTTCCGCTTGCAACCAGTCCTGGTCTTCGAGTCCCAAGCCTTCGCCGCGGCCGCGCTTTTCATACAGCTCGTAGGCGCGTAGCCGGATCATCTCATTCAATCGCTCGAACGAATCCGGATCCGAGACGGGTTGCGGGGGCCGCATTGTGATTTGTTCAGTGCGCGCCGACGCGGGTGCCGCTGAGCTCTTGTTGCTGGGGACTAGCTTCGGTGTTCGGGGCGTTTCGGTTCGGTTGTTCTTTGCCATCTTGACCTCAGGTTCCACCGACGAACGTGGCGGTTCGCTCGGAACGTGGATTTTCGACCAGCCAGTAGGTGGAATAGAAAATGATAATCCATCGGCAAGTGGAAAAGCTGTGACTCAGAATTTATTTGTGGAATAGCAGTTGCGAAAGGAACTAAGGCAAAAAATATTTCGAGATGAATATCGAAGGAGTTAGTGAAAATCGTGTGAGCTGGTCTCCGCTTGAGTGACGCTTAATGGCCGCAACTTTTCCGCCTTCACCGAGATCACGTTGTCCACGTGTTGCAATGTTCCTTCGATCAGCAGAAAAGGTTCCCGCACCAGCAGCAAACGATTTTTTTCGAACAGGTCGGGGGTGATGATCGCGTTGGCGATGCCGGTCTCATCTTCCAGGCTCAGGAAAACGAATCCGTGCGCCGTTCCCGGCCTCTGCCTGCAGATGATGTTGCCCGCGATCTTCAATCGTTTTCCATTTGGCAGCTTTTGCAACTCGATGGCGCTGTGCACTCCCATCTGCTGCATCTCGCTGCGCCGATACGCCATCGGATGCGGTCCCACCGTCATCCCAGTGCCGCGATAATCCGCCACCAGCCGCTCCTCATCGTTCATGGGAACGAGAGGACATGTTTCCAATTTCGGGTTTCGAGTTTCGAGTCCTAGTTTCAAGTTTCGAGTTTCCGATTCCAGCCTCCTGCTTCCAGCCTCCTGCTTCCAGCCTCCTGAATTGTCATCCCGAGCGGAGCGGCCTTCGTGCCGCGTAGTCGAGGGATCTAAATTTTGCTCTCCTATCGAGTGGAGTAGTGCTCCTACTGGCTGTCCCGCCGCCGCAACCTGCCACAACGCCTCACGTCTATGCAGTTTCGAACCCTCAGATTTTCTGGCAACTGGCAACTGGCAACTGGCAACTTCGCCCAATCCTCCCACCGCCGCCAACGCCTTGAGTTCATTCTTTCTCAACTCCGGCACCCGCCGCGCCAGCTCTTCAATAGAAGTGAACGGCGCCCGCTCGCGCTCCCGTACCAGCGCCAGTCCTGCTTCTTCTCTTAATCCCTTCACATACCGCAACCCAATCCTTAGGGCTATCTCTCTCTTTAGGAAGGCCGACGGCCGACGACCGATGCCTGACGGCTGCATTTCCAGCGTGCACTCCCACTCCGATCTCGTCACATCCACCGGTAGCACCGTCAGGCCATGTCGCTGTGCATCTTTCACCAAGGTAGACGCGTGATAAAACCCCATCGGCTGATTGTTGAGCATGGCAGCGGTGAATGCGGCGAGATAGTGGACCTTCAGGTATGCGCTCGCATATGCCAGCAGCGCAAAGCTGGCAGCGTGCGATTCCGGAAAGCCGTAAAGCGCGAACGACAGGATGGACTGCACGATCTCATCCTGCGCCTGTTCCGCGATCCCGTTCGCGGTCATGCCGCGGCGCAACTTCGTCTCCACTTCGCGCATGCGTTCCTGCAAGCGCCTGTTGCTGCCCAGCGCGCGCCGCAACTCCTCCGCCTCGCCGCCGGTGAAGTTGGCGACGATCATGGCCATGCGCAGCAGTTGTTCCTGGAACAGTGGCACACCCAGCGTGCGCTCCAGTACCGGCTCCAGCGCGGGATGCGCATATGTCACCTGCTCGCGCCCCTGCCTGCGCTTCAAGTACGGATTCACCATCTTGCCGACGATCGGCCCCGGCCGGATGATCGCTACCTGTACCACAATGTCGTAGAAACGCACCGGATGCAGCCGTGGCAGGCAGCTCATCTGCGCGCGGCTTTCTACCTGGAACATTCCGACGGTGTCGGCCTTTTGCAGCGTTGCATAGACGTCGGAGTCGTCAGGCGGAAGCTGCGCCAGGTCGATCTCTTCGCCGTAATCTTCGCGGATGATGTTGATGGTGTCCTTCAGCACCGCCATCATACCCAGGCCGAGCAGGTCCACTTTGACGATGCCCATGTCGGCGCAATCGTCTTTGTCCCACTGCACCACCACGCGGCCCGGCATCGACGCCGGCTCCAGCGGGACGACGGAATCGAGTTGCCCCTGGCAGATCACCATGCCGCCCGAATGCTGGCCCAAGTGCCGAGGCAGCTCCTGTACCGCCATGCACAGTTCGAAAAATTTTCGGATCCGCGGATGCCGCAGGTCGCAGCCCGCCTGCCGGAATTGCGACTCCATGGTGTCGTCGGGAGCCTTGTACTCCCAGGAGCCCACCATGCTACTCACGCGCTCCAGGGTTTCGCCGTCGAAGCCGAGCGCTTTCCCGACCTCGCGCGCCGCCGAACGTCCGCGATAGGTGATCACGTTCGCGGTCATCGCCGCGCCCAGCTTCCCGTAACGCTGGTAGAGATATTGGATCGCCTTCTCGCGATCGTCACCGCTGGGCAGATCGAGATCGATGTCCGGCCACTCGCCGCGCTCCTCGGAGAGAAAGCGTTCGAAGAGCAGGTCCATGCCGATCGGATCGACCGCTGTGATGCCGAGTGAATAACAGACCGCGCTGTTCGCTGCCGAGCCGCGCCCCTGCACCAAAATGCCCTGTTCGCGGCAGAAGCGCACCATGTCCCACACGATCAGGAAATATCCTTCCAGACCGAGCTTGGTGATCAGTCCCAACTCACGCTCGATCTGCCGTTGTGCCCGCTGCCACAGGTGCCGCTTCGCGGGATCGAGATAGCGCGCCCGCGCCCCTTCGTCGGTTCGTTTGCGCAGGAACGAAGCCATGGTCTCGCCTTCCGGCACGGGATAGCGCGGGAACTCGTAGCCCAAGTCGGTCAGCGAAAATTGCAATCGCTCCGAAAGTTCTTTGGTGTTGGCGATCGCCTCCGGCAGATCGGCAAAAAGTTTTGCCATGGTTTGCGGCGATTTCAGATGGCGCTCGGAATTTTTTGCGAGCAGCTTTCCTGCGAGGTCGAGCCGGGTGTGATTGCGGATGCAGGTGAAGACGTCGAGGATCTCGCGTTGCTGCGGCCTGGCATAGCGTGGAGCATTGGTCGCGAGCAGCGGAAGACCGTAGCTGCGCGCCAGCCCGATCGTGATTTGATTGCGCGCTTCTTCGCGACGGTCATAATGCCGCTGTACCTCTATATATAGGTTGCGCTCGCCAAAGATCCCCAGCAGTCGCTCGACGCAGCGCTTACCTGCTCCCTCGCCGCCAGCTTCCAGCGCCGCCGCCAAAGGACCATGCTCATCTCCGGTCAGGCACACTAATCCTTCCGCGTGCTCGCGCAACTCGTCCTCCGTCGCAACACATTCGCCCGGCTTGGCATGTTTCGGGACGCGCAGCTTCATCTTCGTGATCAAGCGGCAAAGGTTTTGATAGCCAGTGCGCGTCTCCACCAGCAAAGGCAGGGAAGTTGTCATCCTGAGCGAGGCGCTTTTGTTTTTGCCGAGCGAAGGATCTAGGCACGCCGGTTCGCGTAGACGCGCGAAAGGCGCGCATCCAAATTTCTCAACTGCAACGTCTGACCCAACGATCCCCCGCAACCCCAACCTTTTCATCGCCATGTGCAACCGCGGCGCGCCGTAAACGCCGTTGCTATCGAGCAGCGCCATGGCCGGCATACCGAGTTCAGCGCAGACCGCAGCCATCTCGTCCGGTGAAGACGCGCCTTCGAGAAAACTGAACGCTGAGCGTGCGTGCAGCTCCACGTATTCAGTCATAGCGCGCCTCCACGAACCAGCTCTCGCTCGCCAGATCGCGGTACATGCGATAAAGCGCCAACCCATTCTTCTGTTGCACCGCGACGTCCCACTCGTCGCGGCTCCAGCCGTCGTTGCTCCACCACTCACCCGATGTGCGCCACGGCCCCGCGCACGCCGTCACCTCGCCGCGCACGTTGAGGAACGACACCCGCACCGGCTCCCCGCCATGGGTCAGCACGTGGGCCCGCAGCGGCGGACGATACCGCCGCATCGCCAGCTTGCTTGCCCGAGAACTGCTGTTGGTTTTGTTTTTTCCGGCGACTGGCAACTGGGAACTGGCAACTGGCGCGAAGCGCCTTATCCGAAACGCATCCGTCCGATGCGTATCTAAAATCTCCGCGACTCCAAGATTCTTCTCTCCCACCACGCCCGCTATCCGCGCCAGCACCAGCTCCAATCGTTCCGGCTCCGGACTGGCCGCAAGAAATAGTCCGGTCTGCGATTGCCGCGGGCGAGCCGGCTCCATCTGTAAAAAGATCTTCCGTATCGGCGCCTGTGGCGGATGCGCCTCCAGATCGAGCTGCAAAAGTTTTAAAAACACCTTCGCATCGAGCATGGGGACGGGGAGCCGGATGCTGCGGAGATAATTTTTGTGACCGTCATCCTGAGCGAGCGCCGTTTTTTGCGCGAGTCGAAGGACCTGGGCGGTCTGATTTGCGCCCGGAGTCAGCTTCGCTGACTCCGGATGAAAGCGCGAAAAGACCGCATCCCCATTCTCCAACTCCATTCCCAATTGCAACTCATTCGTTGCCAGCGCCCGCGCCTGCAAACGCGCGCACAACGACTCCAGCATCCGGTTCAACACGAACGCCAGCGGCTCCAGCATCTCCAGCGGATGCTCCAACTCGGTCGCCTCTTCGAAATGCAGCGGCGGATCGGTCGGCACCAGCGGACGCGAACCTTCGCCGCGCGCCAGCTTTTGCAATCGCAATCCTTCCGCGCCCAATCGCTCACTCAGGGGGATTGGCGGCAGTTGCGCTAACGCCCGCAGGTTGCGGATGCCCCAGCTGTCGAGCGTCTGTAGGATCTCCGGTGCGGGTGCAAGTACGTCCACCGATAAAGGATCGAGCCGCAGCGCCTCTTCTCCTGGCGGGATCACTGTGATTCCGGCAAATCCGCGCGCCGCGTGCAGCGCAGTCTCCAAGTTCGCCGCCACCGCGAGCTGCGTCTCCAATCCGATCTCCGATATCTTGCGGCTGAGATCGCGCGCGATCTTCTGCGGAGTACCGAAGATGCGCTCCAGGCCGGCAATGTCCAGCAAGACAGTGTCTGCTGCCGCATCTTCAACCCGTGGTGAGAAGGCGTGCGCGCAATCCAGCAGGGCAGCATGGGCGGCAGCTTCCTGCTCTCTGGAGCGCGCCCGCAACACTACGCCCCGTGCTTGCTCCGCCTCCGCTTTGGTCAAGCCGACCACGGCTCCTGCCACTTGAGCCTTTGCATTGGCGATGATCACGCGTTCCTGTGGCGGTGCCCCTTCCAACACCGCCATAGGACGCTCGCGCAGAAGCGGTTCGGCGCGCACAATCGCTTCCAGCGCAAAATCGGGAATAAAGATGGCCGCAAACATGAGGACCGGTTTCTCGTTGCTCGTTTCTGGTTTCTCGAAAATCTCTTGTTGGAAGGTTTTTACGAAAAACGAGCAACCAGAAACGGCTTTAAGCGGTAGCTTTGAAATTAACCCTCGCCGACATGATTGCTTTTCGCTCCGCACTCGAGCGCACCACTTCCGCACCGATCTCCATCTCTCGCAATAACCTTGTGTGTGAAGGTTGAGCTGACGGCTGAATGCTGACTGCTGATTGCTCAAGACAAACCGCCAACCCAGCGCAGCTCTTTGCATACGGTTCCTGCTCAAAGACCAGCAGGGCAGTGTTAGTGTTCTCCACGGCGCGACGAAACCGGAACCACGTTGCCAGCGGCACGCGTCTCGCAACACTCGGCGGCACATCGTTCAGGTCGACGATCACCATGCCGAAGCCTCCCGCCTGCAAAAGCAGATCGGTAGCTTTCAAAACTTGCTCGAGGTTTGAAAATTTTGTTCCTGAGCAGCGGACCCACAGCAGCCGTGCGAGATCCACGCCTGCCGCCTCCGCCGATGCCGGATCGAAGGCGTCACTGGCATCCACCAGCACGCAACTTTCCTGCCGCGTTCCCGTCGCCTCAGCCAGTGCGGAAAGCATGATGCTGGTGCAGCCCGAAGACAGCGGAGCAGTGTCCATCTCTTTTTTTAGAGCAAATCCGCTGCGTCCCAACGAATTCACCACCGGACGCGGGCTGAAAACATCCAGCGGACGCGAGAAGAACTCAGTCACCGCGCCGCGCGGTACTCCTCCGGTCAGGCGGTCGAACTCCACAACCCCGGTCGGCACCTTCTCTGAAGGGGCAGGGGCTTGGAATCGCAAAGCATTAGGGAAACGGGGCGCTAATCGCGCCTCAACAGTGGCGCGTACGGCAGCGGAATCCATGGACACCTCGGGGGCCGCGGCAGGGCGCGCCAGGCAATAACGCGCCCGCTGCGGAGACTGCGAGCAACAATGCGGAAGGGAGAACTTTCGCCTTTTGTTCGCTACTTAAATAGGATTTTGCTACCGCTCGGGCAGGTTGTCAAGCGTTATCTCTTTTCGGATTATTAAAGCTCAGTCCGAGGAGCCCTCGCAAACAAAGGCGCCGGACCCGGGTGCGGTCCAGCGCCTTCGTATTCTTCTAGTACTCCTAGTGGACGTTCACGGTCACGGTGGTTTTCGCCGTGCCCTGATACATGTCGATCGCCACCACGGCGATGCGATGACTGCCCGCCGCGAGAGTGAATCGTTTCGCCACCTGGTCGTTCCACTTCTCGTATTTCTTCACTCCATCGACCCAGATCTCCAGGCGCCGAATGCCAGCCGGCGAGTTGCCGCTGGCTTTCACCAGCACCGGCGACGTTACGCTGGCGTTGTTCGCCGGACCGCACACCTTGGCCGCCAGATTGGCTGAGCTCGGCGGGGCACAGTTGGTGAATGCGCTGGTGTTGATGTCAGCACTCCATCCGCCGCCAAGCCATGTGGAGATAGCAAGGTCGTGGCGCGAATCAAGGTTCAGGTCGCGCGTCACCATGTCGGACGACTCGCACCCCGGCAGACCGCTCTGCGA
>Ga0137418_10001919_pt1 | contig 19061 bp, 13 predicted proteins | sample CZODoug3_1_2_16f_FD_122242 | JGI IMG/M metagenome (GOLD analysis project Ga0137418, IMG submission 122242) | Vadose zone soil fungal communities from Angelo Coast Range Reserve, California, USA - CZODoug3_1_2_16fungal (Hybrid Assembly) | ecosystem: Environmental > Terrestrial > Soil > Vadose... | reverse complement strand
CGACCTGCTGCGCGCCCGCGACGACCGGGCCGAGCAGAAGTCCGGCGGTGAGCAACACGTGTCTCATGGGCATCCTTGGAGAGTATGGTCGTGAGGTCGAAGCCCATACGCGCGGGGTCCGGGCTCGGTTTCGGCCTGCGACACGTGCGGTTCGTCTGTTCGGAAACTTGACAGGGAACCTAATCGGCGGGACGAACAGGGGTCAACCGCCGGGCGCCCGCTCCGCGCTGAGCCGGCGCGAGGGGATCTCGACCTTGATGAGGCGCGCGCTGCCGTCGAGCCAGAGGTGCACAACCTGATTGGGGCCGCCGGTGAGCGTGATGTGTCGCAGGGTCACGGGAGCACGATTCACCGTGGTTGGAGCCAGGCCCAGGTCCTGCACCTGCACCGCGTCGCGTCGCAAGCCACGCGGCACGATGGCGGTGAGCTCGCTCGGTTGGACCGCGGCGCGCCAGGCGGCGAAGAGGTACAGCGCGAAGACCGAGTCGTCGAGCACTACGGGACGGCCGCCGGCGGGGAACTCGCGCGCCCGCTCCGTAGTGCGCGCCACGAAGCGCACCGTGAACCGGCCGCGACCCAACTCGCCCAGGATGCGCACCGGTTGCCGCGGGTCGGCGACGTCGTATTGGAGCGTGGCGGGTAGCGTGTCGACCGTGACATCGAGGATGGGAGCCAGGACGACGACGGGTCGGGTGCGGTCGTAGCGGATCGTGGTCGCGAGGGTCCAACCAATGCCGCCGCGCGCGAGCCGCCCGTGGTTGAGGCGAAACGCCTCGCGCGCCACCTCGACCGTGTCTTCGCGCACGACGAATGTGCCCTCGTCGAGCGGCGCCTGGAGCAGGGCGAGTGCCAGGAGCCACGCGTTCACGCGGCGGCCTGCCCGAGAACTCGCGTGGCGAGGCACTCATAGATCATCTTGTACAGGCGCGCGCCCTTCTCGGCCGAAGCAAGCGAGGGCCGTCCCAGCGAGCCAGGTGACAGCGCGGGGAGGGTGCCGGTGGCGCCGCGGCGGTACCGAGCCCGCTGCCGGTCGGTGAGCAGGAAGTCCTGAGCCAGGTCCATGCGGACCAGCTGCGGCGCGAGATGCAGCAGCAGGGACGTATCGAGCTCGCCGCCGTGCATCGGGCCGGCGGGGTCATCCAGATGGCCGGTGAAGTCGAGCGAGAATACATCGGCGGTGAACACGCGGGCCCGCCTGGTACGGAGTGTGGACAGCGCTTCCTGGTGGGGATCGTGGCCGTGCGCGGTGAGGATGATGAACGTGCCCACGCCGGCTTGCTCCCACGAGCCCAACAGGTCATTCATCCAGCGGTGCAGCGTCTTGCGGCGCACGGCGGCGTTGCCGTGGTACGGGCGCTTCGTGGCGGTGTTGACGCCGTACTCCACGGTCGGCGCCCGCACGATGCCGAAGGCGGCGGAGAGATCGTCGGCGAGGTGCTCGACGATGATCGTGTCGCACCCGAGCGGCAGATGGGGCCCGTGTTGTTCGCAAGTGCCCACGGGCACCAGGAGTCGTGAGTCGCGCGCGAGGGCGGCGCGCACAGCCTCGGGGGTGAGGACCTTCAGGTGCAGCGGCTGCAGGGGCGGGGGGGTCATGCGGTAATCGCCGGGGGGCTGGCTGCCCTCGCCGCGGCCGAGTGGCTGCGCGGCAACGCCGCCGCCTGGGCGTGGATCGCGGGAGCCGCGGGTGTTGCGGCGGTCGCGCTCGCCTTGCGTCGGCCCCGCCGCCCGCTCGCCGCGGCCGCGGCGCTGACGAGCCTCGCGCTCGGCGTCGTGCTCGTAGCGGGCGCGCTCGAGGTCGCCCGCATCCAGTGCTGCTGGCCGGCGTTGCGGGAAGCCCGCGTGACGGCGGCGTCGCGCGCGCTGGCGTCGACGCTCGCCGACGCGATGGCCCAGGCGCGCCGGCTCGCCGAACGGGGCGGAACCGCCGCGCTGCTGCCGCGGGAGGCGGCGTTCGCGGAGCTGGCGCGAGCGACCGCCGGGGGGCCGGCCGGCATCGAGCGCGGCGTCGCCATCATGGGACGGGACGGCGAGCCCTTCGCCTGGGCGGGCCGACACCGCGCCATACCGGCTCCCGATACTGCCGAGCTGCGGGCCGTCATCACTCCATCTTACGCGCTGCTCGAGGCCCGGCGCCAGACGGCGATCGGGACCGCGGTCGGCACCGTGCTCCTCGGTGCCGCGCCCGCGCTCGCGGACCAGGATCGCTCGGTCGGCGCCGCGTTTGCGCGTGCGCACGGCGTGGGACTGCGCTTCTTCGCGCCGGGGCTCGGGCCACGCGACTCGAGTGCGTTCGAGATCTGCCAAGTCCCGCCCGGTTGCCAGTACGGCGACACGCTGCTCTCGGTCCTCACGATCCCTCCCGCGCAAGGCGATGCGAAACTCGCTGCCCTCGCGCGGACTGCTCGGCTCGCCGGCCTCGGCCTCGCTCTGACTCTGGTGTTGCTGCTCGGCGCGGCCCCCCCGGGCGCGGGGCGGTGGGGCGTCGTGCTCGTCGGTGCCTGGGCGTTGCTCCGTGCCCCGCTCGCACCGGGTGTCGGCCCGCCCGGCCTCTTCTCCCCCGCGACCTTCTACCGTCCCGCGGGTTTCGTCGGCGCGTCGGCGGGCGCGCTGATGGTCGTGGGAATCCTGGTACTCGTGGCGGCCGCGCTGCTGTGGCGCCGCGGTCTGCCGCGGCGCTGGTGGACCGGGGCGGCCGCGGGGTTGCTCCTCCTCGCGGCGCCTTACCTGGTCCGCTACTTCGGTCGCGGGATTGCGCCCCCGGCGGGCGGCGTGAGCTTCGCGCTGTGGCTATCCTGGCAGGCCGCGCTCGCCGTGACCGCCATGGCGCTGGTCCTGCTGGCGGCCGCGCTGGTTCGCGGCTCCGCGGAGCCCGAGCGCGTTCCGTGGTCGCTACGCATCGCGTGTGCGTGGGCGGCGCTCGCCGCGGTCGCCGGCCTGTGGCTCTGGAATCCGCACGACGCATGGCCGGAGTGGTACACCTTTCTCTGGTTGCCAGCGCTCGTGGGCGTGATTCTGCCGGCCCCCCGGCGTTGGGCACTCTCTGGCATCGCGATCGTTGCGGGGACCGCGGCCGCGCTGATCACGTGGGGCGCAGCGGTCGAAGGGCGGCTGCACCTTGCCAGCCGCGACGTGCAACGGCTCGGCCAAGAGGGCGACGCCGTCGCCGTGGCCCTGCTCGAGCATCTCGGTCAGCAGATCGCGGCCCGGCCCGCACCCCATACAGCGGGGGATCTGTATACGCTGTGGGCCGCCTCCCCGCTCGTCGCGCAGGATTACCCGGCGCTGCTCGCGCTGTGGGACGCGACCGGCCGTCCCGTGGCCGACCTGCCCCTGGCGAGTCTGGACCTCCCGCCGGCCGTGCTCGCGGCGTTCGCCGGGGAATCCGCGGTGGGACCACGTGTCGAGCCGGTCCCGTGGGTCCCAGGCATCCATTACGTCCTCGTCGTGCCGCTCGCTGGACGGAACGTGCTCACGGTCGCCGTCGGGCCGCGCACGCGCCTGCTCGCGCCCGATCGCACGGCGCGGTTTCTGCGCGGTGACCCCGGCGTCGAGCTTCCCTATATCATTTCGCTCTCGCCGCTGCCCAGCGCGCGTGACCGCGGTGCGGTCGTCGACACTATCGCTGGCGCGCGACTGGAGTGGCGTCGGGACGGGTGGGCGGCGCGCGGCGAGCGGCTGGTTGATTTGCCGGGCGGTTCGCGCCACGTGCACGTGCGCGTGGATTTGCGCGAGCCGTGGGCGCTGCTGGTGCGCGGGGCGCTCGTCGTACTGCTGGACGTGGCGCTGCTGGCCGGCGTGTGGCTGTTCGGGCTGATCGTGATGGAGGGGTGGCGGCCCCGCGTGCCGCCGCTACTCGCGACGCTGGGCACGAGCTACCGCGCGCGCCTCACCGCGGCCCTCATCGCGTTCTTTGTGCTGCCTGTGCTCGGATTCGCGGCGTGGAGCTTTGCCCGCCTGGCCGACGAGGCGCGTCGCTCGGGCGACCTCCTCATTCGCCAGACGCTGCGCGACGCGGTGGGCAGCGCGGGGGCCATCGCCAGGGACCGCCCCGAGGCGATCGGGACGTCCATCGCGGAGCTGGGCCACAGCCTCGACGCGGAGTTGTGGTTGTACCGCGGAGGCCGGCTCGTCGGAACGAGCTCACCGGTGATGGGCGAGCTTGGCCTCGTCGATCCGTTCCTGACGCCCCCGGCGTTTCTGCTGACGCTCGAGGACGAGTTGGAGCTCACGACCGACGCGCGCACGGCCGGACGGCCGACGCGCGTCGGCTACCGCGTCGTGGCGGCGGGGCCGCCGGGCGAGCAGGCGATCCTCGCCGCGCCCCAGCTGCTCGACGACGAGCGCGTCCGCCTGCAGCAGCAGGACCTCGCACTCGTGCTCGTGCTGGCGACGCTCGCGGGGTTGGGCGCGGCCACGTACCTCGCCGGCCTCGCGGCCGCTGGACTGGCGAAGCCGGTGGCCGCACTGCGCGACGCAGCGCTCGCCGTCGGGCGGGGCAGCGAGCCGCCGGCCTTCCCACCGGGGGCGCCGCGCGAGTTCGAGCCGGTGCTCTCCGCGTTCGGCCGCATGGTGACCGACGTCCGGCGCAGCCAGGCGGCGATCGAAGAGGCCCGCCACCGCACGGCCCAGGTGCTCGCCAACGTCGCCACGGGCGTGATCGCCGTGGACGATGCCCTGCGAGTGACCATGGCCAACCCGCGCGCCGCGGAGCTGCTGGGCGAATCGCTCACCCCGGGCGACGAGTTGCCGCGGGCGGCGTCCCCCGCGTGGGGTCCTGTGTGGCAGGCGGTCGCCGCGTTCGTGGCGGCGAAGGGCGACGCGATCGAGGAACGGGAATTCGAGATCGGCGGCCGCCAGATCCGTGTGCAGCTCGCTCTGCTCGGCCCCGCACCCGACGGCTGCGTCATCGCGCTCGACGACGCGACCGCCCTGACGCGCGCGGCCCGAGTCATCGCGTGGGGAGAAATGGCGCGCCAGGTCGCGCACGAGATCAAGAACCCGCTCACACCGATCCGCCTCGGCATCCAGCACCTGCAGCGCGTGAAACGCGGGGGAGGGGGCGCGGCCTTCGAGACCACGTTGCAGGAGACCGCGGAGCGTATACTCGCGGAAATCGACAGGCTCGATGGAATCGCGCGCGCCTTTTCCCGTTTTGGGGCGCCCGCGGCAGAGCAACTGCCGCTTGAGCCGGTGGACCTGACCGCGGCTGCCCGCGAGGTCGTGCAGTTGTACAGTCTGGGTTCCGGAAAGAAACGTGGCGCCGAGACGACGCGGTTCGAGGTGCGGGCGGCCGAGAACGGTGCCACGGCCCTCGCGCGCAAGGACGAGGTGAAGGAGGTACTGGTCAACTTGCTCGAGAACGCCCGCAATGCGGACGCCACGCAGGTCACGGTGAGCGTGCGAGACGGGGGGCAGACCGTCAGTGTTGCCGACGACGGTCGCGGCATCGCCCCGGAGGTTCTGCCGCGGGTGTTCGAGCCGACCTTTTCGACCACGTCCAGCGGCTCGGGGTTGGGGCTCGCGATCGCGCGCCGGCTCGTAGAAAGCTGGGGCGGTACCATCGCGCTCGACAGCGAGCCGGGGCGCGGGACGACGGTCACGCTGAGCCTCCGCCCGGTGACGCCGCTCACACCCCACAATAGTTGAAAGCGCGAGCGTTATATTGTCGGCGGTCTTTCCCCCGTCTTTGAGGTGACCCGTGCGACCTGGAGTCGTTGCCCTCGCGCTCGCCGTACTCGTCGCCGCCCCGGCTCGGCCGGCCCGCGCCCAGTTCTCCTTCGACGCGCGCCGCATCGGGATGGGCGGCGTTTCGTTGACGCGGGACGGCAACCTGCGGCGTTACAACCCCGCCTACCGGGCCGTGAAGGACCGTCCCGGCAGCGGCAACCCCAAGGTGACCATCCCGGTGCCGCTGGGGCTCATCCAGTTTTTCCACGATCACCCGATCAATAAGTTCGGCAGCGATCCGCTGTTCGATCCCAAATCGCCGAAGTTCAATCCGTTCGAGACCATGAATCTCGTTTTCAACCTGCCGATCTTCCTCGAAGTCAGGAAAGCGCCGACACCCACCAACGATGTCACCTTCACGGTTGGCAGGAACGCGTTTGTCCTCGACCTCGGCGCCGCACAGATCCTGGTCCCCGAGGATGAGTTCGGACTGGGAGGCACGAGCCGCCTGCTCGACGTGGGGTTCGGCATCAAAGGCTTCCGCTTCGGCGTGCAGGGGTTCGAAAATCACGACGTCGGGTTCCTGCTCGGGGACTCGCTCCGCGCTTTCCTGAAGAATGCGGACTCGGCGCGCACCAATACGACGTACAACGTGTTGGGCGACGGCATCGTGCAAGCGGGCGTTGCCCCGACGCTGAGCTTCTCGGGCCGGGTGACCGGTGTGGGCAGCGACAACCAGGACGGTGTGTACCTCGGTGCCGCCGTGCGCTCGTACTACGGCGCCGCGTACTTCCGGGCCGTCGGGTCGGGCGGCTTCACCACCGGCGACACGTTGTTCGCCGGCGCCAACCCGGTTACGCCGCAGCTCGAGGCTCTGACCTATCGCGACAACGACGCGACCAAGTCGTTCGGTCAAGGCATCGGCGGCGACGTGGGCGTCGTGTTCATCTCCGGCCCGATGGAGGTCGGCGTGGGTGTCAACGACATCGGCGCCGAGCTGACCTGGAAGGATACGCGAGTCGACAGCTCCTACTTCGACACCGCGGGCGACTCGATCGTTACCAGCACCGTCAGAAACCATGTCCAGTCCAAGACCAAAATGCCGGTCAGCTATATCGCCAACGCGTCGATCCATATGGGGACGGGGACGACCGTCGGGGGCGACATCGTGAACAGCGGCCGCGGCACCGTCATCCACGTCGGCGGCGAGCAGCGCCTCGGCATGCTGGCGTTGCGTGGCGGCGTGTCGCGCGACCAGCGCAAGAAGATGCAGTTCGGGTTTGGCGGGGGCCTGCGGCTCGGGCCGATCGGCCTGGACGTAGGCTTCTGGACGCACAGCAATTCGTTTGCCGACAAGCGTGGCATCACCATGGCCACGTCCATCTCGCTCTATTAGGGAACCGCCATGAAAGCGACTGCTCCCGCCCTCGTTGTCGCGGCCGCGCTGCTCTCGGCGGCCTGTGGCCAAGGGCGCGCGATCTTCAACGTCGACGTGTTGAGCTTCATGAAGCCGTCCGGCAAGGACACGGTCCACTACAATCTGCCGACCGTGCTGGCCTTCTCGGCCGACTCGTTCATCACGCCGCAGAAGGTGACGCTCCCCCCCGGCCTGGGAAAGTCGAGCGTGGACAGCGTCCAGGTGACGGCGGCGGCGCTGATCGAGAACCAGACCGGGACCGGGTCGATTGTATTTCAGGTGTACTTCGCCAAGGACTCGGCCGCCGTGTACGGGACCGCGGCCTACATCACCGGGAATGGGACCATCTCGGGGACGCAGCCGTCCACGGTTCCGTTGCTGCCGCCGACCTCGGTGTCGCTCGCGGACAGCGTGTTCAATGCGGACCAGCTGTGGGTCGGCGTGCACGCAGGCATCTCCAAAAACGCCGGAGCGGACCTGGTGGGGCGGGTGCGGCTCACTACGGTGACGCTGCGGATCGTCCTGCAGGACAAGTTCTTCTAAGATCGGTCTGATGAGCCGACGCCTCACTCGCGAGGCGTCGGCTGTATATTTTCCCCCCGTGAGCACCCGACGCCCCACCGTGACCGTCGTCGTGGGCGGCGTGCCGGTGGGAAGCACCCACCCGATCGTCGTCCAATCCATGACCAACACCGACACCGCCGATGTGGCGGCGACGGTGGCACAGGTGCGGGCGCTGCATCAGGCGGGCAGCGAGATTGTGCGCGTGACGGTGAACAACGACGCGGCGGCCCGCGCCATTCCCGACATCGTCGGCCAGGTCGACGTACCTGTCATCGGTGACTTTCACTATAACGGCCATCTCCTGCTGACCAAGTATCCCGACTGCGCCCGCGCCCTCGCCAAGTACCGTATCAATCCCGGCAACGTCGGCGCCAAACGCCGCGACGACAACTTTCGCACCATCGTCCAGGTCGCGGTGAACGAAGGCAAGCCCGTCCGCATCGGCGTGAACTGGGGCAGCCTCGACCAGCAGCTCCTGACCGAGATGATGGACGCGAACGCCGCGCTCGCGGAGCCGCGCGAGGCGCGCGACGTGACGATGGACGCCATGGTGGCGAGTGCGATGCGCTCCGCGGAGCTCGCCGAGGAGGTCGGTCTGCCGCACGACCGCATCATCCTCTCCGCCAAGGTGTCGGGCGTGCAAGACCTGGTGGACGTGTACCGCAAGCTCGCCACCCTGTCCGACTATCCGTTGCACCTGGGGCTGACCGAAGCGGGGATGGGGACCAAGGGCGTGATCGCGAGCACCGCCGGCCTCGCCATCCTGCTGCAGGAGGGGATCGGGGACACGATCCGGGTCTCGCTCACCCCTCGGCCGCAGGGCGATCGCACCGAGGAGGTGCAGGTCGCTCAGCAGGTCCTGCAGTCGCTCGGGCTACGCAGCTTCACGGCGCAGGTGACCGCGTGCCCGGGCTGCGGTCGCACCACGTCCACGTTTTTCCAGGAGATGGCCGAACAAATCCAAACCTATCTGCGCGAGCAGCGACCGGTTTGGAAGGAGCGCTACCCCGGGTCTGAGGAGCTGCACGTTGCGGTCATGGGATGCGTCGTGAACGGGCCGGGGGAGTCGAAGCACGCCGACATCGGCATCTCGCTTCCCGGTACCGCCGAGGAGCCCCGCGCTCCCGTGTACGTGGACGGCGCGTTGAAGGTCACTCTGAAGGGCGACGCGATCGTCGCCGATTTCCTGAAGATCCTGGCGGAATACGTCGAAGCCCGCTACGCGATCCGCGTGCCCAGCGGTACGTCGCGATCCGGCTGAACCAACACGATGTCCCCCGCATCGAGAATGACGCCGAGCGTCAGCACCTCCGAGAAGTAGTTCGCGATCTGGCGCGGCGGAAAGTTGACGACCGCCAGGACCAGCCGGTCCTTTAGATCGTCCGCCTGGTAGTACTTCGTGATCTGAGCGCTCGATGTCTTGACCCCGAGCTCGGGGCCGAAGTCGATGCGGAGCCGGTAGGCCGGCTTCCTTGCCTGTGGGAAGTCGTCTACCTGGACGATCCGTCCCACACGGATATCGACCTTGGCGAAATCGTCGTACGTGATCTGCGCCATTCTCCCTCCGAAATGTCCCCTTTTGAGGTCAGCCGGGCATCCTTCCGCGCGGTCACGATTCCGCGAGAAACGTAGCGCCGGCGGTGCTTTTCGGCGCGTTGCGGCAATTGGCACGTGCGTTGCCTTACCCCGGGCGTCGGCCTTCACCACCCCTACACCGGACGGCTTTATGCGGCGCATCATCGGCCTGGCGCTCACGCTCGTGACGACGACGTCTCCCCTGTTCGCCCAGCGTTCGGGTCGGCCCTCGGGGCTGCGTGAGGTGCGCGATGGAGGCAGCGCGGGGCTCACGGTCGTCGTGGCTCAACCGCTCGGCGATTTCAGCCGCACCGGCGACGTCGCGGCGGGGCTCACGGGGTTCGTCGTCGTCGGCCTCGACCGCAGCGCGAGCGTCGGTCTGCGTATCGATGGTTCCTACCTCGTGTACGACTCCTATTACCGGAGCAACGGCATTTCCACGGCATCGTCGATCGGCTCGCTCGCCATCGGACCGCAGATCACTCTCGGACGCGGCCCGATCCGGCCCTATGGGTTCGCGACGTTGGGGGGCTCGCTCTTCTGGTCGTCTGTGAGCAACAACGACAGCTACTGCGGCTGCTACGACAGCGACGTGTTTTACGTCAACGGCCGGTTCACGACCGTGACGCAGGTCGGCACAGGACTCATGATCGCCGTGTCGCGCCGCCGCTCGGTCGCGCTCGACCTGGGAGTGCGGGACGTGCGCCACGAGCGCGTCCGGTACGTTCCTGCAGGAGGCATCACCGAAAATTCGGATGGCAGCTTCAGCGTGGAGCGGGTTGAAACGCCCGTCCGGATGCGGGTCTTCCAGATTGGGGTGTCGGTCGGAATCCGGTAACCGTCAGTCGGCTGAAACAGGCTCGGGCAGGGGCGTCGGCGCCACGCGCCGCCCAAGCCGCTGCTGCAAGGCATCGAGGTACGTGTAGAACACCGGCGTAACGTACAGCGTGACGAGCTGTGAGAACGCGAGTCCACCGACCACGGCGAGGCCCAGCGGTCGGCGCGACTCGGCGCCCGAGCCCCACCCGATCGCGATCGGAAGCGTCCCCATCAGCGCCGCCATCGTCGTCATCATGATCGGCCGGAACCGGACGCTGCAGGCCTCGAGAATCGCATCGCGCGGCGACTTCCCCTCGCGCCGCTCGGCTTCCAGCGCGAAGTCGATCATCATGATCGCGTTCTTCTTCACCAATCCCACCAACATGATGATCCCGACGAAGGCGTAGACGCTCAGCTCCGTGCCGAACAGCAGCAGCGTCAGCAGCGCGCCGAAGCCCGCGAACGGGAGCCCCGACAGAATCGTGAGCGGGTGAATGAAGCTCTCGTAGAGGATCCCCAGGACGATGTAAATCACGGCGACCGCGAGGAGGAGCAGGAACAGCAACCCCTGCTGGCTGGCCTGGAACGCCTGCGCTGTGCCCGAGAAGCCGGTGCTGATCGTGGACGGCAGAATCTGCCCGGCCGCGCGCTGGACCTCGCTCACGCCGGCGCCGAGCGCGACGTTGGGCGCCAGGTTGAACGACAGCGTAACCGAGGGGAGCTGGCCGCTGTGGTTCACCGTGAGGGGACCGAGGCCCGGCGTCATGGTGGCCACGGACGTGAGGGGGACAAGCGTCCCCTGCTGGGAGCGGATGTAGAGCAGCCGCATCGCGCTGAGGTCGAGTTGGTACTCGGGAAGCAGCTCCTGAATCACCCAGTACTGGTTGTTGTCGGTGTAGATCGTCGAGACCTGGCGCGACCCGTACGCGTCGTACAGGGCCTCCTCGATCTGCTGCACCGTTACGCCGAGCCGGGCGGCACGGTCCCGGTCGATCTGGACCCGCGCCTGTGGATTCTTGATCTGCAGATCGGTGGTGACGTCCTGCAGGATCGGAACGGTGCGCAATCTGGCCTCGAGCCGCCCCGCGCTCTCATACAACGCGGCGATGTCCGCGCCTTGCAGGGTGAACTGATACTGGGCCTTGGCACTGCGCCCGCCGATCCGGATCACGGGGGGGACCTGCAGGTAGGTGCGGATCCCGGGGATCGTCGCGAGCTGGGGCTGCAGCTGCCGCACAATCTCGTCCGCCGAAGGGCGCTGGCTGCGCGGCTTCAGGCGCAGGGTGATCTGCCCTTGATTCGTCGTGCCTTGCCCGACGCGCGACATGTAGTGGTCGACGTACGGATTCCGGCCGATCACCTCGGCGACGGCGAGCTGGTGGTCCACCATGGCGTCGTACGAGCTGCCCTCCAACGTTTCGGTCGAGCCCTGGATCGTTCCGGTGTCTTCCGTGGGGATGAAGCCCTTCGGGACCAGGACGAACAAGCCGGCTGTGCCGAGCAGGATCGCGGCGGAGAACGCGAGGCTGGCGGGCCGGTGATCCATGACCCACACCAGGGTCCGCTGGTAGGCGCCGAGCACGCGTTGGTACACCCGCTCGCTGGCCTCGTAGAACCGCCCATGCCGCTCATCGCGCGAGGGGCGCAGGAACCGGCTGCACAACATCGGCGTGAGCGTGAGGGAGACGAACCCGGAGACGAGGATCGCGATGCCGATCGTGACCGCGAATTCGTTGAACAGCCGGCCGATGAGCCCGCCCATGAACAACACGGGGATGAACACCGCGGTCAGGGAGAGGGTCATGGAAATGATCGTGAAGCCGATCTCCCGCGCGCCGTCCAGTGCCGCCTGCATCGGCGGTTTCCCCATCTCCATGTGGCGCACGATGTTCTCGAGCATCACGATGGCATCGTCCACCACGAAGCCGACGCACAGCGTCAGCGCCATCAGCGACAGGTTGTCGAGACTGTAATTCAGCAGGTACATCACCGCGAAGGTGCCCACGATCGACAACGGCAGGGCGAGACTCGGAATCACGGTGGCCGAGAGGTTGCGCAAGAACAGGAAGATGACCAGCACCACCAGGACCAGCGTGATGAACAAGGTCACCTTCACGTCGTCCACCGACTGGCGGATCGACAACGATCGATCGTAGAGCGTGTTGACCTCCACCGACGCGGGCAGCTGCGGAATCAGCGTCGTCATCGTCTGCTTGATGGCGTCCGCGACCTCCACCGTGTTCGTGCCCGGTTGGCGCTGGATCGCCAGCGTAATCGCCCGTGCGCCATCGAACCAGCTCGCGTTCTTGTTGTCTTGCACGTCGTCCAGCACGCGGGCGACGTCCTGCAGTCGCACCGGTGCGCCGTTGCGGTAGGCGATCACCAGCGAGCGGAACTCGGGGGCGCTTTCGATCTGCCCGTCGGCCCGGACCGTGTAGGCGCGGTGCGGGCCCCACAAGATGCCCGTCGGCAGATTCGGATTCCCCGATTGGATGGCGTTACTCACTTCGTCGAGGCCGATCCCGCGCGCCGCCAGGGCCGTCGGGTCGATCTGGATGCGTACGGCATACTTCGCGGCGCCGAAGACCTGCACCTGGGCGACACCGGTCACGGTGGACAGGCGCTGCGCCAGGAACGTTTCGGCGTACTCATCCAGCGTCGAGAGCGGCATCGTCTTCGACGTCAGCGCATAGAACAGAATCGGCGAGGCCGCGGGGTTCACCTTTTGATACGAAGGCGGCTGGATGTCGGGTGGCAGCTGACGCAACGTCTTCGAGATCGCCGCCTGCACGTCCTGGGCGGCCGCATCGATGTTGCGCGTCAGGTTGAACTGCAGCGTGATGTTCGTGCCGCCCTGGCTGCTCGACGACGTCATCGCGTCGATCCCGGCGATGGTCGAGAATTGTTTCTCGAGGGGGGTCGCGACCGCGGACGCCATCGTTTCCGGGCTCGCGCCCGAGAGTCCCGCCGATACCTGGATCGTCGGATAGTCGACGTTGGGCAAATCGCTCACCGGCAGCAGCCGGTACGCCATGAGGCCGAAAAAGAGGATGCCCAACATCACGAGCGTCGTCGTGACGGGCCGCCGGATGAACAGGCCGGAGATGCTCACTGCTGCGCCGCCTCGGTCTTGGGTCCGGCACGGATGTCGACGCGTGCGTCGGCGGTGAGTCGCAGCTGTCCGTCGGTGACCACGAGCGTCCCCGGTGGGATGCTGTCCGCCAGCACTGCGACGCTGTCCACCGTGCGCGTCACCGTCACTGAGCGTTGCTCGGCCGTACCCTCCGCGGTGATGAGGAAGATGTATGTACCCTGCTGGCCCGTCATCACGGCCTGGGCCGGGATCACCACCGCGTCGTTCTGGATATCGAGCACGAGGGTCACCTCCACGAACTCACCCGGCCAGAGCGCGCCGTCACGGTTCGGGAAGCGCGCCTTGAGCAGGACCGTCCCCGTCGTCGTGTCCACTTCATTATCCATGAACGAGAGCACGCCCTCGGCCGGGACGGCGCCGTCGCGCGACGCGCGCGCGAACGCCGGCAGCACGCGCCCCGCCCGGCGGCGCAGGTCGGGGATCTGCGCCGCGGGCACCGAGAAGCGCACCAGGATCGGGCGCAGCTGGTTGATGGTGACGAGCGATGTACCGGTGGCGCGCACGACGTTTCCCTCGTGCAGTTGCAGGCGGCCGGTGCGTCCCCCGATCGGCGCCCGGATCGTCGCGTATTCGACGTTGAGCCGAGCTACCGACAGTGAGGCAGAGTCGGCCTGCACGGTCGCCGCCAACGCGTCGGCAGCCGCCCGTTTCTGCTCGTAGTCCTCCTGCGTGACCGTGTTGGTCTGCGCGAGTATCCGATACCGCTCGGCCTCGCGAGCGGCATTCACAGCCTGCGTCAAGTCCCGCAGCAGCGTCGCCTCGGCTTGCTGCGCGGCCGCGCGGTAGGGCCGGGGGTCGATCTCGAACAAGACCTGGCCCGGCCCCACTTCTTCGCCTTCCGCGAAATGCACCCGCAGGAGCGAACCGCTCACCTGCGACGTCACGTCCACCGTCCGCATCGGTTCCACCGTACCGGTGGCCCCGATCTGGTAGGGGACGGCCCGGCGCTCGACCCGCGCGACGCTCACGGGGACCTTGGGCGCCTGGGCCCCCTGCCGAGAGGAGCAGGCGACGGCGGTGAGACCAGCGAAGCACAGCAACCAGCGTGTAGGCGATCGAAGCGGCACGTCGACTCCCCGATCGGGGTTGGGGACACCTACATACGCATAACCTGGCCCCGGCGTGGGGCTTCGCGCTGATTCGGTGCGCGGCGCAGCGTTTTGCCTACCTCCCGCCGGTGCGCCGGCGGTACCCTCGGGGCATGCTGGCCCGCGTCCGCTCCGCTGCCGTGCTCGGTATCGACGCCTACCTGGTCGAGGTCGAGACCGACATCGCCAACGGTCTGCCCACGTTTGTGACGGTGGGGTTGCCGCAGGGAGCCGTCAAGGAGGGCCGCGATCGGGTCTACGCCGCGCTCGCCAACACGGGCTTCACGTTTCCCCTCAAACGCATCACCGTGAATCTCGCCCCGGCCGACATCCGCAAGGAAGGGTCCGCGTTCGACCTTCCGATTGCCCTGGGCATTCTCGCAGCCACCGAGCAAGTGGACGGGACCCGGCTGGGGCGAGTGGCGGTGCTGGGCGAGCTAGGCCTCGAGGGAGCCGTCCGCCCCGTCCGCGGCGCGCTGCCGGTCGCGCTCGCCGCGCGAGCCGCGGGGGTCGAGGCGCTCATCCTGCCGCGAGAGAACCTGCCCGAGGCGGGCGTCGTGGAGGGGTTGCGCGTGCTCGGCGCCGGCTGCCTCGCCGAGATCGCCGAGTTTCTGGACGGCAAGGCGGAGCTGCAGGGGGCCGCGGTCGACGTCGCCCGGCTGTTCGCCGAACGCGCCCAGGACGACGTGGACTTTGCCGAAGTGAAGGGTCAGGCGCACGCCAAGCGGGCGCTCGAGGTCGCGGCGGCGGGGGGGCACAACATCCTGATGGTGGGTCCTCCAGGGTCGGGGAAGACGATGCTGGCGCGCCGGCTCCCGACGATCCTCCCGAGGATGAGTCTCGACGAGGCGCTCGAGACCACCAAGATCCATTCTGTCGCGGGGACGTTGCCGCTGGGTGAGTCGCTCGTGGCGCGACGGCCGTTCCGGGCTCCGCATCACACGATCAGCGATGCCGGCCTGATCGGTGGAGGGTCGTATCCGCGGCCGGGGGAGGTGAGTCTCGCGCACGGCGGCGTGCTGTTCCTGGACGAGCTGCCCGAGTTCCGGAAGAACGTGCTCGAGGTGCTGCGCCAGCCGATGGAAGATGGCGTCGTGACGATCGCGCGCGCCGCGATGAGCCTCTCCTATCCAGCGCGGTTCATGCTGGCGGCGGCGATGAACCCCTGTCCCTGCGGCTGGTTCGGCGACCCGCACCATGCGTGTGCCTGCGCCCCGGTGGGCGTGCAGCGCTACCTGGCGCGCGTGTCGGGTCCGCTGCTCGACCGGATCGACCTGCACCTCGAGGTCCCGGCCGTGAAGTACCGCGCGTTGGCGGGAGAGGGCGGCGGAGAGCCGAGCGCCGCTGTGCGAGAGCGAGTGGACCGGGCGCGGGTGGTGCAACGGGACCGCTTCACCCATCGCCCAGGGGTGTACGCCAACGCGCACATGGCGCCGCGCGACATTCGCGCGCACTGCCGCGTCACGGACGGCGCCGACGCGCTCCTCAAGACCGCGATCACGCGGCTCGGTCTCTCGGCGCGGGCGTATCATCGCATTCTGAAGATCGCCCGTACCGTCGCCGATCTGGACGGCGCGCCCGGTCTCCAGCCGAAACACGTGAGCGAGGCGATCCAGTATCGCAGCCTGGATCGCCGGGGGGTCTGACGCTATGATGTGACATGCCCGACGTGCCGCAGTGGGCCCGTGTCCGAGGCGACGTGAACTGCAACGTCCGGCGTGGTGCGTGGTACGAAGTCCTGCGCCTCACGCCGGACGAAGCGGTTCTCGACGTAGACAAGCGTCCCTTCAGCGTCCCCCGGTCATCCCTCCAGGTCGTGCCCGTGCGACCACAGCGCTGGTCCGTCGTGGCGCGCCCTTCGGACGCGGTCAACGTCCCGCTCAGCTGGGGATCACGCTACGCCGTCTGCCCGGGCTGCAGCGATCGCTCGCCGCTCAAGGCGCAACCCGCTGAGCTCCGCTGCGGCCGCTGCGGTGGCGTCTTCGCCGTGGCGTGGGATGACCCCTACTGACACAGGCCTAATTGTGGATCACGATGCTCCCTCCGCCCAGCACCGTCGTCGCGGGCGCACCGTCGCCGCGCCCCATCTCACTGTCATACACGACGCGGCCCGTGCTGCTGTCCCAGATCTTGATCCGGAACCTGTCGAGTCCGTCCCCGCCGACGTCGCCGTCGACAGCCGAGACCAAGAACGAGAGGTCACCGGCGCCGTCGATCGTGCCCGACCCTTTGAAGCGCAGCTTGGAGCCCGAGACGACCAGCCAGTCGTGACTCGTGCTGTGGAACTGCAGGTCCGCAATCCGGAAGTTGAATTCCAGGTTGCCGCTCGGTACCGTCGCGCCGCGGTGATAGCGGGACACGAACCCGAACGTCGCCTTGCCCGCGAGGCTGGGGTTCGCGGCGTACGCGCCGGCCGGCGAGTCGATCCAGCCGCCACCGGTGACGAAGCCCGCCACGACGTCGAACACCACGACGAACTCAAAGACGGACCGGCCGGCCCCGCCGTCCTTGTCGGTCACGGTGAGTGCGACGCTGTACACGCCCGCCGAGCCGTACGCATGGCTGGCGCTTGCCGAGCCCGAACCGCCGGCCTCGGCGACATTGGGGCTCGATGAGGTGCCGTCGCCCCAGTCGATCGTCCCGGTATGCGTGTCGAGCACGCCGGGGTCACTGAAGCTGGCCGTGACCGGCACGGGCGTGCCGACCTCCAGAGGGTCGACGGGGGCAGTGAGTGTCCCGACCGATGGCGCGACGTTTTCAATGTTCGCCGTAGCGCTCGCCGTGCCGACCAGGCCACGCCCGTCCCCTACCGTGAGTGTGACCGGATAGCCGCCGAGTCGGTTGTCGGCGTAGATGTGGTGCGGCGTGGCGCCCGCGCCGTGCGGGGTGCCGTCGCCGAAGTCCCAGTCATAAGTGAGCTGATCGCCGTCCGGATCCGAGGACGCGGTCCCGTCGAACGATACGGGCGATCCTTCATCAGCCGAGTAGGGGCCGGCGGCGTTCGCTATCGGTGAATGGTCGACCGGCGTGACGACTCCCCCGCCGAACGCGATGTTGTCGACGCCTTCGGCTTGCCCGGTCGGCGCAGCGATGCGAATTCGCGTGATGACTTCGTTGGCGCTCACGCCCCAGAAGGACCCGGCGTTGGTGCAGGGCGCCGTGGCGGAGCTGATGAGACCGTTTTGCCCGAAGACGTCGATCTGGCAGACGTCATCGCGGAAGTACGCGACCAGGTCCATGCCCACAGCGGTGACGTTGCCGCCCGTGAACTCGATGACGAAGACGTCGGCGAAGTCACCGGCGACGATTGTTTTCGACACGGCGCCGCCGAAGCCGGGCCCCAGGAGCGCGATCTCGGCGCCCCCCGCCGGCAGCTCGGAGTTGAAGCGCACGCCGGAGGCGATTTCTCCCGGATGGAAGCAGTCATTGTCGCTGGTCGCGTCCAGCGGTCCCGGACACCCCACAGCGTCGCGGTCGGCCACCCGGCCTTCCTCGAAGTCTTCTACCGGGAGGTCGGGAAACTGCGCGAGGAAGGCGGCACGGTCGTCGAACACAGCCGTCAGCTCGGCCTGAATGGGCAGGAGCGGGGTTTCGGTCGGGGCTTCGCAGCTGATGAGTGTGAGAGCGAGCAACGAGCCGACGGCAGCGAGGCGAGACGAGCGTTTCATAGCCCCCCCTTGGTAAAAAGAGCTTCCTTAGGGACTGCTTTCGTACGTCTGCTGGGGGCGCTGCCTCACTTAATGGCTGTGTGACGGCCGGCGGGCGGTGATGTGTGTCACCCGGGCTCACGCGACTCGCGGAGGATGTTGGGGATGCAGCAGTTGTAGCGGAGCCAGCCCTACGCCGGATCCGATCCCGTCAACAACTTGTACGCCGCCTTGAGCTGCTGGCGTTGACCGACAACGACGAGCACGTCGCCGGCGGCGAGGCGAAACGTCGCTTCGGGGGTCGCGATGTCGCTCTCGCGGCGACGTACTGAGAGCACCAGTGCTCCGGTGCGCGAGCGCAGCCCAGTCTCCGCGAGCGTCTTGCCCGCCGCGGGTGCGGTGGGCGCGAGCGGGATACGCTCGATGTGCATCTGCGGCATCGCGCCCAGCGTGCCCGACAACGTGATCCGCGGCTTCGCGCCCGGGCGCAGTGCCTCGTAGTGCGATGCGCGGATCTCGGCCACGAGCCGGTCGATTTCGTCGCGCGGCACGTTGTAGTGAGCCAGCACGCGTGCGAAGATCTCGATCGACGTCTCGAACTCCTCGGGGATCACGACGTTGGCGCCGAGGCGCGTGAGCTCGGGGATTTCGATCACGTATCGCGTGCGCGCGATGATATAGACCTTGGGATTGAGCTCGCGCGCCACGCGCACCATGCGGCGTGTGGCCGCCGGATCGGAAATCGCGATGACAAACAGCCGGGCGCGCTCGAGGCCCAACGCGCGGAGGATCTCTTCGCGCGTCGCGTCGCCGTAGAAGGCCGGCTCTCCCTCGGAGCGCGCCTTGCGCACGGTCTGCGCGTTCAGCTCGACGATGAGATAGGGCGCGTGGATCGAGCGCAGCGCGGCCGTGAGGTTGCGGCCGTTGAGACCGTACCCCGCAACAATGACGTGATCCTTGATTTGCTCGTGCACCGGAGCGAGGTCGCGGGGCCGGAAGCCGGGCAGCAGCCGGTCGAGCGGGACGACCTTCTCGAGCGCGTCGAGGATCGTCGGACCGCCCTGCAGCAGGAACGGTGTCACCAGCATCGTGATCACGGCGACGCCGAGGAATTGTTGATACAGTAG
>Ga0137418_10001918_pt1 | contig 19067 bp, 14 predicted proteins | sample CZODoug3_1_2_16f_FD_122242 | JGI IMG/M metagenome (GOLD analysis project Ga0137418, IMG submission 122242) | Vadose zone soil fungal communities from Angelo Coast Range Reserve, California, USA - CZODoug3_1_2_16fungal (Hybrid Assembly) | ecosystem: Environmental > Terrestrial > Soil > Vadose... | reverse complement strand
TACGGCAACCGCAAGTGCCTTCCAGGTGAAAAAGAAAAGCGCGACACCGGCTAGGATATGAAACATCAGCATGAAAAGGGTAGTGCTCCAGATAATCGGCTCTTTAAAAGTACGATCGGTGGTCGCACGATCGGTTTTATGATTGCTCATGTGGCTGGACCCTCGGTTGGTTTCTGTCTCTAAGGGCAACGCTAGCAGAGAACTAAACCCGCTTCTGTAATAGTTATGTAATCCCTGCGCGTGATCGTTACCGACGTAATGCAGGTTCGTTTTGAGTGTCAAGGAAACCGCGATTTTGCAAGGGATTTTGACTCGCCCTCGGTTCTCCGATAGCCTTAACAATTCCCCAAATGAACACAACTTCGCCAACAGTCTCAGTCGAAGGCCTGAAGAAGTCCTACGGCGATAACGAAGCCGTCAAAGGCATCGACTTCTCGATTCAACCCGGGGAGGTCTTCGGTCTATTAGGACCGAACGGTGCAGGGAAGACCACGACCATCGAGATTCTCGAAGGACTGCGGCCGCGGTCCGCAGGTCGCGTGGAAGTTTTAGGTTTCGATCCCGACCGCCAGCGCGATCAACTGAAAGATCGTATCGGTGTCTGTCTGCAGGCTACCAATCTTCCTGAAAAAATCCGGGTTCGAGAGGCGTTGCAAACCTTCTCGTCCTTTTACACGCGCAACGTGGACGCAGCCCAACTCCTCAAGCGTCTCCAGCTCACGGAGAAGCGCGACGCTTTCTACGGCACCCTCTCCGGAGGTCAGAAGCAGCGCCTCGCCCTCGCCCTGGCTCTGATCAACGACCCGCAACTGATTTTTCTCGACGAGCCCACCACCGGCCTCGACCCACAAGTTCGCGCGGAAATCCATCTACTCCTGGAGGAACTCAAGAGCGAGCGCCGTACCATCCTCCTAACCACCCACTACATTGAAGAAGCCGAGCGCCTCTGCGACCGCGTAGCCATTATCGACGAAGGTCGAATCGTAGCCATCGATACGCCGCGTAAATTGCAAGCGCAGAGCCGCAACACTTCCAGCATTGTGGTGATGTGCGCCACGCCTTTTCCCCAACAGCGCCCGGCATGGGCTGAAGCTACACAGAGCGCGGTCGACCAGGGTGGGCGCACGCTCACTGTACACTCACGCCGCCCCGCTGCCACTCTCGTCGACCTCGTCAAATGGATTGACCAGCAGGGTTTGGAACTCACCGACATCCACCTGAAGCAGCCGACGCTCGAAGACTTCTTCATTGAGTTGACCGGGAAGAGCCTCCGCGAATGAAAAAGTACCTCGCTCTGATTTCTCTCGACCTGCGGCTCGCCTTGCGGCAGAAGTCCGTCATCTTCTTCAACTATCTGCTGCCGCTCGTGTTCTTTTTTGTGTTCGCGTATTTCATGCAGGCCGGGCGCGGCGCCGGTATTACGCGCGTGATCCCGTTGGTCGTTGTCTTCGGTACTTTGGGCAGCGGGCTGTTCGGCGCTGGCATGCGCGCGGTCCAGGAACGGGAAATGAACATCCTGCGTCGCTACAAAGTTACGCCCATTTCACCATTGCCACTTCTGACGGCGTCTACTTTCACAGGCTGGATTCTCTTCATGCCCAACATCCTGCTCATCTTGGCATTGGCCCATTTTGTTTACGGAATGCCCTGGCCGCCAACCTGGGTGTCGCTCCTGGCCTTCATCTCCCTGGGGATTGTCGCATTCCGCTCCATTGGCCTCATTCTTGCTTCTGTAGCCAATTCGATGCAGGAGAGCCAAATCCTTATCCAGCTGACCTATCTCCCCTTGCTATTCCTGAGCGGTGCGACGTTCCCGACGACCATGTTTCCCATGTGGTTGCGGGTGGTCACAAGATTCATCCCCACCACGTATTTGGTTTTGGGTGTTCAAGGTATGTTGTTGCGGAACGACAGCCTTGCGCAAAACCTTGAGCCGGCTGGAGCCTTGCTCGTTGCGACAGCTGTCGGCCTCTTCGTTTCTTTAAAGCTGTTCCGTTGGGAAAAGGAAGAGAAGGTCCGAACTGCGTCGAAACTCTGGCTCGTCGCGGCCATGGTGCCATTTGTTTTCTTGGGAACGTGGCAGTTCCACGCAGGGTCGGAAATGGCCAAAGACAAAATCTTGACCCGTCAAATTGCCCGCCGTGATACCTATCTCATTCGAAATGCCCGCATTTTCATCGGCGACGGCAAGGTCATTGAAAATGGCAGCGTTCTGGTGCGCGGCGGCAAGATCGCGGCCGTATACCAAGGCGAAGGCCCCGACGCTAAGTCCTTGAACGCCGATGTTATGGAAGCCGCCGGCAAAACCATCCTTCCGGGCTTAATCGACGTCCACGTGCATCTTGGTGCCACCGGCGGATTCACTGGCGACGAAAAAGACTACGACGCCCACAAGGTGCTGATGCACAATCTGGAGGCCTATCTCTACAGCGGCGTGACCACGGTTCGCAGCACCGGCGACATCCTCGACGCGGTTCTCGCAATTCGGTCCTCGATCGCCAGCGGCGAAAGCCTCGGTGCGGAAGTCCAGACCTGCGGCCCGCTTTTCACCGCAGCGGGTGGCCATGGCACTGAGTACTTCAAGCAGGTTCCGGAAAGCATGCGCGACACGCTGCTGAAGCAGTTCACGCGTATCCCGAAGTCTGCGGAAGAAGCCCGCCAGCAGGTCGACAGCCTGAAGACTGACCACGTTGACTGCATCAAAGCCATCCTCGAGTCCGGCGCGGCCACGCACGTCTTCAATCGGCTGGACACAAGCCTGTTCAACGCCGCTGCGCAGGAGGCCCACGCGCAAGGCCTCGCGCTAGCCGTCCACACCGGCGAGGCCCTCGACGTAGCCGACGCGGTCAACGCCAAGGCCGACTCCATCGAGCACGGCTCATTCCGCGATGCCATCCCCGATGTGCTGTTCGAACAAATGAAGGCGCAAGGTACCTTCTACGATCCCACGCTCAGCGTAGGCGAGGGCTCCCGCGACTTCGCCGCAGGCAAGGGCGACCTGCTCAAGCGCTCTCTCGTGCAGCAAGTGGCGGCCGGGGATTTGCTGAAGGGCACCGAAGATGCGCTTACGTCCAAGGACACCGAGGCCATGCGTGCTGGCATCAGCAAGTTCCCCATGAGCCTGCCTATCGCCGTCGACAACCTGAAGCGCGCCTACCAGCACGGCGTGACGCTTGTGACCGGCAGCGATGCGGGCAACCTCCTCGTGATCCACGGCCCTACGGTCCAACACGAGATGGCGCTCTGGGTCCAGGCTGGCATTCCTCCTGCCGTTGCCCTCGAGGCCGCCACGTACAATGCCGCTCGCCTGCTGCGGGCCGATGACCACGTCGGCACCGTCCGCGTCGGCAATGACGCCGACCTCCTCGTCGTCGACGGCAACCCGCTCGAAGACATCTCCGTGACCGAGCGCATCTCGTGGGTCGTCTTCAAAGGCGAACGCGTTTACGATCGCGCCGGCCTCTTCACCCAGCAGTAAGGCAGTAAGCCTTGTGTGGCCGAGCAGTCCCTAGGGCGCGGGCGGCCTCGTCCGCGTGGTCTTTGCCCGAGCCAGCTCTCGAAGCGTGCTCCGGAGGCCCCCGACCCGCCCGAGAGACTTGTCACTCCCCCAGATTTTCCCTAGACTTCAAGCCATGCGGGTTCTCGGTATCGATTGCGGGTCTGAACACACCGGCTACGGCGTCGTCGAGCTCGACCCTTCCGGAAAGCTGCATTGCATTGCCCTCGGAGCGATCCACGCCACCGCCCGCGCCCCCATCGCCGACCGTCTCAACAAGATCTTCCAGGGGCTGCAAACCGTCATCGAGCGCGACCGGCCCGAGGAAGTTGCCATCGAAGACGTCTTCTTCGCGGTCAACGTTAAGTCGGCGCTCAAGCTCGGCCACGTTCGCGGTGTCGCCATGCTGGCTGCTTCCTGTGCCGGGCTAGCCGTAGCCGAGTATGCGCCCCTCTCCATCAAGTCCGCCGTAGTCGGCTACGGTCGTGCCCACAAGGAACAAGTCCAGCACATGATCACGCGCCTCCTCAACCTCGCAGTCCCGCCCGACTCTCCCGACGCCGCCGACGCGCTCGCCATTGCCATCTGTCATCTCCACACCTCCGCCTCCCTGCGGCGGCAGCAGGCGGCCGCCTCACGCTGATGGGTCGAATCGCAGCCACGTTGTTCCTTCTTGCGATGGCCGGGTTCGGCGCGACCGCGGTGGCGCAGAGTGCTGATCTTTCCTCGAAAGTCTCCGCCCCGACTGTGCCGGCCGTCACCTTCACGCAAGACTTTCCCGAGTCCACCCCCTCGCATTACTCCCTCCGCGTGGCCAAGGATGGCAGTGCACGCTACGAGTCGATGGGCAAGCTCACGCCCGAGGCCGAGGGCGACCCGTTCTCGTACAACTTCACCATGTCCCCGGCGGATTTAAACCGCATCTTCGAACTGGCAGCCAGTGCAAGATATTTTGATCGCGACGTGGACTACAAGAAAGGCCGGCAAGCCAATACCGGCAAGAAGACGCTCCTGTATGAGGACTCCACGCGCCACCAGCAGACCGAATACAACTACTCGACTTATTCGGAGATTCAGCAACTTACCAAGAGTTTCCAAAGCATCGCTTTAACGATGGAGTTCGCCCGACACCTGCAATACTTTCGCCGCTATCAGCCACTAGCGCTCGAGGAAGATCTCAAGCGCATGGAGGAAATGGCCAAAGAGAACGACCTCAAAGAACTCCAAGCCATCGCGCCGCTCCTCGAAGACATCGCGGAAGACAAGAGCATCCTGAACGTGGCGCGGGTTCGTGCCCAGCGCCTGCTCGCCCTTGGTGCGAAGGCCTCGTCCAAGTAGCCTACGGCTTTTTCCCCGGCAACCCCGTCGGATTCTCATGCGTCCTTTCGCGGAAGCCGCTCCTCATCCCCGAGGCTAGCCCCACCGCCCCCTCGCCATAGCGGTCGCGCAATTTGTCCGCCGTCGAGAGCGCCTGCTTCCACTTGTTCTGTTGCTCGCTATCCAGCAGACTCAACTGTCCCTCGCCAGCTTGCAATGACGAGGTCTGCACGCCCAGCAGCCGGATCTTCGTCCCGGCCTTCCAATTCGCCCGAAACAGCGTCCGAATCTGCCCGAAGATGTCTTTATCAATCTGCGTCGGTTCGGCCAGAGTGTGCGCCCGCGTATTCGTACAGAAGCTCGAATCGCGCAGTTTTAGTTGCACCGTCCGTGCGTGCAACCCCTGCTCCCGCAACCTGCGCCCGACCATTTCAGAAAGACGCATAAGCGTCGATTCCAGCCGTGCCTGATCCGCCGTGTCCTCGTCGAACGTGTGCTCGTGGCTGATCGACTTCGGGCCGACGTCCTCGCCCACCTCGGTATCAAACCACCCGCCAGCATCCGCCCCTCGCGCTTTACCGGCCAGCGCGAGCCCCCACTTGCCGAAGCGCTCTTCGAGGAAGCTTTCCCCCAGCTTCGCCAGGTCGCCCACACACACAATGCCTAGCGCGTGCAGGTTTGTCTCCATCACCTTGCCCACGCCCGGAATTGCCCCGACCTTCAACGGCGCCAGCAACTGAGCTTCCAGTCCAGGAACAACCCACAGCACTCCATTCGGTTTGGCCTGCGCCGACGCCACCTTCGCTACCAGTCGCGATGTCCCAATCCCCACCGAGCAGTTGAGCTGCGTCCGCTCCTTCATCATCGTGTGCAGAGCATGCGCCGCGCGCAGCGGAGGCCCATGCAGCCGTTCCGTCCCCGTCAAGTCCAGATACGCCTCGTCGATCGAAGCCATTTCGACCTTCGGCGAAAACCGGCACAGCACCTCATATGCTTTTTTCGAATACTCCCGATAGCGCTCCGGATGCCCATTCACAAATAAGGCCTGCGGGCACAATTTCGCCGCCGTCCGCAACGGCATTGCCGAATGCACCCCATACTTCCTGGCCGCATACGAAGCCGCAGCCACCACCCCCCGCTCATCCCTCTGCCCGCCTACCACCACGGGCTTGCCCTTCAGTGCTGGGTCGAACAACTCCTCCACCGAAACGAAGAACGCGTCCATGTCGACGTGGAAGATTGTGCGGTTCGGGGAATCGGGAGTTCGACACATATGAAGCCCATCCAGGCGAATGATAGGCGAAACTGTATACTCAGGCAAGGGTCCCCTCTGGCGGCTGGCCCACAGTTTTTCGTGGTTGTACTGGCGAGATCAAAATGAAAGCCTGAGCCATTCCCACACTCCTTCTACGGGTATTGCTTCGATGGCCTCCCCTTGGCAGCCTTTTCGCGAGCCCTACGCACTCCACTGTTGTCCGCACGGGCGCGATTGCGATTGTCGTGGGAGCCGTGCTGGCCCGATCCTGGGGCGCGGGCTGGCCCGCTGGCCGCTGGCGACCCTATTGGGGCTCTGGCCTTCGCTAGCCGGCCCCTGGGTGGAAGTTTGGTTCCTCAACTGGCTGCGGCCTCGCCTTTCCATCGCTTGCGGCGTGCAGTTGCGGCACGCGTTGCGGTATGGTTCGTCGGAGGCATCGGTCTAGCGATTGGCATGCGTCTGACCGCGATGGCGTTGCGTAGCTACCGAATGGCGCGTTGGCCCGCCTGGTGGATCGCGGGCCGCGCCTTCATGGGCATCGAGCTGGTGGCACATCTAGCCCTTCAGTTGCGCGGGTGGCCCAGCTTCTATAATGGGCGCGGATAGTGAAGTCTCAAGTTTGTTGCGGGTGGCCCAGGTCTTTCGGGACTCGCGCTTTGGCCATCGCTCCTAAATTGTGGAGTGATAAAAGGCGATCCTGCTCCCCAACCCCTAGCCCGTAGTCTTCGAAAGCACAGGCGCTGACGCAGCAACAGTCGCCCGCATCCTCCGCACCTTCTCATAAACCTTCGCATACTCCTTCGCCGACGCACTCCACGAGAAGTCCTTCGCCATCCCATTCTTCATCAACTTCTGCCACGACGTCTGATCGCGAAAAGCTTGCAGCGCGTTCTTGATCGTAGCCAGCAGGGCCTCGCCGGTGTATTCCGTGAACTTGAACCCGGTGCCGGTGCCCGCGCGCGCATCCCAAGGCTCAATCGTGTCATCCAGCCCGCCGGTGGCGCGCACGATGGGCACGGTGCCGTACTTCAGGCTGTAAATCTGATTCAGCCCGCAAGGCTCGTAGCGAGACGGCATGAGAAACATGTCCGCGCCGGCCTCAATCTTGTGCGCGATCTTGTTGTCGTAGGTGATTTTCAACGCGATCTTGCCCGGGAATTGCTTGGTCATGCGGGCAAACATTTCCTCATAAAGCTTTTCCCCGGAGCCGAGAACGACCAGAATCATCTCCTCGCGCGCCAGCCGGTCCATCACCTGCGAAAGCAGGTCAAAGCCCTTCTGTCCGGCAAACCGTGAGACAATGCCAATCACGGGCAGCTTCGGATTCGCGTCGGCCAGGCCGAATCCTTCCAGCAAGTCTTCTTTGCACTTGGTTTTGCCGAACAGCTCTTCCGGCTTATATCGGTTTGCGATGTAGCCATCGGTCGAGGGACTCCACTCGTCGTAGTCCACCCCGTTCAGAATTCCAGTAACATTCGCCGCTCGCTCGCGCAGCACTCCGTCCAGCCCAAAGCCGTATTCCGCGGTCTGGATTTCCTGCGAATACTTCTTGCTCACAGTCGTAATGTAATCCGCGTCCTTCAGCCCGCCCTTGAGGAAATTCACCTGCCCGTAGTATTCGAGCTTGTCCATGCTGAACAAATCCCACGGCAACGCCAGCAGCGGCAAAATCTCCGATGAAAACAATCCCTGATAGCCAATGTTGTGAATCGTCAACACCGTATTCACATCCTTGAAGGCCGGGTCATCTTGGTACAGCGACTTCAACAGCACCGGCAACAGCGCCGATTGCCAATCGTGGCAGTGGAAGATGTGCGGCACTCCCAGGATTTTCGAAGCCTCCAGCACGGCACGGCAGAACATCGTGTAGCGTTCGGCGTTATCGGGGTAATCGCCAGCGGGCGTTGAGTAGAGGGCCTCGCGGTCGAAGTAGGACGGATATTCCACAAAGTAGTGGCGCACCCCCGCCTTGTATCCGCCGCTCAGAACCGAGCAGAAGCGGTAGTTATCGTCAAAAGGAACGGTGATGCTGCGGACAACCATTTGTGGATCGGTCAACTGGGTCTGCCGGTAGCGGGGCAGGTACACGCTCACCTGATGTCCCAGCGCCGCCAGCGCGCGAGGCAAAGCGCCCACCACATCCGCTAGGCCTCCCGTCTTCGAATAGGGCACGCCTTCCGAGGCGGCAAACGCTATGTGCATGAACCAAGAACCTCCTGAGACTGCCCGCAGCCGAGCCCGCTGAAACGCTATGATGGCTCATGGGCTAGCCTCGAAAACCAGGCCGAGCCCACCCAAGTGTATGCGTCGGCGAGAAAAGGGGTCAATGTGACAAGAGGTAACGGCAGCGCACCAAAGGGCAAACCCAAGCTGGGACAGCATTTCCTGCGCGATCAGGCCGCCGTGACCAAAATCGTGGACGCCCTCGGAGATATCTCGCACAGCACCGTTCTCGAAATCGGCCCCGGTCCCGGAACCCTGACTGGGCCGCTCGCGAAGCGTGCCGGGCGCTTGATTGCTATTGAGGTGGATCGAGTTCTGGCCGCGCAACTCAGCATGGCTTACGCCCTGGCGCCCAACGTCGAGGTCATCCAAGCCGACATCCTTGCCATCGACTTCGACACCCTCTTCGCACCACGCCCCGGCACCGTACGCCCCGGCATCCAGCGCCCCCAAGAAAAAGCCCGCGTAGTTGGCAATCTGCCCTATTACATAACGTCCGATATCCTGCTGCACCTGTTTGCGTTTGAGCGGTACTTTGACCGCGTCGTGATTATGGTTCAGCGCGAGGTGGCGGACCGGTTGGTGGCCAAGCCCGGAGGTAGCGAATACGGCTTGCTCTCGGCCACGGCGCAGCTCTATGCCCGGGTGGAGAAGCTGTTTGAGCTACCGCCGGCAGCATTCAATCCACCGCCGAAAGTGCACTCGGCGGTGATACGGCTAACCATGGAACCCAGGACGCAGGAACTGGGCGTTTCCGCGCCGGAGATGATTGCATTCTTTAAGCTTGCCTTCGCCCACAAGCGAAAGACCCTTTGGAACAACCTCAAGGCGCGCTACAGCGACGTCGAACTGAAGGCCGCGCTCGAGGAAACCAAGATCAAAGCCACAGTTCGCGCCGAGGCTCTTTCCATCGAGAAGATGGCTGCCTTGGCGAAGTCTTTGTTGGCCGTTGTGCGGCAGCCGTGAAATCGTCAGGAACGCGACCCAGAGAAGCTGGGCCGCGTTCCTGACAAATCTACTTCCGGCCCCCGGAACCGACTGGTTCCGGCTCAGGCTGCCTTACCCGGGGGGTATAAGCGCCGTGACTGTGGGTAGCAAAGGCTAGCCGCTGCCGCTTTCGCGGCCGGCGCCGCCACCAGCAAAGCGCGCACATCCGCAACAATCTGGTTCGCTGCCTTTCCGGCTGCGACGTTTCCTAAGATCGAGGCGAAAACCCTGCCAGCGATGGCCGCTGTCAAGGGTGTAATGTGTGCGATCTGTGTCGGCTGAGCCGCGCCGCTGAAGGGATCGTCGTTGGTGACTCCCCCAGGCAGTGCTTGGACCGCGGCCTGGAAGGACGGCCACGCGTTCTCCTGAGCGTCCGCGGTGAGGCTGGCGTACAGCTGCGCCAATGTGCCGTTGTCTCCCGAGGACACCATGGCCGGGGCGATCTGTCCCAAAGGGTGTCCTCGGCTCATGAGCCAGGACAAGAACGCCATCGTGCATCCCGTGCTCACTGCATTCCGGTCCGTGGCCTCGGTTTGGTTAACGAAGTCTGGCATCTTGTTCTGTGCCCACACGGGAGCCGTCGCGAAATCGTCTAGGGCGTTGCTGCTGATCGCTGCCGCGCACCAGCGCGATAGGCCTTCCCCGGTGCTCGTGCCGCACAGGTTTCCCCCCATGGAACACTCGCTCAGTTCGGCCTCAAACAGCCCCGACACGCGGGCCGAGTTTCCGTAAGACGCACAGACCTCGATGGCAGCTCCCGAGATGTAGTCGCAGCCCATGTGGTCGGCGCCGCCGGTCCCATCGGTGTTGCCATCGAGGGCAAAAACGATAACGCTGACTGGGCCGCCGACTGAAGAGAAGATGGAGTCGTTGCCGGTCACGACCCGGTCAGCATCATTTACCAGGTCTTGAGCGTTTTGCAGCCCGGGCGGATCGAGCGTTGGGTCGACATAGACTGTTACCCGACCGCTCGGACTGGTACCTGTAAACTGCGAGGTGCCTGTGTAACTCGGCCACTGCGGTGGGACCGGAGCGTCCCGAAGCATGGCAGTTGGCTTTTTGCTGCTGGAAGGCGGCTTGATGGGGTGTTTCATGGGAATCTCCTTATTGGTTCAAACAACGGTTAAGGGCCCGTCGAACCAGAGCGCGGAACTCCGGAGAACGAAAGCACGTGGCGGTAGGAGGGGGAAGTCGTTGACTCCGGGGTTTTCGAAATGACTATCTGCCCCCTCGAAAAGATTGTCAATGTTAAGGATTTCGTTACCCTAGTAACCGTCGCTAAACCTTAAGTAGTTCGCGGAATCGCCCGATTTCAGATACAAAGTAGTCAACGCAGTATTCGTCTGTCTCCCGCAACTCTGGTAGGGATTCTGGCTCCTGGCGATCGAGCCATAGGAGAGATCCGATGGATTTGGCTAACAGCTTGCGCAATATGGACCGCTCCGGCACGCATCGCACGGACGAGATCCAGCAGGAGATCGATCAGCTTTCGAACCGCGACTGGCAGCTCTGGTCGATCGGTATATTGTTGATGCTCGTATTCGCCTCGGGGTTTCTCGCCCTGGTGTTGCCGAATCTGGCGTGGTCGCAGCGGAATCTAATTCTGGATCATCGCTTTGTTCCGCAATTGATGTTTGGCTTGATCACGTTGGTGGTGCTGGTCAACATCTACCTGATATCGCAACGCAAATCGCTGAACTCGACGCGCGGGTCGCTCATCCGCGAGCTTGTGTACAACCAGCGCCTCGAGAACCTGTCGCTCTACGACCCGCTTACCAATCTGTTCAACCGCCGTGCCATGGATGAATTCGTCAGCCGTGAAATCACGCGCGTCAATCGGCAGGGGACGCAGCTCACGTTCCTGATGCTGGACATCGATGGATTCCGTGCCGTCAACTCCAACTTCGGTCATCAAGCTGGCGACGCTGTGCTGGTAGATATGGCGCAGATGCTGAAAAACAACTTCCGCGGTGCAGACCTGCTCTTCCGCTACGGCGGGGACGAATTCTTGGTAGTCATGCCGGAAACCAGCGAGGAGCAGGCGGAGATTGCGGTTCGCAGGTTGCTGCGAGGCGTGGAGAGCTGGAATGTGAACAGCAAGCGTGGGTTCGAACTACAGATCAACTGGGGCATAACCGCGCACGTGGCGGGAGCAATCATTTCCGATGTGCTGCGCGAGGCCGACCGGAGGCTGTACCAGCGCAAGCACAAGATGGTGGCATTATTCTAGACCGCGCCGGCTAGCATGCCTGCGCCCACCTCCAGTCAGAGGTCGATCAAAACCTCGATCAAAACCTATTGTTCAGGGTTTCGCGGAAACTTCAGAAACGGCATTCGCACTCCCTGAATGCTGTAGTTGTCTGCTTGAATGTTGGCGGGCGGCAGAAAGCCTTGCGCTCCCTGGAACGTCACGTAGTCGTCCTGATCCACACCGTCCCCGCTCACCCCCAAGCCGCCGACTAAGACTCCGTTCTTGTAGAGCGGCAGGCTTCCTGGAAAAAATACAATGCCGCTCTGATTCGGGTTCGGCGGTTGCGAACCCTGGGAGCATGGGTTGGCAATGTCGTTGAGGAACAGGTTGAAGAAGGGCCCTGGGCCGGAACTATCGATGCCGGGTGGAAACAGCGGTTGCGTGCCAAAGCTGATAGTGCGATTGGTAACAGCCGTGCCAGAAGGCATTCCGGGCAGGTCGGCAACCCCGACGCCGCTGAACCAGACGACGTTGCGGGCTTTTGCCACAGCCACGTCGAGGCTGAAGACGGTTCCATCTGGCATGCGGTGCAATCCGAGGATGGTGCCGTCGAGGTCGGTTACGGCGATGCTCATGCGGGTGCGCGACCCAGAGGGCAGCCGAATGACGGCGCGAGTCTTATTGGCGCTGTCGATTGCCTGCTGCATGATCGCGGCGACTTCCGCCTGGGTCAGGCCGCCGCTCCCGGCATCTGGGCCAACGAGGTCGCCTTCGGGCGGCAGGCTTCCAGCTAACGGGCCGACCACGTAACTACCGGCCCCAGTTCCCGCGCTTGCGCCCGCCGGCATTGCTGTCTGGTTTACGAAGGGCAAAGCAACACCGCCGACGATCACGACTCCCGGCGGTGGCAGCTGCGCTGCGGAGGGAAGGAATCCAGCATTGTTTGCGCCCGAGAAAGCCGCAAATTCGGCGTTCTGCGGCCTGCTGCTGACCACTCCGACGCCGCCAACGACACCTCCGCTTTTGAACAGTGGTACGCCACCCGGATTCACCGCGTTAGGATCGCTGTCATTGCTATCCGCCTTTCCCGTGATGACCCCAAGGCCCGTTGTTGCCCCACTGATCGATCGAGCCGGATGGATGGTCTGTCCGGTCAGAAAAGTGATGTTCAATGGACAGCCGCGATTCGTATTCTCGATCCCGTAAAGATCCGCAGGGCTGGTGTCGTTGACGCCGGGAGGGAAGTGAATGCCGCTGATGAATCGCACCGTCCGCGAGGACAGAGGGGCCTGATTGTTGCTGAAAAAAGCCGCCGTTCGAGCCAGTGCTACGGCCAGTTCGTTTGCGTCCACCGTAGTGCCATAGTTGCCTGTGGCTGTAGCGGGAGCCGTAGGATTCCGGAACAGCGCCAAAATCTTGCCTGCACGGTCAGTCACCGCGATCACCAACGGCGCGTCCACTGACTGGGCAGCATCCTGCACAACGTTCTGCACATCGGCGACGGTGAGGGGGACAACGTTGATCACCGGCGCAGGTGGAGTTGCCGTTCCCCCACCGTTACAGGAGATCGCGGCAGCGAAGTTCGCCGCAAGCAGCAGCTCTCTGAGCCAAGATGAGGCCAAGCTGAGACGTCGGTGGTCGAGTTCGCGCGGGGGCGTCAGAATCTGCATTGCGATCTCTACTATAGAGAAAGTATCGCTCGACACGCTGGTAGTAAGCCTTCCGGGTAACCAGAAAGATCACGTGGTGACCAGCGGTGATTGACTTCCGTTTTCCCTCTGGCACAATCAATCTAGCCCCCGCACAACATCCCATTTTGACTCTGCTATCAACTTTGAATGACGAGGTTTCTCCGTGACCGACCTGAAACGCGCCCTGGCTGTCCTCCTCTGTTTATTGGTATCGAATCTGCCGATCTTCGCGGCCGACGCGCAGCGCGCCGGGCAGATTAGCGCCCTGATGCCGGCTGCTACCCGCAACGACAAGCCCGCCAAAGCCAAAGATGACTTGGACTGGAATGACGTGATCAAGACCACCGCTTCTGGCCGCGTGCGCGCCAGCCTGACGGATGGCTCCATTCTCAGCTTGGGGCCGAATAGTGAATTGAAGGTGGTCCAGCACGACGCGGCTTCGCAGCAGACCTCGCTGGAGATTGGCGCTGGCCAGCTGCGCAGTAAAGTCGTCAAGATCACGCAGCCTGGCGGAAAGTTTCAGGTGAAGACGCCGAATGCGGTGATTGGCGTTGTCGGCACGGATTTCTATGTGGAATTCTCCGGGGGCAACACGCGAGTGATTTGTTACACCGGCGAGGTTTGGGTGAGCCCGGCGAGTGGCACACTCGCGGCCGGCCAGGCAGCAGGAACGGTGCACATCGTGGCCGGACAGACCGTGCTGGTGAGTTCGGTAGTGCCGCCGGCTGGGTTGCTGCCGGAACCGACTCCACTCGATTTGCAGCAGGCGAGCATGGCGGGAACCTCAATATCGGATACCATTCCGGGAGCGGTGGCTGGCGTGGGCGGTGGGTTGGGATGGCATGCAATCGTGATCGGCTTAGCGGTTGTTGGCGCATCCGCGGGGATCGTGGTCGGGACCAAGGATTCGGGTCATTCCACGACAGCGCCGCGAGTTGGGACCACCTGCCAAACGAACCCGAAGCTCTGCAACTAAGCGCGGGAAGACTAGACTTAGGGCGGGCCCCTTTCGCATGAACCAAGTCGCGCAAGGCCGTCCCCCTCGCAAGTTTCGCTTTCCGCGGTTACCGGTGCGGCTGCTGGATTTCGCTCTAGCGCTGACGATCACGGCGTCGGCGGTTTTGCTCTTCGCTTATTCCGGCATCGGGGGGAATACCCGGGCCGGATTTGCTTTTCTGCAGAACATCGAACTGCGCTCGTTGGATTTTCGTTTCGCGTTTCGCGGCGAGCGTGCTCACGATGATCGTATTGTCATTGTCGATATAGATGACACGACACTCCAGAAGCTGGGGTCGTTCCCGATTCCTCGGCTTGCCTATGCACAACTGGTCGAACGTTTGCATGAGGATGGCGCGCGGGTGGTGGCATTTGACGCTACGTTTCCGACTCTTGCCAACAACTCGACGCTGACCGCGCTGGACGCCCTGGAACACGATCTCAAGCAACGCGGCGGCAGTGGGAATCCGGCTCTGATACAGAAAATTGCCCGCCTGCGCACCGAAGCGGACCAGGACGCGCAATTTGCGGCCGTTCTCAAGCAGTCCGGAAACGTCGTTCTAGGCCACATTTTTCTCGATGCCCAGCGCGCCCAACTTGCCGATCCAAAGCTGCAAGACGATTACTACAACATTGTCTGGGGCAAGGCCTACCCGCAGATACAGCCGGTGAAGAAAGACGGCAAGGTATTCGACCTGAACAAAGCTTGGCAGGAAAACGGGTTGGTTGGATTGGGCATCGAAGCGAATATTCCCAAGCTCGCCGAGGCTGCGGCTTCCTACGGGTTTCTCAATATTCTTCCCGACGCTGACGGCACACTGCGGCATGCCACCCTGATCGAACGTTATCGCGACCAGGATTTCTTCCCGCCGCTGGCGACCGAAACCGTCCGGCAATACGAGCAGATTCCCGATCAGGACATTGTCGTCTACATCGCCGAAAACGGCATCGAGCGGATTCAGTTCGGGAAGCGTGAACTGCGCCCTGGTCACGATGGCAGAGTGCTGATCAACTACGCTGGTCCGTATGGAACGTACAAACATGTTTCCATGGCGAGCGTCTTGGACGGGAGCGTAACCGCCGAAACCTTCCGCGACAAGATTGTTCTGCTGGGAGCCACCGCGCTGGGGATTGGGGATTTGCGGAACACTCCGTTCCAAAGTGCGTATATGGGGGTCGAAGTCCACGCCAATATCATTGACAACCTCCTGCACTACGGCGAGCCTGCACGGACGTTTCTGACTCGCGGACTGCGGGAAGAGGGAACCGATCTCGGATTGATCTTGTTGTTTGGCCTCGGTCTCGGGTATGGGTGCCATCGGCTGCGGCCGCTGTATGCGACCCTGCTCACACTGGGCACGTTGACGGCGTTCGCGGCGTTTGTCTATCACGCGTTCACTGCTTGGGGGCGGTGGTACAGCTTTGTGATTCCAGGGGGCACCCTGGTCGCGACCTATGCTGCCATCATCAGTTTCCGGACAATGTTTGAGGAGCGGGAAAAGCGTAAGATTCGCAAGACTTTTGGGCAATATCTCTCGCCAGGCGTGATCGCCCTCATCGAGAAGGATCCGGAGCGCTATATCCACCCAGGCGGTGATCAGAAGGAACTCAGCGTGATGTTCACCGACATCCGTGGGTTTACGACCATTTCCGAAGGCATGACGCCCAACGAGTTGTTCGAGTGGCTCAACGAATACCTCAGCGCCATGTTGGATATTCTCTTCCGTCACCAGGGCACGCTCGATAAGTTCATTGGCGATGCTGTAATGGCTTACTGGGGTTCCCCCTACCCGCAGGCGGACCATGCCCTGTGCGTCTGCCGTTGCGGCCTCGAAATGAACCGGCGCCTCGACGAGCTCAACCTGAAATGGCGTGCGGAAGGGAAGAGGGAAATGTCCATAGGCATTGGAATCAATACCGGCCTGGTATACGTGGGCACCATGGGCTCGTCGAAACGACTTTCGTGGACAGTGATGGGCGACAACGTTAACCTCGCGTCCCGCCTTGAAGGGCTGACCAAGGAATATCACATCCGCACAATCTTGAGCGAAGGTACTTACGCTCAGGTGAAAGATCAATTCGTCTGCCGCGAGGTAGACAAGATTCGGGTGAAAGGGAAGGTGCAGCCAGTGACGATCTACGAGCTACTCGACGATGCCGCAGCCCGCCCGCAATATGCGGACCGACTGGCGCGCTTCGACGATGCCATGCAGGCGTACCGCCGCCAAGACTGGCTGCAGGCAGCCGCGAAGTTTGCGGACCTGCTGACGCACTATCCCGAGGACGGACCTTCTCAGGTCCTGCTGCAACGCGTCTTAGAGTTCCAGGAGCGCGCGCCTGCAACGGATTGGGACGGAGTGTACGTGATGAAGACGAAGTAGTATAGTCCCGTGGCAATTTTACTGAACCTGCGCTACCATCTGGCTCATCATTTTCCAGAATGAGGAAAACATGGCCCTGGGGTTCGGCAAGAAGAAGAGGACCCCCGATGGAACTGTGGTCGTCCAGCACGAAACCATGGAGAGGAAGTTCGGGTTCCCTGACGATGTTGCTGGGTCTGCGCCAGCCCGGGACGCGGCATTCGGGCGGTTGTTCGGAGAAACCCAGAGCGTCTCGCATGAACTGAGTCCACAAGTTCCTCATATTGATGTTTATACTTGTCGACGCAAACAGGGGCGACCAATTCGCGAACTCGCGCGCTACTGGTGAGATGAGCGATCTGCCGATGACCATGCCGTGAGGCGCAGACGAGGAACCGAGGCGTGTTGAACTGATCTTCTACTGCGCGGAGCCGCGCGACAAATACATTAAGACGTTGTGGTGGTTGGCCCATTTTCGCACCACAGCAAGTCATGGCCCGGGCACGGTCATAACGATTGCCAAACAGGAATCGCGGGATTCGATGCGCTTCTGCTTGTGCCGCCGAGCGTCGCGAAGAACCGGACTGCAAGCCAGAGAAGGGACTCGATGCAATCTTGGACCTATTCGAAGAAAATCGCCATTCCCATGTATAGGACCCGACGCGGGAGAGCTACGTATAGTTCTTCAGAATCATAGGTCTACTTCATCGGCCCAGCCGCAGCCTGATCCACCAGCCAAATCAAACCCCCGTTGGTGGGCCTGATGCCTTGCGCCGGGTAGGTTTCCGAATCGGGCTTGCCTTGCAGCACCTGCAAAAGAGCCTCCTGCTTTTCCGCGCCCGTGGCCATAAATAGAACGCCCGCCGCGTTGTTCAGTACTGGATACGTGAACGTAATGCGCCAGGTCTTGAACTGCTCCACCCAGTTGGCCGCCACCAGACGCTCGTCTTCATGCAGAGCGGCGGTTCCAGGAAACAGGGAAGCGGTGTGGCCGTCAGGCCCAAGACCGAGCAGGATGAGATCGAAACGCGGTAGATCGTCCTCTTCAAGCTGGAAAAGCTGCCGCAACGTCTGCTCGTAGGATTGCGCGGCCGTGTCGGCGTCGGGAATCTCTGCGGGGACGCGGAAGATGTTTTCTTGGGGAATCGGGGCTCGCGAAAACAACGACTCGTAGGCCATGCGGAAGTTGCTGTCCGGGCTATCGGGCGGGACGTGGCGCTCGTCGCTGAAGAAGAAGCGAATCTGGCCCCAAGGGACGTCGGATTGCGTGGCCAGCAGGGAATAGAGATTCCGGGGCGTGGAGCCGCCGGACAGGGCCACGGTGAAGCGTCCGCTGCCCTGAATGGCCGTGCGGGCGCGCTGCAGGAACTCGACCGCCGCTGCAGCGAAAACAGCGGGAGGATCGGTTAAGACGCGTACGACTGGTCCGGTACTCATCGTATAGTCCAAACTTAGTGCGAGATCTGCGCACACCGGGCCGCGCCCAGGAGCGCTGTCTTGTCGTTGGTAATCACGCTTACGGGAATCGCCTCCAGGACGCGCTGCAAGCGGCCCTTGCTACGAAAGGCATCCATGAAGAGCGGGCCTTTGAGCTTGGATAGAATTTTCGGAGCAATGCCTCCACCGAGATAGACGCCGCCCGTGGCCATGACTTTGAGTGCCATGTTTCCGGCTTCAGCTCCGTAGATCGAGATGAAGAGGTCGAGCGCCTGCTCGCAGAGTTCGGACTTGCCTTGCATGGCCGCGCGCGAAACCGCGGCTGCCGGGTCGGAGGAGGCCATTTCCTCCACCAGCCAAGGCTCGGGACGTCCGTGCCCGGTATCGCGTAAGAAACTGAAGACGTTGACCAGCCCAGGCCCAGATAGAATGCGCTCGTAGCTGACGTGACCGAAACGCGCCATGAGATATTGCAGTAATTGCGCTTCAACTTCGTTACGAGGGGCAAAATCCGTGTGGCCGCCCTCGCAGGCAAATACGTGGTGCTCCTTGCCATCCCAATAGAGCCCGGCTTCGCCAAGTCCCGTGCCTGCGGAGACTACGGCCTGGTTCCCGGTGGGCTGGCCCTGGATTTGATTGAGAGTGACCAGGTCATCTCCACTCAACGTGGCGATGCCCCAGGCGTTGGCCTCGAGATCGTTGATGAGGAGCGCCTTAGCCAAGCCGAGCACGGCCGCCAGTTGAGTCGACTCGACCACCCACGGCAGGTTGGACGTCTCCGAGCGCTCGTTAACGACCGGTCCGGCAATGCCGAAGCAAGCTGCTTCCGGCTTGGGCAGCTCCTGCATGGTTAACTGGTCAGCAAATTTCGCCACGATTTCATCCAGACCGCTGTGCTGGCGGCTGGGAAATACCGTCTCGTTGACTTGCTCGAGTTTTCCGTCCCGTACTGCGTAGAGCGCCAAACGCGCGTTGGTTCCACCTATGTCCCCGGCAAGAATCACTTTTCGAAGTTCCTCCAGGTGCGGCCGTCCTTGGTGAGCAGTTCGTCGGCTTCTCTTGGGCCCCAGCTTCCCGAAGCATAGTTCGGGAAGTTGCGCGGCGGCAGGGCTTT
>Ga0137418_10001917_pt1 | contig 19068 bp, 15 predicted proteins | sample CZODoug3_1_2_16f_FD_122242 | JGI IMG/M metagenome (GOLD analysis project Ga0137418, IMG submission 122242) | Vadose zone soil fungal communities from Angelo Coast Range Reserve, California, USA - CZODoug3_1_2_16fungal (Hybrid Assembly) | ecosystem: Environmental > Terrestrial > Soil > Vadose... | reverse complement strand
TGCTCGTGAGCGCCGCCTACCTCGTCCCGCGCGTGGTGGGCCGGCGCTGGGCGGAGCCGATCGTAGCGCACGCGGCGCCCCGACTAGAGAAGCTGGGCCGCGCCTTCGCGCCCTTCGTCCCGTGGCGCGACCCCTCGACGCGCACCACGCTCGCGGCGGTGCTCAGCAACGCCGACACCGAAGCGCTGGCGTCCGCCGACGAGATGGCCGTCGTGTCGGGCGTGCTGGCCTTCGCGGACCGGCCGGTGCGGGAGTTGATGACGCCCCGCACGTCGATCGTGGCGATTCCCGAGGGCTTGCTCGCCGCGGAGGCGGCGCACGTGTGTCTCCAGTCGGGCTACAGCCGGTATCCGGTGTACCGGGGATCGCTCGACGAGGTCATCGGCGTGACGCACGCCTTCGATTTGCTGCGGCTGGCACCCGACGCACCCGTCCCCGTCCTGCCGGCGCTCGCCGTGCCGGGCACCACGCGTGCGGCCGACCTCATGCTGGACATGCAGCGCGGCCAGAGCCACCTCGCCGTCGTGCTGGACGAGTTCGGCGGAACCGCAGGACTGGTCACGTTCGAGGACCTGCTGCGCGACCTCGTGTCGGAGATCTTCGAGCCGGGCAGCCCGCCCGCCGGCGACGAGCCGCCCGTGCGGATCGTCGAGCTCGAGGGCAGCGCCCCGGCCAGTCGGCTCAAGGAGACGCTCGGGGTCACCCTGGAAACACGCGAGGTCCAGACCGTGGCCGGGCTGCTCGTGCAGACGCTGGGACGCATTCCGCGACCCGGTGAGCGCTTCGCGCTGCACGGGCTCGAGTTCGACATTCTCGCCGCCACCGCCACGCGCGTGGAGCGCGTCGCCGTGCGGCCCGGGCCGGTGCGCACCGTGCCGCTCGAGCGCCCCGACGAACGGACCTGACGCATGCGTGTTGCGTGACCACCGACCGGATTCTGGAGGGGCTCGCCCGGCGGGAGCCCGCCGCCCTGGCCCGCGCCATCTCCCTGGTCGAGAACCAAGGCGACGGATTCGAGCGGGTCCTGTCGCGTGCGCACCGCCTCCTCGGGCGCGGCGGTACGCGGCGGGTCGGGATCACCGGCCCCCCCGGCGCGGGTAAGAGCACGCTGACCGAAGCGCTGATCCAGCGGTTCCGCGCCCAGCGTCTTTCCGTCGGCGTCGTGGCGGTCGATCCGACCAGTCCGTTCACAGGCGGCGCGCTGCTCGGCGACCGGATCCGGATGGAATCCGTCAGCCTCGACCCCGGCGTGTTCATCCGCTCGATGGCGACCCGGGGGGCGCAGGGCGGGCTCGCCACGACGACGGAGGAAATCGCCGATCTGCTCGAGGCGTTCGGGTTCGAGCGCGTGCTGGTAGAAACGGTGGGCGTCGGTCAGACGGAGCTCGACATCGCGCGCACCGCCGAGACCACAGTGCTGGTGCTCGTGCCCGAATCGGGCGACGGCATTCAGACCCTCAAGGCCGGGATAATGGAGATCGCCGACCTGTACGTGGTGAACAAGAGCGACCGTCCCGGCGCGGACAAATTCCGGCAAGAGGTCGAGGTGATGCTCGGCATTCGGCGGGGGAATGCGTTCCGGCACATGGCGCCACATCACCGGTCGGACGGGCGGACGGGCGGACGGGCGGACAGTACGGGCCCTCCGTCCGACGGTCCGCCTGTCCAACCGTCCGGCCGCTGGGAGCCTCCCGTACTGGGGACGGTCGCGACGACGGGCGTCGGTGTGGACGAGCTCACGGCTGCTCTGGATCGCCATTACGCCTATCTTCAGGCGAGCGGCATGATGGCGGAGGGGCGGCGGCGGCGGCTGGCCGCGCGAACGCGCGCGGTGCTGGAACGCAAACTCCGGCGCTGGCTGCTCGAAGGCACGCGCGTCGAAGAGCTCCTCGCCTCGCGCCTGGACGAGCTGGCGGACGGCCGGCGGAGCCCCTACGACATAGCGGCAGAGATCCTCGATCAGGTAAAGGCCGGGGGGAGCGCGACCCGATGAGCGGCATCGAGAAAAAGCCCGTCTACACGGAGGACGATCTGCCCGGCTTCGACCCGCGCAGCCGGTTGGGGGCGCCGGGTAGCTACCCGTTCACCCGCGGCATCCATCCGACCATGTACCGGGGGAAGCTGTGGACGATGCGGCAGTTTGCCGGGTTCGGGAGCGCGGAAGACACGAACCAACGCTACAAGTTCCTGCTGGAGCACGGACAGACGGGTCTGTCGGTGGCCTTCGATTTCCCGACGCTGATGGGGTACGACTCCGATCACCCGCGCGCCGAGGGCGAGGTGGGGAAGTGCGGGGTCGCGATCTCGTCCCTCGCCGACATGGAAGACCTATTCCGGGGGATCCCGCTCGATCAGGTCTCGACATCCATGACCATCAACGGGCCGGCAGCGATGCTGTTCTGCTTCTATGTCGCCGCGGCGGAGAAGCAAGGCGTGGCGAGCACCGCGCTGCGCGGCACGGTACAAAATGACATCCTCAAGGAGTACATGGCCCAGCACGCCTGGGTCTATCCCGTCGAGCCCGCCCTCAAGATCATCGTGGACATGTTCGAGTGGTGCGCCGCGCACACACCGCTCTGGAACACGATCTCGATCTCCGGCTACCACATCCGCGAGGCGGGAGCGACCGCGGCGCAGGAGCTCGCGTTCACACTGGCCAACGGCTTCACCTACGTGGAGCGGGGCGTCGCGCGCGGGCTGGATGTGGACGCGTTCGCGCCGCGCCTCTCGTTCTTCTGGGACATCCACAACGATTTCTTCGAGGAGATCGCGAAGCTCCGGGCCGCCCGCCGGATCTGGGCCCGCCACATGCAGGAGCGCCACGGCGCGAAGAACCCGCGCTCCGCGATGATGCGGTTCCATTCCCAGACCGCGGGGGTCACGCTCACCGCGCAGCAACCGATGAACAACGTGGTCCGGGTTGCCTACCAGGCGCTCGCGGCGGTGCTCGGAGGCACGCAGTCGCTCCACACCAACTCGCTGGACGAAACGCTCGCGCTTCCCACGGAGGAGGCGGTCCGCCTGGCGCTCCGGACCCAGCAGATCATCGCGCACGAGACGGGCGCAGCGGACGTGATTGACCCGTTCGGCGGATCCTATTACGTGGAGTCGCTCACCGATCAGCTCGAGCGCGAAGCGGAGGGACTCTTCGCGGAGATCCAGTCGGTGGGCGGCGTGGTGAAGGGCATCGAGAGCGGCTGGTTCCAGCGGCAGATCGCGCGCTCCGCGGAGGCGTTCCAGCGCGACGTCGAGGCCGGCGGTCGCATCCTGGTCGGCGTCAACGACTACCTGAGCGCGGACGACCACCCCGTCGAGATCCTCAAGGTCTCGGGTGACGCCGAGGAGGGTCAGCGACGCCGGCTCGCGCGCCTGCGGGCCGAGCGCGACAACGCGCTCGTCGCAGAGCGGCTCGAGGCGTTGCGCCGGGCGGCCCGCGCGGACGAGAACGTCATCGGCCCGATGCTGGACTGCGCCCGCGCCTACTGCACCCTGTACGAGATTCGCCACGCGCTCGAGCGCGTCTACGGCGCCTACCGCGAGCCGGTGTTCTTCTAGGCCATGGTCGGACTGCCGATGTCCGCCAGCGAGAGCGCGGTGCGCGCCGCCGTCGAGCGGTTGTCGCGCGTGCAGCCCGGCGCGTACCACGTCGTGTCGTGCTACTTGAAGCTCGAGCCCCGGGACAAGACCCGCGGCAAGTATCTCATCAAAATCAAGAACCGCATCCGCGAAGCGCTCGCCGCCCTGCAGCGCCAGGACCTCGAGCGCGCCGTCCGGGCCCAGGTGGCCGCCGATCTAGACCGCGTGCAGGGCTACTTCGGGGAGCCGACACGGCTCCCGCCGGCGCGCGGGATCGCGCTGTTCGCCTGCGGCGCGCTCGACCTCTTCGAGGTGCTGCCGCTTCCCCACGTGCACCGCTCGCGGCTCGCCGTCGCGCCCGTGCCCCTGGTGCGTGAGCTCGTGGCGCTCGAAGAGGAATTCGGCACCATCCTCGTCGCCGCGTGCGACCGCGCCAGCGCGCGGTTCTTCGAGGTCACGGCCTATGACGTCGTGGAGCTGCCCAGCTTGACGGCTGAGGCCACGCGACCCGGCAAGTTCCACGGCGAGCGGCAGGCCAAGCGGGGGAACATGCTGGCGGGCGGCTTCGGCGAGCACAACTATCACATGCGGATCCGGCAGGAGCGGCAGCGACACTACGCCCAGGTGGCGGACCGCATCTTCCAGATCCACACCCAGCGCCCGCTCGCCGGGCTCGTGGTCGCCGGCATCGGCGTGGACGCGGCGGCCCTGCTGCCGCACCTGCACACCTACCTCCACGACCTCGTGCTCGGCGTGGTGCGCTTGAACCCCAAGCACGTCACGGCGGCGGAAGTGCGCGAAGCGGCGCTCTCGTTACGCGAGGAGCGAGAGCGCGCCTGGGAGCGCGCGCACGCCGAGGCCGTGCGTGAGGGCGTCGGGACCGGGTGGGCGGTGAACGGCGTCGCGCCGACGCTCAAGGCGCTGCAGCGCGGCCAGGTGCGCACCCTGCTCGCCGACGGCCAGGACGACGACCTGCACATCGACGATGCCATCGAGGAAGCCCTGGCCCAGCGCGTCCAGGTCGACGTGGTGTACGACGAGCGGGCGCGCCGCATCGTGGACGGGCTCGCGGGCCTGCTGCGGTTCCGCCGCTGATGGCCGGCTCGAAGCGTCCCATCCGGGTGCTGGTCGCCAAGCCCGGCCTGGACGGGCACGACCGCGGCGCCAAGGTCGTGGCCGCGGCCCTGCGCGATGCGGGGATGGAGGTCATCTACACGGGGCTGCATCAGACCCCCGAAATGATCGCGCAGGCGGCGATCCAGGAGGACGTCGACGTGGTAGGCCTGTCGATCCTCTCGGGCGCCCACCTGACCCTGTTCCCGCGCGTCAAGCAGCTGCTGGTTGACGCCGGACGCGACGACGTGCTGGTGACGGGCGGCGGGATCATTCCTCCGGAAGACGTCGAGGCGCTGCGCAAGCACGGCATCGGACGGCTGTTCGGCCCCGGCACCCCGACATCCGACCTCGTGAAATACATCGAAGAATGGGCGGCGGAGCATGTCTCCGCCTGACACATTCCGCACTCCGCACTGCGCGTTCGCCCTTGAGCCGTCTTAAAACCCTGACCGCGGACTACCGCGACCTCAAAGCGCGCCTCGAGCAGGGCGGCGGGCCCGACAAGGTGCGCCGCCAGCACGAGCAGGGGAAGCTGACGGCGCGCGAGCGGATCGCAGCCCTGCTCGACCAGGGCGCGGCCTGGTTCGAAATCGGCCTGTTGGTCGCGTTCGACCAGTACGAGGGGCAGGCGCCGGGGGCAGGCGTGGTCACGGGTCTGGGGCGGATTGCGGGCCGGCCGGTGGTCGTGGTGGCAAACGACGCCACGGTCAAGGCGGGCTCGTGGTGGCCGGAAACGATCAAGAAGATCCTCCGGGCCCAGGAGATCGCCATGCGCCAGCGCATCCCTATCGTGTACCTGGTGGACTCGGCCGGCGTGAACCTCCCGTACCAGGGCGGCGTCTTCCCGGGGCAGTACGGCGCGGCGCGGATCTTCTACTACAACTCGATCATGCGGCACTACCTGCGCGTGCCGCAGATCGCCGCGGTCATGGGCCCGTGCATCGCGGGCGGCGCGTACCTGCCCGCCCTGTCGGATGTGATCTTCATGGTCGAAGGCACGTCGTTCATGGGGCTGGGGGGCCCGAACCTCGTGAAGGGCGCGACGGGCCAGACGGTGGACGCGGAATTCCTGGGCGGCGCGGCGACGCACACCGCGGTGAGCGCGGTGGCGCACTATCGCGCGAAGGACGATCGTGAGTGCCTGGTCCGCATCCGGGAATACGTGGCGCGCCTGCCGCGTACGCTTCGGCCTCCCGCGCCGGGCGGCAAGCCGAAGCGCAATCCCAAAGACCTGTACGACCTGCTGCCGTCGGACCACCGCATGAGCTACGACGTCCGCGCGGTGCTCGATTGCGTGCTCGACGCGGGAAAGCTGGACGAGTTCCAGCCCGATCTCGCGCCCGAGATGATCTGCGCTCACGGCGCGATCGAAGGCCGGACGGTCGCGCTGATCGCCAACTCGCGCGGGGTCATTAAGGGCCGAAAGAGCGAGGGGGGAGCCCCGAAGATCGGGGGGATCATCTACACCGAGAGCGCCGAGAAGGTGGCCTACTTCATCGAGAACGCCGACCGCGAGCGGATCCCCCTCCTGTTCGTCCAGGACGTGTCGGGGTTCATGGTCGGCACCGAAGCGGAGCACTCGGGGATCATCCGTGCGGGGGCGCGCCTCGTGGAGGCGATGGCGACGGCGACGGTGCCCAAGCTCGTCCTCACCGTGAACCATGCCTCGGGAGCGGGCTACTATGCGATGTCAGGGCAGGGCTTCGATCCCGACTTCATCGTTTCGTGGCCGACCGGAAGGATGGGTGTCATGGAAGGTGAGTCGGCCATCCAAGCGGTCTTCGGGAGTGACGCGGCGAAGCCCGAAAACGCCCCCGCCGTCGACGCGATGCGCGTCGACTACGAGCATCAGCTCGACGCCAGATTCGCCGCTGCCCGCGGCTTTGTGGACGCGATCGTCCTTCCCGAAGAGACCCGCGATACGCTCGCATTTCTCCTGGAGGCGACTGGCGAATTCACCGGCCCACACGTCGGGGCCTTCGTGCTGCCGGGTCAACCATGAGATCGCGCTGCATCCCCTTGCTGCTCGTCGCTTGCACCGCCGGCTGCGGCGGCTCGGTCGCACCGCCGGCCTCCGCCCCGGCCCCTGCGGCGGCACCCACCGCGCCACCGCCCGCGTCCACCCCCCCCCCGAGGGCCACCGGCGTCGCGAGCCGACTGCCCATTCTGCCGCCGGCGCGCGCGCTGCTCGTCGGCCTGATGCCGCTCCACAGCGCGGGCGTGGACGAGTTCCGCGCCAAGCATCCTACTTACGACGGGCGCGGGGTCCTGATCGGCGTTCTCGACACGGGCGTGGACCCGGGCGTGAACGGCCTCATCGTCACCAGCACCGGCGCGCCCAAGATGCTCGACGTGCGGGATTTCTCCGGCGAGGGGGTCGTGCGGCTTAGGCCCGTCACCCCGACGGGGGACGGCACCGTCTCGATCGCCGGCCGTGCGCTCTCCGGCGCCGGTCGCATCGGGCGGCTCACAACCACGACCACGTGGTATGCCGGCGCACTGGCCGAGCAGCCGCTCGGCAAAGTCCCGGGCGCCGATCTCAACGGTGACGGGACCAACGGCGATGCCTTTCCGGTCGTCGTGGTGAAGGCGACCGACGGCTGGGTCGCGTTCCTCGACACGAACCTGGACGGCTCGTTTGAGGACGAGATGCCGCTGCACGACTACCGCCAGGGGCGTGAGGTGATCGCGCTCGGCACGAAGCCCATCACACTGGCCGCCAACTTCGGCGAAGTGAGCGGCGTGCCGACGCTCGCCTTCGCGTTCGACAACAACGCGCACGGGACGCATGTCGCGGGTATCGCCGCGGGGCACAACTTGTTCGACGTGGCGGGCTTCGACGGCGTCGCACCGGGCGCGCAGCTGCTCGGGCTGAAGATCGCCAACGATGCGCGGGGCGGCATCTCGATGACCGGCAGCATCCAGCACGCGATGGAGTACGCCGCCCGCTTCGCGGAGCAGCGCAACCTGCCGCTCGTGCTGAACCTGAGCTGGGGAATCGGCAACGAGCCCGGCGAGCGTGCCGTCATCGACTCGATCGTCAATGCGTTTGTCATCGCTCATTCGGGGATCGTGTTCGCGATCAGTGCCGGGAACGACGGGCCCGGCCTCTCCACCGTGGGCCTGCCCGGGTCGGCCGACCTGGCGGTCTCCGTGGGCGCGGCGCTGCCGGGGATCTACGTCCCGCTCGAAGAGGATGGCGCGCCGCCGGTGGCGGGCGACTTCGTCGGCTCGTTCAGCGGGCGCGGCGGACGGTTCGGGAAGCCCGACGTCCTCGCGCCGGGGTGGGCCTTCTCGACCGTTCCCTCCTTTGACACCGGAAACGAGATCAAGGCCGGCACGAGCATGTCCGCCCCCTATGTGGCCGGCCTCGCGGCGTGCCTCATGTCGGCGCTGGTGCAGGAGGGACGCACCCCGGGCGGCGCCGAGGTGAGCGCGGCGCTCCGGGCCGGCGCCGCCGGCTTGCCCGGTGCGAGCGTGCTCGACCAGGGGGCCGGGGTGCCGCAGCTCGAGCGGGCGTACCGCTGGCTGCTCGCCGGCCATCAAGGCTCCGGTTACGTCGTGCGCGCGACCACGGGCGGCGGGTCGGCTGCCTTTCGGCGCGAGGGCCTGGCGGGGCTGGCCGACACGATCGAAACGTTCCGGGCGCGACACGTCACCGGGCTCCGGGTTGCACAGTTCTCGTTGAAGAGCGACGTGCCGTGGCTGACCGCCCCCGCGATGCTGTCGGCGGGATCCCGCGAGACCGAGATCCTGGTGGCCTACGACCCCGCGGCGCTCGCAGCGCCGGGCGTGTACGTGGGAACCGTGACCGCCTGGAATCCCAGCGATGCCCTTGCCGGCCCGTTGTTTCGACTCGTGAACGTGGTGGCGGTCCCGTACGAGCTCGCGGACAAGCCCCTGTCCGACGAGCGGCGCACGGTCGGCCCCGCCCAGGTGCGCCGGTACTTTCTCCGCCTGGCGCAGCCGGGTGCCACCTTGGTCGCCACCGTCACACTGCCCGACTCCGCACACCAGACCGCCAAGGCGATCCTGTACGAGCCTAATGGCGCGCCATTTCGGGAGCTCGCGCGTGATTCGATCGTGCCGATCGGCGGATCGAAGGTAGGTACGGCCCGGTTCGCCGTCCGCGCAGAGGATGCCGTGGCGGGCGTGTACGAGCTGGACGTCGTCGCGCCGCCCCGCTCCGGGGCCGTCGCCACCGTCCGTGCGCAGCTCGCACCGCTCACACTCGCGGACCGGGAAGCGACAAACCCGGGCCAGGCCATCATCAGCGGACGCGTCACGCAGGTGTTGCTCGGCGCGGAGCGCGCGCTGGACGTCGCGGGCCGTGGCGCGACACCCGAAAGCCTCACGGTCTCGGTGCCCGATTGGGCGGCGACCGCGGTCGTCGAGGTGGAGGTACCGCGTCAGCAGTGGCGCGAGTTCACCGACTTCGGCGTGACCGAATTCGATTCCGCGGGGCAGCAGGTCTCCCAGGGGCCGCTCGAGTTCGCGTTCGGGCGGCAGGCCTTCGCGGTGCCGGCGGCATTGCAGGGCCATCCGCTCACCGTCGAGCTGTATCCCGGCTTCGCCCGCGACAAGGGCGTGCATCCGTGGCGGGCCAAGGTGCGGGTGCGCTTCCTGCTGACCGAGCCGCGCCCGCTTGGCGACGGCCGGGACATCACCGTACTCCCGGGGGGACGCGCCCCACTCCCCGCCCAGCGGCCGCGGGAGCTGGCCTTGCCCGAGGGCTTCGCGCCCCTCGTCGAGGTGCGCGTCCGCTCGTCGGTCGGGGCGCCCGACGCGGCCCGGCGCCTGGTCGTCAATCCGTGAAACCGCGGTCGGCCACGCTGCGCATCGCCGCGGGGCAGGGGTTCTGGGGCGACTGGCTCGAGGCGCCGTATCGCCAGGTGACCGGCGGACCGATCGACTACCTGATGCTGGACTACCTCGCCGAAGTCACGATGTCCATCCTGCAGAAGCAGAAGTCGCGCGATCCGTCCCTTGGGTACGCGAAGGACTTCATCCCGCAGATGGAGCGCATCCTGCCGATCGTCGCGGAGCGGCGGATCAAGATTACCGCCAACGCCGGAGGCGTGAACCCCCGGGGCTGCGCCCAGGCGGTGGCCGAAACGGCGCGCCGCCTGCGGCTCGGCGGCAAGCTCCGCATCGGGGTGGTGACGGGGGACGATCTGTTGGGGCGCTTGGACGGGCTGCTGGCCCGCGGGCACGTGCTCAGGAACCTCGACACCGGCCGGCCCCTGTCCGACGTACGCGACCGGGTGGTGTCGGCGAATGCGTATCTCGGCGCTTGGCCCGTGGTGGAAGCGCTGCGCGGCGGCGCGGACATCGTCGTGACGGGACGCGTTACCGACACCGGCCTCACCCTCGCGCCCATGATTCACACCTTCGGGTGGCGGCCCGACGCCTGGGATCTCCTCGCGGCGGGGACCGTCGCGGGCCATACAATCGAATGCGGCGCGCAGTGCAGCGGCGGCAACTGCCTGGTGGACTGGGAACGGATCCCCGACCTCGCGAATGTCGGTTACCCGATCATCGAAGCGGCTCCGGATGGGACGTTCCAGATCACCAAGCACCCCGGCACCGGCGGGCGCATCAGCGTCGCGGGCGTGAAGGAGCAGCTCGTGTACGAAATGGGAAATCCCGCGGAGTACATCACGCCCGATGGCATCGCGGATTTCACCACGATTCGGCTCGAGCAGAGGGGGAAGGACAGAGTTCGGGTGTCGGGTGTGAGGGGGAGACCCGCCACCGACAAGCTCAAGGTGTCGATTGGCTATTTCTACGGCTACAAGGCGGTGGGCACCCTGGTCTACGCGTGGCCGGATGCCTACCGGAAGGCTCAGGCCGCGGACCGGATTCTCCGCCAGCGGCTCGCCGATCTCGGTCTCACGTTCGAGTCGGTGCTGACGGAGTTCGTCGGCGCCGATGCGACCCACGGCCCGCTGGCGCGGGCCAGCGCGCCGCTCGACCAGCTCCCGGAGGTGCAGCTGCGGATCGGCGTCCGCTCGCCGGACAAAGCCGCCGTCGAGCGGTTCACGCGCGAGATCGCGCCGCTGATCCTCAACGGACCGCCCAGCGTCACCGGGTTCGCCGGCGGACGACCGAAACCGGAGGAGATCGTGGCGTACTGGCCCGCGCTTCTCGACAGGCGCACGGTGGAGCCGTGCGTCGAGGTCGTGGACGTATGAGAAAGAAGGCGGTCAGAAAAACCACCGTGGCTCTCGTCAAGCTGGCGCATGCGCGATCCGGAGATAAGGGCGACACGGCCAACGTGGGGTTGATCGCGCTCAAACCCGAGTACTATCCGATCCTGGTGAAACACGTGACGGCGGCGCGCGTCGCCCGGCACTTCAAGGGGATGATCTCCGGCCCGGTCGAGCGCTACGAGCTGCCCAACCTGCACGCGCTGAACTTCCTGCTGCACGGCGCGTTGGACGGCGGCGGCACGATTTCGCTCAAGACCGACGCCCAGGGGAAGGTGTTTTCGACCGCGCTGTTGCGTCTCCAGCTGGACCTCCCCAAGTGAGCGATCGGGTGCTGGCCGCGCTCGACGGGGGGGTGCTCACGGCCACGCTCAACCGCCCGGAAAAGAAGAACGCGGTCGATACGCCGATGATCGACGCCCTGCTCACCCTGCTGGAGCGCGCCGATCTCGACAGCGCCGTGCGCGTCGTGGCGGTGCGGGGCGCCGGCGGCGACTTCTGCGCCGGCATGGACCTGAACGAGCTGCTCGCATCGGCCGACAAGAGCGTCGAAGAAAACCGCCAGGCGGCGCTGCGCTTCGCCGAGATCTTCCTACGCATGCGCCGCATCCCCAAGCCGATCGTGGCGGTCGTGCACGGCCGGGCGCTCGCGGGGGGCTGCGGATTGGCCACCGCGTGCGACCTCGTGCTGGCCACGGAATCCGCAAAGTTCGGCTATCCCGAAGTGCAGCGGGGCTTCGTACCCGCCATCGTCATGGCCCTGCTCAAGCGCACGACGGGTGAGAAGGTGGCCTTCGATCTCGCAGCGACGGGACGGATCCTCGGCGCCCCCGAAGCGGCGGCATTGGGCCTGGTATCGCGGGTGTACGAAGACTCCGACTTCGAGGACCAGGTCGCCGAGGTACTGCGCGCTCTGGCCGCGGCGAGTCCCTCGGCGCTGGCGTTCACCAAGCAGCAGTTCTACGAGCTCGATGGCCTGCGATTCGAGGACGGCATCCGCCTGGGGGCGGACGTGAACGCGGTGAGCCGCACGACGCCCGACTTCCGCGCCGCCTTACAGGCGTTCCTCAAGAAGTGACGCGCTTCTTCACCCTCAAAGCGTGGCTCGGAGGGGCGGGGCTCGCCGCGGGCCTCGCCGGCATGGCGGTGGGGTGGCGCTGGCTGGTGTGGACAGCGGTGGCGCTGCTGGGTGCGGCGTTCGCGCTGCGCTTCGCCGAGCGAGGGAGCGAGCCCGGACCGTAGGTCGCTGTCAGCTTCCTGACAGGTTCGCCAGGTAGCTTCTCAGTCCAAGATGTCATCCGGGGAGTCATTCGGGCGCCGTTGTTGGCCGGCCCTCGCGCTGTGCGGGGCGGCGGCGGTCTCGCTGTCCGCCCAACAGCCGGTCACGCGCGCGCAAGCGGCGGCCGCTGCGCTCGCCCGCGGCGCCCGAGCGGCGTTCGGTCGCGCCGACACTGCAATGGCCGGTGGGACGCTGCACGGCGCGCGGCTCTATCCCAACCCGTCGGCCTCGGCAAGCTACTCGAAAGACGTCCCCCATTACCATGTCGTCGCCGACCTACCGCTCGACCTGCCCTGGATCCGCTCGGCCCGGATCGGCGCCGCCGCCTCGGCGCACGAAGCCGCCCGGTACGGCTTCGCGTTCGAGCGTGCCGCGATCCGGTTCGACGTGGACACCACCTACACCCGAGCGCTCGCCGCCCGCGCCCGCGCGCGCCTCTCGCGCCGCAACGCGCTCGACGCCGACAGCCTGCGCAAGATGGCGCAGCTGCGGCGCGAGGTGGGCGACGTGAGTGAGCTCGATGTGCGTCTCGCGGCGGTCAACGCAGGGCAGCTCGAGAACGTCGCCGCGGACGATTCGGTCACTGCCGTGGAGGCCCTCCTTTCCGTGCAGCTCGCGATGGGTCTGCCGGCGGAGGACGTGACCATCACCCTTACCGACTCGCTCGCGCCACCGTCCGACAGCCTGCCGCCTCCGATCGGTGAACCGCTCCCCGTCGCCGCGGCCGCGGCGAGCCTCCGCTCCTCGGAGCGCGCTTTAACCCTCGCGCATCGCAGCGTGTTCGCAGCGCCGAGTCTCCAGGTGGGCTTCGACAACGGCGACCCCGGTGGGGAGCGGGGCCTGCTGCCGACCGTCGGGCTCTCCCTCCCGCTCCCGCTGTTCAACTGGAACGGCGGCGAGGTCCGACAGGCGGCCGCGGCGCGCGATCGCGCGCAAGCTGGTTTGGACCTCGTGCGACGGGAGACGGGAGCCGAGCAGGCACGGGCGCGGCGCGTGTTCACGCTGGCGTTAGCACGCCTCGAGCGCGATCGGCGGCTACTGTCGAGCGCGGACCGCGTCGCGGTGATGTCGCTGCAGGCGTACGCCGAGGGCGTGGTCGCCCTGCCCAACGTACTCGAGGCCCACCGCAACGCCCGCGAGGCGCTCGCCCGCTACATCGACGACGTCGCGGCGGCGAACGACGCCGCAGCGGCCGTTCGGCTCCTTACCGCAACGGAGTCGCCATGACCGTCAGGACATGGGTCGTCGCCGCGGCGCTGGCGCTCGCGGCCTGCCGTTCGGAGCGCCAGGCCAGCGCCGCCGCCGACACGCCTCCTTCCGAGCAGACGGTGGGCGGGGTGGGAACGGCAGTCACCACGAAGCGGTCCTTCCCGCAGGTGGTGCGCGCCCTCGGCACCGTGACCGCGCGACCGGGGCACTTCGCGGAGCTCTCGGCCCCTGCGCCCACACGGGTGGCGCGCATCTTCGTCGCCCCCGGCCAGCGCGTGGCCGAGGGCGATTCCCTGGTCGAGTTCGAGCGGGCGCCGTTCGACGCGGCGGCGCGCAGCGCGGGGACCGCGCTCGCCAGCGCCGAGCGCGCCTATGCCCGGGCGGTGCGACTGGCGCAGGCGGGCATCCTGCCCCAGAAGGACAGCGACCAGGCTGCCGCGGACCTGGCGCAGGCGCAGGTGGCGGCGATCACGGCGCGGCGCGCGCAGCAGCTCGCCACCCTCCGGGCCCCGCTGGCCGGCGTCGTCACACGGATGACGGCGGTGCTGGGCGCCGCGGTGGACGCGAACCAACCGCTCGTCGAGGTGGCCGATGTGGCGGCCTTGGACGTGGTCTTCAACGTGAGCCCGGCGCAGGCCGCTCAGATTCACGGTGGTGATTCGGTCCGTGTCACGGCCGGCGAAGGAGAGGGCGGTGAAGGCGTGGGGCAGGGCTCGGTGACCGCCGTCGGCGCTGCCGTGGATTCGAGCTCGCGCGCGGTCGCCGTGCGCGCCCGCATCGGGCGAGCGGCCAGGCCACTGCGCATCGGTGAATCGGTATTCGGTAGGATGGTGACCGCCGTCCACACCGGCGCCGTGACGGTGCCGGTGGCCGCGCTGGTCCCGTCCGGAGACGGGTTTCAGGTCTTTGTCGTGGACAGCGGGGGCATCGCGCACGTGCGTGCCGTGACCGTCGGGGCGCGCAGCGAATCACTCGCCGAGATCCTCACGGGTCTCACGGCGGGCGAGACCGTGGTCACGACCGGCGCCTACGGCATCGAAGACGGCACGAAGATCGTCCGGACAGCACCGTGACGCTGTTCGATGTTCTGAGCCGGCAGCGCCGGCTCGTCTATCTGCTCGTGGTGCTCGCCAGCGTCGCTGGCGTGTGGGCCGCTGCGACGCTCCCCTCGGCCATCTACCCCGAGCTGACCTTCGCCCGCGTGACGATCGTCGCAACCGGGACGTCGCTCGGCGCGCGCCAACAGCTGTTCGGCGTGTCGCGGCCCATCGAGGAAGCCGTCAGTATCGTCCCCGGCGTTACCCGGGTCAGATCCCGTACCATCCGGGGCGGCACCGAGATCAACGTCGATTTCTCGCCGAACACCGAGATGCTCAACGCGCTGCAGGAGGTCCGCGCGCGCGTCGACCAGATCGTGCCCGATCTGCCGACGGGCGTGAGCATCCAGGTCGAGCGGATGACGCCTTCGCTGTTCCCGATCCTTTCGTACAATGTCGAGGGCGGCGACCCAGCCACCCTATACGACGTCGCGCGGTACCAGATCAAGCCAATCGTGTCGCGGGTGCCGGGGGTCGGACGGGTGGACGTGCTCGGGAGCGACGTGCGCGAGATCGAGGTCGTCGCCGATCCGGCGCGCCTGGCGCAGCAGGGGATGACGTTCGACGAGCTCGCGGCCGCGATCCGCGAGGCCACCACCGTGAGTGCGGTTGGGCGGATGCCGATGGACTATCGGCAGTACCTCATGGTGAGCGCGACGGAGGCGCACTCTGCCGATGACATCGCCAACGTGGTCGTCGGGCACGGGCTCCGGGTGCGCGACCTCGCGACGGTGACGCCCGGCACCGCTGACCGCGTAAGCATCATCTCGGGCAACGGGCGGCCGGTTGCGCAGCTGAACATCACGCGCCAACTCGGTGGTAACACGCTTGCGATCGCGGACAGCGTGGCGGGCGTCGCCCGCGCCTTGGCGCACACGCTGCCCCCGGGCGTGCGCCTCACGCCCGTGTACGACCAAGCATCGCTCGTGCGCGACGCCGTCAACGCCGTCCGTGACGCCATGCTGATCGGCGCCGCGCTCGCCGTCGTGGTGCTGCTGCTCTTCCTCCGCCACGGCCGGATCACCGCGGTCAGCGCGTCGTCCATCCCGCTCACGCTCGTCATCACGATCTTCGTGATGTGGCTCCTCGGGCAGACGTTCAACCTAATGACCCTCGGTGCCATGGCGATCGCCATCGGTCTCGTCATCGACGACGCCGTCGTCATCACGGAGAATATCGTGCGGCATCTCGACCTGAACCCCAACCGGACCGCGGCCATCCGCGAGGCGGTTCAGGAGCTCCTCTGGCCGGTCACGACGTCTACGCTGACGACCGTCGTCGTGTTCTTGCCGCTGGGCCTGCTGCAGGGCGTGGTCGGCCAGTTCTTCCACGCCTTGTCGATCACGCTCACGATCGCCGTGCTCGTGTCGCTGGGGCTCGCCTGCTCGGTGATCCCACTCCTCAGCCAGCGCTACCTCGGGCCGCGCGACGCGGAGCACGCGCCGCCGCGACCGGGCACGGCGCCGCGCGCCCTCGAGCGACTCGGTCACGCCATCGACGCGCTGGCGGGCGCGTACGAGCGCGCGCTCGGCGCCGTGCTCCACCATCCCCGGCGCGTGGCCGTCGCCGCCGTGGCGCTCATCGCCGCCGGGTACGTCGCGTACCGTGCGACTGAAACCGGCTTCCTGCCCGAGATGGACGAGGGGGCGTTCGTGCTCGACTACTGGGCCCCGGGCGGCACGGCGTTGAGCGAAACCGACCGCGAGCTTGGCGTCATCGACGCCATCCTCGCGCGCATCCCGGAGGTCGCCGGGACCAGTCGGCGGACCGGCGCCGAGCTCGGCCTGTTCGCAACGTTGCAGAACCGCGGCGACTACGTCGTCCGGCTCAAGCCCCAGAGCCAGCGCCACCGGCCGATCGACGAGGTCATCGACGAGGTCCGGGGGCGGGCCACGGCCGGGCTCCCGCGCATGCGGATCGAGTTCGTCCAGATTCTTTCGGACGTCGTCAACGACCTCGCCGGCAGCGCGCGGCCGGTGGAAATCAAGCTGTTTGGCCCTGACCTCGCAGCCCTCGAGACGTACGGGACCCAGCTCGACTCCGCCCTGGCGGGCATCGCGGGCCTCGAGGATCTCTTCAGCGGCGTGAGCGAGCCGACGTCCGAGTTGGCGATGCATGTCGACGCCGCGGAGGCGAATCAGGTCGGGCTGACGCCCGCGGCCGTGAGCCAGTCCGTGAGCGGTGCGCTGCTCGGCGTGGACGCGGGCCAGGTGTACCGGGACGACCGGAGCATCGGAGTCCGCGTCCGCGCGCCCGATTCGGTGCGCTTCGACCCTCTCCGGCTCGGGGCCATCCCCGTGCTCGCGCCGGGCCGCCACACGCCTATCCCTGTGGCGTCGCTCGCCCGTTTCACGCCGCTGGACGCCCCGTCGGAGCTGCTCCGGGAAAACCAGCAGCAGATGATCATGATGACTGCCGACCTGGGCGCCCGCGGCCTCGGGAGCGTGATGACGGACGTGCGGGCGGCGCTCGCGAAGCACCTGCCGCCGCCCGGCATTCGCGTCGAGCTCGGCGGCCAGTATGCGAGCCAGCAGACCGCGTTCCGCTCGCTCGTGCTGGTCCTCGGCCTCGCCGCGGCGAGTGTGGTCGCCGTGATGGTCGTGCAGTTCGCGTCATTCGTGGAGCCGCTCGTGGTGTTGCTCGCCGCGCCCCTCTCGTTCGTCGGCGCGATGGCGCTCCTCCTCGTCACGCACACCGCGCTCAACGTCTCGTCCTTCATGGGCCTGATCCTGCTGGTCGGGCTGATCGTCAAGAACGGGATCATTCTGCTCGATTTCACGCGGCTGCGGATGCAGACCGAGCACGTGGCGCTCGAGGTTGCCATCCGCGAGGCCGCGCGCGTGCGGCTCCGCCCGATTCTGATGACGACGTTGTGCACCTTGTTCGGCTTGCTCCCCCTCGCCCTCGGAATCGGGGCGGGGAGCGAGCTGCAACGACCGCTCGCCCTCGCCGTGATCGGCGGACTCGCGCTTTCCACACCGATCACCCTGTTCGCCGTCCCGACGCTGCTCATCGCGATCCGGGGCCGGCACTATACCCTTCCGGAGGCCTCATGAAGAACCGATCCATCACATACATCACCCTCGGCCTTGTGGCCGTGTTGTCCATCCTCACGGTACGAAGCCTCGCGGCCCAGCAGCCTGCGCGGACCTACAAGCGCGACGTGCCGGCAGCGCTCCTGTCACAAGCCAAGGTCTCCGAGGACTCGGCCAGGAAGGTCGCCATGACGCGCGTTCCTGGAAGCACGGTCGCGGCGCTCGAGCTCGAGCGGGAGCACGGCTTGCTGATCTGGTCGTTCGACCTCGCCGTAGCGGGGAAGCCAGGAATCGAAGAAGTCGAGGTCGACGCGCTCACCGGGAAAATCGCGAGGGTGGAACACGAGAAGCACTGAGGGCCGCCGCGCCGGGCGACGGCCCTCGGGCGGCACTTGCGCCTCAGGGATCCAGGACCAGCAGCGTGAACGTCCCCGGCACGATACTGGGCCGGGGGCGCGGCTGCTGCGCGCTGGGGGCGGGCGGCGGGCCGAAGTCGGCCGTAGCCGTGAACACTCGGTGGGTGATCGGGTCGAGCTCCATCGTGCGCGCGCCGCGTTTCGTGGCGACGTTGGCGACCACCGTGAAGGTCCCCGGCGTGTCTTCATGAATGACGGTCAGCGTCCCGTCGCCATTCGAGGCGAACGCCAACTGGGTGCCCGGATCGAATCGACAGGCATCCACTCCTTGGCCGATCGGGACCGTCGTGACCAGCGCGCCGTTGGTCACATCGGAGATCGCCATGAGTTTGTTGCGGCAACCGCTGAACAACAGATGGTGCGCCCGGTCGATGGCCAGCCCCGTGGGCGACTCGCACGGCGCGAGCGACCACTGACGTTTCACGCGCATGCCAGCCGCGTCGATCTCCGCGACGGCACCGTTGTCCTCCAGGTTCACAAACAGCTTCCCGTCCCCGGCGGAAACGGCGAACTCCGGACCCGCTCCGAGGTCGATGTCACCGATTTTCTTGCCGGAGACGGCGTCGATCGCGGTGGCGGAATGCGCATCTCCGTTGAAGGTGAAGATTCGCTTGGTCGCCGGATCGTACAACACGGCATCGTCGTCGGGGGGCACCATGGTGTGGCCGAGCACGCGGAGCGACTTGAGATCGAACATCGTGACGGTGCTGTCCGCCCCCGACGTGGCGAAGCCGTGACCCGTTTCATACGCGAAGGCCACGCCGTGCGCCCGATTCAAACCGGTGATCTCACCGAGCACTTTGCCGCTGTCGGGGTCGACCACGACGATGCGGTCCTGGTGCGCGATGAACAGCCGATGGCGCGCGGTGTCGAGCGCGAGGTAGTCCCAGCCACCGCCGCCGCCGAGCTTGAAACTGTGGGCAAGGTGGTAGGACTGGGCTGCGGCGGGAAGCCCGGCGCCGCAGAGCAGGAAGACCCCGGCGATGAATATTCGAGACGCTCGGTTCACGAATTGCTCCGTTGCGAAATGTAACAATCATCAATTCGGCGATCCGGCGAATAGTACGCCGCCGTCGCCCTAGAGGGCGAGCGGGAAACGGAGGGTGACCCGCGTGCCGACGCCGGGTTGCG
>Ga0137418_10001916_pt1 | contig 19069 bp, 19 predicted proteins | sample CZODoug3_1_2_16f_FD_122242 | JGI IMG/M metagenome (GOLD analysis project Ga0137418, IMG submission 122242) | Vadose zone soil fungal communities from Angelo Coast Range Reserve, California, USA - CZODoug3_1_2_16fungal (Hybrid Assembly) | ecosystem: Environmental > Terrestrial > Soil > Vadose... | reverse complement strand
TCATGAAAATTCCTTTCGGCTAACTACCTTACAGATTTATTTGCCAAGTTAAAGCGACAAGGGCAGTAGCGCAATTGAATTGGACGTTCCTGGTTCTGTCAGTCCCCGAAGCGCAATTGCACATCCAAGGTGCGCGAACGCGCGAAATCCTGAACTCTACCTACCACACTATCGAGATTTCCCGATGTGCAATCGCACATCCGAGGTCTAGCGCGGAGCCTGTCATCGGGCCGCGCTTTGCGCGGACCCGTTGGCGTCATTCCGAAATGATTAACGCCTAGCCTTCGAGCTGTTCGTTGGAGACGATCTCGATGCCGAAACCTGACAATCCCTTGTAGTCGTGCACCGATGACGTCAGATTACGGATCGAGGTGACACCGAGATCGCGCAGGATCTGCGCTCCGACACCGACCTCGCGCCATTGCTTGTTGCGGTCGGCTTCCGCGGATTTCTCCTCAGGCAGCGGTGTGACCGGAACGCCGGCGGCGCCATCGCGCAAAATCACCAGCACGCCGCTGCCGTCCTTCTTGAAATGTTCCAGCACGGCCTGCATGCGCTTCGGCCCGGTGAAGATGTCCTTGACGATATTGGGCTTGTGAAAGCGGGTGAGCACATTCTTGCCGTCGCCGATGCCGTTATAGACGAATGCGACGTGGGCGATGGAATCGAACGGCGAGCGATAGGCATAACCCTGCAACGGCCCGATCGGGCTGTCCGTGGTGAAGGTCGAGACCCGCTCGATCAGTTTCTCACGCGCCTGGCGATAGGCGATCATGTCGGCGATGGTGACGTGCTTGAGCTTGTGAGAGGCCGCGAACCGCGCGACCTGCTCGCCTTTCATCACCGTGCCGTCATCGTTCATCAATTCGCTGATGACGCCGACCGGCGGCAGGCCGCTCAGCTTGCAGAGGTCGACCGCGGCCTCGGTATGTCCCGACCGCAATAGCACCCCGCCGTCACGCGCAATCAGCGGAAACACGTGGCCGGGCCGCGCGAAATCGTTGGCGCCGGCATTGGGATTGGTCAGCGCACGGCAGCAGGAGGCCCGTTCGTCCGCCGAAATGCCGGTACCGCCATCGGGCTTGTAGTCGATCGAAACCGTAAAGGCGGTGGTGTGATTGGATTCGTTATGCGCGACCATCGGATCGAGCCGCAGCCGGCGGGCGTCGTCGCCTGTGATCGGCGCGCAGACGATGCCCGAGGTGTGGCGGATGATGAACGCCATCTTCTCGGCGGTGCACAGCGACGCCGCGACGATCAGATCGCCCTCGCCTTCGCGATCATCGTCATCGGTGACGACCACAAGTTCGCCATGGGCGAAGGCTTGCAGCACTTCCTGGATCGGATCGGCCATTTAAGGGTCTCGCTTTTCAGCTCGGAGCATTAGCCGGACTCGGGAGCCTGCGCCAGCTTCATTACGCAGGGCAGAACGTCACGTACGGAGCGCCGCAGAACGACTGTCCTATGAACCGGCCCGGACCGGAAAAATTGTTGACGAGGTCCGGTCCCAATCGCCATGGTCGCAGCCATAAAAACAACAAGCAGACGCTGGGAAGAAACAACATGCAGTTTCGACTGAATTTCCGTCCGACGGCATTGGCCGCCTTCGGATTGCTGGCGGCGGCCGCGGCATTTTCCGCGGGCGCACACGCCGCCGGCGAGTGGCCCAGCCGCGACATCACCTTCTACGTACCCTACGCGCCCGGCGGCTCCACCGACCCGATCAGCCGCAAATATGCCGAGCTTTTGGAAAAACAACTCAAGGTCAAAGTAATCGTCGAGAACAAGCCCGGTGCTTCCGCGACCATCGGTACCGGAGCTGTGATCCGCGCTGCGCCCGACGGCTACACCATCGGGCTCGGCTCGACCTCGTCGCTCGCCTATCAGCCGCTGGAAATGAAGGGGCTGGCCTGGAAATCCGCCAACGACTACCAGTCGATCGCGAAACTTTCCGATCTGCCCGCCATCCTCGAGGTTCCCCTCGCCGCAACCTAAAGGCACGCCGTGGAGGTTAAACGAGCAATGTGTCACATCCGGATGGGATGCTATTATCTGGCGATCCTGGCTTGCCTGCTGATGATGCGCACGCCCGCCGCACAGGCCCAGACCGCTCCGGGGATCGAGCAGACCTTCTCCGGTTCGCTCACCGCGATGCCATCGGAGATTCTCGGCGTGTCCGGCGCATTCTATGTTCCGGTCTATTCGAGCGTCTCGATAAGCCAGGGAAAGGTGCGGGCGGATTTCTCGGTGACGCTGAGCATCCACAATGCTTCGGAGACGCGCCCACTTGTCTTGCGCCGGATCGCATATTTCGACACCAACGGGAAAATGGTGGAAAACTACCTCAAGGCGCCGGTGGCGCTGAAGCCGTTCTCGACCGTTGAAGTCTTCGTCCCCACCACCGACGTCCGGGGCGGAACCGGCGCCAACTTCGTGGTGGATTGGGCCGCCACCGGCGAGATCGCCGAACCGGTGGTCGAAGCGCTGATGTTTGGTGGACTCGGCAGCGGCCATTATGCGTTTATCAGCCAGGGCCGGCCGTTGAAGGTTGTCGGCAAGAACTAGCCTGCAGGGCGGCCACGATAGCGGGCGCGCTCAACAAGAAAATAAAACGGGGATGACGTCCATGACATCAGCACAATTCGATTTTGCGCCCTTGCTGCCCGCGGGATTGCCCGCGCCCGCGGCGAAGTGGGCGGGGCTCGCAAAGTACAGTTTTATTGGCGGCAATAACGATCCGGACCAGGTTCCCGTCGACGGGCTGATCGAAGCCGTCAACGCGGTCCTCAAGCGCGAGGGCAAAACGCTCGCCACCTACGGCCTCGCCAGCGGCCCGCAGGGTTACCGTCGCTTGCGCGAATTTCTCACCACAAAACTCAAGCGCGACGCCGGGATCAACTGCATCGCCGACGACATCCTGATCGTCTCGGGCTCGCTGCAGGCGCTCGATCTCGTCAACGCGACGCTGCTGGCGCGCGGCGACACCGTGATTATCGAGCAGGACACCTATCAGGGCGCGCTGAACCGGTTGACCCGGCTCGGCGTCAATGTGGTCGGCATTCCGCTCGACCGGAAGGGCATGCGGATGGATGCGCTGGCGGCGGCGCTGGAGGACCTCAAGCGCCGCGGCATCACGCCGAAATACATCTACACCATCCCGACCGTACAGAATCCGACCGGCACCATCATGCCTGAGACGCGCCGGCACGAACTCCTCAAGCTCGCCGAACAATATGCGGTGCCGGTGTTCGAGGATGATTGCTACGCCGACCTGATCTGGGATGGACAGCGCCCGCCCGCGCTCTATGCCATGAACACAAATGGCGGCGTGATTCACATCGGCTCATTCTCAAAATCGATCGCGCCGGCGTTGCGGGTCGGCTACATCGTCGCACCCTGGGCTGCGCTGTCGCGGATGCTGGCGCTGAAGACCGACGCCGGTTCCGGCGCGCTCGAACAGATGGTGCTCGCGGAATATTGCGCGCCGCATTTCGCTGCGCATGTGCCGAAGCTGACGCGCGGCCTGCGCGCCAAGCTCGACACCCTGATGGAAGCGCTCAACGAGCAATTCGGCACGTCGGCCGAATTCGAAGACACCAAGGGCGGTATCTTCCTGTGGGTAAAGCTGCCGGACAATGTCGATACGCTGAAACTGTACCAGTCGGCGCTCGCCGCCGGCGTCGCCATCAATCCGGGCCCGGAATGGTCCACCGACAAGGCCTATGCCGGCAGCCGGCTGCGGCTCTGCTTCGCCAGTCCGTCGCACGAGCAGATCCGCGAAGGCGTCGCCGTGCTCGCCGAGGTCTGCCGCAAGGAGTTCGGCGTGCCGACCAGAATCGCGAATGTGGAGACGCGCGCTCGAAGTTGATGCGATGAGACGGCGCGCTGCCCTACTCGCCCTTGATGCCGGCATCGGTGATGACCTTGCCCCATTTCGCGCTTTCGCTGCATCTTCCCCGGAAGTTTCAGCTTTGCATCACCAAGCAAGCGGTCCCATATGGTTTCGCGCGCGCCGAAAGAAGGCGCATTGATCCACGTTACCGCGAGAAGCTGACGATCTCGACCCAGTTCGGATTCTTTCCCATCGGATATTCCTTGAGCTTGGTGAGCTTGCCGGTCGCCTTGTCGATCGCATAACTCGTCATGCTGTTGGACAATTGGCCGACAGATAGCAGATAGCGGCCGGTCGGGTCGATGTTGAAGCCGCGCGGCTGCTTTTCGGTTGGATAGGAATCGATCGATGTCAGCATTCCCGTCTTGAGATCGACGCTGAACGCCGCAAGCGTGCTGGTGGTGCGTTCGGAGGCATAGAGAAATTTGCCGTCCGGCGTGAGGTGGATGTCGGCCGCCCACGGTTTGCCCTCGAACCCCCCAGGCAATGAGGTCGTGATCTGAATTTCCTTTTTCAGGGTACCGGTCCTTTCATCCCACGGCAAAACGTAGATCGATGCGTCGAGTTCATTGACCAGATAGACGAACCTCTTGTTGGGGGAAAACACCAGATGACGCGCACCCGCTTTGGCCTTGACGCTGACGCTCGGCGGATCGTTGGGCGTCAGCTTGCCGGTTTTGACGTCGAATTTGTCCTGATACACAAGGTCGCCGCCAAGACTGGTGTGCAGCACGTAGCGGTTCGATGGATCGGGCATGATGCAATGCGCATTCGGTTGCGTCTCCACGATCTGCTGCGCCGGCTGCACAACGCCGTCCGGTCCGATCGGATTGACCGCGACCTTGTTGCCGCCATACGACGCGCCCAACAGAAACTTCCCGCTCCGGTCGGTGACGACATACGTCATTGAATCGGCTAACGGGCCGGAGCCCACCAGCGTCAGTTTACCGGTCTTGGCATCGATCGCAAAGGTCACCGCGGAATACGGCTCGTTGCGCAAGCCGACAAAGAGACGCTTCTTGTCAGGGCTGACCGCGAGCGGCAGCGAGCCGCCGGGCTTGGCGGGACCGGGCACCGCCGTAGTTTCGACCGGCGTCAGATCGCCGCTCGATTTGAGCTCCAGAATGGTGACATCCTGACTATCGGCATTTCCGACATACACGAATGTGGCAGCGGTCGCAGATGGCATGAAAAGTCCCGCTCCCAATAAGGCCATCAGACAGAATAGCGGCTTCAGGTTTGCTCGCGCTCGCATGGTGTCTCCCGATATGGTGATTGAACATTGGTTGGTGAATTGATAGGGCCGCCCGAACGGCACGCCGTTGATCACGGTTTGCACCGGCTTCAGCCAAGCCATGAGCGCGCTACCCGCGATGCCGGCGCCAACGATGACAGCGTCAGGTCTGCGATCTGCCATGCTCATGTCGATCCGGCCGGTCCCTCATCTCACCGCAAACGGCGATTGATACGGCCGGCCGAACGGCACGCCGTTGATTACGGTCTGAACCGGCTTCAGGTAGGCCTTGCCGTCGCGCTTGTTGTTGCGGGTATCGACGAACGTGACCTGCCCCTCCACCAGTTCCATGATCGCGACATCGCCGGGCGCGCCGATCTGCAGCGTGCCGATCTTCGGCGCGCGGTTGATGATCTTGGCCGGCGCCGTGGTCGCCATCGTCACCACCTGCTCCAGCGAAAAGCCCATCGTCATGAACTTGCTCATCACGTTCGGCAGGAACGGCACGCCGGGTGAATTGCCGGAGAACACATGGATATCAGACGAGATCGTATCCGGCGCGCAGCCGGCAGGGATAGCCACTTCCGCCACCGTGAAATCGAAACTGCCGCCGCCATGGCCGACATCGAACATCACCCCGCGCTGCTTGGCGGCGAGCGCCGCCGGCAGCAGCTTGCCGTCCTGCACGATGTTGGTGAAGGCGCCTGCGATGTTGGGCGCGCCGGAATAGGCATGGGTCAAGACGTCGCCGGGCCGCAGCAGATCCAGAATCTTCGACATCAATTCGCCGGTCTCGACCCCGCCGATATGCACCATCATCTTGGCCGGCCAGCCGCATATTTCGCAGGCCTGGATCGCGCGCTTCAGCGGCTCCAGACCGTGCTTGAAGATCACGTTCTCCGACATCCGCACCTTGACGCCGATCAGGAAATCCGGATTTTCCGCCAGCGCCATGGCGCAGGCTTCCATCTGCGCGTTGTCGATGTTGTAGAGCTCCGCCACCGGGAAAGCCGACAATCCGTTATTGGCGATGTGGACGAACGCGTAGATCCGAGAACGCGATTGCGCCACGATGTAGCGGCGCAACGCCGCGAGATTGTTGACGCCGGCGTCGCCCGCCGACACCACCGTGGTTGTGCACTGATGCTGCACCAGTTCGTCGGCGGGAATGCCGATCGCCGAGCCGTAGGGATAGACGTGGCAATGCAGATCGATCAGGCCCGGCGTCACCAGCTTGCCTGACGCGTCGATGGTCTTCGACGCGCGGGCGGCGGGAATCTCCGGCTCGATCGCCTCGATCATTCCCCAGCGGATGCCGATGTCGCGCTTGCCGCGCAGCGATTGGCTGGGATCGAGCACGTCGCCGCCCTTGATCACGAGGTCGAACTTGTCGGCGGGACCCATCGCCGCGTCAGCGGGCGTTGTGAAGCGCCCCGACAGCGCGGCGGCGGCAGCGGATCCCGTAAGCTCAAGAAAATTGCGACGCGACAATGCGGACATGCTGGCGTTCCCCCTGATAAGCTTTTTATGCATGGATGATGCGCCGGGCACCGGCTTTCCGCAAGCCGCCGATGTCCGGCGCGGGCGCATTTGCGTCGAAATCGAAATGCTAGACTTCGATCGTCGATCAGCTCGAGCAAGCGGAGCCTTGAACGTGAACCGGCCTTTCAGGCGATTGGCGCTGGCAATCCCTTTCCTCCTGACGCTCACGCTCAGCGCGTCCGCGGAGACGGTGGCCGAGGCGGCGCGCGCCTGGGGATTGATAGGAGCCTGGTCGCTGGACTGTTCGGCTGCTCCCGACAGGGGCGATGGCGCGGTGCTTGCCTATCAGATAGCGTCAGGCGACCGGGTCGTGCACCGGCGCAACTTCGGCGCTACCGCCGACGAAAGCGAAGTGATCACCGCCAAGGTTTCCGGCGATGGCATGCTGAATCTGCGCGTCTTCTTTCCGAGGCTCAAACAAACCCGCGAGTATGGATTTGCGATGCAGCCCGACGGCACCATGCGCGCGATGTATAATCGCAACCGGAAGGGCGAATACACCATCAGGGACGGCAAGTTCACCGCCAACGGCAACCCAACTCCGTCACAGCATAAGTGCAACTAGCTTTTCGATCCCGCGCCGGCTTATCGCCATGGCCGCGATCCGACCCGCGCCCCTGCGCCCGCATGGCGTGCATCATGGTTGCTGAATGATTGTTCAGAATTCTCTTCGGATTCGCCGGGAACGTTCGCGCGGCTGCGATGTTTAATCATCGCTCAACCGAGGAGAGGAACGCATGAAGAAGTTTGGATTAGTCATCGCGGCGCTTGGCGCGATCGCGATTGCGGCACCGTCGATTGCCAGCGCCGAGACCATCGTGATCAAGCGCGGCGGTCATCATCACGGCTACGGCGCGCGTGCCGAGTTCCGCGAACATCGCGATCACGGCTGGCATGAAGGCTGGCGGCGCCATCGCCACGCGGACAGAGTGGTGATCGTCAAGCATCGTCGCCACGACTATTGAGACGACGATTGAGGCACGACACAGAAATGGTCCCGCGAGGGGCCATTTTTCTTTGTTCCAGATACTGCCGTCAGGGCATGTAAGAGAGTTAGTCAGTTGTTCGGTTGAGGGTCATCATCATGAGCTTCGGCCATTCACCATGAGGAATGCTCGCCACAGCGTCATGGATTCCGAGTATGCCGACATCTGCACGGTTTCCTTGGGAGAGATGATGTCCGATTAGAGTCCATGTTGTTTCGTCGAGTATCGCGGCCGCGCCTAAGGCGGGCTGAAAGCGAGCAGCTCCATACCATGGCGGTTCAACCTTCGCTGCCCCTTGGGATCGAAACAATTGACGTGTTCGAAAGTCTTTCCCTACCGCCGCGCCTAAACGTACGAAACCGAGGAAGGGATCGTGAGTGCCCCTTACCCACCATTGGTGGGTGCACTGGCACACATGATCCAGAAGCTCCCCAATAACAACGTCGGTATTTGTACTGTTTTCTGTCGGTACGTCGATGCGAAGCCCCCGCGCCCATATGCCATTGGGTAGTATCCCGTGACCGGCTCGCACTCCAGTAACAGCATCGCTTGGAATGGTAGTTGTGTTTTCGACATGCTCGACGCCCTCGGGAATGGCGACTTCGACGAACGATCCAGACGCATGCTTCTTTTCATTCAATGCGAATGGCGGGTAGATTCTAAAGTTCATGGCGCCAACCGAAACGTTAATAATACGTTTTAGGTCACCGGACACTGCAATTGGTGATGGAAGCGCAAAGAACTGGCACTCGTATCCGCGATTCAGCTCTTGTTCGTAAGTACGTATCTCCGCCTCCGATCGCTTTGGGCCAATCCGGCGCTGAAGCATCGAAAACGGCTTTGACCAAATATTGATCCCACGAACGGGATGCTTTTGATGCCGTCTGATCTTTTGCCGCCATCTTGTCTCACTGAACGTGTGTTTGTGGTACAACTGGCTGATGACGATCATTATCCAGTTCATGGTGACAAAAGAACAGGGCGTCTACACCGCCGATAGCGTCAATGTGCCTGTTTTCACCGAGTTCTGTTGAGCCACCGCCGGGAGCACCCACCGGATGATCAAACTGATTTTGGCTCCAATACGAAGCATAGTGAGATTTCCCCTATTGCAGTTCGCTATCGTGATTGGCGTAATTCTGTGGCTGCAAGCCGCAGATGACAGATCGATCTTCGGCCAAATCTTCGACGCCCTGGACAAACTCGTCGACGCTACGGTGCAATTGTTCTCGACAGTTTTTACCGTAAAATCCTTCACCAAATCATGGCTCATATCAGGCTCTATGATTGCGTATGTCTACCTGGCCGGCTCATTGCTTCTGTTTCTTATACGCCTCCTCATCAGCGCCGCAGTTGATTTCGTAGGACGGTATAATTTGCTGTACCTTAGAGGTGCTATCGCGCGAGAGCGCGGCATCGGGGCCTATCGCGCGTGGGTGCCATTCGAGAGAATCAGGCCGGCAAATGTCCCTCAGCGAGAATGGGAAGAGTCATTTGCGTGGCCCGCCAATAATAAACCGCCGTACCCTCCGCTGGCGCATCGTATGCTGCGCGGCCTGTTTTTCTATGGAGCGATACTCCTAATTGGCGCTTTTCTTTTACAGTTCTTCACGCCTTTTGCAATTCTGACTTGGATTGTCGGCTGGCCAACCGCAAAGCCCGGGTAGTTTCTGCAGCCCCCAAGGCACTCGATATCAGATACGCGCACCTGGGGACCTTCCAGGCTCACAAGGACTCGCACCTGCAGCGATAACGGCGAAGCCAATACGCAGGGATGACGAGTTATACCTTAATCCCACGCCGGCGCGAAACCTGGATTCACGCAACGCTTGTCTTTCGGCAGCGCCGCGATGGCCTGTCTGTCCTCATCGTCGAGACCGACATGCTGCGCGTCGAGATTGGCCTTTTGGCTCTCGCTCCGCGACGCCTTCGGGATCGCGGCGACGCCATCCTGATCGAGCAGCCATTTCAGCGCCACCTGCGCCGCGCTGGCGCCATGCTTGCGGCCGATCGCCGTCAGCGTCGCGTCCGAAGCGGCCCGGCCCTGCGCCAGCGGGCAATAGGCCACCAGCGGGATCGATTTGGCGCGAAGATATTTGCGCACCGGCGTCTGATCGAGCATCACGTGGTATTCGATCTGGTTGCAGGCGATCGGCGCCCCGATCTCCTCGACCACGGTCTTCAGCAGCGCGATGTTGAAATTGGCGACGCCGATGGCGCGGGTGCGGCCCTCCTCCTTCAGCTTCAGCAAGGTTTCGAACATCGCTGGCAGGTTCATGTTCTTCGCCGGCCAGTGCACCAGATAGAGATCGACGTGATCGAGCTTCAGCTTTTTCAGGCTGGCGTCGAACGCTCTGCGGATCGCGTCCGGTGCCAGGTTTTCGTTCCACACCTTGGTGGTGACATGCAGATCCTTGCGCGCGACGCGAGCAGCGGCGATGGCGGCGCCGATCGCCTCTTCGTTGCCATACATTTCCGCGGTGTCGATATGCCGGTAGCCGAGACCGAGCGCGCTTTCGACCGCCGCGCGGCAGGCATCGCCCTGCAAGCGAAACGTGCCGAGCCCAAGCCGCGGCAGGCTGATGCCCTGGGTTTGCAGATGCTCCATGATAACTCCTGAAGGCTTAAGGCGGGCCGGACGAGCCGCCGGCGATACCGCGTGAACGGGCGTTTCGTTGAAGGGGTAGATGAGACAGCGGGTCCGTGGTTTGATAGTCTGCCAGCAGCGCAGCGTCCAGATCAAGATCGAGTTGGAATGGTCAAGGCATTACGACGATGGCTCGAGGCCAACGAACTGCTCGCCATCGTCACCGGCGTGGTGGGCGCGCTCGTCGTGCTGTCGCTGGTGCTGGTGCTGGGCGGCTATCTGATCGTGACGCGCTGAGCTGCCGCCAAACTGCAAGCGGCTCAGATATGCTGAGCCAGCATGGTTCCCGGCCGCGCGTCCGGCCGCGGCTCGATATCGACCGACCACAGGTCCCGATTGTCGACATCCTTCAAAGTCACCGTCATGACCTCCGATCGGCCGTCGATATCGACACGGCCGAAGAACTGCAGGCCAAAACAGGGTGCGAGATTCTCGCCTTGTTCCGCCGTGCAGCCCTTTTGAAACATCGCCTTCGGACCGAACGTATTGTCCAGTTCGCCGGGAGCCCATGTCCCGGCATGAAGCGGACCCGAGACGAATTCCCAGAATGGCTCGAAGTCCTGAAACACCGCGCGGTTCGGATCGTAATGGTGCGCGGCCGTATAGTGCATATCCGCCGTCAGCCACACGGTATTTCTGATGCCGGCGCGTTTCATGAACGACAACAGATCGGCAATCTCGTGTTCGCGCCGCTCCGGCGGCCCATCACCAAGCGCAATCGCGTCTTCGCTGATCACTCCGATCGGCAGGTCCGCGGCAATGACCTTCCAGGTCGCGCTCGAGGCCGCGAGCTCGCGCTTCAGCCAGGCCAGCTGGGCGGAACCCAGGATGAAGCAGTCGCCGCGGTCGTCACGCTTGTTCCAGGTCGAATCGCGGTAGCTGCGCATGTCGATCAGGAAAACATCGAGCAGCGGCCCGTATCCTATCCTGCGATAGACGCGCCCCTCCTGCTCGGGAATGGCGCGGATCGGCATGAATTCGAAAAACGCCTGGCGTGCGCGCGCCACCAGTCTGGAGGCGCCGTCTTCGGCGTAACCGGTCTCGTCGGCACTGCCGATCGGCGACCAGTCGTTGGTCACTTCATGGTCGTCCCATTGCGCCAGCATCGGCACCTGCGCATGAAAGGCGCGCAAATTGTCATCGAGCAGATTGTATCTATAATTTCCGCGAAACTGCGCCAGGCTGTGCGCGACCGCGGATTTCTCCTCGGTCACGATATTCCGCCAGGTTTCCCCGTTCGGCAGTTTCAGCTCAGTGGGCACCGGACAGTCGGCGTAGATGTGATCGCCGCAATGGATGAAAAAGTCGGGGCGGTTTTCGAGCATGGTCTTGTAGGTTCGCATGCCACCGCGAGTGGGATCGATGCCCCAGCCTTGGCCCGCGGTATCACCCGACCAGACAAATGAGATCGAGGCTTGCGATATCGAGGCTTGTGACCTCGAACCTTGTGACCTCGAGATTTGCGCTGCGGGCGCGGTCCGGAAATGCCCGACCTGCGTTTCTCCGGATATCCCGGTTTCGCCGATATCTTCAAACCGAACGCGATAGAAAATGTCCTGCCCGGCCGGAAGACCCTGGAGCAGCACTTTCGAAGTAAAGTCATGCTCCGGCAGCGCATCCGACGATGCGACGCTAACAATTGTCTTGAAGCTTTCGAGCGTGGAGCATTCCACCAGCATGCGCGCCGGCCGATCGGCTCTCGCCCATACGACAGCGGAGTCGGTCGATACATCGCCCGAGGCAAGCCCGTGAGCTATGCCCGGACGATCCGCAGCCCGGCTGAGATAGGGTCTGGCGAAACCGCCCAATCCTGCGAGCGCGACCGTGGATGCCGACCGGACCAACCATTGACGCCTGGTCAGACTTTGCTTCGCACGTATCGCAACCGCCATGGCCAGCCCCCTCGTCGAATCACGACGAAGGTTGCCCGCTCAACTTGACTCTGGGTCGAAGGTTTTGCGACAGGCGGATGACTTGAGGGGAATTGCGAGGCGCGCCGATGGCGAGCCCGGCTACGAGCAGTTCAATTCTTCTGCTTCTGCCAGTCGCAGATGCCACCCGACTTGCACGGCCAGACCTGAATCCGGGTATCGCGCGCCTCCGCATCGAGCGGATTGCCGTGGTGTCGCGCGAGCTTGGTTCGAGCCGCGCCGCGCGGTTTCTCCGCGCGCATATGCGCTAGCGCCTTCCTGGGAACAACGCTGTTCCCGAGAACAACGCTGTTCCTCGAAACAACGCTTTTGGCATGGGCCTTTGGTTCCACGCGCGCCTGCGCGCCTTCGCTTCCCGGATCGGTTCGGGCCTCGACCGCAACCGGCGCGAATTCGGACGTAGGCCCAAGCCGCCTCGGCGAAAGCACCGCCTTCGAAAGGTCGAGGCCGAGGAACTCGTCGGGACGGTACTCATCCGCCATCGACAGGCCGCTCCACGCCAGCAGCGTCGTGCAGAGCATAGCGATGAAAACATTTTTCAGGATCATGGGAGGCCGTCTGGAATGCTCGGGAAAGAGAGCAAAGCTGATCTAGGAAGCCGGCAACTCAATTCAAAGGGACGTTGCCGCAAGATCAGTACACATCACCTGTGCACATCGATCTCACCGGACCAACTGCGCGCCGCCGCGATTGTTCCGGCAGCGCGATCTGCGGGCAAAGATCTACCCTTTAGAACAGATATCCCATATATCACTTATTGACACTTTAACATCATTAATTATCATGCACGAATGATGTCTGACATTGGCTCAGGGGCGGAGCTATGATCACAGCGGCTCAACTGCGTGCTGCGAGGGTGCTTCTCGGCCTCGATCAGCGCCGGCTCGCCGAACTGTCGGGGCTTTCGGTGCCGACCATTCAGCGCATGGAGGCCAGCGAAACGATGGTCCGCGGCAATGTCGATTCGCTGGTCAAGTTGATCGCCGCGTTCAACGAGGCCGGGATCGAGATGATCGACGAAGGAGCCGCCAGTCATTCGCAGGGACGCGGGGTGCGGCTGAAGACCGAATCAGATTCGGCGAAGACCGTTCGGGGCGCTCGATCGGCAAACAAGACATCGAGCGGAACCAGGACGCGGACATGATTTCTGCTGTCACGATCCCCGCTGTTGTCTGGCAGATGTCGTGCGTCGCAGGATTGCTGGCGATCGCCGCGTTTGCGATCGTGCTCAGTCGCTCAACGAGCTCCACGGCAGCCGTCTACGGCGCCACATTGGTCATTTGCGCGGCGGCATTGCTCGGATCCCTCCGCTGGCTGCTGGGCGACGCGGTGAATAGCTCGGACATGACCTTGCCGATCGGGTTGCCATGGCTTGGCGCCCACTTCCGCCTCGATGCACTGGCCTCATTTTTCCTGGTTGTCGTCAATCTGGGAGGTGCTGCAGCCAGCCTCTATGGTCTCGGCTACGGCCACCACGATCCGGCGCCGCATCGCGTGCTTCCCTTCTTCCCCGCCTTCCTGGCCGGCATGAACCTCGTGGTGCTGGCGGACGATGCGTTTTCCTATTTGCTGTGCTGGGAATTCATGTCGCTCGCCTCCTGGGCGCTGGTCATGGCGCACCATCGTGAACCGGGCAACGCGAAGGCGGGCTACGTCTACCTGGTGATGGCAAGCTTCGGCACGCTGGCGCTGCTGCTGGCCTTCGGCCTGCTGGCGGGACCGGCGGGAGACTACGGATTTGCGGCGATTCGCGCGGCTCGACATACGCCGTACGTGGCCATGCTGGTGCTGATCCTGATGTTGCTTGGCGCCGGCTCAAAGGCCGGCCTGGTGCCGCTGCATGTTTGGCTGCCGCTCGCGCATCCGGCCGCGCCCAGCCACGTTTCGGCGCTGATGAGCGGCGTCATGACCAAGGTCGCGATCTACGGATTCATTCGCGTCGTGTTCGATCTCCTGGGGCAACCGACCTGGTCGGCGAGTGTGATCGTGCTTTTTCTTGGCGGCATCACCGCCGTCATGGGAATCCTCTACGCCATGATGGAAAAGGATCTGAAGCGCCTGCTCGCCTACAGTACGATCGAAAACATCGGCATCATCTTCGTCAGCCTCGGCCTGGCGCTGGCGTTCCAGGCCAATGACCTGAAGCTTCCGGCGGCGCTTGCTTTCACCGCTGCACTGTTTCACGTGCTCAATCACTCCTTCTTCAAGAGTCTGCTGTTCTTTGGGGCCGGCGCCGTCCTGACCTCGACGGGCGAGCGGGACATGGACAAATTGGGGGGCCTGATCCATCGGATGCCACTCACCAGCTTCGTCTTTCTGGTTGGCTGCGTCGCGATCTCGGCGCTGCCGCCATTCAACGGCTTCGTTTCGGAATGGCTGATCTTCCAGGCCGTGCTGCAAAGTCCGGAGTTACCGCAATGGGCTCTCAAGATCATGGTGCCTGCGGTCGGCGCGCTGCTGGCCCTGGCCGCAGCCCTGGCGGCGGCGTGTTTCGTCAAGGCGTTTGGCGTCACCTTTCTTGGACGACCGCGCAGCGTGGCGGCGGAAGCCGCAAAGGAAGTCGACCGATACTCGCTTTCGGCCATGTTCATCCTCGCCGCACTTTGCTTGCTGGCGGGAATCCTGCCGGGCCTGGTCATCGACGCCCTTTCGCCGATTTCAATGCAGATTCTTGGCAGCCATATGCCGATCCAGGCCAACGAACCCTGGCTTTCGATCGCGCCGATTGCGGAGAGTCGCAGTTCATACAACGGATTGCTTGTTATGGTGTTCATCGCCATATCCGCCTCATCGGCCGTCGTCTTTATTCATCGCTTTGCCTCTCGTGCGTTACGGCGGGGTCCGGCTTGGGGCTGCGGCTTTTCCGATCCGACACCCGCGGCCCAATATTCGGGCGAAAGCTTCGCTCAGCCTATTCGCCGCGTTTTCGGTACGCTCGTGTTCCACGCCCGCGATCATGTCGAGATGCCGGCCCCCGGAGATGTCAGCCCGGCACGGCTGGGAATCGAACTGCATGATCTGATTTGGGAGGGAATCTATCAGCCGCTGGCGGGTGCGGTCGGTTTAGCTGCCGATCGACTCAATCGTCTGCAGTTCCTGACCATCCGGCGCTATCTCAGTCTCGTTTTCGCCACCCTCGTTACGCTGCTGCTGGTGCTCGCGATATGGTCGTGATGTCAGACATTCTTGTGCAGGGCGCGCAGATGCTGCTGGTGCTCCTGCTCGCGCCGCTGCTGACCGGCTTCGTGCGCAAGATGAAGGCCCGCCTGGTGCGTCGCCAGGGAGCATCGGTCTTTCAACCGTATCGGGATCTCCTGCGATTGCTTCGCAAGGAAGTGGTGCTGGCGGACAACGCCTCGTGGCTGTTCCGCGTGACGCCCTATGTGACCTTTGCCGCGATCTGGGTTGCCGCCGCCCTGGTGCCGACTTTCGCCACTGGCCTCCTCTTCAACTGGACGGCGGACCTGATCGCCATCGTGGCGCTGCTCGGAAGTGCACGCTTCTTTCTTGCGCTCGCCGGGATGGATGTCGGCACCAGTTTTGGCGGCATCGGCTCCAGCCGCGAAGTCATGATTGCGGCGCTTGCGGAGCCAGCGATGCTGCTGTTTGTATTTTGCATGGCGCTGGTTGCCGGCTCGACCCAACTTTCGACGGTCGCAAATTTCATGGCCTCGTCCTATGTCGGGTTACGGGTATCGCTGGGAATGGCGATGATCGCGCTCATCATGGTGGCACTCGCGGAGAACGCGCGAATTCCGGTCGACAATCCGGCCACGCACCTGGAGCTCACCATGGTGCATGAAGCGATGGTTCTTGAATATTCGGGTCGTCACCTCGCGATGATCGAATTTGGCGCCTTCCTCAAACTATTGCTTTATATCTCGCTGATCGCGTGCGTGTTCCTACCCTGGAAGATAGCAGTCTTCGGTACCGGCCCCTTGTCCTACGCCATCGGCACCGTCGCCTACCTCGTCAAGCTCGCGGCTGCCGGGTTTTTCCTCGCACTGTTCGAGACCGCCACGGCGAAAATGCGGGTCTTTCGCGTTCCGCAATTTCTCGGTGCGGCCCTCATGCTGGGCCTGCTCGGCACCCTCCTCCTGTTCGTGTCAAAGAGCTTCTGATGCAGATGCACAGCCTCGACTTCGATATCTCGCATACGCTCGCAGGCGGACTCGTCCTGATCAGCTTCATGATGCTGTACCAGGATCGGCTTTATTCACTGCTCAACGTCTTTGCACTCCACGCCCTGGTGCTCGCCCTTTCCGTCGCCTGGCAGGCCTTTATCCAGGACGCGCCTCATCTTTACGTCACTGCGGTCATCGCTCTGGTGTTCAAGGCGATCGTCATTCCGGTGGCACTGCACCGCATCGTCAAGCAGCTTGGCATTCACCGGGACATCGAGTCGGCCGTGGGTATCGGCCCCACCATGCTGGCCGGGATGGGGCTGGTCGCCCTCTCCATGGTCCTGATGCTGCGGGTCACCGCCGAGGCCGACCCGCTGGCGCGCGAGGATCTCGCCTTCGCATTGTCGGTCGTGCTGCTCGGACTTCTGGTCATGGTGACCCGCCGCAACGCCGTCAGTCAGGTGGTGGGATTCATGTCGCTTGAGAACGGACTGGTGCTGGCGGCCACCGGCGCCAAGGGCATGCCGCTGGTCGTCGAGATCAGCGTGGCCTTCTCGATCCTGATCGCCTTCATCGTGATCGGCATCTTCCTGTTTCGAATCCGCGAACGCTTCGACTCCGTGGACGTGTCCGCGCTCGACCACTACCGGGGCGAACGGGAATGAGCACGGCTTCGTTCGACGCAGTCGCGGCTGTTCTGCTGATTCCCATCGGCTCTGCCGCCTTGCTGGCCATCCTGCCCGGCTATCGCCTGACGGCGCGTTTGAACGTCGTCGCCAGCCTCGCGACATTTCTTGCAGCCCTCTCGCTGCTCATGATCGAACGTCCGCAGCCCACGCCCTACGTGCTGGTCGACGATCTGAACATCGTCTTCATCGTGCTCAATACCTTCGTGGGTTTCACCACCAGCATCTTCAGCGCCAGCTACATCGCGCACGAACTCGAGACCGGCCGGCTGACACCGGTCTACCTGCGTTTCTACCACGCCATGTATCAGACCATGATGTTCGGCATGAATCTGGCTTTCGTGTCGAACAATATCGGCCTGATGTGGGTCGCGGTGGAAATCGCCACCCTGACCACGGTCCTGATGGTCGGCATCTATCGCACCCACGCCGCGCTGGAAGCAGCGTGGAAATATTTCATCCTCGGCAGCGTCGGAATAGCGTTCGCGCTGTTCGGCACCATCCTGGTCTACATGGCGGCGCGACCGGTGGTGGGCGAAGGCCAGGACGCGATGGTCTGGACGCTGCTGATCCAGCATGCGGACAATTTCGACCCTGCCCTGCTCAATGTCGCCTTCGTGTTCCTGTTTCTCGGCTACGGGACCAAGGTCGGCCTCGCGCCGCTGCATGCCTGGCTGCCCGACGCGCACGCCGAAGGCCCGACGCCGATATCGGCCGTATTGTCGGGCCTGCTGCTGAACGTCGCGCTCTATGCGTTGCTGCGCTTCAAGATATTGCTCGCCGCCAATCCGGCGGCGATCGCCCCCGGCCCGCTGATGGTGACGATGGGCCTCGTTTCACTCGTGTTCGCAGCGTTCATGCTCTACCGCCGGCGCGACATCAAACGCCTGTTCGCCTATTCCTCGATCGAACATATGGGCATTATCGTTTTTGCGTTCGGAATGGGCGGCCCGCTCGCCAATTTTGCCGGTCTTCTGCACATGGTGATGCACAGCCTGACCAAGTCAGCGATCTTCTACGCCGTCGGCCATATTTCGCAGATCAAGGGCACGCAGAGGATCGCCAGAATCCGCGGCTTGACGGACACCCATCCGGCGCTCGGCTGGGGTCTGGTGATGGGCGTGGTCGCGATCGCCGGATTGCCGCCGCTTGGCATTTTCATGAGCGAATTTCTGATCGTAAGTTCCACCTTCGCCCGGCAGCCCCTGCTCGCGATCGTGCTTGTGCTGGGGCTGTTGCTGGCGTTTGGCGCTTTGACGTTACGCCTGACAAGCGTCGCATTCGGCGAACCTCGCGGCAGCACCGCCGCGGCGGAGGCTTCGTATGTGCCGATGTTTGCGCATCTCTCACTGGTGCTGATCGCGGGAATCTATCTTCCCGCGCCGCTCGTGATCTGGTTCCAGCATGTGGCTCAACTGCTTGGATAGTCTTGGAATTAGCGGGATTGGGATTAACAGGATTGGAATGAACAGGATTAGGATTTAACGGGAAATGCCGTCGCTGATCGATCTCATGCTGGAGGGCCGCAAGGTTCCACAACACAGCCCATGGCCGCGAGCCATGGTGGATGCGGACCTTTGGAAATTTGCAGCGGGCGAACTGGCACATGGACGTTGGAGCTTGCTCGACCTGTGGGCCGAACCCACAAGCGTGCATATGGCGATCATGGATGGACAGACGGCGGAAATCGCGACCGTCAGCCTGGATTGTCCCGACCACAACTATCCTTCGGTCGGCCTGCATCACCCGCCGGCGCTTCGGCTGGAGCGCGCCATCAATGATCTGTTCGGGTTGACCGCGGAGGGCTTGCCCGATGCCCGTCCCTGGCTTGATCACGACTGTTGGGGCGTGGGCTTCCCGTTGGGAAATCGCGTCTACGGGTTGTCGAAGACATCGCCCTATCGCTTCCTGCCGGCGGAGGGCGACGGCCTGCACCAGATCGCGGTCGGTCCCGTGCACGCCGGAATTATCGAGCCTGGGCATTTCCGGTTTACCGCGAGCGGGGAGACCGTGGTCCGGTTGGAACA
>Ga0137418_10001915_pt1 | contig 19073 bp, 14 predicted proteins | sample CZODoug3_1_2_16f_FD_122242 | JGI IMG/M metagenome (GOLD analysis project Ga0137418, IMG submission 122242) | Vadose zone soil fungal communities from Angelo Coast Range Reserve, California, USA - CZODoug3_1_2_16fungal (Hybrid Assembly) | ecosystem: Environmental > Terrestrial > Soil > Vadose... | reverse complement strand
CCCTTCCGGTAGCACGGAAACGGGGAGCTGGGCAACCTGCCACGTGCTGTCGGGAACGCTTGATTCTACCTAAAGTCCCGCCGCAGCGCCGTCGAGGCTTGCGCTTTCCGGGAAACGGGTCTCGCTCGATGGGGAAGCCCTGAAGAACCGCGCTGCGGGATCGGTGGCGGGGAGGGTGGCCGGGCGCGCAAAGGCCTCGCTTCCGCGCAGCTTGGAGCGCCAGGGCGAGAGACCGCGTGCGCGTTGTCGGAGTGTAGGCGGCGCCGATAGCCGTGCGTAGTGACCGTAAGTTCGCCGCGCGCCACGCACGATGGAGCGGTGGTGATCGGCGCGTTCCCGTGTGCCGCCCGGGACATTACATAATCGGCAAACGACACAATAAGCGCTGGCCGAGTTTTTTCATAAGGCTTAATCTGCAAACATCTGAGGCGAAAATCCGTGACGGGCGTCCTCGACAAATCAAACAGGCGCCGGTGGCGAGAAACAAAACCAGGGGAGCTGACATACATGACTACTCCGACGGGAGCCTTTCGATTCGTCTGCCGCGGCCTTGTTGCATTTGCGCTCGTCGCCCTGATACCGCTCTCGGCGACCGCGCAGTCCAGTGGCCGGCACCTCGTCGCCTCCCCAACGGTAGGCCGATTTTCACCCGCCGTCCCCTTGGGTGAGCAACGGGAACGCGTCGTCGTTCTCAAGTTGGCTGACAATCCGGTAGCTGTTGTGCGCAGCCGCATGCCCGGCAAGGAGATCTCCGAAACCGATCGACACACGATCGAAACCAACTTGCGCGCGCAGCAACAGCCGGTTATTGCAGCCGTCCAGGCCGAGGGCGCCAAGGTGCTCGCGACATTCCAGCACGCCGTCAACGGCGTCAAGATTCGTGCGACGCTGGATCAGATCAGTCGCTTGGCGACGCTGCCCGGTGTCGTGGCGGTCAAGCCGGTCGCGACCTATCACCTCCATAACGTGCAGAGCGTGCCCTTTATCGGCGCGCCGAGCGCGTGGCAGGGCCCGCCCGGCCTGCATGGTGAGCACATCAAAGTCGCCCACCTCGACACCGGCATCGACTACACGCATGCAAACTTCGGCGGTCCGGGGACCCCGGCTGCCTTTGCGGCGGCTGTCGCGGCCAGCACGGCACCCGCCGATTCGACCCTGTTCGGGCCGAACGCGCCGAAGGTGAAGGGCGGCACTGATCTCGTGGGCGACAACTACGACGCCAGGTCCACTGATCCGGCAATAAACACCCCCATGCCGGACCCCAACCCACTCGACTGCGCTGGTCACGGCAGTCATACGGCCGGAACCCTCGCCGGCTATGGCGTAACCACCGCGGGAACTACATTCGCGGGCCCCTATGATACGACCACGCCTGCCATACCGTTCACCATCGGGCCAGGCGTCGCGCCGCTTGCAGATTTGTACGAAGTCCGAGTATTCGGGTGCAGCGGCTCGGCGACGACCGACGTCATCGTCGAGGGCATTGACTGGGCGGTGCAGCACGGCATGCAAGTGATTAGCATGTCCCTTGGTGCGGATTTCGAAGGCGAGGACGCAGCCGATGCGGAAGCCTCCGAGAACGCCGTCAACGCCGGTGTCGTCGTGGTCGCGTCGGCGGGCAACGCCGGACCGGGCGCGTATATCGAGGGGAGTCCGGCGAACGGTGAGAAGGTGATCGCCGTCGCAGCGGTCGATTCGCACGACAGATTTCCAGCTGCGCAACTGACCCTTGCCCCGAGCGGCACTGTCGTCGCGCAAGAGTCCAACGGCATTGCCGTAAGCGACCGCACCCAGCTGGATGTCGTGGTGTTGCCTGACAAAATGGGCACCGGATCGGGCGGCGTTTCCCTCGGCTGCGACCCGGCCGAGTACGCTGCCGCGGGAGTGGCCGGCAAATTGGTGGTGGCCGTACGCGGCACGTGTGGCCGCGTGGCCCGAGCGGTCTATGGACAGCAGGCTGGGGCTGCGGCGGTCGCGCTGATCAACAACGCTGCCGGCTATCCGCCGTTCGAGGGCCCCATCACGTCGAACCCGGACACGGGGCAGAAGTTCAACGTGACCATCCCGTTCCTGGGTATCCAGGGCCCGTCGCCGTCGACCGGCGACGGCGCGACTTTGAAAGCGGCGGCGACCGCGACGCTTGCCAACACGAACATCGCCAATCCGTCGTTCCGCCGTTTCGCGTCGTTCAGCTCAGGCGGCCCGCGCATCGGGGACGGTGTACTCAAGCCCGACGTCAGTGCGCCGGGAGTCAGCGTGTTCTCCACGGCAATCGGCACCGGCACCGACGGCGCCTACATCTCCGGGACCTCCATGGCGGCGCCGCACGTGGCAGGCAGCGCCGCACTCGCTGTTCAAGCCCACCCTGGATGGAGCGCCGATGCTGTGGCGGTGGGGATCGTCAACACCGCCGATGCCACCCAGATCAATGGCTACTCTGCGCGGCGCGGGGGCAATGGCCTGGTGCAGCCGGCCTCGGCCACCCGTTCGTCTGTTATCGCGCGGGCGGAGGGCGGCTTGCCGAGCCTGAGTTTCAGGGTCGCCGAATCGACCCGAGATGTGGCGCGCGAGGGCGAATTCTCGGTAGAGAATCGCGGCTCCTCGCCAGCGACCTTCGCCGTCTCAATCGTCAAGGGCGCGGGCGCACCGCACACCATCAGCGTCTCGCCCACGCAGGTGACGGTACCAGCAGGGGAGAGCGCCGCCGTGCATGCCAGCCTGTCAGTACCGGCGGCGACGGTCGGCGACTCCAGCGCCTTCCGCCAAGTCTCGGGTCGGATTGTTCTCACGCCGACCAGCGGCAATGCCGGGGTGACGCTGAGTGTCCCCTATTACCTGGTGGCGCGTGCGCGCTCGATCGTGCAAGCCCGGACCGGGGAAGACTTCTTGACGGGCCATGCGACGACCGCACCCGTTCAGCTGACCAACAGCTCGGGCTCCGTGGCCGGGTCGGCCGATTTCTACGCGTGGGGGCTGCGTGGAACCCACGCCAACCTGGGCTCACTCGGCCTGCGCTCAGTGGGTGTGCAGTCCTTCGACAATGGACCGCCGTCCGGTCAGCTGATGGTGTTCGCGGTCAACACGTTCGGCGCGTGGTCCAACGCGGCGACCAACGAATACGACATCCTGCTGGATGTCAACGGAGATGGAAAACCGGACTTCGACGTGATCGCGATTGATCTGGGACTCGCCACCACTGGGAGCTTCAACGGCCAAGTCGGAGTCCTGGTCGTCAATCTGGCGACGCACGCGGCGGTTGTGGAACCGTTCCTCGCCTATGCTCCGACCAATGCGAACACGCTGCTGGTACCGGTAGTCGCGAGCGATGTCGGTATCATTGCCACCAACCCGCGTCTGAGCTACGTGATCCAGAGTTTCGACAACGTAGGCACCCAGACCGGCGACGCGATCCTGACGCCGGCGAGTTTCAATGCGTTCAACAACGCGATCAGCACCGCGGCCTTTGCGAGCTTGCAGCCAGGGGACGCGGTCGCCGTGCCGATCACCATCGATCGGGCGGAGTTCGCCAAGACACCCGCGCTTGGGGTGATGGTGGTCTCGACGGAGAACACGACGGACGGGCAGCGCCAGGCATTACTGCGACGAATCGGGGGCGACTGACGGCTGGGCATTCTGGGTGCGCCCGGTAGGGCGCACCCGGCTGCGGTGTAGAGCTTGGCGCCCCTGATCTCGTAGTAGCGCTGCGTGCCGCTGGGGCTATCCGCGTTCGAAGCTGCGGGGGCGAGCGCGGCGACAGAGGCGAGAACAGCACCTGTGGAACTGTTGACGAAGCTTGTCAGTCGATGTGTACATTGCGGCAGATGCGCCGTTCGAGCCCGGCGAGCGCGTCATAGAGCAGGATCGCCATCAGGCCGGTCACCAGTCCCCCCTGCAGGATGAAGGCGTTGTTGTTGGACAGGAGTCCCGCGATGATCACCTCGCCGAGTCCCTTGGCGGCCACGGTGGATCCGATGGTCGCCGTGCCCACGTTGATGACCAGAGACAGCCGCATGCCCTCCAGAATCAACGGTAACGCCAGCGGCAGCTCCACGGACAGCAGGCGCTGGCGGGCGCTCATCCCCATGCCGCTCGCGGCCTCCAGGACCTGCGGCGGACAGGTCTGCAGTCCCACGATCGTGTTCTCGAAGATGGGCAGCAGTCCGTAGGCAAAGAGCGCGATCAGCGTCGGCTTCTCACCGAACCCGACCAGCGGCACGGTGACTGCGAGCACCGCTACCGGCGGGAAGGTCTGACCGATGTTGACGAGCGTGCGCGACAGCGGCAGGAATTGTGTGCCGAGCGGGCGTGTCACCAGAATGCCGAGTCCGACGGCCACGAGGGTGCTCGCGGCGGCGGCGCAACACACCGTGCCGAGATGCGCGAGCGCTAGCGTCAGCAGGTTGCCCTGATCGTAGATCGGCGGCGCGCCATACTGCGTGAGCGGCGCGAACAGCGGCGCGAAGCTCTGTGGCATCAACAGGAACGCCAGCAGCAGGGCGAGGGCTGCGAATCGCAGGATGGTGGCCAGGCCCGGCATCAGCTCGGTCGCCCGCGCGCGAGGATGGCGGCGATCGTGAGGTATCCGCGCGGCGTGCCGTCCGCGTCTATCACCGCGGCAGACTCGGCGCCGCACCACACGAGTTCCGAGAGTACCTCGCGCAACGAGGCGGAGGACGCCACCGCCGGCCCGTTCGAGGCGCCCGGGAGCGCCGCCTCGCCCGCCGTCGTGAGCGACAGCAGTCTCATGGCTCGGTCCGAGGCGCCGGTCATGCGCGACACGAAGGGGTCGGCGGGGCGCGTGAGCAGCACCGCGGGGCGATCGTACTGCAGCAGCCGGCCGTGGCTCATGACCGCGACGTGATGACCCAGACGGAAGGCTTCATCCATGTCATGGGTCACGAGCACGATGGTCGTGCCGAAGCGTCGCTGAATGTCGAGCAGGTCATCCTGCGCCTTCGCGCGGATGATGGGATCGAGTGCGCCGAAGGGTTCGTCCATCAGCAGCACCGCCGGTTCAGCGGCGAGCGCCCGCGCTACACCGACGCGCTGCTGCTGCCCACCCGAGAGCTGATGCGGGAAGGCTCTCGCGTAGGCGTCCGGATCGAGCTGGAACACCCGCAGCAGCTCCTCGACACGGGCGCGGATGCGGGCCGCATCCCACCCCAGAAGTCGCGGCACGGTCGCGATGTTCTCCGCGACGGTACGGTGCGGGAACAGGCCGTGCCCCTGGATCACATAGCCGATCCGGCGCCGCAGCAGGTGCGCGGGCTCGCCGGTCGTGTCGTTACCGTCGATCAGCACCCGGCCGCGGGTCGGCTCGACGAGGCGATTGATCATGCGCAGCAGGGTGGATTTTCCCGAGCCGGAGGTGCCCACGATCACCGTGATCGAGTTGCGCCCGATGCGCATCGACACTCCGTCGACGACCGCCGTCGCGCCGTACTGCTTGGTGAGGTTCTCGACGCTGATCATTGCCGTGCCCGATCCATGAGCTCCACCAGCGCATCGAGCACCACGGCGGCGGAAAAGGCCAGTGCCACGATCGGAATCGCCCCGAGCAGCACCAGGTCGATGGCCGTCTGCCCGATGCCCTGAAAGACGAACGTCCCGAGTCCGCCGCCGCCGATCAGCGCGGCGACGGTCACCATGCCGATGTTCTGCACCAGCACGATGCGGATGCCGGTGAGAATGACCGGCAGCGCCAGCACCAGCTCGATGCCCGTGAGGATCTGCCAGTTCGTCATTCCCATGCCGCGCGCGGCTTCGACTGCAGCCTGCGGCACTCGCTTCAGGCCCGCGACCGTATTCGCGGCGATCGGCAGCAGCGAATACAGAAACAGCGCGACCGCCGCCGGTGCTGCACCGATGCCACGGATCCCGAGCGCCGCGGCCAGCGGCACGGTGGCTGCCAGCGCGCCGAGCGGTGCCATCAGAATGCCGAACAACGCGATCGCCGGAATCGTCTGGATCACGTTGAGCGTGCCCAGCACCCCGGCCCGCAGCCGCGGGACGCGGTGGCACAGGATGCCGATCGGCAGCGCCACCAGGACGGCGGCGCCGAGCGATCCCATCGCGAGCCACAGGTGCTGGCGCGCCTCGCGCGCAAAGCGATCGGCATTGACCGCGTACTCGCGCATCACCGAAAGATGGTCAAACGTGCCGTGCGCAAGAGCGAGACCGGCAATGGCGATGAACCCCACGAGAAACAGCACGCGCCAGAGCGGCCCGGGGCGCATGCGCGTGATGGCATCGGTTGCCATCAGGCCGAGGCACAGCAGCAGGACCCAGACAGCGGCGCCGGGGGCGACGCGCACCACCTTGTTGCCGGTGGGCGTGAGCGCATCGCCGGCGGCGGCCACGGCGAGCGCCACGACGGCGACACCCAGCAGGGCTGCGCCGAGGCGGATGCGGGCGTTGGACACACCGAGGGCGATGATGGCGGCGAGGATCAGGGTCGCCTGGCAGACGAACGCTCCCCAGGCCGGCAGCACTTCGAGGAGCCCACGCGCATCACCCGGCACGATCCGGTTCGACTTGAGGATGACGAACGGCAGCAACATGAGCGCCGTGGCCCCGGCGGCGGTGAGGAGCGCGCCGAGGGGATCGAGCCGGCGCAGCCGCGGCATTGTCAGCGCCATGCGCGCGCTCACTTGAGAAAGCCCTTCGCCTTCAGGTAGTCCTCGGCGACCGAGCCTTCCGATTCGCCGTCGATCTGCACGCGCGCATTCAACTGCTGCAGTGTCTCGCGACTGAAACTCTCCATCAGCGGCTTCACGATCGGAGCGATCTGCGGGTTCGCCTTGAGGACCGCCTCGCGAACGATGGGGACCGGTGCATACACGGGCTGGTCGTGCCGGTCGTCCTCGAGGATCTGCAGGTTCGCGGCGACGATGCCGCCGTCGGTACCGTAGACCATGGCCGTGTTCGCGCCGTTGGTGCGCGCGGCTGCAGCGCCGATGGTCGCTGAGGTCTCCCCTCCGGCGAGCACGATCAACTGCTCGGAGCGCATCGTGAACCCATAGGTCTTCTCGAGTGAGCGCAGGGTCCCGGCATTGGCGAACTCGGCCGAACAGACGAGCACCACCTTGCCGCCGCCCGCCACCCATCGGCCGAAGTCGCTCATGGTCCTGAGGTTGTTCGCCAGAGCCACGTCGCGGCGCACGGCCAGCGCCCAGGCGTTGCTCGCCTTCGCCGGTGTGAGCCAGACGATCCGGTTGGCCGCGTAGTCGAGCTTGGAACCGAGCTCGTACCCTTGTTGCAGGTCCTTCCAGGCGGGGTTGGACGCCACGTTGAAAAAGAACCCTGCATTGCCGGTGTATTCGACGTACAGATCGACCTCGCCGGCGATCAGCGCCTTGCGAACGACCGGCGTCGCACCGATCTTGGTTCGGTCGACCGTCTGGATCCCGTTCGCGTTCAGGAGCAGTCGGATCATCCCGCCGATCATCGCCGACTCGCTCGAGAGCTTCGAGGAAACCACGACCGCGGCTGGCAGCGGAGGCGACACGCTGAGCGCCAGCGCCGCCGCCACCCACAGCGACTTCAGAATGCTCGCCACCCGTCACCCCCTGCCGACCGCTCGAGGCCGACGATCGCGCAGCGCCGCACACTGTCGGTTGTTGCTCTACACGTCAAGCCCGCGCAAGCGCGTGTGCCGGCCCGCACTGCGCTTTATGATGGCGGCAGCGATGAATCCGCTACCGAAATCCCACCCGACGGCTGCGCGTGCGCCGCGCGTGTCGAGCGGCCGCTATTCGCTCTGGCGACTGTTTCTCGAGGGACTCACCGGCCAGCGCGGCTGGTCGCGGGCCTGGGCGAAGGCGACACCGCGCGAGCGCTACCGGGTCGTGATCGTCGGCGGCGGCGGTCATGGACTAGCGACCGCCTTCTACCTCGCCACCGAGTACGGCATCAGCGACGTGGCGGTGCTGGAGAAGGGCCCGATCGGGCTGGGCAACGTGGGGCGCAACACCACCATCATCCGTTCCAACTATTTCCACCCGGACAATATCCGCTTCTACGAGTACTCGCTGAAGCTGTGGGAGACTCTCGAGCGCACGCTGAATTTCAATGCGATGGTGAGCCAGCGCGGCACCCTCAACCTGTTTCACACCGAGGCGCAGCGCGATCTGTTCACGCGGCGCGCCAACATGATGCGGCTGCTGGGGGTGGATGCGGAGCCCTTGAGCCGCGAGGCGGTGAAGGAGCTGGTGCCGCTCGTTGATCTGGACAACGGCCGCTACCCCGTGCTCGGGGGGTTCCTGCAGCGCCGTGGCGGCACGGTGCGCCACGATGCGGTCGCCTGGGGGTATGCGCGGGCGGCATCGGAGGCCGGTGTCGACATCATCGAGGACTGCGAGGTCACCGGCATCTCCCGCGACGGAGCACGGGTGACCGCACTCGAGACCACCCGCGGGCACATTGCGGCCGACACGATATGCCTGGCCGTGGCCGGGCATTCGTCGCGGCTCGCCGCGATGGCCGGACTCACTTTGCCGATCGAGAGCCACGTGCTGCAGGCCTTCGTGAGCGAGGGCATCAAGCCGGTGCTCGATGTCGTCCTGACCTACGGTGCCGGACACTTCTACGTCAGCCAGTCGGACAAGGGTGGACTCGTGTTCGGCGGCGCCATCGACGGCTACAACACCTACGGCCAGCGCGGCACGCTGCCGATGGCCGAAGAAGTGGCCGCGGCGGCGATGACATTGCTGCCGGGGCTTGCGCGCCTCAAGGTGCTGCGGCAATGGGGCGGCGTCATGGACATGAGCATGGACGGTTCCCCGATCATCTCCGCGACGCCGCTCGAGGGCCTGATCGTGAATGGCGGCTGGTGCTACGGCGGCTTCAAGGCGATCCCGGCCGGCGGCCTGACGACGGCGCACCTCATCGCGCGCCATGCGCCGCACCCGCTCGCCGCTCACCTGGGTCTCGAGCGCTTCGCCGCCGGGCGCACCGTGGATGAGCGCGGCACGGGACCGTACCCGTACGCTCACTGAACGGCAGCGCCCATGCTTCGCATAGCCTGCCCGTGGTGCGGTGAACGCGACGAAACCGAGTTTCGCTATCGGGGTGACGCCAGCAGGTCCCGGCCTGCCGCCGATGCCGGACTTGCGGCGTTCACCGCCTATGTCTACGAACGCGACAACCCCTGCGGTTGGCATCTGGAGTGGTGGTTGCACGTGGGCGGTTGCCGCAAACTCCTGAAGGTCGTCCGTCATACGCTCAGCCACGAGATTCACGCGGTCGGCGGCCCCACGGATCAACTGTCGCTCCCGCCGGGACTCACGCGCTGATGCGCGGTCCCGGCCGTATCGCCCGCGGTCTGCTGGCCGACCCCGATCGGCCGGTGGGCTTTCGCTTCGACGGGCGCCGGATGTCCGGCCTCGAGGGCGACACGCTCGCCTCGGCTCTGCTCGCCAACGGCCAGCGCCTCGTTGCACGCAGCTTCAAGTACCACCGGCCGCGCGGCATCGTGACCGCAGGTCCCGAAGAGCCCTGTGCGCTCGTCGACGTGATCGGTGCCAACGGGCGCGAGCCTAACCGCCTCGCCACCACGCTCCCGCTACACGAGGGCCTCGTGGCCGAAAGCCAGAACCGCTGGCCGTCGCTCGGGTGTGATGTGCTGTCGCTCAACGATCTCATCGCCCGCTTCCTGCCGGCGGGCTTTTACTACAAGACTTTCATGGCGCCGGGCTGGGCCTGGGAGCGGCTCTACGAGCCGCTGATCCGCCGGGCTGCGGGCCTGGGCCGGCTCGAGCCGCTCGTCGGCGATCACGCAGCTCCGGCCGAGACCGTGCACGATCACACCGATGTGCTGGTGGTCGGCGCGGGCACCGCGGGGCTCGCCGCCGCGCATGTTCTCGGCACGAGCGGCCTGAAGGTGATGCTCACCGAGCAGGACGTCGCACTGGGTGGCGGCGCGCTCCTCGATGCGCGCTGGAGTGCCTGGCGGGAGGGCCTGTGCGCCCGGCTCGCCGGCCTTGCCACGGTGCGGTGCCTGCCCCGCACAACGGTGCTCGGGGCTTACGGCCACGGCGTGTTCGGGGCGCTCGAGACGCTCTCACCCCCCGAGGCTGCCCGTTTCGATGGCCTGCGGGAGCGGCTGCGGATCATCCGCGCCCGGCGCGTGGTATTCGCCACCGGTGCGCTCGAGCGGCTGATCGCCTTTCCGGGCAACGACCGGCCGGGCGTCATGCTCGCGGGTGCCGCGCATCAGTATCTGAGACGCTACGGAGTCGCCGTGGGCCGCCGCCCGGTATTCTTCCTGAACAACGACGAGGCCTACGAGGCGGTGCTCGCCTTGAGCGGCGCGGGTCTCGAGTGCGCCGTGATCGACGTGCGCGAGAGCTCGCTCGCTGCCGAGCGCGTGCGGGCGCTCGGTGCCGAGGTGCAGCTCGGCGCGCTGGTCGTGGGGGCTTACGGGCGCGAGGGGGTTCGCACCGTCAGGGTCGTGGATGTGAATGGGCGCGCTCGCCGCGACCTCGAGGCCGACTGCCTGCTCATCTCCGGAGGGTATTCCCCGCTGACCACCCTGGCGAGCCAGCTCGGCGCGCGGCTCACGTGGCAGGAGGCGATCGCAGCCTTTACCCCCGATCTTGCCCCCGCCATCGGGCGGGTAGCGGGCGCGGCGCGGGGCGTAGCCGGACTCGCGGCCGCCGCGCGTGACGGCGAGCACGCAGCGTGCGCGATCGCGGCGGAGCTGGGTCGCGCGATCAGCGCCGCAAACCTGGGCGGGGATCTGCCGCTCGACTCGCACGGTACGCCGATCGCCGCGGTGTGGGAGGTGCGCGGCCGGGGCAAGGCTTTTGTCGATCTGCAGAACGATGTGACCGCCGCCGACGTGCGGCTCAGTTTTCGCGAGGGCTACGAGCACGTCGAGCACATGAAGCGTTTCACCACCCATGGCATGGCGACCGACCAGGGCCGCATCGGGGGACTGGTGGGGAGCGCGGTGCTGGCACAGGCGCGCGGCGTGCCGGTGTCAGAAGTCGGGCAGGTGAGGCCACGCCCGTTCGCCCAGCCGGTTCCCTTCGCGGCACTCGCCGGTGGCGAAGTCCGCGAGCACTTCAGACCTAAGCGCCGGCTGCCGCTGCACGAGTGGCACGAGGCCGCCGGCGCGACCTTCGTGCCCACGGGGCTGTGGCTGAGGCCGCTCGTCTACTCGCGTCGATCCGGGTGGGAGGCGGTGCTGAGCGAGGCCCGCGCCGTGCGCCGCTCGGTCGGCATCACGGACGTGTCGACCCTCGGCAAGATCGACGTGCAGGGGCCGGACGCCGCGCGGTTCCTGGACTTCATCTACGCGAACTCGTTCTCCACCCTCGCGGTCGGTCGCGCCCGCTACGGCATCATGTTGCGTGAGGACGGGATGCTGCTCGACGACGGTACGACCTCGCGGCTCGCTCCCGAGCACTTCCTCGTCACGACCACGACGGCGAACGCGACGGCGACGCTCGAGCACCTGGAATTCCACCTGCAGGCGGTGTGGCCGCGGCTGGATGTGCTCCTGACCGATGTTGGCGATCAATGGGCGCAGTTCGCGGTCGCCGGTCCGCGCTCGCGCGAGGTCGTGGCGGCGGTGGTCGCAGGCCTCGATCTGTCAAACGAGGCCTTTCCGTTCATGGCCGCGAGCGTCGCCAGCATCGCCGGCGTCGCCGGAAGGGTGTTCCGCATCTCGTTCTCGGGCGAGCTGGCGTACGAGCTCGCGGTGCCGGCCGGTCAGGCCCTGGCGGCCTGGTCGGCGGTGCTCGAGGCGGGCAAGCCCTTAGGTATCGCGCCCTACGGCCTCGATGCACTCAACACGCTGCGCATCGAGAAGGGCCACGTGACGGGAGCGGAGCTGAACGGCAACACCAGCGCCGACGACCTCGGCATGCAGCGGATGCTGAAGAAGCACGGCGATTTCATCGGCCGCGCGCTGTCACAGCGCTCCGGCCTGACGACGCCCGAGCGGCTGCAGCTCGTCGGCGTGCGTCCCCTCGCGCGCGCGCAGCGCCTGCGAAACGGCCTGCAGCTCGTCGCGCCGCAGGCGCGCACCACGACTCTTGGCTACGTGACCTCCTCGACCCCTTCGGTCGAGAGCGATGGCTGGGTGGGCCTCGCGCTGGTGGCGGGCGGGCGCCAGCGATTGGGTCAGCGGCTGATCGGCACCTCGCCGGTTCACGACGAGACCATCGAGATCGAGATCGTGAGCCCTCACATGCTCGATCCGGAGAACCTTCGTGTCCGCGCCTGAATCCGGCATCCGGCTCGCATCCTGTGCGGCGGATATTGTCGAGATCGCAGCCCTTCACGGGCGCGCGCCCGAGCTCGAGAACATCGCGGGCGCCCGGGGCCTCGAGCTGCCAGTGTTGGGACGGGTGGGGAGGGCGACAGATCAACTCGCGCTTTGCGTCCGCCCGGCGCGCTGGCTGCTCCTTGCCCCGCCGGCGCACTCAGGCGCGACCGCGGAGCTCTGGCAGGCCGCGTGTGCGCGCGTCGGCGCCGCGATTGACTTGTCATCGGGCCTGGCGGCGTGGCACCTCGGCGGACCGCAGGTCCGGGACGTGCTCGCCAGGGCCTGTCGCCTGGATCTGGATCCGCAAGTCTTCCCGCCAGGAAGCGCTGCCGCCACCGTCATGGCGCAGGTGGCGGTCATCCTCGCGGTGCTGCCCTCGGGGCTGCTGCTGCTCACGCCCACGAGCACCGCGCGGCACTTGCGCGAATGGCTTGCCTCCACGGCCAAGCCCTTCGGGCTCACGCCCCGAGCGGATGTTACTGTTGCGGTCCTGTCCGGAGATGAAACGACATGAAGAGTCACGCTAGAGCCGTGGTCATCGGTGGCGGGGTGGTCGGCGCCAGTGTGCTCTATCACCTTGCCAGGATCGGCTGGACCGACGTGCTGCTGCTGGAGAAGGGTGAATTGACCTCGGGCTCGACCTGGCATGCGGCCGGGGGCATGCATACCTTCAACGGCGAGGCCAACATCTCGCGGCTGCAGAAATACACCATCGACCTGTATCGCGAGATCGAGGCGCTGTCCGGCCAGTCCTGCGGGCTGCACCCGAACGGCGGCCTGATGCTCGCGGCGACCCCGGGCGAGCTCGACAGCCTGAAGCTGATCTGCTCACGGGCGCGCTACCTGGGGATGGAAACCGAGATGATCTCGCTCGAGGAGGCGCGCAACCTCAATCCCCTGATCGATGCCAGCCACTTCATCGGCGCGCTGTGGCGCGCGGACGGTGGGCATTGCGATCCGTCGGGCACCACCCACGCCTACGTCAAGGCGGCACGCCAGCTCGGTGCCTCGGTGGAACGCTTCACCCGCGTGTTGTCGCTCGGGCAGCGGCGCGACGGCACCTGGGACGTCGTGACCGACAAGGGCACTGTACACGCCGAGCACGTGGTGAACTGCGCGGGTCTGTGGGCACGCGAAGTCGGACACATGGTCGGCATCGAGCTGCCGGTGCTGGCGATGGAGCATCACTATCTGCTCACCGAGGACATCCCGGAGCTACAGGGCCTGGACAGGGAGATCGTCAACACCACCGACTACGCCGGCGAGATTTACCTGCGCCAGGAGCGCGGCGGCGTGCTGATCGGTACTTACGAACCCCACGGCATCGTCTGGTCGCCGGTGAGGACGCCGGACGATTTCTCGATGCAGCTGCTGCCCGAGGATTTTGAGCGGCTGGCGCCGTACTTCGAGATCGGCTTCAAACACTTCCCGGCATTGGGTCGTGTCGGTATCCGCAAGGCGGTGAACGGTCCGTTCACCTTCGCTCCCGACGGCAATCCGCTGGTCGGACCGGTCCGGGGCGTGAGCAACTTCTGGGTTGCCTGCGCCGTCATGGCCGGGTTCAGCCAGGGCGGGGGCATAGGGCTCGTGCTGTCGCGCTGGATGGCGGAGGGCGATCCGGGCCAGGACATCATTTCCATGGACGTCGCGCGCTTCGGCGCGTTCGCGACGCCGAAATACACCTCCCTCAAGGTTCCCGAGAACTACTCGCGTCGCTTCCGGCTCGCCTACCCGAACGAGGAGCTACCCGCGGCCCGTCCGGTGCGCCGCTCACCGATCCACGACCGGCTCAAGGCGGCCGGTGCGGTCATGGGCGCGAACTTCGGGCTCGAGAATGCCCTGTGGTTCGCGCCGGAGGGCGTTGCGCCGACCGAGACCCCGACCTATCGGCGCTCGGAGGCCTTCCCCGTCGTGCGGGCCGAGTGTAAGGCGATACGCAGCACGGTCGGCCTCTACGAGACCACCAACTATGGCAAGTACGAGGTCGCCGGGCGGGGTGCGCGCGGCTGGCTCGATCGGATCTTTGCCTCGCGCATACCCAGACCCGGGCGCTTCGCGCTTGCCCCGATGCTCAATCCCGCCGGCCGGATCATGGGGGACCTGTCGATTGCATGTCTCGCGGAGGACCGCTTCCTCATCATCGGGTCGGGGTTTGCCGAGGAGTTTCATTTGCGCTGGTTCTGGGCCGCAGAGCCACCGGCGGATGTGTGGGTGCGCTCGGCCGCCTCGACGCTCTGCGGCGTGTCGATCGCTGGCCCGAGATCGCGCGAACTGGTGCAGCGGCTGGTGCGAGACGATCTGTCGCCTACCGCGTTCAAGCTCTTCCAGGTCAGGGAGACGGCCGTCGGTTTCGCACCGGCGATCCTGACGCGCGCCGGGTTCACCGGTGAGCTGGGGTACGAGATCTGGACGACACCCGACTATTTCGCCTCGCTCTACGATGACCTGTGGGAGGCGGGGCGCGAGCTGGGGCTCGTACATTTCGGCGGGCGCGCGCTGTCCTCGCTGCGGCTGGAGAAGGCCTACGGCTCGTTCAACAAGGACTTCCGGCCCGACTACACCCCGGGTGAAACCGGGCTCGACCGCTTCGTCGACTTCTCCAAGCCCGAGTTCACCGGTCGCGCGGCGGCAGTGGCCGAACGCGCCGCGGGCCCGAAACGCCGCTTCGTCGTGATGGAGGTGGCGGACGCCGACGCCGAGGTGGTCGGCTACGAGTCGATCATGAAGGACGGCGCGGCGGTCGGCTACGTGACCTCGGGCGCCTACGGCCATTGCGTTGGCAAGAGCCTCGCCGCCGGCTACGTGCCGACCGCGCTCGCTCGCGAGGGCGCGCGCTTCGAGATCGACATCCTTGGCGAGATGCGTGCCGCGACGGTGCGGCTGGAAGCGCTGTACGATCCGCAGGGGCTGCGACTGCGCAGCTGAGCCGCGAGGCCTCAAAGCGTGCCGAACACCTTCTTGATGAGCGAACTCGCCTGCCCGAGCGGATTCTTGCGGATTTCGTGCTCCTCTTCGGCGATGCGGCTGAAGAGGCCGTCGAGCGCCTTGGCGGTTACATAGTCGTTGAGATTCGCGTCCTCGGATGACAGCAGCCCGAGTTGCGCCGCCTTGCCGGCGTACTCGTTGTATTTTGCGGTCAGACCGAGTTTCGCAGTTTCAGCCGCCACGATCGGTTTGAACTTCTCGGTGAGCTGCGCGCTCGTGGCGCGGCGGAAGTACTGCGTGCCGGCGTCATCACCGCCGGTGAGGATGGCTTTGGCATCCGACAGCGTCATGTGCTGCAGCGCCTGCTTGAATACCGGCTTTGCCTGCGCCACGGCCTGCTCGGCCGCGTGATTCATGGTGGCCTTGAGCTCATCGGCCTGGCCGCCCATGCCGAACCGGCTGAGCGCGCGGTCCGCCTTCTCCAGCGCCGACGGCAGCGGGATCGCCACCCTGGGATCGTTGAGAAAGCCATTGTTGGTGCCGAGCTGCGCCACCGCCACATCGATACCCTTCGACAGGGCGGCGCGCAATCCGCCGGCGGCGTCCCTGGAACTGAGCGCATCGACGCCCGCCGCGGCGGCGAAGGCGGCGCCGAGCGCCGCGAATGTGAGCACCGGGAGCATGCCGGTCGGGCGAATCACGAAGCTTGAGCATCCCAGCAGCGCGCCAACGCCTCGCGCAGCTCGCGCAGCTTGGGCGGCTTACTTAAGACACGGTCCACGTGCGGCGGAACGTCCCCATCGGCAACCAGTCGCTGCCCCCAGCCCGTCAACAATAAGAGGATCGTCTCCGGAGCAGCGGTCTTGACGGCGTTGGAGACTTTGCGCCCATCGACGTAGGGCATACCGAGATTGGATCATGGGGCGTGATGCCATTGCAACCTAACTCATCAGGCGAGGGCGGCAGTGTAGACTTCCCCGTCGACAAAGCCCATCGGCGCGGAGGCCGGAATGAGCGCAGGCGCGGATTTCGCCAACATCATCGAGCGTGAGCGTGGGTTGCGGCGCCGCCTGAGCGCCCGCCGCCTGACCATGATCGCCATTGGAGGCGCGATCGGCACGGGGTTGTTTCTCGGCAGCGGCTTTGCGATCAGTCTGGCAGGGCCCGCGGTGCTCGTGAGTTACGCCATCGGTGCGGTGATCGCACTGCTGCTCATGGGGTGTCTGGCGGAAATGACCGTCGCGCACCCCACCTCCGGATCCTTTGGTGCTTACGCGGAGTACTACATCGGCCCGCTGGCCGGCTTTCTGGTGCGCTACGCGTACTGGACCTGCATCGTGCTCGCGGTAGGGACCGAAGTCACGGCGGTCGCACTGTACATGCACTTCTGGTTTCCCGCCCTTCCGGACTGGCTGTGGATCGTGGCCTTCTCAGCGCTCCTGATCGGGGTGAACGCCCGCAGCGTGAACGTCTTCGGCGCGGTCGAGTATTGGCTCTCGGCGATCAAGGTCACCGCCATCGTGATATTCATCCTGCTCGCGGCTTATATCGTGCTGCGCGCGCCGTCCGGCTCGGACAGCGGCGCGGCGGCGGTCGGCTTTCACAACTACACCGCCCACGGCGGTTTCCTGCCCAGGGGCGTGTGGGGCGCGTGGGTCGCGGTGATCGTCGCGATATTCAGTTACCTCAGCATCGAGATGATCGCCGTTGCGGCAGGGGAGGCTGCGCAACCGGAGATTGCCGTCACGCGCGCATTTCGCTCGACGGTGTTCCGCCTGATCCTCTTCTATCTGCTGACGCTCGCGCTGGTGCTGGCGATCGTGCCGTGGACCGCCGCGGGCATCGAGGAGAGCCCGTTCGTCAAGGTCATGCGCGCGCTGCGCCTGCCGGCGGCCGCCGGCATTTTCAACTTCGTGATCCTCATCGCCGCGCTGTCGGCGATGAACAGTCAGCTCTACATCACCACGCGCATGATGTTCAGCCTGTCGCGGGCCCATCATGCACCGAGGCGCTTTGGCCTCCTCAACCGGCGCGGCGTTCCGGTGCAGGCACTGCTGTTCTCGAGCATCGGCATCGCGCTCGCCACCGTGCTGAGCATCGTGGCGAGAAGGTCGGCGTTCATTCTCATGGTTTCGATCTCGGCCTTTGGCGCCATGTTCACTTGGATGATGATCTTCGTTACCCACTATCGCTTCCGGCGCGTGCGCGCACGCACCGGCTCTGCGCCCTTGCGCTTCCGCATGGCTGGCTTTCCCGCCACGACACTGCTTGGCGCCACGCTCATGGCAGCGGTCCTGCTCACGACGGCATTCACGGACGCGTTCCGCATGACGCTGGTCTTCGGGCTGCCGTTTCTGGCGTGCCTGACCGCGGCATACTGGATCTGGCGCCGACAGAACGCGCGCACCCCCATATCCAGTGCCGGCAGCACCTGTGCACTGGACGGGTGACTCCTGCGTGCGTCATTAACTTGCCACTTACCCGGGAGTAAGCTCCGGAAGGAGAAATAGAGGAGCTAGACCCATGGCCACGAAACCGATTCCGGACGGATACCGCACGGCGACCCCGTACCTGATCATCAAAGGCGCCGCGGAGGCGATCGAATTCTACAAGCGCGCCTTCGGTGCAACGGAGCTGCTGCGCATGGCCGATGCGCAGGGCCGGGTGGGTCACGCCGAGATCAAGATCGGCGACTCCGTGATCATGCTTGCCGACGAGCACCCCGCCATGGGCTACCGCGGGCCGCGCTCGCTCGGCGGATCGAGTGTCAGCATCCTGCTGTATCTGGCGGATGTGGACGCGGTGTTCGAACGCGCCGTCAGGGCCGGGGCGAAGGCGCAGCGGCCGGTGGCGGATCAGTTCTACGGCGACCGCTCGGGCACGCTCGAGGACCCGTTCGGTCATGTCTGGACGGTCGCGACGCACGTGGAAGACGTGCTGCCGGAGGAAATGCAGCGCCGGGCCGAGGCCGCAATGAAATCATCCGTCACATCCTGAGATCGCCCCTCGCGATGCTCCGAAGCGGCGGGCCGCCGCGTATTCTGTCCGCCGCCGCCGTGCTGTTGCGCAATGCGGCTGCGCTCCTGCATGATGAAGAAAAGCGCTGAATGGGCATTGGGGGGAGGCAGCCGGGCCGCCTGCAGGCGGACGGCGGGCCGACATGGTATTCAACTCGCTCACGTTCGTCGTGTTCTTTGCGTGTGTGCTCGCGCTGCACGCGCTGCCGCTGCCCTGGACCACGAAGAAAATCAATCTGCTGATCGCGAGTTACCTGTTCTACGCGGCGTGGAATCCGCCGTTCGTGATCCTGCTGTGGGTGTCGACCGTCATCGACTGGTACGCCGCGCAGGGCCTCGTAAAAGCGCGACGGCCCGCTACCCGCCACGCCTGGATGCTGCTGTCGGTGATCGCGAACCTCGGCATGCTGGGGTATTTCAAGTACGGACAGTTCCTGCTCGATAACTTCACCACCCTGATGTCCGTGATCGGCGTCGCCTATCACCCGGCGCACTACGACATCGTCCTGCCGGTGGGCATCTCCTTCTATACGTTCGCGACCATGTCGTACACGCTGGACGTGTACCTGCGGCGCGCGGCCCCGGCACAGAACCTGCTCGACTACGCCCTGTTCGTGACCTTCTTCCCGCACCTGGTGGCGGGTCCCATCATGCGCCCGACTGAATTGGTGCCGCAGTTCGCGCAACCGCGCCGCGCCAGCGGGGAGCAGCTGCGCTTCGGGCTGGCGCTCATGACCCTCGGTCTCTTCAACAAGATCGTGCTCGCCGACAGTTTCCTCGCGAGCGCCGCGGAGCGTGTCTACGACAGCGACAAGATCCCGGGAGCGCTGGATGCCTGGGCGGGGACGCTGGCCTTC
>Ga0137418_10001914_pt1 | contig 19077 bp, 13 predicted proteins | sample CZODoug3_1_2_16f_FD_122242 | JGI IMG/M metagenome (GOLD analysis project Ga0137418, IMG submission 122242) | Vadose zone soil fungal communities from Angelo Coast Range Reserve, California, USA - CZODoug3_1_2_16fungal (Hybrid Assembly) | ecosystem: Environmental > Terrestrial > Soil > Vadose... | reverse complement strand
GAAATGAACGCCACGATTCTCCCGAATGGCAAGATCATCGCGCTGGGCGGTTCCCTCAATGATGAAGACACGGGGACCGCGAGCCTCAACGCCGATTTGTACGATCCGGCCACGAACACCTTCAGCTCTGCGGGGCAGAATGCGTTTGCCCGCCTGTACCATTCCAATTCGCTCCTCCTTCCGGATGGGACGGTGTGGTTCGCCGGCGGGAATCCAGCGCGCGGCACGTACGAGCAACATATGGAGATTTACCGTCCAGCGTATCTCTTCAATCCGGACGGCACGCTCGCCACGCAGCCTGCGATCACCGGTGTTCCCTCGTCGGGCATTGGCTACGGCAGCACGTTCCAAGTACAGACTCCGGACGCGGCGAACATTTCTTCCGTGGTGCTCATGCGGCCTGGTGCACCGACGCACGCGTTTGACATGGAGCAGCGTTTGGTCGCCATGAACTTCACGGCCGGGAGCGGCGTTTTGAACGTGATAGCTCCGCCGAACGGCAACATCGCTCCGCCGGGCTACTACATGCTCTTCATCCTAAATTTCTTGGGAGTGCCTTCGGTGGCGCAATTCGTCCAGCTGACACCAGCGCCAGCGGACCAGCCTCCTACCGGCACCATCACAAGCCCCGCGACCGATGTGACGATTACCGCCGGCCAGTCCGTGTACTTCTCAGGCTCCGGTTCGGATCCCGATGGCACCATCAGCGCGTATTCCTGGTCGTTCCCCGGAGGCAGCCCGAGTACGAGCTCTCTGGCTACACCAGGTAACGTGATTTACAACACTCCCGGCACTTTCGCGACCACGCTGACCGTCACGGACAATGCCGGCCTCACCGATCCCAATCCACCTTCGCGGAACATCACAGTGAATCCTGCGCCGGACTTCAGCATTTCCGCTACGCCTTCTTCGCAAATCGGAGTCCAGGGAAACGGCACGAATTATGCGGTCACGATTACGCCTGCGAACAGCTTTTCCGGCACCGTAGGCTTAAGCGTGTCCGGATTGCCTTCCGGCGCGACCGCTTCTTTCAGCAATCCTTTCGTGGCTGGTTCGGGCTCCTCAACGCTGACTGTCACCCCCGCGATAACGAGCCTTCCGGGGATGTACACACTTACAATCACGGGCACGAGCGGTGGTCTGAGCCACAGCGTGAACGTGACACTCACGGTCATTTAGCACTGGCGATTTCGGCATCTCTGCCGGGCCATCTTCGGGAAGCCTGGTCAAGGGAAGGGGGCAAGTTTCGCGAGCAACATCAACAAGGTAGGCGACTGCAGCGGCGCTGTTACACGTATTTGCTCTTTCCAGAGGGGGTTCGCAGGGGCCCGCTCCGGGCCGGGCATGTTGCGGCCTGCGTGGCCGACTCTTCACAGAAAGGAAATTCAACATGCGCCTTTGTCGCAGAGACCTTTTGCGACAGCTTGGGATCGCACTCACGAGCGCGGGACTACTTCCCGCGCTGGGAGACACTTCATTATTGCCGGTACAGCCAGCGGCAGGCGCTGCAAGTCCGGCGAAGCCCATCCGGCTTAACCAGAACGAGAGCCCCTACGGTCCGTGCGAAAGAGCGAACGAGGCTATGCGCAATGCGATTGGCGACGCCAATCGCTACCCAGACCAAGAGCTGGAGGATCTGCGTTCCATAATCTCCACTTTGAACGGCATTAGATCCGAGCAGATCACGCTAGGTTGCGGGTCTGCTGACATTTTACGCATCGCCGCCGAGACTTTTCTCGGCCCCGGAAAATCGCTGGTAATGGCGACACCGACGTTCGATGCGATCGCAGGGTATGCGCGCGCGAGCGGCACCGAAGTCCGAGCCGTTCCGATGACCAAACGATATACGCACGATCTCGATACCATGATCCGGCGCACGGATGCATCGACCGGGCTGATCTATGTCTGCAATCCAAATAACCCAACGGGCGGGCTCACGCCGAAAGGCGACCTCGAATCATTCTTCGATAGAGTGCCCAGGGGCGTGAGCGTACTGATTGACGAGGCTTATCACGACTTCGTTCCGCCGACATCGACCTACACGACGTGGGTAGGCCGCGCCGCTTCCGATCCCCGCCTAATCGTCACCCGCACGGTCTCGAAGGTCTATGGCATGGCAGGACTTCGGGTTGGCTACGCCGTGGCTTCCTCGGGGACGTCGAAGCGTCTGGCGCAGCGAGGGCTGGCGATGGGTGTGAACATTGTTGCCGCCCGTGCGGCGAACGCGGCGCTGGGGGATCAAGCATATGTGAAGAAGATCGTCGAGCGTGTTGCGGACGATCGCCAGGAATTCTACAACCAAGCTAATGCCCGGATGTTGCGCTCTCTCGATTCGGTGACCAACTTCGTGATGTTGAAAACCTCGCGCCTCGGGACTGAGGTTGCCGAGCAACTCAGGGAGAAGGGCATCCTTGTGGCGAGTGGATACCCGGGTTTTGAGTATTACATTCGGGTGTCGTTGGGATCGCCCCAGGATATGACGGAGTTCTGGCGCGCATGGGACGCGTTTATGCCGCACGGAATGTAGGCACTCGAGGACATACGACGGGCTGTGGCCTTCCGGAGCCATTCGGGTCCTATTGGACGCATAGTCGGCCACAAGGAGTAGGGGCTCGTCGAGATGAAGGGCCAGAAACGACGATCTCAGAAACTTGCCAGCCATCGTCGTCTGTCATAAAAAACGTAATACTAATGGTGGTGAATGGCGACAAAACGCGAACGAAAGGTGACCAAAGAAGGAGAAAGTGATTCGTCCCGTTTCATCGCAACTTGCTGAATTCCTTCGATTAGCACCAGATCCGGCAAGTTCTGATTAAATTGGTTGTTCGGCTGTTAACCGAAGGTTGCTAGTTCGAATCTAGCTTGGGGAGCCAACTTCTCCTTCTTCGTCAACTAGTTACAAACGGCGACTGGCGCCTCCTCGTTTTTTGCGGTGCGACTGTCACGAAAATGTAACGCTTGCGGTTTTCCGTACAGCCGCTAGTCCGCTTTATTGACTGCGTTCCGAACTTGCTCGGCCATTCCCGGGGGTTGCTGCCAGATGACGCGCTTCGTCTTCGGGACCGACAATGCATTCACGGCGCCGCTCACTTTCGCGACAGCCGGGTACGGTGACAAAAAATAAGACACAAACGCCTACTGAACAAGGCCATGCCCAATCCACCTGAAGAGTTACTTTTGCATGAACGCGTAGGCAAAAGAGGAAAGCGGCCTCAAATCTTTCGCCCGAACTATTTCTGTCCATTGTTGTGCGATGTTGTGAACAAGCGAAATCGAGCGGTAATAATTATGGCCGTAGAACGCCGAAATAATCACCTCGCGAAATCCGACTGCTTTGAGCCGGTAGTGCAAAGATGAGGTTGACCGACACCAGTTGTAGTATGCAGGGAATTTGGGATTCGATCGCGGGTCTAGCTTCCTCTGAAATTTCATCGACAGTTTTTCGGGCGAAAGATAATTCGCCACGAAAGGCAAACAATACAGCGTCGGAAAAAAGGAAAGACAAATGCCGTTGGGCGCCAACAGATTGTAGACCGCTTGATAAGCGGACTTGGCGTCAGGCACATGCTCAAACACCATTTTCGAGAATATCAAATCGAAGGATGAATCCGATTGTGGGGGCGGAGAAGAAATGTCAAAACATGCTTTTTGAGACCACTCCGGAGCCAAGGCCAACTCAGAGTCGGAGATATCGTTCACGGTATATTTTATGTTCAGACTACCGTACTCTTTTTCGTCAATGAGCGGCGATCTGCCGCCGCCCACTTCCATCAGCGACTTGCAGCCGAATTCCCGCTGTAGTCCGAGCACGACAGATTTGTAGTTGTCCCACGCCCACTGAAACTTATTGCTTTCAATCGCGTTGTCAACGAACTGCTGTAGCACGGACATGCCGGATCCTATTCGCAGGAGATTTAGATTTTTTACACCGCGCCAAGCAACGGGCGATGTGCTGAACCCAGGGCTGAGGTCGTTATAACATTCGGATGCGATATATCAGGCGTTCAATTGGCCGAAACGCGCGACACTCCAGCATAACTTGCTTCATCGACTGGCGACCGTGCCCTGCGGATTGGGCGCTGCCGGCGCAGGACACGCGGCCTCAAGATACACAGCTTCCACTCTTCGAGCTGTTTGCTGAAGGGTGAAATGATCAGCGACTCGTTGCCTTCCACGAGAGCCCATTCCCGCGGCGAGTGTGGGTTCGGCAAGGATTCGACATATAGCGTCGGCCATCGCTTGTACGTCTCCCATCGGAACCAGAATTCCGGTCTTCCCATTCTCGACGATTTCAGGAACGCCTCCTCCGTTCGTGGCCACGACGGGTTTGCCAGCTGCCATTCCTTCGATGATTACCTGTCCGAAGGGCTCGCCAATTGTTGAAGCGTGGACAACGAGATCGAGTTCCGCGATCGCTTGGTCAACGTTGGCCGAAAAACCTGTAAATTCGACAAGGTGTTCTATACCCAGCTGACTGGGCAGTCGCCGGACTTCCTGCTTGTATTTTTCTTCCCCAAAGAGAGCGGCTCCGATAATGACAAAGCGCGCGTTTGGAAACTGCTTGTTCACCTGTGCCGCGGCTTGCAAAAAGATGTGCTGCCCTTTCCAAGGAGAAATCCGGCCAATGAGGCCGACGCGGAACCCATCGGAATCTCGAGGGCGCCTTGGTGGCGCGGCAACGAGGTTCGTTCCATCGTGGACCACAACGGCTCGCCGGACAAATTCGGCGCCGGACGAATTGGCCTCCTTGGCGGACGTTGCCGGGAGCCGCAGAGTGCGAAGGGTGGCAGCAGAATTCGCAATTACGTAGGTTGGAATTACGCGACACAAGAATCGGAAAGCCCGCGCAACGGATCCAGGAAGGTAGTCATCCTCAATTCGGTCGCGAACGTGCCACACAACCGGGCGCAGCGATAGGCGCCCGGCGATTCCTCCGATGAAGTCGGCTTTAAGAGAGTTGGTGTGAACCAGATCTATCTTGTGCCGGCGAATAAATAGAACAAGCCGAAAAATATAGCCGAAAACGCTCAGCACCTCCCGCGCTCGGAACAAAGTCGCCATCCCGAGCGTATCTTTTTTTGCCTTTGCAACGTGCGGGGACAACGGGACGACGTAAGTAGGAACGATTGGCTTCAATTGTTCGGCAAGCGGCCCCTCGGCCCCGAGTACGACAATGGGCTTCACTTTGTTATAATCCAGGTTACGCAGCAACTTTAACAACGCGATTTCTCCACCGCCCAGCGCGGCTGTGTGTCCGAAAAACAGGACACGAACACCAGCGATGCTTTTCCGTCCCTCGTTTCCGCGTTTCATCGATTCCCTTTTAACTAGAGCTATCAACCCCGCTCAAATAAACATTAGCACAATTGTGCAAGACGGAGTCGCGGCGCAAGCAAAACTGCAAAACAAAAAATGAATCGAACGAATTTAACTATTGATGACGTTCGTACAGTAATCGCCGTAGTGACAATGGCGACAAACTAGGAAAGAATCGCGCCTCGTTTTGTACCCGACGGTCAAGGTCGGGGTCGAGAGTCGTTGTGTTGCCGAGGCTATGGTGACGAATCTGCACGAGCAAGCTGCAGTGAATCCACCGGTTGCTCTTCGATTCCGCTACTTCCGTGCGCTTCCTTGAGCTAAGGACTTCCTTGAGCTAAGGAAAAGAACACGGAGAATTTGAGAACCCATTGCTCCCAAAGGGGATGGGTGTGAGGGAATTCTGTAACCATGCGAGACGGTATGGAAATCCATTCGGCTTCTACCCTCTCTGCCCGGACAGCGATTGAAGCATTCTTTCGCAATCGGCGGTTGTGCTTTGGCGTAACGCTGGCAGTGCTCGCATTGACGGCCCTGCTGACGCTGTTAACGCCCAAGCAGTACTCATCGGAAACGAAATTTCTTGTGCAGAATGCTCGAGAGAGTGTCGTAGTCACCCCGGAACAGACTAGCCCGAGAAATATCGCGAATAACGTCACCGAGGAACAGGTCAATTCTGAGCTTGAGATCCTGCATAGCCACGATGTGCTCGACCCATTGGCGGATCCGGAATGGACGAGTCTGCCGGCGAGCCAGCGTACACCCCGCGCCGTGCGCAGGCACGAGAAGCGATTGAGTTCCTTTGAGAAGAGATTCGGCACGGAAATTGTGCGCAAAACAAACATCATCAACGTCTCGCTTCTAGCAGACAGTCCCGAGAAGGCCCAAGAGCAGCTCGCACGCCTATCGGAGGCCTATCTTGCACAACGCAGGCGCTTGCAGCGGCCGAAAGGTGCCTCTGAATTCTTCACGGCCGAAGCAGAACGCAACCGCAAGGCGTGGGACGAGGCGAGCCGGAAGCTGGTTGATTTTCAGCACGTACATCAGTTGTTGTCGCTTCCGCACCGCGAAGAGGAACTCGAAACGCGGATTACCGCGGACGAGGACCATCTATTCGCAGCGGATGCGACACTGCGCGAGTTGGACGCGCAACTTTTGGAGGCTTCGCGCCGGATGCAGGACATACCTGTACGGCAGACCACGCAGGAGAAATCGTCGCAAAATCAGCAATCGGTGGAGAAACTCAGGACGCTCATCGTCGAGTTGCAGAACCGGCGCACGGCATTGCTCACTAAATTCAACGCCGACGACCGGTCCGTACGCGAGCTGGATCAGCAGATTGAAACCACCAAAGCGGCGCTGAATGACGCGGTAACCATGAGTTCGCATGAGCAGACTACCGATGTCGACCCGGCATGGCAGGGCCTGCACACCAATTATGTCCAGAACCAAATTAACCGGCGGTCCACTGTGGAACGCCGCGCGAAGCTGCAGGCACGGCTCTCTGCACTGAGGCAAGATTTGGATACGCTGCGGAGTTTGACCGTGGACTTCAACAATCTGGAAGCTCGAGCAAATGAACTCAAAGAGAATTACCGGCTCTATGCGCAGAAGCGCGACCAGGCACAAATCGAAGACGCCATGGACGAACACAACCTGATGAATGTTGCCGTGGCGCAGCGACCCACACTGGCGTACCTCGCGGCGCGACCCAAACCACTTTTGAACCTCTTGCTGGGCGGTGTGACTTCGCTCTTCCTGGGTTTGTGCGCGGTCTATTTCGCGGAAGTAGGAAGAAACACGATCGCCACGCCCCGCGAGCTAGAAGCAATTTCGCGCTACCCATTACTCGCCACGGTGCCTCAACTCCGTTCACTTGCGGCAGCCACACCGCCCAAGGAGACTCGGATGGGTGGATGGAACGTCCTGCCATTCGCCATCCCATATGTGAGGCGGCGCCTTCGGCATGGATTGGTGAGCTTCCGGAGGGCGTCGAGAGCGTGGAAATCAGCGTCGCAAGGCTAACACGGAGCGAGGAATATGCAGGCAGTGGAATTGAGCGTGGTTTGCGAAGGATTGTTTTTCAAGATCTTCCAGCAGCCAGCAGATGAAAACACCAATCAGGGTTTTGCAGTTGCGCTGACGTCGCCGCATTCAGGGGCAGGCGTAAGCCGCATCACAAGATCGCTTGCCGACGCCTTGGGTCAAGCGGCCGATCAGTTTTCGATTGCGGTGGATGGCCGCTCGCTAATCCAGGGTGATTTTGAGCCCAGCGAAGAGAACACTTCGCAACGGCCAGACAGAGATCTCTGGCAGGTGGAGAAGACCCGAGAGAACTGGCTCGGCACTCAGGCAAATCTCGCAAGAGCTCTCGAAAGGCTGCGCCGGAAATATCGGTACGTTCTGATCGACTGCGCATCAATGAAAGATGCACCGGATGCTCTGCGACTGGCTCCGCTGGTGGACGGAATCGTGCTGGTGGTGGAAGCCAACCGAACCCAAAAGGACCAAATTCTGTACGCCGAACGAGCGATCGACAGCGCCAAAGGACGAATTGTGGGTCACGTCCTGAACAAAAGGACGTACGTCATACCCGTTTGGTGCTATCGAATAATGGAAGCGATGGGTATCTAGCATTTCCTACGGGCATGGAGGCCCAGATGAGAACACTGTACCGAGTGCTGTTGTTTGTTTCTTTGCTCGTACCGCCGACCTATGGTGATGACAACTTACACCGCCGGCCTCGCTATACGTTACGTGCCGGAGATGTTCTGCAACTTGAATATCGCTACACTCCGGAATTCAATCAAACCGTAACCGTGCTGCCAGACGGATATGTCAACCTGAACGTGGTGGGCGATATGAAAGTAAGCGATCTAACCCTAGCGCAAGCCCACGACGCCATCATTCGAAAGGCGCAGGCCCGCCTGAACGATCCAGAGCTAAACCTGATCCTGAAGGAGTTTCAACCACTCTACGTCGTTGTCTCAGGGGAAGTTGGTAAGCCCGGGAAGATAGAGCTGAGAGACAAAACCACGGCCATGCAGGCCGTGCTCCTGGCCGGCGGGTTTTCAGAATCGGCGCAGACTGGCCAAGTGCTGCTCTTCCGAAAGATTAATAGCGACACTGCTGAAGTTCGAAAATTGAACCTCACAAAATTGCGTAAAACCGTCGATCTGGAGCGCGATATTCAGCTTGAGCCGGACGACATGTTGTTTGTGCCGCGAGACAAAGTCCAGAAAATTTCGCGATATGTAAAGTTGCTGAATATAGGCACTTATATTAACCCGCTCCAGCGGATTCAATGACCGTGTTCGAGTTTCCAGAGCAACGGCGATGAGAAAGCTTACGAGAGACGCCTCCCCGGGGACGGCACTACAGCTGAGAGCCTCTGCCACGCCGAACAACGCTCGGCTTAGCTCAGCCAGCGCAGTAGCTCAGTCAATCGGGGCGAAGTGTTTGATCATTGCGATCGGCGCTGCCACGGGAATTATCAGCGCGCGTACACTGCAACCTGCAGGCCGGGGAGAGCTCGCGGCTATGATTCTTTGGCCGGTCTTTCTGGCAAGCGCGCTGACCTTTGGAATTCCGAGCGCCCTGACTTTTCAGCTTAAGCGGAACCCAGAAAAACAGTCCCAACTAATGGGCGCCGCGCTTCTCCTTGCTCTTTTAGCAGGGGGGCTCGCCGCACTGGTGGGAACCGTGCTGATGCAATCGTGGCTTGCGCAATATTCGCCGAAGACCGTTCTGTTTGCCCGGATTTTTCTCCTCAGCACGCCGCTAACTTCGCTTTCGCTTGTGGCCAGAGCAGCCTTCGAAAGCCGCGGCGACTTCGCTGCGTCAAATAAGATTTTGGTCTGGACCCCGGCGCTGACATTGCTCACGCTGCTTGCCCTTTTGGCTACCCACTCGATGAACCCGTACAGCGCAGCCGCGGCGTATGCGCCAGTAGTGGTCGTTCCGCTGCTTTGGATGAGGCGTCGCCTCTGGCGGATGTTCGAGCCTTCACTGGAATCGTTTCGAAGTTCGGTGAGGCTGCTGTTTTCTTATGGAATTCGCTCGTACGGGATTGACCTGTGCGGAACGATGGCTCTGTATGTGGACCAAGCATTGGTCGTACGCGTTCTTCAACCCAAAATGATGGGTACTTACGTGGTGGCCCTCAGTTTGTCGCGGATGCTTGGTCTTGCCTTTCATGCCTCGGTGGTGACGGTATTGTTCCCCAGGACGGTAAGCGAATCGCCGAATGCAGTCCGAGAATTAGCGGGCCGTGCGGCGCGACTGAGCACGTTAGTTACCGCGCTCGCTGGATTAGGAGTGGTTACCTTAGGCCCGCAACTGCTCGCGCTGCTTTACGGCAGCGAATACCGAGGCGCAAGCACAGTTCTACGCGTATTGATAATGGAGGTGGTGCTGTCGGGCGCGGCGCTTGTACTGTCGCAGGCTTTCATGGCGCTCGAACGTCCCGGAGTGGTCACCGCGCTTCAGATCGCGGGCCTGCTTTTGACGGTGCCGCTAATGCTTTTCCTCGTTCCGCGATTTGGCATTTTGGGAGCTGGAGTCGCACTTCTTCTCTCTACAACTCTGCGACTAATCTTCGTACTGGTGAGCTTTCCTCTTTTTCTGAAAATGCGAGTGCCTCAGTTCCTCCCGAGGTGGGGGGACCTGGCTTTTATCGTCGACTCCGTATTCAAGCAGGGCATTCTGTCTCCTAAAAAGCAGGTGCTGGCCACAGGAGAAGGCGATTGATACGGATTTTTCTAACCTTTCTTATTGCACGCCGCCGCCCGCATGACGCTGGCGACAAAAGGGCTTCGGCAAATCGAGTCGCGACGGCATTTAGAGAAAATTCAAGGAGAAAACAATGAGAAGCGGGGTGAAAAATCCGCTTGGAATCCTGCCGGGAGTGGACGCCCTGTTCGCGCTGGCCGTGGCTCTTGCGGTGGTGACATACGGTAATAGTGCGCGTATGCCAAACGGGGGAATACACCAGTTCCTTGAGATGCGCATCACCATTCTCAATGCCACCTTTGCCGGGTTGTTCATGCTCGGGTGGAGCTATTGCTTCCGGGCTCTGGACCTTTACGGGCGGGAGTCCCACGGCCTTCTTCGGAAACTGGGTCGGATCGCCAGGGGATGTGCGACGATGGCGGCGGTGTTGGTATCTTTCCTGTACGCCACGCACACCAAGGGTCCCACTGCGCAAATTGGGGGCGTCTTCTTTGTGTGTGTCTTTGTCTATGAAGCATGTCGCGTGATTGGCGGCACATGGATTGCAGCCCGCGACCCGCAGCTCGTGTTGATTCTTGGCAGCGGCCGCAGAGCGGTAAAGGCCTGGCGGCAGATTCGCACACGTTATCACTCCACAGTCAAGCTGGTTGGCTTTGTCGATGATCGTCCTTTGAGCGAGATGGCCCCGGATGTGGCCGATCGCTACCTGGGGACGATCTATGATCTGAATGATCTGTTGCTTCGCAATGTCGTAGACGAGTTGTTGATCGCGATGCCCGTAAAGTCTTGCTACGACTTAATTCAGCGGGCCATTCCCATTGCGGAGCAGGTTGGCGTGCAGGTGGTTTGTATGCAGGATACGTACGCAACCACAGTCAAGATGTCGGCCTCCCGCGATCGAGAGCTTTTCAGCGAATTGGTGCCATTTCACGAGCATTACGTGACCCGCCAAGCCGTCAAACGCCTAATCGACATTATAGGTGCATTCGTGGGTCTCTGCTTGCTCTCCCCTCTGTTTCTACTTGTAGCCTTCGCAATAAAGGCGACCAGCAAAGGACCCGTCTTCTTCAAACAACAGCGGTACGGTTATCGGCGGCGTCTTTTTGGGATGTACAAATTTAGAACCATGGTGAGGAACGCTCCCGCGCTGATGGCCCAGCTGGAAAAACAAAACGAAGCCACCGGCCCCATTTTCAAGATGCGTAACGACCCGCGCGTAACGCCTCTCGGACGGATACTGAGGGCTTCCTCATTGGACGAACTACCGCAGTTGTGGAACGTCTTGTTGGGACATATGTCCCTTGTAGGACCGCGTCCGATGAGCGTGCGCGATGTATCCCTCTTTAGTGAAGCTGCCTTGATGAGGCGATTCAGCGTAAAGCCGGGAATGACGGGACTGTGGCAGGTCAGTGGCAGAAGCGCAGTCAGCTTCGACCAATGGATGAGGCTGGACTTCAGATATATCGACGATTGGTCTCTGGCCTTGGATTTCCAGATTTTGGCCAGGACTGTTAAAGCGGTCATGAAACGGACTGGCGCGGTCTAAGCCTTCACGAAGATTGTGAGAAAACGATGAGGATTGCGGTGGTACACGACTATTTCACGCAACTGGGAGGAGCAGAGAGGGTCGTCCAGGAACTGTGCCGTATGGTTCCGGATCCTGCACTGTTCGCGACAGTTGCGCTTGCAGACTGCATGCCGCCCCGGCTAAGAAATGCCAGGGTGCAGACTTCTTGGATGCAAAACCTTCCGAACATTGATAGGTACTACAGGTTTTATTTTCTGCTCTATCCGTTCGCCGTCAGTTCGATGGATTTATCCGAATATGACTTGGTCCTCTCCAGTTCGTCGTCATACGCGAAAGGCGTGCGAACCAGCCGGGATGCCATACACGTGTGTTACTGCCACACGCCGATGCGCTGGGTATGGAGTTATGACAATTATTCCAGCCGGGAATCGTTCGGGTTCACGCAACGCACCGTCCTGCCCGTTCTGATGCGCGCATTAAGGCGTTGGGATGAGGAAGCCTCACGTCAGCCGGACCACTTTGTCGCGAACTCGCGTGTTGTGGCCGAGCGCATACGAAAAGCTTATAGCCGTACCGCGGAGGTTATTCACCCGCCAATTGAAGTGGACAGATTTCATCCCTCTGACGAGGTCGACGACTATTACCTGGTTCTTTCGCGCCTGGTCACCTACAAACGCATCGACTTGGCGGTAAGAGCCTGCACGGAACGCAAGAAGAAACTCCTCGTGATCGGCGACGGCCCGGATCGCGCAAACCTGGAAGCGTTAGCGGGACCATCTGTCCGTTTTCTCGGGCGGGCATCGGACAAAGACGTTGAATACTACGCCTCCCGTTGCCGCGCGCTCCTATTTCCCGGAGAGGAAGATTTCGGCATGGCGCCTCTTGAAGTCGCGGCCGCGGGCAGACCCACCATCGCCTACCGCGCCGGCGGTGCTGTCGAAACGGTAATCGAAAATGTAACCGGAACGTTCTTCAATTCGCAGACGGCGGAAGATCTGGGAGACGCGATCGCCCGCTTTGAACTTAAAGAATGGTCTCCTAATCGGCTCCGGCAGCACGCTGAGGGTTTCAGCATCGAAGTATTCCAGCGCCGCTTCCGCGCCTTCCTGCATCGGGTCGGTATGCCTGTGGGCGCGCCGAATCTCAAATCGAACCCTGCGCACGTACTCGAAGTTTTCCCCAATGCTCGCGCATCATGATTGAAGCTCGAGCGTATCCAGCGATAGCGCCTGCCGAAAATCGCAGCCCGATCCGCAGCGTGGGGATTGGCTTAGCGGTTGGCCTGAGCGTCGTCGTTGTTGCCGCTTTGTGCTTTGCGGGGAACGCGCAACTGCTTCGCGGAGCAATACCCATCGCCGCCCTGCTTGTTGCCCTCGCCTTGTACTTCATCAAGCCGGTTCTCTATATCCAGTATTCGCTCTGGGTCTGGTTTTTAGCTCCGCTCGCGCGGCGTATTGTGGATTGGCAATTTGGATATGCGGATCCGAACTTGGTTCTGCTCGCTCCGTTCCTTGTATCGGGGATTGCCGGACTAACGCTGGTACTTCCGGGCCGTAGGAAAAACACCGGTATACCCGCAGTATTCGTGCTCTGCAGCACGGCTATTCTCTACGGATTTGTTGTCGGTGTAGTAGTCCGCCCGTCGGCGGAGACGGTTTACGGGCTGCTGAATTGGCTTTGCCCGTTGTTATTCGGAGTTCACATTTACGCGAACTGGCCGAGCTATGAGGAGCACCGCCGGGCGATCAGTAGAACTCTTCTATGGGCCCTGTTGATTCTCGGGATTTACGGGATTTATCAATTTTTTATGCCCCCAACCTGGGACCGCGTTTGGCTTGAAAATGGAAGCATCGGCCAGATAAGCCCGAGCTTTGGACAGCCGGAGCCGCTGCGTGTGCGCGTTTGGAGCACCATGAATTCTCCCGCCCCCTTCGCCAATGCCATGATGGCTGGATTGCTTCTACTGCTTATGATTCGTTCTACGCTGAAGTTGCCCGCAGCCGTGGCAGGCTACCTGGCCTTTCTTCTTTCCATGGTACGTACGGCGTGGCTCGGTTGGCTCATCGGGTTTTTCTTGATGCTCAAAAACATAAACCCTCGCGTAATTATTCGAATATTTCTTTCTGCGGTCGTTCTGCTCGTTTGTCTTCTGCCACTGCTAAACGATCCAAGGCTGGCGACCGTGATCGGAGACCGAGTCAAGACCTTCACGGACTTAGGGCACGACGAAAGCTTTGGAGACCGGCTGGAGATGTATCGGGTCCTGGTAAATGACGCAGCCGGGAATCCCTTCGGTCACGGCCTCAAGAATCTGGAAGTCTCGCACGGAATTCCGGTTGATAGCGGGATTCTCGTCACGGTTTTCTCGTTAGGATGGCTGGGGACTTTACTCTACGCACTTGGAATTACGTCCCTCTTTTTGAAGAAGGAGCCAAGGCCCGAAATGCACGATGAGTTCTATAAAGCTGGAAAAGCAATCGTCATTGCTATGCTTGCCCAACTCATCGGCGCAAATATTTTTGTGAATGTAACTGGTGCAATCTTCTGGACCTTCACGGGAATGCGTTTGGCAGCTTCTCCGTACCACGCTCAGGAGCGGGCTGGCCCTAACAAGCTTCAGCCGTCGGACTGACCGCCTGCTGTACTCTCAATGAACGTACGCGCGAAGATTAGTCGGGGCAGCGATGAGAGAAAACTTAACCAACAACGGATGGTCAGGAACCATCAGCGTGACCGTCTGTTGATTCGCAAATGACTGCACCACGGCTGTCGAGTCATGAGGTCTGTACGTAGTAATTGAAGGGCCAGCGTTCGGCAGCGTTAGTTTCACAGCGACCTCAGGATTTGTAACCAGGGCGCCTCGCCCGTTCAAGTCACTCCAACAAGAAACTTCCTGCCACAGAGCCAACCAGTAAGAGCCATCTTGCTTGGAAAACAACAGGTGATGTACGGCGGGTGAAGTAGTGGCCAAGGAATACGATACAGGACTCGGGCGGACCGCAGTTCCTTTGTCGGACATGAGCGCGATCATGTTGGTAATCACGATTGCGGCAGGTTTAGCGGAATAGTCGTTCCGAAAGAGACCGAAGTGTCTTTGCGTGTAGGTCAGGCCGGGGTCTGCTTGCTCGTCTACCAACTCGTACGCATATGTGCGTGGCCAGCCATGTAGCAAAGTTTCGAGAAACAATCTTCCCATGTACCGGCCGGCAGCATCTTCCGATACGTTCGGGCTATTGTCCTTGGCATTTGTGGCATTCGACCAACCAGCTTCCGTAACATAAATCGTCTGGGAACCGCTGACCTTTATTTGGTTTGCCAAAGCAGTGCCGAAGTTAAATGAGGGATGTTGTGTGTTCGCGTACGGGTGCATGTTGCCGTAGTCCTCGAACGCAGTCATATCTCCTAACAGAACCCAATCGATGGGCGGACCGGCCAGAGAGTTCCCGATCACCGGAATTGCCGATGCACTTGGACTTGTTTTCGCAGAGGAATACACAGACTGCATAAACGATCTAGTATCAGTAATCCAATTTAGAATCCCTCCCAGGTCTGCTTCGTTCGGTCCCTCGTAGGATTCCACGATTACGCCATTCTTTGCGGCCAGAGATTGCAGAGCGCCCATCGCTGCGGGGGTCATCGGGCTAGGAGCGCCGCCGCCGTTGTGATCCAGGATGAGATCGAATCCGATTCCAAGGGAAGCAATCGCTCCATAGGCGCCAAACTCGTAGTCATTGTATTTCGCATCATTTGCATAGTATTTGCCCGCGTCTCGCACATGTCGAACATGCAATGTGGAAAGCATTTGTTTGACGGCAGCGGTGTCACGATAGGCCGTGGTGCCGTAAGTCATGTGGATGTTCACGCCAATAGAGTCCACGAGCGAGTCCGCCGGCTTAGGAACCTCTCTGAGATTTGTGGTCGTCTGAGCGAACGTCGGAATATAGAGAACTAGCGCGGTTAGAAATAAGAAACTAAACTTACTCACGCCAACTCCTGTGAATATCGTTGTGCATTTCCGCAAGCATTTCCTCATCTCTGTTATGGAGCCACCCGCCATCTTGCCTTGGTAGAGTAGAAGGGATTGCAGCAGAACCGTCGATGCGAAATCAGATTTTATGTTCTCAACTTCTAAATTGTCCCGCAGGCCAGTCAAAAGTGTTCTATTGGGCAGGATTCGCAGTCCGGCTGTTCCACTGTGCCATCGAGACTAACCCATCCCACCGCGTAAGCGAGATAACTTGCTTGGCGACCTGCGATCCGCCCCGAGCCGCTCCCCGAGTCCAGGGTGTGCTTCGCCAAAATTCTGAGCACCGAAAATAGCGCGATTCACTGCCACGGCCGCTGTCCCATCTAGTTATTCCTTGAGCCCCGAACGCCAAAATTCTCTTCCGGCGGGAACCCCGCACGGCATACATATAAGGATGCAGGAATTCCGACGCTTTCGCGACGCTAAGTTGGTTCGGATTACGCAGCCCGATCGTAGCGGTGGTGCAGCCCACCCAGTCGCACATGAGAAGGGACGCGACCCGAGGCTATGGTGCGAGTTCTACCGTGTGGCGTTCCCTTCCCGAGTCCGAGATGCGTGCGGTCTTCGTGGTAGTAGCGAACGTATTCAGAGAACAAACGTTTCAGATGGCGATCCTCAACTGCAATGATGTGATCCAGGAGATCACGCCGGCAACTCCCTATCCAACGCTCTGCAACTCCATTCTGCCAAGGACTTTCGAACCTAGCCTAGGGAGCCAAATTCCTGGACATCATAGATCACTAATATTGCCTCTTCTTTGGGCGATTCCGCCTAGCGAAACCCGGTGGTGACCGCTAAACGTGCTTGCACGATGAGGCGCGCACAAATGGAGTTTGCGGTGGGACTGGCCTGGGGCTTGTTCTTTGGGCCAGTTAATTTCTGAGCACAGGGCAATGGCGCAGTGTACGTGTAACTCCGGAACCTTGCACCAAAACTGTTCTTCACACCAGTAGTTAGCTTTCCGCTTTGCTTCTATCCTGCGCATGGCGTTGGTACTAGAAGCACGTATTTCGCTTTCTCGGCCTCCCCCAGTTCCCGGCCCAGAAAGCTGACCTAAACCCAAATGCCCTAAGAAATCCAAAGGGTATTGGTGTGTTCATTCGCTCCGACCTTTTCCGCGGCGAACAGGAGGGGACTCAATGAGGGGTCAGGCAGAAGTGCGAAGCCGGAGAGAGCAAGCCTGCTCGAAAATCGAGAGATTATTGCAGCATTGCGCGCTACTGTGCGCGGTGGGCGCCGCACCAATCCTGATGAATGGATGCGCGGGAATAACGAGCGCAAGCAATACCACCGCTCCGCCGCCCCCGCCGTCTACTCTGAACATTACGAATGTGCAAGCGGCATCTCTCACGACGACTACGTCGCAAATCATTTGGACGACGGACGTCGCGGCGAACTCTCAGGTCGATTATGGAACTGCCACTTCTTACGGGACCAGCACGCCAGTTGATTCGACCATGGTCACGAACCACCAGGTAACACTCTCAGGCCTGGCGGCCGGCACCACCTATTATTACCAAGTCAGTTCTACGGACTCGAAAAGTAATAACGGGCATAGCGGTGGCCACGGCTTCAAGACATCAGGTTTCGGGATTTCGGGCGCGATCAATCCGGCCGCGACCGGAGGAAGCGGAGCGACGTTGGCACTGAGCGGCGCGGCTAGCATGACCGCGACGGCCGACAGTGCGGGGAATTATACATTTTCGGGATTGCCGAACGGGACGTACACAGTTGCTCCAAATCACACTGGATATACGTTTACTCCAAGCAGCCAGAATGCGACGGTCAATGGGTCCAACGTATCGGGAATGAACTTCACGGCGAGCGCGTCAACTGGTGCACCGACAATCACGGCCCAGCCGGTGAGTCAGACGGTGACTGCGGGGCAGGCGGCCGGCTTCACGGTGGTGGCGACGGGTACGGCGCCGCTGAGCTATCAGTGGCAGAAGAATGGCGTGAGCATCGGCGGGGCTACCTCGGCAAGTTACACCACGCCCACGACAACGACGTCGGACAACGGAGCGACATTCGGAGTGGTGGTCAGCAATGCGGCTGGGACCGTCACCAGCGCGGCGGCAACGCTTACGGTGAACGCGGCGGCAGTGGCGCCCACGATTACGGCGCAGCCGGTGAGTCAGACGGTTACCGCAGGACAGACGGCCAGCTTCGGGGTGGCCGCGACAGGGACAGCTCCATTGAGTTACCAATGGCAGAAGAGCGGCGTGAACATCGCGGGTGCTAACTCGGCGACCTACACGACGCCGGCGACAACGACCTCAGATAATGGAGCTACCTTCCGAGTAGTGGTAAGCAATACGGCAGGGACGACGACTAGCGGTGCGGCAACACTTACGGTAAACGCAGCGGCAGTAGCACCAGCAATTACTGCGCAGCCGGTGAGTCAGACGGTTACCGCAGGGCAGACGGCCAACTTCGCGGTGGCCGCGACAGGAACAGCTCCGTTGACTTACCAGTGGCAGAAGAGCGGCGTGAACATCGCCGGGGCCAACTCGGCGACCTATACAACGCCGGCGACAACCCCCTCGGATAATGGTGCGACCTTTCGAGTGGTGGTGAGCAACACGGCCGGGACGGCGACGAGCGCAGCGGCGATGCTGACGGTGAATGCCGCCGTGGTTGCGCCTGCGATCAGTGCGCAGCCAGTCGGCCAAGCAGTTGTCGCGGGCCAGACGGCAAGCTTCTCGGCGAGTGCTACGGGTACGGCTCCGCTGAGTTACCAATGGCAGAAGAGCGGTGTGAATATCGCCGGAGCTACGTCGGCCAGCTATACCACGCCAGTGACGACGACGGCGGACAATGGGACGACTTTCCGAGTAGTGGTGAGCAACACGGCCGGTTCGGCCACAAGCGCAGCGGCCACGCTAACCGTGAGTGCGGTTGCGGTGGCGCCTACGATCACTACGCAGCCGGTGAATCAGACGGTGACCGCGGGGCAGACGGCCAGCTTCGTTGTGGCGGCGACGGGCACGGCTCCATTGAGTTATCAGTGGCAGAAGAATGGTGTGAACATCGGCGGGGCTACAGCGGCAAGCTACACGACGCCCGCGACAACGACCTCAGACAACGGGGCAACTTTCGCGGCGGTGGTGAGCAATACGGCGGGGAGCGCTACCAGCGCGACAGCAACGCTCACCGTAAATGTGGCTGTTGTGGCGCCTGCAATCACCGCGCAACCGGTGAACCAGACGGTAACCGCGGGGCAGACGGCATCGTTCTCCGTGACCGCGACGGGTACGGCGCCACTGAGCTACCAGTGGCGGAAAAACGGAGTGAACATCGCAGGGGCGACTTCGGCAAGCTATACGACGCCGACGACGGCGATTTCAGATAATGGAGCGACTTTCGATACGGTGGTGAGCAACTCGGCGGGATCTGTGACCAGCGCGGCGGCGACGCTGACGGTGAATGCGGTTCCGGCGCCGGTCATTCAGGTAAATCCCACGTCGATGACCTT
>Ga0137418_10001913_pt1 | contig 19077 bp, 16 predicted proteins | sample CZODoug3_1_2_16f_FD_122242 | JGI IMG/M metagenome (GOLD analysis project Ga0137418, IMG submission 122242) | Vadose zone soil fungal communities from Angelo Coast Range Reserve, California, USA - CZODoug3_1_2_16fungal (Hybrid Assembly) | ecosystem: Environmental > Terrestrial > Soil > Vadose... | reverse complement strand
CGCACCGTCCTCGGCGTCGGACTAACCAGCCTCTTCAGCGACTGGAGCCACGAAACCGCCACAGCCGTGCTCCCTGCATTCCTGGCCGCCATCGGCGCGGGCCCGGTCTGGCTCGGCGCTATCGAAGGCATCGCCGACGGGCTCTCCAGCTTCACAAAGCTGGCCGCAGGCCACTACACCGATCGCTTGAAACGCAGAAAGCCCCTTGCCGTATTTGGCTACGCCTTCACCGCCCTTGCGACGGCGTCATTCGCCTTCGCAACCCACGCCTATCATGTGCTCTTCGGCCGCGTCGCCGCCTGGCTGGGACGCGGTGTCCGCTCTCCCGCGAAGAAAGCCCTGCTCGCCGCCGACGTGCCGCCGAAGGCCTACGGCCGCGCCTTCGGTTTCGAACGCTTGATGGACACGGTAGGCGCCATCGCGGGCCCCCTCACCGCGCTCTGGCTGCTCGAAGCCACCGGCCATTCTTACCGCAAAGTTTTTCTCTGGACGCTTCTGCCCGGCCTTGTCGCCGTCGCGGCTTTCTGGCTGCTCGTCCGCGAGCGGCCCATCGCCGCCCGCCCACAACGATCCTTTATCCTCGGTTTGAGGGCGCTGCCGCTTCCCTTCCGGCGATTGCTCGTAGGCGTAGGCGTCTTCGGCGCCGGCGATTTCTCGCACACCCTGCTGATTCTCTACGCGACGCGAATGCTGACCCCCGGCCAAGGTATGGCCCGCGCCGCGAGCTTCGCCGTCGGCCTCTACACCCTGCACAATGTCTTCTATGCCGGCTCGGCCTATCTGAGCGGCTGGCTTAGCGACCATGTCCCCAGCCGCAAAACCGTGCTCGCCGCAGGCTACGCGCTCGGCGGAGTCAGCGCGCTCCTTCTCTGCACTGGAACGCATTCCCTGTGGCTGCTCGCCGTGATTTTTGTCCTCGCTGGCCTTTACGTCGGCACCGAAGAAGCGCTGGAAGATTCTCTCTCCGCTGAGCTGGTCCCCAAAGAACAGCACGGTATGGCCTTCGGCACCCTCGCCGCAGTCAACGCCGTCGGCGACTTCCTCTCCAGCCTCCTCGTCGGCTTCCTCTGGAGCGCCTTCAACGTCCAGACCGCTTTCGCCACCTCGGCGCTCCTTTTCATCATTGGTGCTATATTGATTCTGCGGCTTCGCTAAGAATCTAGATTGAGCCTTCGCCATGTCCGACGAGTCTAGCGCCACTCCCCGCGACTTTCTCGCCGTCGAGCGAACCTTTCTCGCCTGGATTCGCACCGGCCTAGCTCTCATGGGCCTTGGCTTCGTCCTCGCCCGCTTTGGAATTTTTCTGCGGGAGTTCAGCCTCAACCAGCCCAATCTTCCGTCCCAGTCATTCGGCCTCTCCCTCTGGTTCGGTACCGTGCTGATTTTTCTTGGCGTGCTCGTGTGTCTGCTCTCGCTCGTCCGCTACCGCCGCCTTCTACAACAGCTTGAGCAGTCTGAAGCCGTGCTTTCGCGTCCCTCGACGCTGGCAATCACGACTGCTTTGGTCCTTGCCATACTCGGCGTGGCCATGGCCATTTATCTGATTTCTGTTAGACCGATCGCCCAGGACAATGCATCTAAGCCGCGGGAGACTTCGATGGCGCCAATTCCAGAGATCGGCATTCTTCGCACCGCCAGCAATCATTCCGTCGACCAGACCGTTACCCGCTTGCAGGGCATCCTTCAATCCAAAGGGGTAAAACTCTTCACCATCGTCGACCACAGCGGCGAAGCCGCCAGCGCCGGCCTCAAGATGCCCTCTACAAAGCTTCTGATCTTCGGTAATCCCAAGGCAGGCACACCGCTGATGCTCGCTTCCCCAAGCGTCGCTCTAGACCTCCCGCTCAAAATCCTCGTCGCCGAAGACGGCGCCGGAAAGGTCTGGATCTCCTACAACGCCCCCGCCTACCTCCAGGCGCGCCACAATCTCCCGCCCGACCTGCTCCCCAATATCGCTGTCATTGAGGCGCTCGCCGCCAAAGCTGCCCAATGAGTTTGGAGCAACGGGTCAGTTTCAGATTGGTGCGTTAACTAGACACTTGGTCCAGTTCCGACATCTACCCCAGTCATGTGTCTCGTAAACTACGTCAATATGATTCCTGCTGGCTATATGGCAAAGCGCGTCTCCCAGAAGCCTGACTTAAGCGCGTTCATGGAGGTCTTCGCGCTTCCAGGTTTTCTTCCCAACTCTAAATTGGAACTGCTCGAAGCTGCGCTCGAGAGCTTCCCGTTCCCGGCGTTTAGGGCCGGTCGCTGCGTCCTGCCGTATGAGCTCGCTCAAATATTCGCGAACCAGGCCCGTCAGCGTCGTGTCGCGGTCCACGGCTATCTTGCGGACCCGTTTCACCAAGTCCTTCGGCAGGGAAAGCCTGATATTCATGTACCCACAATACGTGAAGCCCTTATTTCCTGCAGCCTTTGTTAGCAACGTTCGCGCCATCCCAATCCTTCGCTCCTGCTCTGTGATCTCTGTGCTCTCTGCGTCCTCTATGTTAACTCCCCGCAGTTTCCGTCTTGCGCCGCAACACGCCCCATGCTAGCGTTAGCGAATAAAAGGCGAATCAAAGAAAGGCCGCTTTTCATGCCCCAATCACTGGCAGTTCGCAAAGCCGCCATGCCGGCAGCCATCACCTGCGTCCACGAAGTCCTGGACGCCTTCGCCTCCCGCGATCACAATGGCGAAATCCTCACGGCCGTGCGTCATTTTCCTGCACGCGAGGCCCAGTGGGCGGACTTCCCTGCCTGGGTGCATCCAGACCTCGCCGCCGCCTACGCCGCCAAAGGCATTCAGCGCCTCTACACTCATCAAGCCGCCGCGGCGGAAGCGGTCCATGCCGGAAAAAATGTCGTCATCGTCACGCCGACCGCCTCCGGAAAAACGCTCTGCTACAACTTGCCTGTGTTGAATGCGGTCCTCGAAAATTCTGACACCCGCGCGCTGTACCTCTTCCCCACGAAAGCCCTCGCGCAAGACCAGCTCGCGGAACTTCACGACCTCAACCAGCGCCTCGAAGATCGCTTCGGCGTCTTCACCTACGACGGCGACACGCCTGCCGATGCCCGCAAGGCCATCCGCGAAAAAAGCCACATCGTTCTGACCAACCCGGACATGCTGCACACCGGAATCCTCCCACACCATACTCGCTGGACCCGCCTGTTCGAAAACCTCCGCTACATCGTCATCGACGAGCTGCACAGCTACCGCGGCGTCTTCGGCAGTCACTTGTGTAATGTGCTGCGCCGGCTTCGGCGAATCGCCCGCTTCTACGGCCGCGATCCCCAATTCATCTGCTGCTCCGCAACCATCGCCAATCCCGGCGACCTCGCTTCACGCCTTCTCGAATCCGAAGTCGAAGTCCTGAGTGCCAACGGCGCGCCGGCGGCGGAGAAGACTTTCGTTTTCTACAATCCACCCGTTGTGAATCGCGCCTTGGGCATCCGCCGCAGCTACATCAATGAAGCCTCGCGCGTGGCGCAGGAATTTCTGAAACACGATCTGCAAACAATGGTCTTCGCCAACTCGCGCCTGCACACGGAAATTCTCCTCACCTATTTGCAACAGGCGAATCCCCGGTTGCCGGGAAAACCGGAAACCATTCGCGGCTACCGTGGCGGCTACCTTCCGAATGAGCGCCGCGAAATCGAACGCGGCCTCCGCGATGGAAAAATCCGTGGAGTTGTTTCGACCAGCGCTCTCGAGCTCGGCATCGACGTCGGCTCGCTCGATACCGTCGTCATGGCCGGCTATCCCGGCACCATCGCCGCCACCTGGCAGCGCGCCGGCCGCGCCGGCCGCCGCAGCGGAAGCTCCTGCGCCGTGCTGGTGGCTTCCTCGGCACCTCTCGATCAATTCATCGTGCGCCATCCCGATTATTTCTTTGGCAACACGCCCGAGCACGCCTTCATCCAGCCCGATAATCTCGAAATCCTCATCAATCATCTGAAATGCGCCGCGTTCGAATTGCCCATCGCTGCAAGCGACAAATTCGGCGATGTCGACTTACCCGAACTTTGCGCGCGCCTGGCCGAGGCTGGTTTTCTCCATCTCGCCGGAGAAAACTACCACTGGACGCAGGAGGCCTATCCTGCCGATACCATCAGCCTGCGCTCCGTCACCAGCGATAATTTCGTGATTATCGACATCACGGACGCGCCAAATGTCATTGGCGAAATCGATTTCCCCAGCGCGCTCGTGTTCGTCCACGAAAAAGCCATCTACCTCCACGGCGGCCAGCAACACCACGTCGAACATCTCGACTTCAAGGAACGCAAAGCCTACGTCAAGCGTGTCGACGTCGACTACTACACCGACGCCGTCCGCTACACCCAAGTCCGCGTCCTCGAAATCGCCGCCACGCAGGGCGGTTCTGAATCCACAGGGACTGAGCAACTGGAACGCCCTTCGATCCCATTGCCTCCCTCTTCATCCTCTACTTCCTTAACCTCCTCTGCTTCCTCTACCTCCTGCCATTCCCACGGCGATGTCCTCGTCCGCTCCCAAGTCGTCGGCTTCAAGAAAATCAAATTCTTCACCCACGAAAGTATCGGCGACGGCAAACTCGAACTCCCCGAAAACGAAATGCACACCACCTCTTACTGGATCACACTCGAACGCCCGTTCCTCGAATCACTTCCCTTCAGCGTGAGCGAGCGCCAAAGCGGCATGTTCGGCCTTCTCCACGCCCTCGAATCCGTCGCCACTCTTCTCCTCATGTGTGATCGCCGCGACCTCGGCACCGCCATCGGCGAGCGTCCTCCTGCTCCTGACTCCAGTTCCTCCGCCGTAGGGGCGGGGCTTGCCCCGCCCGTTGCCGCCCATCTCGGCACGATAAATGACTTCACCCCAACGCGGCTTGAAGATGCCTTCTCCACCAATCCCAAGGAATTCTTCGAACCAAATCTCTACCTCTTCGACGCCTATCCCGGAGGCATCGGCTTCTCCGAACCGCTCTTTCGAACGCACGATTTACTAATACAAAAAACCCGCGAACTCATTTCCGCTTGTGCCTGCGAACAGGGCTGCCCCTCCTGCGTAGGCCCCGCCGGCGATCTCGCCCCCCGCGCAAAAGAAGCCGCCCTCGCCCTCCTCGACAGGTTGTGTACCTAGATGGCCGCAACCGCCGACAGATTTTCACGTCTCGCCGCGCTGAAGCCCACGCGGCCAATGCCCGCGCGCCCCGCCGCCATTCGAACGCCCGACGAAGCGGACTCGCTCGGCCGGCTCCTCGGCGCCGGCGTTGCCAGGAATCATTTCGGCGAACACCTGTCCATTCGAAACTGGTTCTCCACTCCAGAATTTACCGACCCCTCATCCGCAACACTCGAATTGCTTTCCCGCACCCGCGACGAATCGCTCTCCCGCAAAACCCGCGCCGCGCTCGAAGATCCGGAAAAATGGCTTTTCCTCGATACGGAAACGACGGGGCTGGCGGGGGGCACCGGCACGTACGCGTTTCTGATTGGTCTGGCGTGGTGGGATGCGGGCGGATTGCAGGCCGAGCAATTGTTTATGCGCGATTTCACTGAAGAATACTCAATACTTCATGAGTTATCTGCGCGCGCCGCTGAGCGGCCCGTGCTCGTTACCTTCAATGGCAAATCGTTCGATTGGCCGCTGCTCGAGAATCGCTTCACGATGACGCGCTCCATCGCGGTGCCGAAGCTCGCGGCGCACCTTGATTTGCTGCATCCCGCGCGCGCGTTGTGGAAGCTGCGGCTCGGTTCGGTGCGGCTCGTGGAGCTCGAGCGTCACGTCATCGATGCGCCCCGGCTCGGCTGGCATCGCGAGAACGATGTGGCGTCGGCGCTTATCCCGCAGTATTACTTTGATTATTTGCGCGGCGGGCCCGCCGAGCCGCTCGCCGGCGTCGTTCGCCATAATCAGATGGACTTGCGCGGACTGGCGGCGCTATTCGGGAAAATCAACTCCTTCCTTGCAGACGACGATTGCCATTCCGAAAACATCGACAGCCTGGATCTATTGGGGCTCTCGAAGTTTCTGCAACGACGCGGAGACGCCGATCGGGCTCATTCCGCGTGCGCCCAGGCGCTATCGATGGGGCTGCCGGCGGAATTTCGTCCGAAGGCACGCCGCGATCTTGCGCTGATGGCCAAGCGGCGTGGCGAACATTCCCTCGCCGCGGAAATCTGGCAGGAGATCGCTGGTGATCCGCAGGATGGCATTCACGCCTGCGAACAATTGGCCATTTACTACGAGCGTCACGCCAAAGATCTGGTCAAGGCCACTGAATTTGCACGGTTGGCCATCGCCAAACTTCAGCGCCAGCGCGCGAATTCGCGCGATCCGTTCCTCACCGCCCGGTTTGCGCGGCGGGAGAAAAAGCTTTTGAAGAGGGTCGCGCGGCTGGAGAAAAAAACACGGCCGTCCTCTTCGGCGCGGCTCCGGGACGCTCGGCCGGCTGCGGCGCCAAAGGCCAGTTCAGGGCTTTGGTGAAGCCGTCGAAGATGTTGCGTGTCGCGCCTTCCAAGGTTACGCACTCGTTTCCCAAACAATCCAGGAACACGCCGCCCTCCGCAGTATCAAAAGAAAAAAAGTTCGGGCGGCGGAGCAAATTCGTGCGCTCGGAGTATTTCTTCTCGAGCGCTTCGGAATATTGCCCGAAGAAGCGCGCCGCGTGTTCTTCGCTCTCCAGGTGCAGGCGGGTAACCAGAATGAGTTTTTTCGTTTGTTTCTGCTCGAAGACGATGTAGCGGTCGCCATCCCAGGCCGCCGCCAGAGTCTTGGCGCGGTCGCTGTCGAGGAATTGCTTCAAGACTTCCTTCCAGCCGAATTCACCCAAAATGTTTTCGTCGAGCTTTGACCAGTTGTCTCCGAGCAGCTTCTCGAGCGGCGGAAGAGTGACACTCGAGGGCGTCTTGCCGGACCGGTAGAGCGCCGGATGGAGGATCTGCTGGGTGGAAACCGGCGGCTTCTCGAACAAGCCCGGGAGGGCGGCCCAGCCAGTATTTTTCATGACTGCAGCCGAAAAGGTGAGTCCGCCGAGATAGGGGAAGATAAGCGCGTCCTTGAGGAACGGTGGAGCTTTTTGCAGCGTGGGAGTGCTGCCCAAATCGCCGATCAACATCCCCGGATCGAAGTCCGGCACATCCTTCAGGGAGCGTCCGGTCCCGAGCATCAGGTAATCGACCATGGCGGCCATGGCGCTGCCTTCGAGCACGGCATCGCGCGCCAGTTCGGCATCTTCGTTGGGACGGGCGGCTTTTAGCCACGCCTCGATCTGGAAATGCTGGTCCTCGAGCGCATGCGTCAGTTCATGGGCCATGACCATACGCTGGTCGGCAAGCGGGCTCCAGTCCGCAATGTAAAATTCGCGGGTCGTCGGATCGTAGAGCCCTTCGATTTGTTCCGTGAGCACATTGATCATGAACGAATCGAGGTCGAATCCCTTGGGAAGGAGTCCAAAGGCTTCGGCGCTGCGCTGGTCGGCGTAGCGTTCGGCGGGATTTTTGTCTTCGTTCATCTGCTTGATAACGTAGGCGCGGATTTCTTCGCGCGAACGCAGAGATTTTTTCAGCGGCGTGAGCAATTTCAGGCCGGTGATTTGGCTCATCTGGCCGAGGACTTCATCAGCGGCGGCAATAAATTCGGCGTCCGTGGCGGGCTTGGAATCCACGGAAGGGGGAACGACGGCAGCTTCCTGCGCGTGGACCACTGCACCACCAAGGAAGAGGACGAGGCTCAAGAATAGAGCTCGCAGCTCGAAATAGGCGTGTTTCAAGTGAGAGGCCATGTGGTTTTCAGAATAGCAGAATCGCGATGTGGCCGTCTGAAAGGCGGGGGAACTGGCGAGTGACGAGTGGCGAGGACAGCCAGGAATGGCTGTCCCACGTGATCGGTGGGATTGGGAGAAGAGAGTTGACAGTGGAAAGTTCAAACTTTCCGGCGAAACCGCAGAAAGGATGGGCCACTTTGGAGGTCTCTTTGGGGATCGAGGGGCCAGGACCCGCCCGTTACCAACAGGTGTCTGGCAGGCTCGCCAGGTTCCGATTGTGCGCATACCGTTCAGAATGGAACAGTTTTGCGGCTGGTTTTGCCGTACTGTATCACAATGAGGAAGAGCGACTTGACGGCCAAAGAGTGGTACTCCGTGCCCTGTCCTACGTGCGGTGTCGCTCCTGGGGAGCCCTGTTTGCTGCACTCGGGCGCTCTGCGCACAGAACCACACGTAGACCGGAAGCTTTCTGCGGTTGAGGCGATCGAGACCAATAAGAATTCCCGTGGTCGTGGGCGACCATAAGCCCCTTCCGCCCAACAATCCGAGATAGGGTGTTGTAAGCTTTGTTAGCAAAAATAATCTGGAAGCATGCGGCATTCCGATAGAAGCAAATTCTTCTTGGCGCATTGACGGGCGGGCGCCGACACATTTCAATTTTTCTTTCGCGTGAAGTGGAAGAGCATAGGGATGTCCTTCTCATCCTGGCGCCAGGTCCAAGTTTCCGTGATGTGTTCGGCGTCGTCGAAGCGGATGGTAAGGTGGTGCTGGTGGCCCGTGGAGGGCGATTTGAGGTTGCCGGCACCCTGGTAGTCGAAGCTGAGCTCTTTGATGTCCTCGGAATCGGGCACCACGCGCATGCGCGGCTGGTTGTTCGTGGGGCAGTAGTGGACGAGTGCGATGCCGTCGCCATCGATGCTGTAGAGAGTGACCATCTCTTCCATGCCAGCGGGGGAGAGCGTTTCCATGACGGCGGTGCCGGAGACGAGGGCCTTGAAGCTGGTTTTCACGGCCATGCCGTGGCCGTCCTTGCCTTCCCAGTCGCCGGCGAGCGATTGCAACTTTTTAAAAGCGGCGGTGGAATGCGTACCGGCCGATAGCGGCGCAGCGATGAATGCGGCCAGCAACAGAAGCAGCGAGAGTTTGCGTCGTGTCACGGATGCCTCCTGGAAGAGAACGGCGCAGGATGTGGCCCCACAGCGGCAGGCGCGCCGCGATCTAAGGGCTTTGACGCCGGAAGTGCGGGAATGGAAGCGCGTGTGTAAAGGCGGATTCATCGCGCGAAGACCCTCCGCCGAGTTGCGCCTGCGCCATGGGTCCTTCTACTTCAAGGCCGGCAATATGCGAAAGGGTTTGTTCCTGCTCCAACGATAGACCGCAAAGTCCTTGTCCAGAGTCAAGATGTCGGCAGTTTCAAATTCCTCCGCTAAACGAATCAGGCAGGCATCAGCGAGATCGATCTTGTGGTCCCGATACTTTCGCAGGACCTGCTTTACGGCAACCGCTTCCGGTGAAAGCTGAAAAGGAATTTGGAGAGTCCCAGCGGCCACGTTTTCGATCACGGCTTCCGGCGCACCGGGCAGATTCCGCAGCAAGTAGCAGCTCTCGGCAATCACTGCCTCGCAGGTGATCAGCGGGGCCTCCAGTTCCCGGACCGCCTCGGCACATGCGTGGTGAAACTTCTCACTGCGGTCCAGAAGCGCAACGATCACGCCGGTATCGAGCAGCACCGGCTTCACCGACCGAAGCCGCGCAGGTGTTTCTTGTTCGAACCCAGATCGGGCACTCCTGAACAAAACCTTCCCAGACCGATGACCCCGCGCTTCTTCCTGCGCAGATAATTTGCTTCCAGGGCGCGCAGGCCTTCTCTCACGACCTGCGAGGGAGTCCAACCTAGTTCGCGGACCAGCACTGCCAGCCTCTTTCGCGAACGGTCATCCAGTCTTGCTTGAATTGCGGAGCGCATGCCTTATTGTACTACAAACTAGCAGTTGTATGACACAGTTGTAGCGTGCGAGGTGGGTGACAGTGCCAAGCAAAATTGGTGAGCGGAGATGGAACGGCCCGCCTCAGAGGGCGGGCCGTTCCAGGGAAAAGAACACAAGCAGGAATGGTGGGCCACAAGAGTGTAGTATTTGCTGCAGAGTTTTGTATGGGGGAGAGGAGATATGATGAGTCGATGGATGAATTCAGGGCGAAGTTCGATTTGGCGCACGGGCGCGTTCGGTGTTTTCCTGCTGGCCGCGAATTTCACTGCGGCGCAAACGCCTTCGCCAGCGTTGCTCGTACTCGAGAAAAGCGACAATTCGCTGGCCATAGTTGATCCTGCGACCTTGCAGATTGTGGCGCGCGTGCCCGCTGGGCCGGATCCCCATGAAATTGTGGCATCGGCGGATGGCAAGCTGGCCTACATTTCGAACTACGGCGGTTCCGACAGCGCACTGAACACCATCTCGGTAATCGATCTCGCAACCCTCAAGGCGTTGTCGCCGATCAATCTCGGGGCGCTGCGCTCCGCACATGGTTTGGCGTTCGCTGGCGGCAAGCTCTATTTTACCGCGGAGACGAACAAGGTGGTCGGCCGCTACGATCCTGCCACGCAAAGCGTTGATTGGGTTCTCGGCACTGGACAAGACAGAACGCACATGGTGGCGGTCTCCGAGAGTCTCGACCGGATCGTTACTTCCAATGTCAGCTCCGGCACGATCAGCATCATCGAGCAGGTTTCCCCGCCAACTGGCGGCTTCGGTCCCCCGCCGGGCAGCAACGGTCCGCCGGGTTCCGCGCCTCCTGCTGGCGGTCCTCCCCCAGGGATGGGCCCGCCGCCCGGCGGACCGCGGAAAACATGGCGCGTAACCAACGTCGCAGCCGGCCATGGAGCGGAAGGCTTTGACGTGTCGCCCGAAGGCAAGGAGATTTGGGCGGCAAACGCGCAGGACGCCACGGTGACCATCATCGATGCCGCCAGCAAACGCGTGACGCAAACTCTTCCCATCTCGCTGAGAGGCGCCAACCGGCTGAAGTTCACGCCGGACGGCAGACGGGTCTTGATCGCCGGTGGGGGCGGCGGCGCGGCGGGCAGCAGTCTCGTGGTGATGGACGCAGCTACGCGGAAAGACGTTAAGCAGCTCAATCTCGGAGGCGGTGCAGCGGGTATCTTGATCGTCCCCGATGGTTCCCGCGCGTACGTAGCCGTCAGCGGAAAGGACAAGGTCGCCGTCGTGGATTTGAAGAGCCTGGAAGTCACGGGCTACGTGTCCACTGGGAAGCAACCTGATGGTCTGGCATGGGTGCAACGAAACTAAGTTTGGCTCGCGCCACGCCGCCCTGATCGAGGCCGCGCCTCAGAAAAGGAAATTGGCGAAAATCTAACCGAGGAAGCGGGTTGTGCCCGCCTGCAAGCTACGACACTGGGTTCGCGGCGTCAGTTCGCTGGCCGAGAGTAAAGTTTCATTCGACGAAACCGTGCGCGTGGCACCGCAGAGCTGGAAGTACTGAAGAAAACCCAGGACTTATGGGGAGTTAAACCGGTGCGCCGTGAAACTGCAATATTTTTTCAACAGGCCCGGGAATCACCGCGATTCTTTGTTCTGAAAACTTAACAGTATGGTAATTCTGTTGTACTCCGCCAGAAGGTATCCACTCAGCCCCCGAGGAATTGATGCTTCCCGGTCTTCGTCTGCGGCAAACCCGCGAGCGACTCGGACTCACCTATCGTGATGTGGAGCGCGCCAGTTACGAATTGGCGGCGCGCCGAGGACGTCCCGACTTCATTATCCATATTAGCCGGTTGGCCGATATTGAGAACCGGGAGTTGTGCCGGGTCTGCACAAATTGTACACGCTGGCGGCCCTCTACCGGTTGAACCCGCTGGACCTCTTTCGTTGGTACGACGTCCCCATCGAGGAGTGTTCCACGATGGAACGTCGGCACCGGTGCCCCAGACGCATCTGATGGCGGCGCCGACATCGCTGCGGATACCGATTAAATTTGACCCGGCGTTCGATCCCCGGCGAACGGAATTCTTGTCGCGGATGGTGGAAAAGTGGAGCCACTTCGAGGGTGTGCTCGGCATGTCCGACCGGCGAATGGCGCCGCTACTGCGTCCTGGGAGCATCGTGCTGGTGGATGCGTCCGTACACAAGATCGATGATGGCGATTGGACGACCGAGCATGACCGGCCGATGTACTTCGTGGAGCTGCGCGATGGATATCGTTGCGGGTGGTTCCATCAGGAAGGTTCGCGGCTGGTGATGCAGCCCCATCCGCTTTCGCATTGTTCACCGGAGACATGGGGCGTGCCGGAAGAGGCGGAAATTGTGGGGCGCGTGACGGGCGTGGTTACGCGCTTGAACGGGCCGGAGAGCGTTCCTCATCGAGTATCTGCAGAAGTGCGCGCAAATTCGAGCAGAAAAGTTCCTTGAGATAATCCGGCGCGGCTTCCGGTTGAAGGACCCGGTAGGCTTCGATGCTGCGCCAGTGTGAAACCGTGCCAGACAGCCCACCTTCCATCCCGGAGAGGCAGGCCCGCAGATCCTCCTCCTGGCTGGAAAGCGGCGCTTCCAGTACCCGTTCGAAAATCTGTTCATGACATAGCTGCAAAGCCTGCTGGATAGCCGCGTCCGGATAAAGCGCGGCAAGTCCGGCGTGTTCATATCGGCCGCTGGAGAGATCCCTCAAGGAAGCCAGGTAAGCCAGCCGGGCAAATAGCCCGGGAATGCCCGCCAGGGTTGTCTGGGTGAAATCCTGAATGACTCTGCGGTTTTGCTGAAGCTGCGTAAGTGTCCTCATGCCGCGACCTGTTCCGCATACGGAACATTTTCAAGCACAGAACCCCGCCAAAACTGTCCCTCCTTACTTTGCTTGTCAGGAGGGATACTCCCTTCAAAAAAAACATCACTAGCTGTGGCAGCTTCTGTCTTGGCCGTTTTGATGGTACTGCCCGTTGTGCGGTCCGTCAACCTCTCAGCAGGTAAACCCGTAACGATCGTTCGGACGTTGAGGGCTGACGGCTCGCACCAGCCGCCGTTCCCACCAAAGTCGCTTTCCATCAGCACCAGTACGCTCCTGGCTGACGGCTCGCCCCGGCCGCCGTTCCCGCCAAAGCCGTTACAGATGCTCGATATCACATAAGAATGCTCTCATCTTCCAGACGGTCTGTACCTGGCACAGTACTTTCGGACTATCGGACGGGCGCATCGAGTCCGCGTCAAGCCATCTAGGAATGTAACCCTAGCGAGTCTATTTGATGGCAGTTCCTATGTGTTAAGATGCGCCCGTGATAGCCGGAATCGGGCAGTTTCAGCAGATGATGTGGACGGTGAACACGGCGACGGGAGTATTGGTACTGGTGTTACTCCTTGTGCGCAAGAACTACCGGGCTTATCCCGCTTTCACTTTCTACATTCTTGTCAACCTGGCTCAGGCCATTTTGCTGTTTATCGCCTACCGCCGATGGGGCTTTTCCTCATTATCTTCCTGGCTTTTCGCATGGGGGACGCAGATTGTGGTGGCTTGTGCGCGGGCTTTGGCGGTGGTCGAGGTGGGCGGGCATTTCCTCTCCCGCTACCCGGGGATTTGGGCGCTTGCCCGTCGCCTACTGCTGGGGTGTGCGGGGCTGGTGTTGTTGTACTCCGGCTTGGCAGGGCGGCATCAATGGAAACTGGCGCTCCCAAGCGCGGACCGCGGACTGGAACTGTCGATTGCCACCGTGGTCGTGCTGATTTTTCTTTTTGCGCGTTATTACGACGTGCGCATTGAGCGTACAGACCGCTCGCTGGCGATCGGTCTTTGCCTGTACTCCTGTTTCCGCGCGCTGAACGATACAATTGCAGATCGCTTTTTGCATGGATACGCAACGCTTTGGAGCCTTCTGGGGATGCTGGCGTTTTTTGCGAGCTTGTGCCTCTGGTCCTGGGCCCTTTGGAAATCACGAACCGAGACTGCTACGGAAGAAAATCTTCTCCCCTTGGACGTCTATCAATCGTTTACGCCGCAGATCAACCTGCGATTGCGATCGCTAAATGATCAGTTGTACAAAATCTGGAAGCCAGAGGTTCCTCGGCAGTGACTCTCACTCTGATTCTATTCTTCGGTTTCGTCGCTATCCTGCTCCTTGGGCTCGGCTGGGCACTGTGGGAACCCCGGGAGCAGAGGAAACTGCAGGCCGATCCGCGCTCGTTGGAAGAGCATGGCCAGCGCCACGTAACCTATTTGCCGCAGATCCGGCAAGCACTCGCAAAGACAGACTACGAATTCCTCTCGAAGAGAGCGTCGCGTGAAGTGCAGCGGGGAGTCCGCCACGCGCGCCGACGTGTCGCCCTCGCCTATCTGGCTGCGTTGCGCGGGGATTTCCAGAGTCTGTTGCGGATGGCGAAAGTGATTGCCACGCTTTCTCCCGAGGTGGCTGCGGTACATGAGTTCGAAAGGCTTCGTCTCACCGCAAAGTTTGCCTGGCAATACGAGATGATTCGATGGCAGCTGTCGGCGGGCTTTGCCACGGTACCGCAACTGGACGGCTTGAGTGACCTGGTCAGTGGACTAAGCGTTCGAATGGAAGCGGCCATGAAAGAGCTCGGGGAGCGCGCCGCGGCTGCGGCCGAGTTGGCTTCATCGATCAATCGCCGCGGCCTGGACGTTGCTTAGCAGCAACTCGTCCACTGCCGCCAGGAGCTCGTCCGCCTTGAATGGTTTCTGAAGAATCCGACGGCCGTTTCCGGCAATATGCTCGCCTGCAACTTCAGACGGCGCGACGCCACACATCCAGAGCAATCTGCGGCTGAGCGCGGGCTTATGCCGGGCCAGCCATTCGCCCAAGCCGCCCCCGTTCGCGCCGTCGGAAATCTGTAGATCCGCGACGATCAGATCGAAATCCTCTTTTTCAAGCAGGGCGCGCGCTTCACGCAGATCTCTTGCCGTCCGTACACGATGATCGCGGCCTCGCAGAATGGTCCCCGCTGCTTCCAGCACGGAATCATCGTGATCCACCAGAAGGATTCGTCCATCTTTTCCTGAGATGGCCCCTTGATCCGGTATAGAGAATGCTGGAGAAGCCACGGATTGGCGAGGCAACTCGATGGTAAAAGACGCGCCTCGGGCCGGGATATTCCTTACGCGAATGGTTCCGCCATGTTCCGTGATGATTCCATAGCAAATGCTCAGACCGAGACCCGTTCCTTTGCCGACTGGTTTCGTGGTGTAGAAGGGATCGAAAACCCGGGAAGCGTCTTTCACCCCGGGTCCGCTATCGGTGAACTCAATGCAGAGCCGGTCGCCGTCGAAGCCGGTGCGCACCCATAGATCGCCATCGGTCGAATGTTCCAGGATGGCATCGACCGCGTTGTTTACCATATTGAGAAAAACCTGCTGCAGCTGGTGTGGATCAGCGGAGGTGACGGGTAAATTCTCCGCAAGGTCCAGGTGGACGCGGACGTTGTGCATGCGCAAGTCATAATCACGTAGCGCCAGTGTCTCCTGGAGGGCTTGGTTGATCTGCACGGAAACACGCTCAGGCTTATGCTGGCGGGCAAAGCTAAGGAGATTCTGCACGATGCGGTGGGTACGCTGGGCCTGCTTGTAAAGTTTGTCGGCATACTCGATGCCCTGCTGTCCCATCTGTCCGCTGGAGGTCAGCAATTGGCTGTAACCGAGGATGGCGGTAAGTGGGTTGTTCAATTCGTGCGCGACCCCGGAGATCAGTTGCCCGACCGCTGCCAGCTTCTCGCTGTGGAGCAGCTGCTCCTGAGTGCGGCGCAGGTTTTCGTAGGCCTGGCGAGTCTCCTCGTAGAGAATCGAGCGCTCGATGGCGTTGGAAATCTGGCTGCCGACGGCGATGAGCAAGTTCACGTCGGCCGGAGAAAACTCCCGGGGCGTGCGACTGCCGACGACCAGACCTCCGATGACGCGGTCTTTGGACCACAGGACAACGACGTAGTCGGCAACAATCTCCTCTCTTACCTGGGCGTCGCGGAAAATCTGCGGCAATGACAAACCCTGGGCGGAGAGAAACGTCGCGTGCACAGCCTTGATGTGCTGCATTAACTCCGGCCTCACGGAGACGGGCGGAAAGTGCTTTGAGAATTCCGAGCGATGGCCGACCGCAGCGATGCGCCGCAACTGCGTCCCCTCTTGACCGAACAGATAGAGCGACGTGACGTCCAGGTTGAAGAGCTCGACCATCTGACGCAGCGTGCGATGCAGCGAATCGCTAAGGTCCATCGATTCCGTCAGCGTCTGGGCGATGGAATTCAATACCAGGAGCTCCCGGTTGCGGCGCCGGATTTCGAATTCCGCTTGCTTGCGCTCGGTAATGTCGAGTAAGAAACCCTGGTACGCTATCACGTTGCCGGCGGCATCGCGGACCGCGATGGAAGACTCCAGCATGGCGCGTATTTCGCCGTCCTTGCGCCGCATTTCGAATTCGAAATCGGCTACCTTACCGTGCTGTTGCAAGAGCCTTTTGAGCCTTTCGCGATCGGAGCTTTTGGCATAGAACGCGGCGGGAATGTCGATCCCCATCAACTCCTCGCGGTCCTCATAGCCGGTCATTCGAAGAAGCGCGTCATTGAAATCCAGGAAGCGCCCCTGGGGCGTGGAGATAAACACGCCTTCCTGAACGCTGGAGACGAGCGTACGGTATTTTTCCTCCGCTCGTTTGCGATCGGTGATGTCCTTCAAGACGTGGACGGTTCCGAGCTGCAGTCCACTTGGATCCGTAAACGTGGAATTGGAGGCCAGGAAATATCCGGGTAGCCACGGATCGGGCTCGTCGCCTTCCCCGCCAACTCCCTCGCAGTAAGGGCAGCTCTTGTAGGCAGCGTTTTGCACCGGGAGGAGTTCCATGACGCTTCGGCCGGCAAGAGCGCTCCCCTCGCGCCCCAGGAGTTGGCTGAGCCGCTGATTGCTGCGCAGAATGCGTCCCGCGCGATCGTGGACCAGGATCGGGTCGCCAATGGAATCGAAGGTGTATTCCCACTGACGCTGCACGGCAGTGACTTGTTCAAAGAGGCTCACGTTCTGAAGCGTCAAGCCGAGCAAGTTCGCGATGTTGACGAGGTAGGAGAGCTCGTCCGGGTGAAACCGTCCCTGGCGCGTCGAACCGACGGCGATGACTCCCAATGGCCCTTGCTTGCCGGGAAGAGGCAGAGTGACGAGCGTTTTCAATCCGGCTTCGTCGACCCGCCTTCGAGCAACGGGATCCCATTCCTCGTCGGACTGCAGGAATTGACACTTTCCCTTGATCATCTGCTGCGCCCAGGGCTCCATCGCAGAGAGTTTGGCATAGCGTGCCAAGAACGACTCGTCGAACCCTACGGATGCCCGCACCACGAGTTGCGCCGAATTCCCTTCGCCTTCCTTCAGCCGCACAATGCCATGCGTGGCGCCAAGACTCTCCACGAGATGCGACAGAACCTGGTCAATCACTTCCTGGACAGAAAGCGTCTGCGTGCTCGCGGCGGTCAAGAGCGTTAGGCGGCGCATCTTGTCATTCAGTTCTTCGCTTCGCGTGCGCGCACCTTCCAAGACGACCACCACCATGGCGATTCCCAAGGCCACTCCCAGAAGATGGTCGAACGCCACGCGTAGCAGGAAGAGCGGGCTCACCAGCCAGAGCGGACGATCGAGCCCATGCACTCCACTCAGCAGGAATATCCCCGCAAGGAGCTGCGCTCCATGGCTGTGGCGCGCCAACTCCGACCTCCACATCATCCAGCCGGCAAGCAGGCAAACTACCGTCTCGAAAATGGCGGTTTGCCAATGCAGCGAAGCGACCTGCTGCGGGCCTCTCCGCTCGATATAGTAGATGGCTGCTAGGATCAGGCCCATCAGCGGAACCGGAGACCAGATTTGCCGCTCCGATGCTGATGAGCAGTGCACCACGGCCACCAGGAAGAGCAGCAGAGCGGCGGCCAGCGCCAGAATGATGGCCAGATTCAATCCCGGAATCTGACGAATCAGCAGCGCCACTTCGCACAACGAGGAGAAAGTAAAGCAGCACCATCCGGTAAGCCAAAAACGGAAATAGCCCGCCTGGTGATCGCGGCGGAAAAGAAGAAAGAGAACCAGCAAGATGATCGAGGCAGTTGCTTCGAAGAAAGCGATCCCTAGCAGGCCTTGATTCGCCAACACCATGCCCCGCCTCCCGGCTGGTAGTGCCGTCGCTGCGGTGCTCGTGCTGCCGCGGAGCTGGATACGGACGGCGAGAAGCTCTGAGTGATTGCCCTTTATTGACGCTAACACGCTATTTTCTGACTAGGCAAGGGCACCACTAATTGTGTGTGCCGTCACATATAATGCCTAGTGGGGGCCAACCAACCGTGGAGATGGAAAACATACTGGTCGTGGACGATGAGGAAGCGATTCGCGAGGTCGTTTCGACCATGCTCGAATCAAAAGGCTATCATTGCACGGCCGTGCAGAACGGCCGCGTCGCACAAGACCAGGTCAAGAAAACAACACCCGACCTTGTTTTGAGCGACATGATCATGCCGGAAATGGACGGGATCCGTCTGCTAGAATGGATGCGGCAATACGATCCCGAAGTGCCGGTGATCATGGTCACCGCCATCCACGACATTTCCACCGCCCTGGAAGCCATTCGCCGCGGTGCCTATGACTACATCCTCAAGCCTTTCGAAAAGGACCAGCTCTTTTTGGGCGTTGGACGCGCGCTGCAGCACCGCCGGCTGATCATCGAAAACCGCAACTATCAGCGCAACCTTGAGCATCTCGTCGAGGAACGCACCGCACAGCTCACCGCAAAGCACGTGGAACTCGAGCAGTCCTACGACGACACGCTCGAGGCTCTCGGAAGCGCACTGGACTTGAAGGATGCCGAAACGGAAGGGCACTGTCAGCGGGTCACCGCGTTTTGCATATCGATCGCGAGGGCCATGCCCGTGCCGGATCCGTATTTGGCCATCCTGGCGCGCGCCGCTTTCCTCCACGATATCGGCAAGATGGCCATTCCCGATGGCATTCTGCGCAAACCGGGTCCCCTGAACGACGACGAAAAACAGATCATGCGCAAACACTGCGAGATCGGCTACAACATGCTGATTCGCATTCCGTTTCTGCGCGACGCCGCGGAGATCGTTCTCGCGCACCAGGAGTTTTTTGACGGCTCGGGCTACCCCCGCGGACTGAAGAGTGAACAGATTCCTCTCGGCGCGCGCATCTTTACCATCGCGGATTCTCTCGATGCCATGATCAGCGACCGTCCCTACCGCCGAGCCTTGCCGATGTCCCATGCCCGCGAAGAGATCAAGCGCTGCTCCGGGAGCCAGTTTGACCCCGCGGTCGTCGACGTGTTCATGACCATTCCGGAACAGCACTGGGTGGAACT
>Ga0137418_10001912_pt1 | contig 19096 bp, 20 predicted proteins | sample CZODoug3_1_2_16f_FD_122242 | JGI IMG/M metagenome (GOLD analysis project Ga0137418, IMG submission 122242) | Vadose zone soil fungal communities from Angelo Coast Range Reserve, California, USA - CZODoug3_1_2_16fungal (Hybrid Assembly) | ecosystem: Environmental > Terrestrial > Soil > Vadose... | reverse complement strand
CAGCCGCGTCGCTAGGTCGCGAAGCAATCTTTGATGATACGCGAAGATTGGATGAAAGCAAAACGTGGGAAGCGTCAGAAATTGTGATTGTGAGGCAAGGAAAGGACTTAGCGCTTGCGGCCACGCCATTCTTGGGCGGTGATTTCCCAGATTTCGGAGGGGAAGCGGCCGGAGACATAGTCGCGGTCTTCGGTGGCGATCAGGCGCATTCCTTGCTTTTCGGAGATGCGGCGGGAGGCAACATTGGCGACGGCTTTAGGAGCGCGCAGGACGGAAAAGTTGAGGGTGTCGAACCAAAAATCGGTGACGGCTTGGCAGGCTTCGGTCATTAGACCTTGGCGTTGCCAGGGGAGGCCGAGCCAAAAGCCGCGATTGTCGTTTTCTTTTTTGCGGAGGTCGATGCTGCCGATGATTTGGTCGGGAGCGGATTTCAGGCGAAGGGTCCAGTGCCAGGCTTCGCCGCGTTCCACGGCGGGGAGGGCCATGTCGCGAATATGTCGGAATGCGCCGTCGGCTGGGTAAGGCCAGGGAACTTGCGCGGCTAGATAGCGGACGATTTCCCAATGGGGAAAGAGGAGTTGAATCTGTGGAGCGTCGTCAAGTTTTAGTGGAGAGAGGAGGAGGCGGGGCGAGGTTAGTGTGGGAGTCACTGATGCTTTCACTCCAAGAGGCTATGCGGCGGGCTGGGGAAATCTGTGCGACGTTAGCTGCCAAAAATGTTGGTGTTCAGAAAATCGTTGCGGAACTTGCCTTGGGGATCGTAGGTTCGGCAGAGTTCGATAAACTCGGGCAATTTTTTGTAGATGGATTTTAGTTCGGCGGGAGGCGTGGAAAATAGTTTTCCCCAGTGGGGACGGGCCTGGAATGGACGCAGTTCTTTCTCAATCACTGGAAGGAGTTTGCTGACGGCGGGCCAATCTTGCTTCCAGGTGAAATGGATTGTGGCGCAGGGCTGCCGGTAACAGGGGCTCATCCAGAGATCGTCTGCCGCGATGACGCGAATTTCTGAAATCAATAGGTGCGGGGTTATCTGATCGCGGAGGCGTTCGATGGCGAGAATTGCTTCGACGGCGTGCTGGCGTGGGACGAAGTACTCCGATTGCAACTCCTTGCCGGCGCTCGGCGTGAAGCCCATTTTGAAATGGGGCAGCCGTTCATACCATGGGCCCGGCACGCCCATCTGCTCGGTGCAGTTTTCGGCGGAAAGTTCAGCGATGGGGTGAAGATTTCTGGTAGCAAGTTTGGCGCCGTAAAATTCCGGAGTGGCTTCGAACGCCTGGCCTTTTTCTGTGCGCGATTTTATCCATAGCTCATTGAAACGCTGCTTTTGCCAATCGGTGAACAGGCTGACGCTGTAGGCGCTTGCTTCGATGGCATCAAAGTGATCTTTGACTTGGGCTAGCGGCAGATTTTCGTAGACGTGCTGCCGCATGATGTAGGTCGGCTGGATCTGGAGCGTGACTTTTGTAATTACGCCAAGAGCGCCGAGCCCTACCACAGCTCCTGAAAATTTCTCGCCGTCATTCTGGCGCGACAGTTTGAGCAAATCGCCGTTCGCGGTGATGAATTCCAAAGCAGAAACGGCGGTTGCAAGATTGCCGTTCTTGTCGCCGGAACCGTGGGTGGCGGTGCTGCAGGAGCCCGCAACAGAAATATGGGGCAACGAAGCGAGGTTGTGCAGCGCAAAGCCTTTGCTATCGAGGTAAGGGGATAGGTGACCGTATGTAACGCCCGCGGCAACGGTCACGGTATGTGCCTCGGGATCCAGCGAAATGACTTCGTCCGCCGCTTTGTAGGAAAGGAATTGATTTGCGCTGTCGGCTATTTTGTTGAAGCAGTGACGGGTGCCCAGCACTTTGAACTTGTTTTGCGTCTTGACGAACTGCCGCACTTGCTCGACGGAAGTGGCGAGATACAAATTCTCGGTGCTGTATTCTAAATTACCGGCCCAGTTCTTTAATTTCGAATCGCGCAACTTGGCGAACAACGGAGAAACGATGGGGCCGGCCACTATGGCGGAGAGGAATTTGATGAAGCTTCTTTTGTCCATGGTTGAAGGCCTAAATTTGCGCTGACGGCAGCTCCGGTCGCGGACAACGGCGACCATCTTACACTTTTTTTGGCTGATAGATCGCGGGGGGAACAGATCAGGATTTTCGCACGCAATAGGAAAAGCCACGGATGCGGGTCAAGTCCGTAATTAACCGCCGAACGGCTTAGGGAAACAACTTGCGAAGGTCCCGGACCGGCAATCTGGTCTCCGGAGGAAGAGGAAGCACTCGCGTTTTTACGGATCAACGATGCCGTTCCGAATAGCATAATGTACGAGCTCATGCAAAGACCGAACACGTAGCTTGAGCATGATTCTCGCGCGGTATGTTTCTATAGTTCTCGTGCTAATTCCCAACGCAGTGGCTATTTCTTTATTGCCTTTGCTGAGCGCCAGGAGCTGAATGACCTGCCGCTCGCGAGGCGAGAGCTTTTCCAAACGCCGCACTTTATTGGCGCGTGTTGGCGGGGCCAAAGAGGTGTCGCCGATACGTTCTTTGGCGGCAAACCGAGTTCCCAAGATCGGCACAGAATCGGCTAAGAACTTCTTGGACCACATCTCGAAATTTCTAAGGTGTGTAGTCTCCAATACCAATGCGGCGGCTAGTGCCGGGCGTTCGGACGAGTCCTTGATGGGAAAACAGCTTGTAATCCAGTGAGCTTCACCAGTTCGCGTGGGGAACTCGGCGCTGAATTCATAGCCCAACAAGGGATTGCCGGAAGAAAATACACGTTCGAAAGCCAACTGAAACTGTTTCGCAGCGGGCCCCAGCACGGACCGCATAGTGGCACCCAAATGATCATTGGGACTTACGCCGTCCATCCGCGCCCAGGCTTTATTGACCAGCCGGAAACGCAGACGGCGATCGCAAACGGCGAAACCAATAGCCTGTGAATTCGCGAGGGCTGGCGGAAGCAGATCTTTCAACTTCTGCTCAGTAGCGGACGCTGTCGATTTACTTGATTTGAATGGGTCTTCAGGTGCTCTCCGTCTCATCCCCTCCCCAGAGCGTTCTGACGGTATGCTGTTTGAGGGGTGCGAGTTAATCAAGGACGAAGATTACGTACGGGATTTCCGTGTACGCTTACGTACGTACTTAAGTTGTATGCAAAACTCTTACCTTTACTTCCGTTTCGACATCTTTTTTTGGTAGACCCAATTGAGGGCCATAATGCGAGTTGCAGGGTTCGCTTATGCGCGCAGCCGAGGCGATTGACCGGCTCGCACTGGTGACACCGTTTGTAGGCAAGCAGACAAGAGAGAGGCTCGGATGTAGCCGCTGACCGAGCGAATTGGGCACGACGTACCATGTGGGGGAACGCAAACGTGAGCCAGACGGATAGAACGCCCAATGGCGATGCCCAGGGGGAATCGAAGACTGTCGAGCAGCGCCTTCGGCTCATCATTGACACGATTCCCACAATAGTCTGGCGGAAATTACCTGATGGTTCGGCTGATTTCTTCAACAAGCATTTTGAGAATTATACCGGCCTTTCCTTAGAGAATGCGATGGGCTGGGGATGGATGAAGGTGTTCCATCCTGACGACCATGTGATGGAGAAATGGCCCGCGGATTTGGCGGCTGGGAAACCTTTTGAGACGGAAGTGCGTCTCCGCCGTGCTGACGGGGAATATCGCTGGTTCCTGCTGCGCGCCGTGCCGCGGCGAGACGAGCGCGGAAACATCGTCAAATGGTATGGAACAAGCAGCGACATCGAAGATCTGAAAAGGGCGGAAGATCGCATTCGCCTGATCATTGACACAATGCCAATGATGGCGTGGACCGTCCGGTCGGACGGGGCGGTGGATTTCGTTAATCGGCGTTGGGTGGACTATACGGGACTTTCTTTGGAGGAAGAAATTGAAAACCCTACGCGTGTAGTTCATCCCGAAGACCTTCCTCGTGTGATGGAAAAGTGGGTCACGGACATGTCCACTGGGCAACAGTCCGAGGATGAAATGCGCTTGCGGGGGGCTGACGGGGAATACCGATGGTTCCTGGTTCGCACAGTGCCGTTGCGGGACCAGCAAGGGAATTTAATCAAGTGGTACGGACTATCGATCGACATAGAACACCGTAAGCGCGCGGAGAGAGAATGGCAGGCGTTGACTGACGCGATCCCGCAGCAGATCTGGAGCGGCGCGCCTGACGGCACACTCGATTATTGCAACGAGCGGTGGCGTTCTTACACAGGACTAGAGCTAGAGAATTTGCAAGGCGACCGCTGGCAAACAATACTGCATCCCGAAGATCGAGACCGGGTGCTTAAGGCTTGGCACGAATCGGTGATAACTGGAACGACTTACGAGCAAGAAGAACGGCATAGGAGCGCCGATGGGACATACCGTTGGTTCCTGGCGCGCGGCGTGCCGCTACGCAATGCGGAAGGGCGCATCGTCAGATGGTACGGAACGAACACCGACATTGAAGATCGAAAGACGGCCGAAGAGGAACTGCGACGCGTCTCCGGGCAACTATTCCGTGCGCAGGAAGAGGAACGGCGCAGGATCGCTCGGGACCTGCATGACTCCACGGCACAACATCTGGTGCTCTTAACCGCGGCTCTGGAGCGGCTGAAAAATTCGGCGGCGGCCCGGAGTATTAAATTTCGCGGGGTTTTCTCCGAAGCCCAGGAGTTGGCGGGCCTGGCGCTACGCGAGGTCCGTACGCTGTCCTACCTCCTGTATCCACCCATGCTGGATGAGTCTGGTTTAGAGGACGCCATCTCTCATTACGTAGAAGGCTACGGTGAACGCACCGGCGTTCAAGTGAATGTGCAAGTCTCTCCGCATCTTGGGCGTCTCGGACGAGACACGGAGATGGTATTGTTTCGCGTAGTGCAAGAGAGCCTAACAAACGTTCAGCGCCATTCCGGCAGCCGCCGCGCATATGTGCGGTTGAACAGGGTCGAGGATCAGGTCAAATTGGAAGTCAGAGATGAGGGCCGCAGCACGGGCCGCAAGGGAAAAGAGGTCCGGAAGATCTTGCCGGGAGTGGGCATTTCCAGCATGCGCGAGCGGGTCAGGCAAATCGGCGGCGAATTGGAAATTGAGTCGACTAGTGCGGGCACTACGGTGCGTGCCACAATAGCGGTCGATGTCCAAAGACACTGAAAAACTGCGTATCTTGGTGGCTGATGATCACGCTCTCATGCGGCGCGGCATTTGCGGCATGCTTGAGATTCAGCACGGCTGGACAGTTGTAGGCGAGGCAGGGACGGGACGAGAAGCGGTAGAACAGGCTAAACGATTAAAGCCGGATGTGGCCGTACTAGATGTGACTATGCCCGAATTGGACGGGATTGAAGCTACACGACAGCTCCGCGAAGCAGCTCCGGATACCAAAGTACTTATCCTCACCATGCATGAATCCAGACAGATGGTGCGTCGACTTTTGGAAGCGGGCGCGAGCGGCTACGTTTTGAAGTCTGATTTTCCGCGATCGCTGGTAAGAGCGGTCAGAAGCGTGTCTCGAGATAAGCGATTCTTGAGCAGCAAAGTCACTGATATTGTATTGAACGGATTTTTGGAGGGAGCGGAGGCGACCTCCGTGACGCCCCCAGCGGAAGTTTCCGAGCGAAAACTAACCCCGCGTGAGCGGCAGATTATCCGTCTGCTGGGAGCGGGTAAATCCCACAAACAGACCGCCGCGGAGCTGGGGATGGCGGTGAGGACAGTCGAGACACACCGCGCAAAAATCATGCTGAAGCTAGGTTTGAACTCTTTGCCGCAGCTCGTGCAATACGCCTTGCGTAATGGATTGATCGCTCCCTGATTGACCACCAGTCGAGCCGCGCGAAACGCTACTGCTCGAATTACTTGTCCTAGATGATGGCTCGCACGAGGCCTGATGGTTAGCGCAGCCGGCCCTTGTAGAGTGCCATGCCTACTGCCGCGTCGATCCCCATTCGTTCGAGAGCGTTTATTTCCCGCTTCGCCTTGATGCCGCCGGCGGCAATGATCGGATGCGAGGTGGCGCTGCGCAACTGCTCGAACCACTCGCGATTGACTCCGCTCATCGTGCCCTCGCGATCCACATCCGTGCAGAGAAACGCGGCGCAAAATGGCTCAAGCTTTTTCATTACTTCTTCGGCTCGAATACGCAGTTTTTCTCGCCATCCCTTAATCACGATATGGGCCTTGGACGTATCGAGCGCTATTACAATTGCCGGGCGGCCTAGTCGCGTGCGCAACCGCCGCAGAAATGGCGTGTTTATTTTGCCGTGCTTGAATGCGGCACTTCCGACAATGACTTGGTGCGCGCCCCATTTTGCAATTTCCGCGGCGCGGGCAACGGTGCGAATTCCTCCGCCCACGCGAACTTTAATTCTATATTTCTGGGTCGCCTCTTGGCATAGTCTTCGGGCCAGTTCGCTGTTGTTGCCTTTTCCCATGGCGGCGTCCAAATCGATTACGTGCAGCCATTCATATTGCTTGAATTTGAGCAACAGCGACATGACGTCCGCGACCGCGAGTTCACGCCTTCTGCCGTGAACGAGTTGCACCGCTTGCCCTTGCTGCAAGTCAATACATGGAATTAGCACGGCAATCTGACCGGAATTCCGCGTGCGGCCAAGAATTCTTTGAGTTCGCGAATGGGCTGAATATTGTCGTGAAAGATGGAGGCCGCCAAGGCCGCGTCGGCACGTCCCTCAGTAAAAATCTCCACAAAATGAGAGGGTAGCTTCGCGCCGCCCGATGCAATGACGGGCACGGAAACCGCGGAGGATATCGCCGCAGTGAGCGCGGCATCGAAACCGCTTTTTGTCCCGTCTCGATCCATGGAGGTAAGGAGAATTTCGCCGGCGCCCAAGGCAACTCCTTGCTTTGCCCATTCGATCGCGTCGCGGTTGGCGGACTCGCGACCTCCTCGTACCATCACCGTCCAGTGGTCGCCTTCTCTCTTGGCGTCAATCGCCAGCACGATGGCCTGCGTGCCAAAATCGAGCGATGTTTCGGAGATCAAGTCGGGCCGTGCTACGGCCGCGGTATTGAGCGTAATCTTATCTGCACCTGCTCGCAGCACGGCTCGAGCATCTTCCGCGCTGCGAATGCCGCCGCCCGCGGTTAAGGGAATCGCCAGTTCTGCTGCCACGCGCCGAATGGTCTCCAGGAATGTAGGCCGCTGGTCACGCGAAGCTGCAATGTCCAGCACGACGAGTTCGTCCGCGCCTTCGGCGTTATAGCGAGCGGCCAGTTGTGCGGGATCGCCGGCATCACGCAAGCCAACAAAGTTCACACCTTTCACCACGCGGGTGCCATCGACGTCGAGGCACGGAATGATGCGTCGCGCCAAGCTCATGCGCACAGCCTCAGGAAATTGAGCAAGACCTGCGCGCCGGCTTCTCCGCTCTTCTCTGGGTGGAATTGGACCGCGCACATGTTTTCCTTTTCCAGGACGGCGACAAACTCTGTTCCGTAGCTGCACGCAGCCACCGTTTCTTCGCCAAGTTCCATTGCGGCATACGTGTGCGCAAAATAGAAGTAGGCGTCGGCGTCGACGCCTTGAAGCAACTGGGACTTGTGTTTTGTGACCAGGCGATTCCAACCCATGTGAGGCAGTTTGGCGACGGGCGGCAACGCTCGCACGCGCCCCGGCAACAATTGAAGGCCGGTCAGCTCGGGCGCCTCCTCGCTGGTGTCGTAGAGGGCCTGAAGACCGAGACAAATGCCGAGGAAAGGAATGCCGCGGCGGATGGTATCTATGAGGGGCGCGCGTAATTTGCGTTCGTCAAGTACTCGTATGAGGGCTTCGAAATGACCTACGCCCGGGAGTAGCAGGGCGTGTGCGGTTGAAACGCATTCCGGTGTGGTTGCGCGTTGCGACTCTGCTCCCAGCCGGTGCAGCGCGCGCTCGACAGAAGCTACGTTGCTGACGCCGCAATCCAAGAGAGTAATCACAGCAAGCCTTTGGTGCTGGGTAGCACGCGGCGCAATCGCCTATCGCGCGCAACTGCAAAACGCAGAGCGCGTGCAAACGCTTTGAACATAGCCTCGACCTGATGATGCGAAGAGCGCCCATACAGAACGCGCAGATGTACATTGGCGCGCGCGGCCTGCGCGAACCCTTGAAAGAAATCTTCGGTCAATTCAGTCTGAAAATCGCCGAGGCGCGCACTTCCGATTTTTGCGCTCACCACGCAAAAGGGCCGCCCACCCAAATCGACGGCGCTGGCGGCGAGTGTCTCGTCCATCGGCATCAGGAAATATCCGGCGCGCAAAATGCCACGCTTCGTCCCTAGCGCCTTGGTCACTGCTTCACCCAATGCGATTCCCACATCTTCCACGGTGTGATGCTGGTCCACGTCCAAGTCACCGCGAGCGTTCAAATCCAAATCGAACGCGCCGTGCCGGGCAACGAGCTCCAACATGTGATCGAAAAAACGAATTCCCGTAGTGATGCGCGCTTTGCCAAGTCCATCGAGATTCAGACGGAGGGTGATATCAGTCTCGTTGGTCTTGCGGTGAATTTTTGCGTTTCTTGGCATTATTCCGCCTTGTCCAGAAGCGCGCGCTGTTCGGGATGCAGCCGTTTCATTCGCGCACCGCCACGGCGTTTTCGTGGGCTGACAAATTTTCGGCTCGAGCGAGGATGCGCACATCGCTGGCGAGACGACGCAAACCTCTGCGGCTAATCGTTTGCACGCTTATGCATTTCACGAAATCTGCGGCGGATAATCCTGCGCGGCTGCGCGCCCAGCCCCCTGTTGGCAAAACATGGTTGCTCCCGCTCGCGTAATCACCAAGCGGCTGCGCAGCCCGCGGGCCGACAAAAACTGTTCCCGCCGCGGAAACCCTTCCGAGAGCGGCTGCGCCCCCTTGAGGGAGGCTGAGATGCTCCGGAGCAAGCCGGTTCACGAAATCGAACGCCGCCCGCTCGGACGCAACGAGCAAAATTACCCCTCTTGTCGTCAAAGAAACATTGGCAGCATTCTTTTCCGGCAAGTTCTTCAACTGTTCTGACATTTCGCGCTGCACTTCCCTTGCAAGCTGTATGGACGTAGTTACCAGGATGCTCACTGCGTCTGCGGCGTGCTCCGCCTGCGCCAACAGATCGGCTGCAATCCATCTGGGGTTGCTGCGGGAGGCAATTACAATGGCTTCCGTTGGCCCGGCGGGCAGATCAATGGCGCAATCGCGGCTTACAAGTTGCTTCGCCGCGGTTACAAAGCGGTTCCCTGGTCCAAAGATTTTGTCGACACGCGGAATAGTCTTGGTGCCGTATGCCATAGCCGCGATCGCTTGGGCGCCTCCGATACGTGCTATTTCCCTTAGTCCGAGAATCCCTGCCGTGGCAAGCAGCTCGCTATTCGGCCTCGAACAGACGACCACGATCCTCTTTGCACCCGCCACCTGCGCTGGCCCAGCGGTCATGACCAGCGTCGAAAGCAAAGTAGATTTGCCGCCGGGGATATAGCAGCCGACCGTTTCGATGGGCCTGACTATCTGGCCGATACTCACGCCTGGCTCCACTTCCAGCGACCACTTTCGCGGCAACTGTTTCTCAGCCACTTTTCGGACGTTGGCTATTGCGTGCTTCACGGCGCGCAGGAAATCAACCCCAACCCTTCTTAGCGCACCGTCAATTTCACGCTGCGAGACCCATGTCCCGGTGCGCGACAAATCTATGCCGTCCAACTTTTGCGTCCATGAACTCAGCCCGGCATCGCCGCGCCGCCGCACATCCTCGATAATCTTGGCCGCGACTTTCTCAGCCTGCGCGTCGCGTCGGTTACGCGCGGCAAGCAGCTTCTTCTCCACGGCGGCAGTGAGTCTCAAGATCCGCATCAGAGCACGATCTTATTCAAGGGATACTCAACGATTCCCTGAGCGTTCGCCGCCTTCAGCTTGGGCAGGATTTGCCTCACTACCGATTCCTCGACAATCGTGTTGACCGCCACCCATCCCGGATCGCTGAGCATCGAAATCGTTGGATTCTTTAGCGCGGGCAGAATGGCAACCACTCGATCCAAATCCTCTCGCCGCACATTGAGGATCAAACCAACTTTGCTAGCCGCGGCGATGGCACCTTGGAGCATCAAAATCAGACTTTCGGCCTTTTCCTTCTTCCACCCATCCGCGGCCGCCGCGCGATTCATTATGAAGACGGTAGCGGATTCCAGTACGGTGTCCACAATCCGCAAGCGATTAGCGCGCAGCGAAGATCCCGTTTCCGTAACCTCAACAATAGCGTCAGCAAGCTGCGGCACCTTCACTTCCGTAGCACCCCAAGAGAAATCCACGCGCCCACTGACCCCGTGGCGTTTCAGATATTCGGAGGTGATGCGTACGATTTCCGTAGCGATTATTTTGCCTTGCAAATCGCGAGGCTCACGAATAGCGGAATCTTCCTGTACCGCGAGCACCCAGCGCACGCGCGACAGCCGCTGCTTCGCATACACAAGCTCAGCGAGTTCCTCGACGTCCGAGGCTGTTTCAACCACCCAATCGTGGCCGGTAATCCCAGCATCTAGCGCCCCGGTTTCTACGTAGCGCGCCATCTCCTGCGCACGCACGAGCAAGCACTCGATTTCCGGATCGTCAATCGCGGGCACGTAGCTTCGCGAGCTAATGGTGATCTTCCAACCGGCGCGTGCGAAAAGCTCCAGGGTCGCATCTTGCAAGCTGCCCTTGGGGATTCCCAGCCTCAAGCGATTCATCATTCGGCTCCCCGAGCGTAGACATTCTTCGGATCGAATGTTCGCTCCTCGACAGTGCGCGAACTGCCGTCTGGCTCCAAGCTTCGGAAGAAGCAGCTGCGATAACCTTCATGGCAAACGCCAGGTCCAAGTGGCTCGACGCGCAACAACAGTGCATCGGCGTCACAATCGACGCGCATCTCCAGCACGCGCAGAACGTGCCCGCTGCTCTCGCCTTTCTTCCACAAACGATTGCGCGAGCGGCTGAAAAAGACCGCCTCGCCGCTTCGCTGCGTCTCCGCGAGCGCGTCCGCGTTCATGAAGCCGAGCATTAAGACTTCGCCGGTGCGGCCATCTTGAATAATCGCGGGCACCAGCCCGCCACTTTTCTCAAATGCGATATCCACGTGCTTTCTCCAAAACATCGAACCTAAAAACAAAAAACCCGCTGGGCTTGCTGCGCCAGCGGGCCGATGAGTACGTTTTCTAGCGATTCGCTACGTACAACTCAACGGGCGCGGCATGTGGCCGTCATGATGATGGTGCCGGTGCGCCCGGAGATGATTCGAAAAGCTCATTTGCTGAACGCAAGATTAACGAAGGCAGCCTTCGGCGTCAATCCGCGCGAGCCGCTAAAAAACCGATACACCGAACGCATCTTTTGGATGCTTCCGGAGATTGACTTTCCCGGCCCCGTTCGCTACTTTCGTTTCTGTACTTGGTAGAGGTGCGGATCCCATTAGTAGCAGGGCGTGCTTTTCCGATCAGCTTCGGACGCCCGTGCGAAAGGGGACTTTAGTTGATCCGCCGAAGTCGCTTGGGGAGCTGAATACCCAGGCGGTTGGGGGCCAGGCCTAAGACCTGTCCACTGTCATCCGTTGTGAAGGTACGCGGATGGAGCGCTATCGAGGAGTGACAGCCCCGAATTTTCTTCGGTTCTTCCCTTCTCTTTCGTTCCATTCCAGAAAGCAATTATGGATCTGTTTGAGCTGACGCGCGCGCTCGTTGACATCGAGTCGGTGACCAGCAACGAAGCCAAGGTGGGCGAATTCCTGTTTCGCCATCTCACTCCGCTGGCCGCTAAATACGGCGGCCACGTGGAACGTATGGCGGTCGAGGCGCAACGCTTCAACGTTTTTGCGAGCTGGGGCCAGCCGATCGTGACGCTCTCAACGCACATGGACACTGTGCCGCCCTTCTTCCCTTTGAGCGAAGACGAAGAATTTCTTTGGGGGCGCGGGGCATGCGATGCCAAGGGCATCATCGCAGCCATGATTTGCTCTGTCGAGAAGCTCCTTGCTGAGGGCATTTCGAATCTGGGCCTCCTGTTTGTGGTCGGCGAAGAACGAAACAGCGCCGGCGCGCGCATTGCCGCAAAAACGCCGCGCGGTTCTCGTTATTTGATCAATGGTGAGCCAACGGAAAACAAATTGTGCCTGGCATCCAAGGGGGCGCTTCGTTTCGAGCTGGTGGCGAACGGCCAGTTGGCCCATTCGGGTTATCCGGAGTTGGGACGCTCCGCAATCGATGCGCTGTTGGACGTGCTTGAGGATATTCGGCATCTCGCACTACCTGCGGATTCGGTGCTCGGAAAGAGCACATTAAACGTTGGCACAATTTCCGGTGGCCGCGCGCCCAACGTGGTTGCCGATGAGGCCCGAGCGGAGATCATGTTCCGGTTAGTGGGCGACGCCACCCCCGTGCGACAGGCCCTTCATGAAGCCGTTGCCGGGCGAGTCGAAGCTCGAGAAGTCTTGTACACGCCGGTGTTTCACTTTTCCGCGTTCGATGGGCTGCCCACAAGCGTCGTGGCGTTCACCACCGACGTCCCGAGCCTCTACGAAACATGGGGCACTCCGTTTTTGATTGGCCCGGGCAGTATTCACGTGGCGCACACAGCCGAGGAGCGTATCGCAAAGCGCGAACTGTGCGAAGCGGTTCCGATCTATGCAGGCATGGTCAAGCAGCTACTCGCATCGCATGCCGAGCGCCGGTGAAATCCCAATGATGCACGGGCTCGCCATTGTCGGACACGGAAAAATGGGCCGCCTTATCGAGCAGCTCGCCCCGGAATACGGCTTCGATGTGCGCCTGGCGCTCAACAGCGGCACAAATGCCTGCGGTGCAGGGCTTACGAAAGAGAATCTTCGCGGAGTCGATGCGGCCGTGGAATTTTCCACGCCTTCGGTCGCCGTCCAGAATATTCGACAGCTCGCGACACTAGGTGTTCCGGTAGTCGCGGGCACGACGGGATGGTTCCAAGAACTGGCTTGCGTACGCGAGGCCGTCCAATCGAGCCGCGGCGCTTTAGTGTGGAGCCCGAATTTCTCGGTTGGTGTCTACCGCTTCCGGCAGATCATCGCGCAGGCAGCCAATGCGTTTGCCACGGAAGGCGAGTACCAAGCGTGGGGCTGGGAAATCCATCACGCCGCCAAGCGCGACGCGCCGTCCGGAACCTTACTGGCGGTCGCTGAAGAAATGAAGCAAGCCGGGTTTGATCGCGCAATCAGCCTAAGCGCCAGTCGCGCGGGCGCTCATCCCGGAACGCACGAGATCGGCTTCGATTCGAGTTCCGACACGATCACAATTCGCCACACGGCGAGAAGTCGTGAAGGATTCGCTCGTGGTGCTCTGAGGGCGGCGCGTTGGATTCTTGGGAAAAGCGGCGTGTTCGAATTTCGAGAGATCATAAACGAATTGGGTTAGTGCGTAGTTTGCCTGGAATACGGCTAAAGAGGGACCGATAAGGAGACACATCATGTTCACGGGTTGCGGTACGGCACTGGTTACTCCATTTCAGAATGACTTTTCTGTCGATGAAGCTGCTTTGCGCCGACTGGTGCGGCGGCAGGTCGAAGGAGGAGTCCATTTTCTGGTGCCCTGCGGAACGACCGGCGAAAGCCCCACACTCACGCACGCCGAGCGCCGGCGGGTTGTCGAAATCACCCTGGAGGAAGCACACGGCAAGGTGCCGGTGGTCGCCGGAGCCGGAGGCTACGACACCGCGGAGGTTGCGCGGGCCGCGCGCGAATATGAAACGATGGGCGTCAACGGCATTCTTTCGGTCGCGCCTTATTACAACAAGCCCACGCAGGAAGGCCTGTACCAACATTTTCGCTTCATTGCCGGCGCCGTCTCGCTGCCGATCTTGCTGTACAACGTCCCGGGCCGCACGGGAGTGAATATCGAGCCTGCCACAGTGAAACGGTTGTCGGCCATCAACACGATCGTAGGTGTCAAAGAGGCTTCCGGAAACATCTCGCAAATGGCGTCCATCGCCGCGCAGGTGCCGGACGATTTCGTGATTCTCTCCGGCGATGACGCCATCACGTTGCCGCTTTTCGCCCTTGGCGGGCGCGGCGTTATTTCCGTGGCCTCCAACGAAATTCCCGCGGAAATGGTCAGTCTCTGCAATTTCGCGCTGCAAGATAACTTTCCAGCGGCGCGTGCAATTCACTCGTACTACCTTCCGCTGATGGAGGTAAATTTCGTGGAATCCAATCCGATTCCCGTGAAGGCGGCCATGGCTAAGATGGGACTGCTGCAAGGCGTCTGGCGCCTTCCGCTAGTGCCGCCGAGCGCAGGCTCCTTGGGGCGCATTCATTCTGTCCTTGAGACGCTCGGCCTCGTCGAGAAAACTTATGCTGCCGTCGGAGATTGAGCAGCTCTTCGACTCTCCTCCGCCGGAGTACACGGAAGACCACCGACGCACGTTCGAGGGGTTCAAGGCTACGCTGAATCGGGGCGAGGTGCGCGCGGCCGAGCCCGATGCTGCATCGAAAACGGGCTGGCGCGTAAACGCGTGGGTAAAGAAGGGTATTTTGCTCGGGTTTCGCATGGGCAAAGTGGTCGATATGTCCGTCGACCGGGAGCGGCAACCGTTTTTCGACAAGGACACCTATCCCGTTAAAGCGGTCAGCCTCGCCAGCCAGGCGCGAATTGTTCCGGGCGGATCCAGCATTCGCGACGGTGCATATATCGGACGTAGTGTCACGTGCATGCCGCCGATGTTCATCAATGCCGGTGCATACGTCGATGACGGCACGATGATCGACTCAAACGCATTGATCGGAAGCTGCGCGCAGGTCGGGCGAAATTGCCACATCTCCGCAGGCGCGCAAATCGGTGGGGTTCTCGAACCCATTGGCGCCATGCCGGTAATTATTGAGGATGAGGTGATGGTCGGAGGCAATTGCGGCGTATATGAGGGCGTTGTGGTGAAGCGCCGCGCAGTGCTGGGCAGCGGGGTTATATTGAATGGCTCAACCACTGTGTATGATCTGGTGCGTGAACAAATTTATACAGCGACGGATTGTGGCCCTCTCGTGATTCCAGAAGAAGCCGTTGTCGTTCCCGGCTCGCGCGCGATTTCGCACCCGGCCGGGCAACGTTGGAACCTGTCTCTATACACTCCCATCGTCGTCAAGTATCGAGACGCGAAAACGAATGAGCGCGTCCAGTTGGAAAACCTCTTTCGCTAGGGTTCCCCTCCTCAACCAGAGCAGCTCGCTTCCATGGAATCAGATCGCCTCCCAGGATTGGTCGGGTCCGCAATCCTGAGGTAGTCTGTTGGCAATTCGTTTGTGGCTCGGGGACAAGGAACTAGGCGGTTATGGCAGTGCAAGCCTTCACATCGTCGCGAGTAGTCCTCCCGGGAAAAATCGGAGCGTTTGCGGTGCTTGTCGAAGGGCAAAGAATTGTTGAGGTTGTTCCCCGCAACCAAATCCCCCGCTCCGTTCCCATCACAGATTTCGGCGATTTGGCCATTCTCCCGGGCTTGGTCGACTCCCACATTCACATCAATGAGCCAGGAAGAACAGAATGGGAGGGCTTTCGCATGGCAACACGAGCGGCTGCTGCAGGCGGATATACAATGTTGGTGGACATGCCTTTAAATTGTGTGCCGGCTACCACCTCACCCGAAGCCCTGGCGGTAAAGCGAAAGGCCGCGCAAGGCCAGTGCCACGTGGATTGGGCAGCATGGGCAGGGCTGGTTCCCGAAAATCTCGAGCAGATTATTCCCCTCGCTTCCGCTTGCGTATCCGGCTTCAAATGCTTTTTGATTCACCCCGGCATCGATGAATTCACGATGGTTAACGAAGATCATCTGCGTGCGGCTCTTCCGAATCTAAAAAAAACGGGATTGCCTCTGCTCGCCCACGCCGAGTTGCCGGGACCAATCGATTCCGCCACAGAGGCATGGATGCAAGCGGACTGGCGTGTGTATAAGACCTATTTGAACTCGCGGCCGGACGAAGCGGAACTGAGCGCGGTCGAACTGCTGATCGGTTTGTGTGAAGAGAGCGGATGCCAGATCCATGTTGTGCACCTTTCAACGTCCAAAGCGCTAGCAAGATTGCGAGACGCAAAGCGCCGAGGACTTCCCATTACAGTCGAGACCTGCCCGCACTACCTTCATCTGTGTTCCGAGGAAATATCGAACGGAGCCACACTGCATAAGTGCGCGCCGCCGATTCGCAGTCGCGAGAATTGCGAAGCGCTCTGGCAGGGTCTTCGCGAAGGGATAATTGACCTCGTGGCGACCGATCATTCTCCCTGCCCGCCGGCAATGAAGCAGATGGAGCGCGGCGATTTCCGCTCCGCGTGGGGCGGAATTCCGAGCGTGTCATTAGCTCTATCGTTGATGTGGACGGAAGCCAGTCGCAGAGGCTTTTCTCTCGTTGATATCGCGCGATGGATGGCGGAGGGCCCCGCTCAACTAGCCGGCTTAGAAGAACGAAAAGGCCGCCTCGCAGCGGGATTTGATTCAGACATGGTCGTGTTTGATCCCGAGGCGGAATGGACCGTCACTCCAGCGGAACTGCATTACCGCCACGCGATTTCTCCGTATTTAGGGGAACGCCTGACGGGAAAAGTTTTGATGACGTTTCTCGGCGGGGAGTGTGTATACAAGCAGGGGAGCTTTCCTGGCGAACTCCGTGGGCGCGAGTGCACTCGCAAAACTTTTGCAACGCATCCGAATTAGGCGTTCAAAATGTTTCCTACTTCGGTCACAATAATCGCGTCAAATGTAGGCTCCGGGGAGTTTGTTGGCAGAACGTATCGCTCCAGCGTTACACGCAGTGCGAAGGAGTGAAATTTGGCCGAGTCGGAACATGGGATAGTCGGTGCCTCGGTGCTTCGCAAGGAAGGTCGCGACAAAGTCACCGGTGCGGCCCGGTATGTCGACGACATTCGGTTGCCCGGCATGCTGCACGGCGCCACAGTTCGCAGCAAAATCGCGCGAGGCAAAATCAACCGGATTTCCTTTAGCCCCGAAATCAATTGGGGCGAGTACGTCATTGCTACAGCCAAGGACATCCCTGGGAAAAATTGCATTGCCTTGATCCTTGACGATCAGCCGTGCTTAGCAGACGGCGTCATCAACCATCCGGAAGAGCCCGTAGTTCTTATAGCTCACCCGGACAAGCACGCACTCGCAAAAGCCGTAGAAGGAGTGGTGATCGAGTCCGATTCGCTTCCGGCGATCTATTCGATGGAAGAGAGCGAGAGGCAAACCGAGATCATCTGGGGCACCGACAACATCTTTAAGAGCTTTCTGATTGAAAAGGGCGATGTCGATCAGGTTTGGGCGCAGGCCGATCATATCGTCGAAGGCGAATATTTCACCGGCGCGCAGGAACATCTCTACATCGAAAACAACGGCATGATTGCCATGTTCGATCCTGCAGCAGGTATTACGGTGTGGGGTTCTCTGCAATGCCCCTTTTACGTTCACAAGGCTTTGATGACGCTTTGTGGACTTCCGGAAGAAAGGGTTCGCGTCGTCCAGATGGAAACCGGCGGAGCATTTGGAGGGAAAGAAGAATACCCGTCCATGATCGCTGCCCACGCTGCCATATTGGCCATGAAATCGGGATGCCCAGTGAAGATTGTTTATGATCGCCTGGAAGATATGGTTGCGACGACGAAGCGGCATCCGTCGAGGACCCATCATCGAACCGCAGTTAGTAAGGACGGAAGGATCCTGGGCGGGGAAATCGACTTGACCATCGACGGCGGCGCCTACGCCACCCTCTCCTCCGTCGTTCTGTCACGCGCCACGATTCACGCGGGGGGACCTTATTTTTGGCCGAGTGTGCGAATACGCTCCAAGGCAGTGGCGACGAACATGCCCCCGCATGGCGCCTTTCGTGGATTCGGTGCTCCGCAGAGTCTCTTTGCGATGGAACGTCATATGGACCGAATTGCGAAGGTGGTCGGCCTTAGTCCGGAAGAAGTCCGGCGACGTAATTTTCTGCAGCCTGGCCAAACGACGACAACAGAGCAAGTCATCCGGGAACCGATCAATCTCTCAGGTCTTTTGAACAAGTCTTTGGCGCACGCTCGTTATGAAGAAAAAAAGAAGAAATTCTCTCTCGAAAATAAAACCGGCCACATAAAAAGAGGAATGGGAATCGCTGCCTTCCTGCACGGAGCGGGATTTACTGGCGCCGGAGAGCGCTATCTAGACTCCGTCGTCGGGATTGAGGGAACCGCCGACGGAGGCGTGCGTGTCCTGGTATCCAGCACGGAATTTGGTCAGGGGACAAACACCGTTCTATGCCAGATTGCTGCTGAGACGCTTGCGATTCCTTATGAATATGTAGCCATCGCGCAGGCCGACACCACAATCGTTCCGAATAGCGGACCCACGGTAGCTTCGCGAACAGCGATGATCGTCGGGGATTTAGTTCGTTCCGCGGCTATCGGATTACGACAAACCTTGCAATCGGATGGGACACTCACAGCGAGCTATACTGCCGAAGAATTTATTGATGCGTGCCGTAAGCATGTCGCGAAGAATGGCCTACTGCGCTCCTTTGCTCGTTATCGTTCCCCCGAAGGCATCTATTGGGATGATGTTCGATACAAGGGAGAAGCTTACGCAGCTTACGCCTGGGCGGTCTATGTCGCCGAAGTTTCCATAGATTTGACCACTTACTCCGTAAGGGTAGAGGACTTCGTCGCCCTGCAAGAGATTGGTAGGGTCCTGCATCCGGTTCTCGCCAAGGGCCAGATCATCGGCGGTGTCGCGCAGGCGATAGGCCTCGCACTTTATGAAAAGGTTCTCTGGCAAGGTGGCCGAATGATGAACGGACAGATGACGAATTACATCATGCCGGCCTCCTGTGATCTTCCGCCCATCCGGGTAATTTTTGAAGAAATTGGAAACCCGCACGGGGCGTACGGTGCGAAGGGGATAGGTGAGCTCCCCATGGATGGACCCGCTCCAGCCATTGTCAATGCAGTCGTCGATGCCCTAGGAATCGCTTTTGATTCGGTTCCTCTTTTACCCGAAGAAATCCTCGAAGCCGTGACGTCCCGTTCGATTGCGAGAACGGATAACGTACCCGCGGAGTCTCCTTGTTTAACGCTCGCATTCCTGGCAGCGCGCAACAGGAAA
>Ga0137418_10001910_pt1 | contig 19099 bp, 8 predicted proteins | sample CZODoug3_1_2_16f_FD_122242 | JGI IMG/M metagenome (GOLD analysis project Ga0137418, IMG submission 122242) | Vadose zone soil fungal communities from Angelo Coast Range Reserve, California, USA - CZODoug3_1_2_16fungal (Hybrid Assembly) | ecosystem: Environmental > Terrestrial > Soil > Vadose... | reverse complement strand
TTCCTAAGACCACGGGACAGATCGAGCTCAACTTTCCCTACAAGCCCGGCTCGCAGCCCGTCGAAGGCAGGAATGCAGGCGGCTCGACCAGCGTATTCGGTCCGCTCTATCCTTTCGGATACGGTCTGAGCTATACGAAATTCGACTATAGCAACCTGGTCGTCACCCCCGGAGAGCAGCATCCTGCAGGAGATATCGAGGTCTCCGTAGATGTAACGAATACAGGCCAGCGAAAAGGCGAGGAAGTGGTGCAGCTATACGTCAAGGATGAGGTGAGCAGCGTAACGGCCTATGAAACGCAATTGCGTGGCTTCGAGCGGGTGGCCCTTTCGCCGGGGGAGAAGAAGACCGTGCATTTCACCCTGCACCCCGATGATCTGGCGCTGGTGGACAAGAACATGAACTGGACGGTAGAGCCCGGGAAATTCCAGGTATGGATCGGGAGCAGCTCGGTGGATATCCGGCAGAAGGCGGCATTTACGATCAGGCCTTAAGGCGCCGGCGCCCGCAGATGCCCGCCTATTCCACATATTGAAAATAGCTGTCCACGTATTCGCTGGGGGATTTCCCCGTAACGTTCCTGAATACGCGGTTGAAATTCGTGATGCTGTTAAACCCGCAGCGGTAGGCCACCGTGGCAATGCTATCGTAATTGCCTTCCGTCAGTCGTTTGCGGGCCTCGTTGATGCGGACGTCGTTGAGGAAGGAGACAAAAGTATGCAGCGTGTGCTTTTTGAAATAACGGCAGAAAGCCTGCGGCGTCATATGCGCCTGCCTGGCGACATCTTCAAGGGCGATCGGCTTGTCGAACTGCTGCATGATATAGTCGTAGATGGCGCCGATGCGGATGCCTTCATGCTCGCTGTACGAAGGCGGTTTGGAACAGGAGGACAGCGGCTTGAGATCCTGCAATGAGCTGAGCTGTTTCAGCAATTCGATAAAATGGATCAACTGGTCGACGCCAGAACTATTTTTGATCCGGAGCATTTTATTGGAGATATCCGTCAGGTGTTCCTGGGGTACCTTGAAGCCTGCCTGTTGCTGTAAAAGGAAGTTCTTTACATTTTTTACCTCCGGCAGATCGAAAAAAGAATCGAGCTGTCCATGTAAATTGAAAAATATATTGAGGGTCTGAACCTTTTTCTTGCTTTTAGGAGAGAAGTAGGAAGGATCGCTCTTGAACACATGCGGCAGGTTGACGCCCAGCCAGTAAATTTCATTGGAACGAAAGGCATACATATTGTTTTCGGCCACCAGGGTGCCTTCTCCCCGCTGGATCCAGGTCAGCTGGATCTCCCGGTGACGGTGCAGATAAGGATAGAAGTAAGGAAGCACGTCTTTTTGCACGATGACGGTCTTGTCATGCGGAACAGGCAGGGTGAACTGTAATATTTTCATTCTCCTAGTTTTGGCGCTGAGATCTCAAACGATAAAATAAATATAAGAAATTTGCAAATATTATCAGCTAAATGTCAAAATGATGCTAGTTATGGTTAAAATATGGTTACTGGAGATTCTTTAAATTTGCGGCCGGATGGAAAAGGACTTTTATGGAAAAAAATGTGATCGTTATCGGAGGAGGAATTATCGGCCTCAGCTCGGCTTTCTATTTGCAGCGCTCGGGCTACAGGGTCACCGTATTGGATAAAGGCGATTTCCGGGACAACTGTTCCTATGGCAATTGCGGATATGTCTGCCCCAGTCATTTTATACCGCTGGCCACGCCCGGGATCGTCCGGCAGGGATTGAAGTGGATGCTCGATTCAAAAAGCCCCTTCTATGTTCAGCCGCGGCTGAGCCGTACCCTCATCGACTGGGGATTGAAATTCATGCGATCTGCTACCAGCGAGCACGTGGAAAGATCGGCGGCGCCATTACGGGACATCGCCCTGCTCAGCCAGCAAAAACTCGAGCCCGCTCGCGCCGCTCTAGAGGAAGCTACGCGCCTCCTGCCCAACGACCCTTACGCGTGGTACAACCTCGGCCTCCTTTACAAAGACACCGGCGAGCCCGAAAAGGGCATCGAAGCATTTCAGCACGTCGCGCAGCTTTCGCCCGAAGCCGACGCTCATTATTTTCTCGGCTACCTTTACACGCAGCTTCAGCGCTACGACGACGCCATCGCCGAATTTCAGAAGGCCATAACCGCGTTTCCCTATCACGCCTCTTCTGAATTTGGCATCGCGCGCGCCTATCTGCGAAAAGGCGACTCGGATTCCGCGCGGCAGCACCTCGCGCGTTTTCAAAAAATCACTACCGAGCATCTTGGCTCGCCGTTCGGAGCAGGCTATGGAGACCAAGGCCGCTTCTCGCTCGCCGAACTGGGGCGCAGCGGCATGCTAACGGCGCCGCCCGCGATCCCAGTGAGCTACAAGGAGCAGCCTTTTGCAGCAGCTCTCGCCGGCGGCCGTCCTAAGCTCCCCGGGCCCAGCACCGGCGCGTGTTTTCTCGATTACGATGGCGACGGCAAGCCCGATTTATTTTTGGTCAGCGCCCTGAGCGAAGGCACCAGCCGCTTGCTGCACAACACCGGCAACGGCCGTTTCGTCGACGTAACCGAAGAAGCCGGCCTCTCGTTAAAAGGCAGCGGCCTCGGCTGCGCCGCAGGTGATTTCGATAATGATGGGCACACTGACCTCGCTGTCTGCCTCAGCGATGGCGTGCATCTGCTGCGCAGCAGAGGTGATGGCACGTTCGAAGACGTTACGCAAACCGTGGGTATTCGCCGCGAGCCGGGCTGCGTTGGCGTCACTTTCGTCGACTACGATCACGACGGCGACCTGGATCTCTACATCACCATGTCTCCCAGCGACGCTTCGGCCGGCACTAAGCCGCACAACATTCTCTGGCGCAACAACGGCAACAGTACCTTCACCGATATTTCCACTGAAACGGGACTAGGCATAGACGCAACCGGCGCCGGCCTCGTCACTTCCGATTTCAACAATGATCGCGCTATCGATTTCATTTTTGCCGGCGGTAGCCAAGGCGCGGCGATCTACCTGAACCCGCGTGAAGGGAAATTTTCTCCGCTGCCCGGCATCGATTTCACAAAGGAAAATCTTCCACCTGCCATCGGCGTCGTCGCATTCGATTTCGATAAAGACGGCTGGATGGACCTGGCCTTCACACACACCGGCGCGCCGGGCATCAGCCTGTGGCGCAACATCGAGGGCAAGCGCCTCGAGCGTATCGCACTCCCTGATTTCGGCTGGCAGCGCGGCTGGGGACTTTCCGCGATCGACTACGACAATGACGGCTGGCTCGATCTCGTCGCTGTTGGCGAATCCACCTCCGGCGGCGAAATCCGCCTGCTGCGCAATCTCGGAGCTCCCGGCTTTGCTGATGTCACGCGTCAAGTTCATCTCGACGCCGTCAAGCTTTCGCAGCCGCGCGCCATTGCCGTAGCCGACGTCGTCGGCAATGGCGTCCCCGATTTAGTCGTCACACAACTCGGCGCGCCGCCGCTTCTGCTCCGCAATGAGGGCGGCAATCAGCACAATTGGATGCGCATCGACCTTAAAGCGCTGAACGACAACAAGAGCGCCATCGGCACCAAGATCGAGCTCTACGCCGGTCCGCTGTATCAAAAATGGGAAGTGCAAGGCGCGTCCGGTTTTCTCGGCCAAAATGCTCCGGCCATCCTCGCCGGGCTCGGCACCGAGAAGAACGTCGAAGTCGTGCGCCTGCTCTGGCCCACCGGCGTGCCGCAAGACGAGATCAATCTCGCCGCCAGAGAAGAGCACACCATCGGCGAACTCGATCGCCGTGGCAGTTCCTGCCCCGTTTTATTTGCCTGGAACGGCCGCGAATACGAATTCATAGCCGACATGATTGGTCCCGGCGTCGTCGGCCACTGGATCGCGCCTGGCGAGCGCGACGTTCCCGACCCCGACGAATATTTGAAGGTCAACGGGCCCAGCGTGCGTCCCCGCAAGGGCCTGCTCAGCTTCCGCTTCATGGAGCCGATGGAAGAAACCGTCTATCTCGATCAAGTTCGCTTGCTGGCCATCGACCATCCTGCCTCCTACGACGTTTATCCCAACGAGCGATTCGTCAGCGCCCCACCATTCCCCGAATTTCGCGTCATCGCCAGCCGCGACGCGCGTCCGCCCGTGGGCGCCTGGGACGATCACGGCAACGACGTGCTTTCGCTCATCGCCAAGCCCGACCGCAAGTACGTCGCCAACCTCGAAGAGCTTCCTTTCGCCGGTTTCGCAAAATTGCACTGGATCGAGCTTGACCTCGGCTCATGGGACGCCGCCAAGCCGCTGCGCTTGATCATCGACGGCTACACCGACTATTTCACTGCCACCTCCATGTACGCCGCCGATCAAGCCGGCATCAGAGTGATAGCGCCCTACGTCGAAGCCATGGAGGCGCAAGGCAAGTGGGTGCCCGTCGTCGACGACATGGGCTTTCCCGCCGGCCTCGAACGCGCCATGATCGCCGATCTTACCGGCAAGCTGCCGCCCGGCACGCGCCGCATTCGCATCGTCAACAACCTGAAAATTTATTGGGACGCGATTCGCATCGACCAAACTCCCGACCAGCCCGATCTCCGCGTCGCCGAAGTGCCGTTAGCCGATGCCACGCTAGATTTCCTGGGCTACCCGCGCGAAATTCGCCTCACGCCCGCGAGCGACACCGCGTATTCCTACGCGCGGCGCAGCATGAGCGGGCCGTACGCGCGCGCCGCCGGCAATTACACTCGTTATGGCGATGTACGTCAGCTATTGGAAAAGCCCGACGACCGCTTCGTCGTCTTCAGCTCCGGCGAAGGGGTCAAGCTCGATTTCGATCCGCGCAAACTCCGCGCGCTGCCCGCCGGCTGGGTCCGCGATTATTTCTTCTACGCCAACGGATTCGAGAAGGATCTCGACTTCTACGCCGCCCATGCCTTCACAGTAGAGCCGCTTCCGCGCCACACGCTACTCCCATATCCCTACCCGGAAGGCAAAGACTACCCCGACGACTCCGAGCATCTCCGCTATCAGCTCGAATACAACACCCGCCAGCGCTCCGGCCGCATGCCCTCAACCCTGCGCTACCACTACGCGCCTTAATCGCAATATTCCTGGAATCATTCGAAACGAAAAACCATTGTCATCCTGAGGCCGGCGTATTTCAGCCGGGCCGAAGAACCTCAACCGATCCCCGCTACAAAACATGCTCCGCCACGCCCCACGCCGGCTCAATCCCTCCCCTTCAACAGTGCCTCGCGTATCTCCTCCAACTCTTTTTTCTTCTCCTTATCCACGTCCGGAAACGCCAGGTCCAACCCATTCAAGGCCTCGATAATCGCCGACGCCACCACCAGCCGCCCGTACCACTTGTTGTCCGCTGGGACCACGTACCACGGCGCCCGCTTCGTCGCCGTGTTCTGCACCATCTCCTCATATGCCTCTTGATAGTCGTCCCAGAATTTCCGCTCCTTAATGTCGTCCATTGAAAACTTCCAATTCTTCTTCGAATCGCCCAGCCGCTCCAAAAATCGCCTCTTCTGCTCCTCTTTCGAAACGTACAGGAAAAATTTCCGGATCACCACGCCGTTCCGCGTCAAGAAGCGCTCGAACGCATTGATGTCCTCATACCGATCTTCCCAAATGTGTTTGGTAATCAACTCTTCCGGGAGCTTCTCCGCCTTCAAAAGATGCGGATGGACCCGCACCACTAGCACTTCCTCGTAATACGACCTGTTGAAAATCCCGATCTTTCCTCGGCTCGGCAACACCTTGTGTTCCCGCCAAAGAAAATCGTGCTCCAACTCTTCGTTGGTCGGCGCCTTGAACGCATACACGTCGCATCCCTGCGGATTTATTCCAGACATCACGTGCTTGATCGCCCCGTCCTTGCCCGCGGCATCCATGCCCTGAAAAATCAGCAGCAGCGCCCACACATCCTGCGCGTAGAGCTTCTCCTGCATCTCCGCAAGCACTGCGCTGCTGCCCTCCAGCAGGCTCTCCGCCACCTTTTTCGATTTCACTCCGTCGGTGTCGCCAGGGTTAAAATCCTTCAGCCGGAATTTCTTCCCGTCCGTAACGCAATACGCAGTGGCAATCCCTTCCATTTCCTTGACCAGTTTGCGAGCTTTCATAGTGCCCGCAGTGTAGCGCACACCGCCGCGCCGCAACATCCGCGATACTGTGGGGACCGGGCTTCAATAGATAGACCGGCGCTGCATCAAAACAGCGAGCCAAGCCCCCACCCGAAAGCGCCCAATCGATTGCGCAGGTGAAGCAGCGAGCCGTCCGGCATCCATACCGAACGATTTAGCCGCAGCACGTTCCACGCGTAATACGCTCTCACCGGAACGCCAACCTGCGGCAGCGTCCAGCGCAGCTCTATTCCCGTCGAACCGTGCACGATCCCGTTCGTCGAATCGATCGTCGCGGGCTTCCATTGTCCGAGCCAGTTTCCCTGCAGCAATCCCGAGCCTAAATCAAAGAAGGCGGCCGCTTCCGTTCCTCCGCCAAACCGTACCCGATACTCCGCGTTGCTCGCCCCGATCAGGTTCGCGCCTGCCGGTGCTGTGGAATAACGCGCCGCTCCCGGGGACGCCGACGAAACCACCGCCTGCGGCCCAAGTTCTCCGTCCCGCAACCCGCGCACAAACTCATCTCCCCTGTACCATCGCGCCGAGGGCGGCATATCGCCGGAATAGCTCCCGACTCCGCTAAACGTCGTTCGAAATGCCCACGCATTTTGTGCCTTGAAAATCGGATCGCGCACGATACGCGCGTACTCCGCCTTGGAGCGCACTAGGTTCTCGCTTCCGCCGAGCCATCCACCCGAAACCGAATCGGCCAGCACCCTCTGCTCGTTCCCGGAGTTGCGCGTCCACGCGATGCCGACGAAGCGGCTGGAAGATCTGGCCTGAATATCTCCGCTGGACAGCCCGTTCAGTCCGGCCGATGCCGTCGGCGAATAATTCGTGTCCGAATAGGAAAGCCCATAGCTCGCGGTCAGCGCATCTTGCGCAGTGAGCGCGTAATTGTAGTCTGCGGTCAGGCCCTCGCTTCGCTGTCGAAAGAAAGGGCCCTTCACGCTTCCGGTAAGCCGCGGCCGCAGAAATGTATCGAACACCGAGAGCGCCAGCGATCCCCGCGAGCCCAGAAATCCTTCCTTGGCCAAACCCATTGCCAGTTGCAGGCTCTCAGGCCCTCCTTCGATTTTCGACGTAAGCAACTCCTCACGATTCAACAGATTGAATAAGGAATAGGCGATTCCCAGCGTGCTGCCGAATTGCCCGTGGCCGCCGACCATCGAAACTCGTTGCTGGCCCAGTTCTTCCACGTGAATCGTAATATCCACGCTGCGGGTGACGTCATTCGGTTCGATGTGAATGTCTTCTTTCTTGATCGGCTTGAAATATCCCGTGCGTGCCAAGCGCGCCAATCCCGCTTCCAACCCCCGCTCATCCAGTGGCGCTGACTCCTGCACTCCAATCCGCTTGCGGAGATAGCGGTCCGGAAAACGATGAATGCCCGCGAACTCCAGCCGCCGCACGGTGTATGCGGCATCGGAACTTAAATCCAGCCTGATTCGAACGGTACGCGCCGCTGAGTCCATCGTTCGAATCGTTTCCACGTCGCGAATCGTCCCTGCATTTTCCCGCTTTGCTCGCGCGCGGACGCGCGCCTCCCACGCACGCCGCAAATTTTCCACGCCCTGCTCCGAATATGTCTGCGCCGCCGCAATCTTTTCTTGCGGGGTTTGCCCAGTTCGGTCAATCCCGGCCGCCTTCTCAAGAGCCGCGCTCGTTGTCACCGAATCAATTCGATAGAACGCCCCGGCTTCTATGGGGATCGCCACCGCCAAACGCATGTTTTTGACTTTGTGCGGCCAGGGTAGCCAGCGCCGCGAGGTGTCCTCGTATTCCTCAACCTTCGCCGCCCCAGCCCGCGCCTCCGGATAACCATGATTTTGGTAATACGCCAACAATCGCCCTCGGTCCCCCTCGAACGCCACGGGCGTGAACACGTCCTTTCCGCGCACGCCAGCCCAGAAGGAGCCGGGTGAAACCCGCCGCATCTGCCGTTTCAGCAATTTCTCTGGGATCGAGGAATTTCCCTCGAAAGTTATGCGCCCCACGGGAACGTGCGGTCCATCGCTGATTGCGAATCGCACCTCTACCGTCGCCTGCCTGGATTCTTCTCGCACCATCTGCACGCGCCCGCGCGGATGGCCCAACTCCGCGAGCGCAGATTCAATCGCCTTGCCCGCCTGATCGAGCTTCACCGGATTTTCCGGTTCGCCTAACTTCGCCGTCAGCTTTTTCTCCGCCAGCAACTTTTCGATTTGCGCCCGTGAAAGCAAACGCGATCCGCGGTATTCCACTTTGGTCAAAAAAGGCAGCTCCGGCACATAAAATATCAGCCGCAGATATCGAGTGGAATTTCTGGAACTCTCCGCAGTATTTCCGGTCTGGACCTCTGCCCGTACCGTTTCGAACCATCCCGTGCGCGCTAATGCCCGCACGTCATGCTCAATTTTCGCCCCCTCCAGCGCGTCTCCCGCGCGCGAGAGCATCTGGCTTTTCAGCGCTCCCGGAGAAATCCGCCGCAGCCCCGCGAACGCGATTTCGTCGACGATTGTGCCGTGGGTCGCTCCGACCGCGCTGACAAGCGCCAAACCTTCTGGCTTGTTTTCTCGAAAAGGCTCGTCCTGCGCGCGCAGCGTCGCCGCCCCGACAAACGACACCACGACTCCAGCCGCGATAATCCAGCGTCTCAGCATCGCTCCTCTGCACCAAGGACCGATGCCTGAACGGATGGCGCTGCCTCTCTCCGGGTTGTCCCCGCAAACAAAAAGCCCGCCGCAAAACGCGGCGGGCCCTCAATGCGGTTCTCTACTGGCGCGGGCTGTCTTTCCCTTCAGTCTGGTTCTAATCAATCGGCTCGCCGGTACTGGGATCAAGGAACAATTTACCTTGCTCATCGTCGTCGCGGTTAAAGTCGAACATTTGTGCAATCGAGTTTGTCATGGCGTCAAACGAGCCCTGGCCGATTCGTTGCCCACCGAGGAAGTTGTCCTCAATGAATCGCAGGACTGAGCTCTGATCAGTCACGGAGTGGTCCACGAAGTTTCTCCGCGCCCATGGAGAGACAACGAGCAGTGGCTGGCGTGGACCTAGGCCGCAGCGGCCCAGCGCGTGCGCGTTGATTGAATCGACTCCAGGCAGGGCTGTCGAATCCGCCGAGCCGCCGCAGAGACCGGCGCCGCTTAGTGCGTCCGCCGTGCCATGCGACTGGTTGAGAATCGGTCCGATTTGATGGTCGTACCATCCATCGGAATCGTCGTACATTATGACCACCGCTGTGCTGCTCCATTCACGTTGGGATTGCAGAAAGTTGATCACGTTGACTAGGAAGGACTGTTCGTCCAACGGGTCGGAATACCCAGCATGTCCGTCCTGGTACGCTGGCGCTTTGAGGAAGTTCACCGCCGGGAAATTGCCCGCCTTGACCGCGGCAAAGAAGTCGTTGACGTCATATTGATGATTCGCGGGACCGGAGTGTCCAATTTCCGCAATCGACGCGGGCCGCGTGTGACTTGGATTGGCGGTCGACGCGTAGTATTGGAAGAAAGCATGATGCGCGATGTAATCGCCCGTTGTCCCCGCAAGGCCGGTCGAACTCCTCTTGCAGCCCGTGGTTCCATTGGAGTTCTGCACCGTGAGGTCAAACCCACCCATGAACGCCCCCCAACTAACACCAGCCGCGTCGAGCAGATCGCCGACATTTTGTCCCTTCATAGTCACCACCGCGCTGCCCGAGCAGACGTCCCCGACTGGGTCCGGATCGTTTATTACGGTGAATGATCCGGCTCCCCCATCGACCACTGCGAAGGTGGCGGCCGCAGCGGAAATGTTAGTTGCGCCGTTAGTCTGGCCCGAAACGAGGTTTAACAAACCCGGTGTAGAGGGTCCAAAGCCTGTGCTATAGGAATTATCGCTCATAGCAAAATGCTGCGCGTAGTTCCACAATGCGGTGACTGTATTGCCGTCGAAATAGCCGAGATTCAGACCGGTGGTGCTGGTGACGCCTCCTCCTGTCGGCGGAGGGCCGGCCTTGCCAACGAACAAAGGGAACAAGTCCATCAATCCGTTGTCGAACGCTTGCTGTTCCGCCTTATAGCCATGGCCCTGGTCTCTTGTGACCGCCTGCGAGCGATCCAGGCGAAACGGATTTGTTGCACCCGCGCCATTCGCCGGATTCAAATTCGGATTGTTGGTCAGAAGGGCCTGGCTTAAGCCATTCACCGTTGGCGTGTCGCGCCGGGCGCGAAAACCTGGCTCACCTGCCGGGTTCAGCGCGTTCGGATAGGTTCCGAAATAATGGTCGAACGAAACATTTTCCTGAAAAATCACCACTAAATGCTTAATGGCGGTGCCCCTATCGTCGCCATCACCAGCGTGAGCAAACGCCGGACTGATGGGCAGCAATGTGATGGCTGCCGCCATCAGCGTTGCCAATACCTTTGTAAGACAATGATGCGTAAAATCTTCTCCTTGATTTCACAATTTTGACCGACGAAGTGCATTCTACACGGACGGGACGCATCCGGCGGGCTTCGCAGGTGAACCCGCGACTAAGGTTCTAAGCTCCCTCTGTTAGCGCCCGATGAATGCGCGGTCAAAAACTGAGCGACTCACGTCCAATCCGTGTAAAATCGCGCCGCCGAAGCCTTTGGAGTGCGGCAATCTTGCTGCCGCTTTCACCGAGCAAGCACGACAAGCAGCGCCAGCCGATAAATGCCCACTCTAGCCCGGAAGCTCCGCCTCACCGACTACTTCACCCTCGCCTTCGGCACCATGGTCGGTGTCGGCTGGCTCGTCCTTATGGACGACTGGCTCGCCCGCGGCGGCCCGCTCGGCGCCGCGCTCGGTTTCGCCGTCGGCGGACTCCTCCTTCTCCCCGTGGGCTATGTATATGGCGAGTGGGTGCGGCGTTTGCCAGACGCAGCAAGTGAAGCTGCCTACGCCGCACAAGTTTTTCCGCCCATCGTCAGCTTCTTCACCGGATGGGTGATGCTCCTCGCCTACTTCATCGTTTGCCCGTGGGAAGCCGTGGCCATCGGCAAAGTTGCCGCGTACATTTTTCCATCCCTCAATTCTTTCGAGTTGTACAGCATCGCGGGCCAGCCCGTGTTTCTTCCGCGCCTTCTCCTCGGCGTCGCCATGACCGTCTTCCTCACCATTCTGAATTACCGCGGCATTCGCCTCAGCGCCACCTTTCAGAACTGGACGGCATCCACCGTCATTCTTCTCTTCCTCCTGCTGTTGAGTATCAGCGCATGGCGCGGCTCTCCCTCAAATTTTCAACCCCTCTTTCGCGCCAGCCCCTTCGTCTCCATCCTGCTTACCCTGCAAATCGTTCCGTACTTCCTCACTGGTTTCGAGTCCGCGCCCAAATGCGCCGAAGAGGCCAATCCAGAATTCAAGCGCACCGGCTACATGCGCGCCATCGCCCTGGCCCTGCTCGTCGGCGCCGCTTTCTACGCGCTCGCCATAGTCGCCGTCGGCTACATCGCGCCCTGGCAAAACGTCATCGGCAAGCGCTTCGCCACCGCCATTGCCTTCGAGCAAGCCCTCGGCGCCCGCTGGCCCGTCCGCCTCATTTTGGTGATGGCCTTCTTCGGACTCTTCCAATGCTTCAACGGAAACTTCGTCGCTTCCAGCCGCTTGCTGTTCGCCTATGGCCGCCGCCGAACCATTCCCGCGCCATTCGGCCGCATCCACGAAAAATTTCAGACGCCATCCATCGCCATCCTGGGCATCGCCGCCGCCACCATCGCCGGCTTGCTCCTCGGTGACGCCCTCCTCGTTCCCGTCACCGAAGTCGGCTCCATGGCCTCCGCCTTCGGTTGGCTAGCTACCTGCGTCTCGTTCTTCCTGGTCGAACGCAATCTCCGCTCCCGCGCCCTCACCTCCCTCGGCATCCTCGTCGCCGCACTCCTCCTGCTCATGAAGCTCGTCCCCGCCTTCCCAGGCCACTTCACCCAAGCCGAATGGATCGCCCTCGCCTTCTGGCTTGTCCTCGGCGCCTCGCTCCATCTCCGCTCTTCGTCTCCGCGCATCGCCGCGAACTCGGCGTCCCCCCGTTAGGCCTCCGCGGCTTAGCGCATCTTGTGAATTAACGCTAGCTCGGCTTGCCAGATGGCGCCAACCACCACAGCTACACATCAGCAGGCAAGGAGACCGTTACATGAGATTATCAACAGTCATCGACGCGGAACGCTGATTTAAGATAGGTCGTTACTTCGGTTCTCTATGCGCATCAGTCGCGGCTCAGCCAGAATAGTGGAACAGCGCAGCCGCCATGTCGTCGTATTGTTCCTGCCCGCCCATAAACCTTTTCACTTCCGCAAAGGTTCTACCTAGCATCTCTGTCGGCGATGCAAGACGCTCAGCGTTGCACAGCTCCTGTAACCGCTCGGTCCCGAACAGTTCCTCATCGCGGTCGAACGCATCCGTTAGGCCATCCGTGAAAAAGAGTATCGAGTCGCCGGGCCTCAAATCGACTGTCACCGTTTCGTAACTCGTCCCCGCAAACAATCCCGGCGGAATTCCTGAGACTCCCAGCATGCGGCAGCCAGCGGCAGAATAGTGAAAGGGCCCGGGCATGCCGGCGCTAGCGATTTGCAGTTGGTGGCTGCGCGGGTCGAAGACTACGTACTGGATTGCCGCGTGCCGCTGCGGCATGCCGCGGATCATTAACCGGCGGTTAAAAGTCGCCAGAACATCGCTCGGTGACGTCCCTGTCTTATGCACGCCACGCAGCGTTCCTACCGTCAGGCTGGCATACAGCGCCGCCGGCAGCCCCTTGCCAACGACGTCCCCCAGGTAGAGACCAATCGTCTTGTCCATTAGCTCGAAATAATCCAAAAAATCCCCACCCACCGCTGCCACGGGTCGGAATTCGTGAGAGATCGTTACCGCTCCGGCTCGCAGCGCCTGCGTCGGCATCATCAGGCTCTGAATCGCACGAGCTTCCTCCAGTTCCTGTTCTCTCAGTTTTTCGAGGGCATGCAGTTTCAACTCTAGCGCAGTCGTACCCATCAGCTTGTCCAAAGAAGAGACGTTATACCGGGAAGGGGGACACCACGGCTGAGGAGAACCTAACATAGCGGCCGCCACTCCAAGCGAAAAAAAGGATCGTCGTTTCCCAACCCGAATACACATCCAAATGAAGATGGTTAGTCCCCACTGCAACTTCCCACAACGCCAGGAGTTAGTCGCATCGCCGAACGACGCTACGCTACTCAATTCTCAATGCGTTCATGGGCGAAATTGAGGCTGCGCGGTTTGCGGGAATTATGGCCGCGAAAAATGAGCAGATCGCAAGCGCCCCCGCAGCCACGCTCAGTGCGAGCGGGTCCCACGAAGAAACACCGTACAGTTGGGCTGAGATCAGGCGGCCTGCGCCAATTGCCAGCGGCAATCCGAGGATCAATCCTACCAACACGCGCTTAAATGCCCCGGCCAGCACAAGGTGGATCACTTTCGGGCGGTCAGCGCCAAGCGCCATGCGAATGCCGATTTCGTTGGTTCTCTGCGCAACGCTATACGCCGTGACGCCATACAGTCCAACCGCAGCCAGCACCAGCGCCACAATCCCGAACAAGCCGGCAAGGCTCGCCACAGCCCGCTCACGATCGAAGGTAAGCTCAACTTGCTGCTGCATGCTCCTGATGCTGTTGATCGTCAGGTTGGGATCCAGTTCCGCAAGCATCCGCGTAAGCAGTGGCTCCAGCGCTCCCGGGGACATGCTGGTCACCAGCGTAATTCCATCCATAAAGTGCGAGCGCAACTCCAGTTTCTTCATCAAGGCATCGTGATAATCGACAGTTTGCGCCAGCGGTACGTAGAACATGGGACGCGCTGGCCTGCTCAACCCCCAGCCCGCGAACTTCGCATCGCGCACCACACCCACGATGCTGAAGGTGCTGGCATATTCGGGCATATCCAGCCCGAAGTGCTGCGCCAGCGGGTCTTCCTCGCTCTTGAAAAAGCGCTTCACGAAGGCCTCGTTTACAATTGCCACCGGCGCCGTGGTTTCGTTGTCCGCTGCGCTAAACGCGCGCCCCCGCAAAATCGGCATGCCCCAGTTCTGCAGATAGTTCGCACTCACGCGGTCCCAGGAAGCGCCGGATTCTTCGTTTAATTTGGCGGGAGGATGACCCGCCACCATGATCAGTTCGCCCCAGTTGTCGGTGAGCGGGTTGTACATGGCCAGCCCGGTTCCCTGCACCCCGGGCAGGCGAGTCAGTTGTTCTTCAAGTTCGCGGTACAGCGCCGCTAACCGCGGCGGCGTGTAGCTGGCTGGCGGAGGGTTCATATCCACCACCACGCGCCCTTGCACTTGATATCCGAAGTCCTGATGCTCCAGCTTGTTTAGGCTTCGCGCCAGCATCGTCGAGCCGGCCACCAGCACCACCGATAAGGCCGCCTGCACGACCAGCAGCGCCTTGCGCGCGAAGGAAGAACGGTCCCGGGTTCCGCGGCCCGAACCCCGCAGCGCTTCCGCCGGATCGGTTCGCGTGGCCAGCCATGCCGGAGCCGCCCCGAAAATAATTCCCGTCACCAGCGCCAACCCTAGCGCGAATGCCAGCACCACGAGCGACGGCGCCGCGCTAATTGGCAAGAATTGGGCGTTGTGGAACGCAAGCGCCAGCAGCAAACGTGCCGCCCCCATCGCCACCACTAAGCCGGCGATTCCACCGCCAATCGCAAGTAATATGCTTTCCGTCAGTGCCTCCCTAACGATCCGTCGCGGCGTGGCACCCAGGGCCAGCCGAACCGCCGTTTGCCCCCGGCGCCCGACTCCGCGAACCAGCAGCAGGTTCGCCACGTTGGCACACGCGATCAGCAGCACCAAGCCGCACACTGACAGTAGGATCTGTAGGCTCCGCCCGTACTCCTCCTTCATCACCGCCACTCCCGCACCGGCGGGCACCACATCCAGCACTTGCTTGGGAAGCAAGCGGATTACGTCGGGCATCCAGTTGGCGGGATATCCGGAGTCGTTCTGCATCCATTGCCGCAAGACTCCGGTAAGCCGCGGAGCCATTCCGTCCGTCGAAGCTCCCGGCCGCAATCGGCCGATCATGCGCAGCCACGCAGAGATCGACTGATGGAGTAGACCTCCGTCGGCATCCATCATGGGTTCCTGTTGCAGCGGGACCCAAACATCCGGAGGGTCGCTTTCCAGCGTTTCGCCGAAAAATCCCGGGGGAGCGACTCCAATCACCGTAAATGGGTGCCCCTCCACGACGAACGTCGAGCCCACGACCGACGGATCGCTGGCATAGGTGGTCTGCCAAACGCGATGGCTGAGCACTATCACCGGTGGCGCCCCCGGCCGGTCGTCTTCCGCCGTGAACACTCGTCCGCCAAACGCTCCCACTCCCAGCGTCGAGAAATAGCTCCCGGTGACGTATTCCGAGCGCAGCGGCTTGGCGACCGAGTCGATGCCTTCGCGCCTCACGCTCATCCTCCAGCGCCCCGCCTGAAACGCCGTAACTTCTTCAAATTCCGGTGTTTCCGCTTTCAGCCGCTCGTACAAAGCAAACGAAAACATTCCCCATTTGTCCTGAGGCCCCCCCTCCACGCAGCAATCGTCGCCTTCGCCGACGCGGTACAGCCGCGCGGGATCGGAAACCGGCAGCGACCGCACCATCACCGCATGGATCAACGTGAATATTGCCGTGGTTCCGCCGATTCCCAAGGCCAAGGTAAGTATCGCTGCAGCAGTGAATACAGGCGACAGCCGGAACTGTCGCAGGGCGTACCGAAAATTGGCGGGCAGGTTTTGCATGGAAACCTCTTAGTGTTTACGCAACTCAGCCGCCGCGGGTTCCCAGAACCCGCAAACTTGCGAACGGTGCCCGTGGTCCGGCCCCGTCGTTGCCGCCCAATTCCGCTTAGTGCTGTTCTATTGACGCCTCAGGAATCAAGTGCCCCCCAGGATTGCGCTTTTCTAGCCGCCTGGAGAGCCTGTCGCCCAGCGCAAGCAAGGTAATTCTGGATGTCCGACCAGTACCACTATTACTACACAGCTTGAAGAGGGAAGATTCATAAAATTGAATTTACGTAAATTCATAACCAAATTGAGATGAACTTCAGGTGAAGCCGCCCACTACGCGCGAACGTTGCAGCGGAAACACGCGGGTTAGTCCGTGCGACTTGCCGATGGGAACCGCTGTTTCACTTTGGCATGAGGGTTGCTGAAAACTTGTAAACAGGTTCTTTTCCGTGATTTTCGGGTGATGACTTTCCGGATTCAGATTAAGTCCGGTTTGGCTTAGAAGTAAGGGCTTGGAACGCCCGGGACTCGATTGCAAATGGGCATTCCGAAGATTCCGACGGAGGCTGCTATGAAGCGATCCAGAGTATCTTCAATCTTGTGGGCTCTCCTTTGTGCGTTCGTGCTGGTGTTCGCCCCGACAGTTTCAGCTTCGCCTACTGGAAGCATCGTCGGGTTCGTAAGGGATCAAAGTGGTGCGATGATTTCGGGTGCGAAACTAACGCTCATCAACGTGTCCACCAACGCTAAGGAAGAGGCCGTGAGTGACAGTAATGGGGGTTTTCAGTTCCTCCAGCTGGCTCCCTCTGTCTACTCCCTCCACGTCGAGGCTTCAGGCTTCAAAAAGGAAGTGGTGAACGACGTCCTGGTCCAGGTCGACCAGATCACGCACCTGGACGCTACGCTTCCGATTGGCAGTGTTTCGGAAACCATAGAAGTTGCAGGCGGTGCAATTCCCTTGCTGGAGTCTGAGAGGAGCACTTTAAGCAACGTGGTCGACAGTCAGGTCATATCGAACATGCCGTTGAACGCGCGCCAGTACCTGGACTTGGCGCTGTTAACGCCGGGGGTCTTGCCGTCATCCGCAGGTACGCAAGGTGGTGGCTTCAACGTGTCCGGAGCCCGCTCCCAGTCCAACGTCTTCCTGCTCGATGGTGTCAGTAACATCGACACACAAATCAACTCAGCCCTTGGCAACTTCCGCATCACCGACGGTGTGCAGGAGTTTGCCGTGCAAACCAGCGTGGCCACCGCGGAGTTCGGGCGCGGCACCGGTGGACAGGTGAGCATCGTTACCAAGAGCGGCACCAACCAGTTTCACGGGACCGCATTCGAGTATCTGCGCAATTCTGTGCTGGACGCCGCCGATTTTTTCACCAACAAGAACGGCGGAACCAAAAATCCACTGCATCGCAACCAGTATGGCGGAACTCTCGGCGGACCGATCCTCAAGAACAGGATGTTCTTTTTTCTATCTTATGAGGGCTTCCGCCAGATAGCTCCGACGGTCAGCAGCACCCGCGTACCGACTGACGCCGAGCGCGCCGCGGTCACGGATCCCATCTCGCGGAGGTTGCTACAGTTCTGGCCGGCTGCGAACTTCACTCCGTCATCGGGATCATCCAACAATTTCATCGCCAACGTTGGTGCCTCGACCTTCGACGAGACCGGCCTCGCGAAGGTGGATTACAACTTCAGCGAAAGAGATCACCTTACCGCCCGATGGGCGCAGTATGGCGGTACCGTCTTTACGCCCGGTGCGCTCCCGTTGTTGGGCGGCAATGCGAACTCGCCTGTCAGTGAGTCCGGCGTCCTTGACTACACGCACACCTTTTCGCCGCGGTTGCTCAATGAAGTCCGCTTCGGTTTCTCCCGCAACCAGACCTTCTTCACCGTTCAGGATTCCGGGCTTAACGCGGCGACGATCTTTGTCGACTCGAGTGGCAAGCCGCTCCCGGGCATCGTCGATGGCAGTAATAATCAGCTCGATTCGGGCCTTCCGACCATAACCATCGCCGGCGGCTTTGCTCCCCTGGGTAGCACCAGCAACCTGCCGCAGGGCCGGATCACGAATACGTACGAGATCTTTGACAATATGTCGTTGATCGCACCGTTCGGAGCCTCAAGACATTCCTGGCGCTGGGGCGTCCACGCACGGCGTGAAGATGCCCGCCGGTTCCTGGATGGATCTGCTCGTGGCCAGTTCAACTTCTCCAGCTTCGCCGATTTCCAAGGCGGGTCCACGGCGGCCACGACAAACATCGCTCAGGTGAACACTGCCACCCTTCTCTTTGGCTCCACCCTAGCCTATTGGCAGCGCTATCCCTGGGATCTCTATTGGCAGGATACCTACAAGGTGAAAGACAATTTCACGCTGAATTACGGGATCCGCTATGAATATCCTTCCGCCATCCACCAAGTGCGCGACCAGGCCACCAACTTCATCCCCGGCGTGGGCCCAGTTCTATTGGGGAGTAACAAGGTTCTCGCGATTGACACCACGAAGAAGGGGCCGGATTCGCTCTTCTTTACCCAGGCGCCTTTCACGCTCTCCGACACTGGCGTGAATCTGGATAAGAACAATTTCGCTCCGGTCGTCGGATTCGCCTACACGCCGCGCTTCGCCAAGTCCCTGTTTGGAAACGACAAAACCGTAATCCGCGGTGGATTCCGCGTCGGTTACGACGAGATTTTCAACAATATCCCAGCCAATATGGCCCTAAATGCGCCTTTCAACCTTACCACCACACAGAATACAACGACCGCGAACGGGAAGTTCTCCTATGCCGTCGGCCTAGATCAGAATGTTGCTCTGGTGAAGAACATCGGCCAGCCAAACCAGGTTGGTCTGGTTGGATTCAGTTCCGAAGACCAGAATCTGCGCAGCGCCTACATCTACCAGTACAGCCTCGGCATACAGCGCCAGCTTGGCAACGCATTCTCCCTAGAAGTGGATTACCAGGGTTCGGCGGGCCACAAGCTGGGGTTGTTCATCGACCGGAACCAGCCAAAGATCGTCAACGGCACACAAGTTTTCCCGTACCCATTCTTCGGCTCGATTGGGACAGGTGTGGGCATAGGCAACTCGAACTACAACGGAGCGGTGGCGACAGCCAGGTACCAAGGACGCCACGGCATCTATTTTGAAGGCTCCTACACCATGGGGAAGTCCATCGATGACGGTTCTTCGTACTTCGGCTCCAGTGGCGAACGGGCTGGGCTTGCTGACAGTACCAACCTCGCCGCAGAGCGCGGCCCCTCGTCATTCGATATTCGCCATCGCGCGGTAT